>WNFL01303656.1_pt1 | contig 15344 bp, 8 predicted proteins | sample 5400361 | NCBI WGS metagenome assembly WNFL01 (sample SAMN13153351, study PRJNA577476) | soil metagenome | isolation source: 40 cm soil on Douglas fir-dominated hillslope | place: USA:California | collected 2013-09-17
TCACTCCCGAGCAGATTGAATACCTCGAGAGCATCCGGTCGGCTGGCCAGAAGGTGCTGGACCAGCTCGAACGCGCTCGCGGAAAACGGCCGCTCGAACCATAGGCACGGATGAAAATGCCGGAGCCGATCAGACCTCAAGCTTCCCCACGCGCAACCGCCAACGCAGGCGCCCGCCCCGGGGCCGCATTGTCGAGCCAGCGGCACGATCTGCTGGTGGTTGACGACGATCCACTGGCGCTGCAGTTGGCCGTCACCGCGCTCCAGGGCCGCGAGTTCAATATTCTCACCGCCGGCGATGTCCAGTCGGCGATGGAGATGGTCACTTCGCGCCGCCCGCCGCTGGTTCTGCTGGATATGGTGATGCCGGACGTGAAGGGCCTGGAGTTGCTCGAACGCATCCTCGGCATCGATCCGAATATCGATGTGATTCTGGTGACTGGTCACTATTCGCCTGAGTCCGCCGTAGAGGCGATTCAAAAGGGTGCCTACGACTACCTCACCAAGCCGCTCCCGATTCAACGCCTGCGGGACAAGCTGGACAAGTGGATCGACGACGCCGACGCACGGCTGCAAACGGTGGAGCTGGACGGCCAGTTGCTGCATGCCTCGCAATTCGAAGGGATCGTCGGCCGGAGCCCGCTCATGCTCGACGTTTTCTCGAAGATCCGGCGCATTGCTCCGCACTTTCAGACGGCGCTGATCCGCGGAGCCACCGGGACCGGCAAGGAACTGGTCGCGAAGGCGCTGCACACGCTGAGTCCGTATGGGAGCGGTCCGTTCGTGGTGTGCAACTGCGCGGCGATTGCCGAGAGCATCTTCGAAAGCGAGCTGTTCGGACACGTCAAGGGATCCTTCACCAGCGCCACGCAGGACAAAAAAGGACTGGTCGACGCGGCGGTGGGAGGAACGCTCTTCCTGGACGAGATCGCGGAAATTCCGCTGAATGTCCAGGCCAAGCTGCTGCGGCTGCTTCAGAACCGTGAAGTACAGCGGGTCGGGTCGCCCTATCCCCGGCAGGTTGACGTGCGCTTTGTAGCGGCTACCAATCGCGATCTGAAGTCGTACGTCGCGGATCGCAAGTTGCGCGAGGATCTGTACTACCGGCTGGCGATGGTCGAGATCCGGCTCCCCAGCCTGAGCGAGCGGCGCGAGGACCTGCCCCTGCTGCAGCGCCACTTCCTGGAAATGTTCGCGCTGCGCTTTGAAAAGCCGGCGTTCCAGCTCAGCCGCCGCGTGCAGGCTCTGATGGCGTCGTATGCGTGGCAGGGGAACGTGCGGGAGCTCGAAAACGTTCTGGGTTACTGCTGCATGATGGCCGAGCGGGAGATTATCGACTATCGGGATCTTCCCGAAGCGCTTCAGGCTGTGGTTATTGGCGAGCCCGAGGAGAATGACGCCGACGATTTGTCACTGGCGACGGTGGAGCGACGACACATCGAAAAGGTGCTTCGGCTGACGGGCGGAAATCGAGCGCGCGCCGCAGAGATACTCGGCATCAGCCGCACGACCATCTATCGATTACTCAACGGGAGCCAGGCTGCGGCTGCCCCCGTCGACTCAGATGGATCAGTCCCATCGCATTAGTCCCGCAAGGCCCGCAGCGGATCGGTTCGGGTCGCGCGCCAGGCAGGCAGGAAGCACGCGGCGAGCGAGACCACCAGCATCGCCACGAACGCCGTACCGAATGCCAGGGGGTCGCGCGGACTCACCTTGTACAGCAACCCGACAAGCATGCGCGCGAGCGCCAGTGACACGCCGATTCCCAGCAGCACCCCCACCGCCGTCAAGGCGAGCCCTTGCGACATCACCATCCGTACCAGGTCGCGTGCGCCGGCACCCAGTGCCATGCGCAGGCCGAGTTCGCGCTTGCTTTGCGACACGGAATAGGACATCACGCCGTACAGACCAATCGCCGCTAGCACCAGCGCCAGCCCGCCAAATAGGCCGAGCATGGAGACCGCGACCCGCTGTGGAGCGGTGGTGCGTTCGGCTTGCTCCTGTAACGTGATCACCTCGCCCGGCGCAAGGTTCGCGTCGATCGCGTGGATTTCTCCGGGAAGGACCTTGGCGATCGCTTGCGAGCCCAGCAGCGTTCGGATCTGGAGCACGGAACCCAGCGATCCCTGGCGAATGGGCACGTAGAAGACCGGCTGCGGCGCCTCCGTCAGGCTCCTGTACTTGGTGGTTTTCGCGACGCCCACCACTTGCATCCAGCGTCCTTTGACCTGGAGGCGGCTGCCCACCGGATCTCGTCCGCGCCAGTACAGGGCCTGCATCGTCTCATTCACAACGGCGACCAGGGGTCCGGTTTCATTGTCCGCGCGTGTGAATTCGCGGCCGGATACCAGGGGAATTCCCATGGTGGCGAGATAACCAGGCCCCACGGTGTTGTAGTCGGCGGCCGGTTGTTCCTCAGCCGTCACCTCGTAGCCGTCCACGGCGATGGGGGCGGAAGCGAAGCTGCGGTACTCGAAAGGTGTGTTGCGCGCGAACGCCGCGGACTGTACGCCGCCCAGCGACTGAAGGCGGTCCACCAGCAAGTCCTCAAAATCCTTGGCACGCTGCGGGCTGTATCCAGCCGCGACAAAATCGATATAGGTGGTCAAGGTGGAATTCATGGAGTAGCCGGGCTTGGCGTTCTGTATTCCACGGAGACTCTGAAATAGCAGGCCCGTTCCCACCAGCAACACGAAACTGAGCGACACCTGAACCACCACCAGACTGGACTTTATGAGGCCGCGTCCGCGCCCGCCCACCACTCCGCCAGATTCGGCCTTGAGTGCCGACGCCAGATCGATCCCGCTGGTCTGAAAGGCCGGGACCAACCCGAACAAAAGCGTCGAGAGCAGGCACACGCCGGCGCTCAGGGCGAGCACGCGCCAATCGACTGCGCCCGGCAGGTTCATGGAGACGCCGCCGCGCGCGGGCAGCAGCAGCACGAACAGGTTGCGGCACCAGTTGGCAACCAGGAGTCCGCCCGCGGCCGCGAGCATGGAAAGGATCAGACCTTCGGTGAGAAGCTGTCGCAACAGCCGGCCGCGCCCGGCGCCCATCGAGAGCCTTACGGTCATCTCATGCCGGCGGCCAAAGGCTTTGACGAGGAGCAGATTGCTCACGTTCGCGCAGGCGATCAGGAGCACGAACACTACCACGGCGAGCGCGATCCCGAGCGTAGGCCCCAGCGTACGAGCGTTGTTGAAGGGAGTCTTCCACAACGGATACAACTTGATGCCGCGGCCGCGGTTGGTCGCCGGATAATCGGCCTCCAGTCGGTGCGTGACCGCCGAGACCTCCGCCTGGGCTTGCTCTGGAGTGACGCCCGGCTTGAGCCGCACGAAGCCTTCGATCCAACGCGCGCCGCGGTCCTCCAGTTTGTATCCGCCTGGATCGAACAACTCCTGCATGGAGGTGGGGACCCAGAACTGCATCGCCCAGCCGACGAAGGTCCCGTAAAATCCTTGCGGCGCGACGCCGATGATGGTGTGCGGCATGCCGTTGAGCATCTGCGTCTTGCCGACGATCTCCGGGTCGCCGTGATAGCGCTCCTGCCACATCTGGTAACTGATCACGACCACCGGATGAGCGTTGCGGCCGATGCCTTCCGCGGGTTCGAACCCGCGCCCGAGTATCGGACGCACTCCCAGCGCCTCGAAATAGTTGGGCGAGACGATGCTGGCGGTGGCTCGCTGCGCGCGGTCGCCGATGGCGAGCGTGGTACCGGTGATGCGGTCGACGATGAACNNNAGATCCTGAAAATCGGGCAGGGAGACGTCCGGGTTGCCCGGCGCCGCGCGGTCGGTGCCGCCCACGGCCAGCATGCGCTCCTGGTGGTCCACCAGCGGGAAGGGGCGCAACAGGATGCCTTCGATCCAACTGAACACCGCCGCGTTAGCGCCGATGCCCAGGGTGAGGCACAGGATCGCCAGCATCGAAAAGCCGGGATTGCGGCGGATCATCCGGAAACCGAAACGGAGGTCTTGAAAAAGTGTTTGGAGCATAGGAAGCGAGTGGGTATCCCGGTAGATTTCCTTGACTTGAGTGACGCCACCGAAGTGACGCAGGGCTGCCGTGCGAGCCGCATCGGGCGGCATGCCCGCGCGGAGGTTCTGGTCGATTTCCATTTGCAGATGAAACTGGAGCTCGTCGTCCAATTCGGCTTCCAGATTCCCCTGGCGAAACAGGCCGGAGAGGCGGGACGCAAACACGCGCAGCCAGATCATGAGGACTCTTTGGCCGGCTTGACGAAGCGGGTCACGATTTCAGAGATCCGCTCCCAGTTTTCGGCTTCGGTGGCGAGCTGTTTCCGGCCGGCGCTGGTGATCGAATAGAATTTCGCGCGCCGGTTATTTTCGGAAGCGCCCCACTTGGACGCGATCCAGCCCATCTGCTCCAGGCGCAGGAGCGCAGGGTACAAGGTTCCCTGCTTTAGCTCCAAGGCGTCGCCGCTGATCTGCTCGATGCGGCGGGCGATGCCCCAGCCGTGCTGGGGGCCCAGGGTGTCCAAAGTTCGAAGCACCATGAGGATCAGGGAGCCATGCAGCACCTCTGGTTTTTCGTGGGCCATGTGCGGGCTACCTTTTGGCAGCCTACAGGAGTGTACAGCGGGGCTTGGCAGGTCGTCAAGGGTTCGCAGGTAGGGCGGTTCGCTAAACGCTTGAGTCCATGGACTCGCGGTCGAAATTGGGTCCGATTTGCAAAATTCGAAAATGGCCGGTGCGACTTGGAGGCGGATTGACAATCCGCCGCAGATGACAAGATCACCTGCGCTACATAACTGGCTCATTAGTAAGGAGCTTATGGCAGGGGAACGGTTAGAACAAAGACGGGTGGATGGTATCTGCTTGGGAGGAAACAGCCAATCCCGCGGCGAAACCTGGTGACGCTCGTCAGGAGACAGCGACCAGGGACCAGCGGCTAGTGAGTGTCGTTGATTTCAAGGAGTAGGATTCGAGGCCGGGCAAAAAGGGTACAGGCACGAAGTTTCGCAAAAGCGGCGAAATTCGGGCCAGTCCCCCTTTTGCAGACTGAGTTTCGCAAAAGCGGCGAAATTCGGGCCAGTCCCCCTTTTGCAGACTGAGTTTCGCAAAAGCGGCGAAATTCGAGCCAGTCCCCTTTTGCAGGCTGGGAGCGTTAGCAGACATAATTTAAGACGCAGACCGCTAGCTGCCTGGGAATCGCGCGACGGAGCTCCTTGAGAATCAGGAGCTCCATCAAGCGCGGACCTTCTTAGAACTGCCGCCGGCTTAGAACTGCAGCCGGAGAACCAACTGCAGGATACGCGGCGCAGGACTGACAGCCCACGCGACCATCCGAGTTAAACGCCCGAGCTCTTAGAACCGGAACCGGGCGACTAACTGTAGAAACCTCGGACTGCCAAACGCCCCCGCAGATCGGGTTCCGTTCACAGTCCCGAATCCGTTGATGTTGGTCGATCCGTTGGCATTTACCGGCAGATTGTTGGGTGTCACCGGGATGAACGTCCCATTGATAACCGAGCCAAACACGCCGTTCTGAGAGGTGGTCGCGTTCACATATTGATTGGTTGTCGGATTCAGTACCGCGAAGTTCAACGTCGAGTTGATTCCGGAGAACTGGGTGTGATTGAACACGTTGAAGGCATCGCCGCGCAGTTCGAGCGACATCCTCTCTTTTATGCGGAAGGTCTTTTGAATGGAAAGATCGTAATTCGCAAGGCCCGGCCCATACAAGTAATTAACGCCCGACTCCAGCCCGATACTGGCCTGGCAAGTCGTCGGGGTCGGGCAAATCGGCGCTCTAGGCGCGGTGAAAGCCGCCGCGTTGATGCGGTTGTATGGGTCGTCAGAACCGGTGTTCGGGTTGACGCCCGGGACCACGCCTATGCGCGCGCCCTCAGTCGTCGATCCGGTGATGTTCTGGTTGCTGACTCCGTTAATCGCGAATCCGGGTGTGAAGGGAGAACCGGTTTGGAAGGTGGTGAGACCAGATACCTGCCAACCGTTGAGCAACGCCTTCGTGAATGCGCTCTCGCCCTTGTCCGGCAGACTGTAGACGTAGTTGAACGAGAAGTTCTGTGGGCGATCGTTGCTCGATGGTCCGTAGTAAGCTTGGCGGGTGTTGGAATCCACCCGGACGAAGTTTGTATCGCTGGGAGCGGTGGTCAGGAACTTACTTTGGGTGAAAGCCAGCCCCATGAAGAGCCTGCCCACTCTCTTTTGCGCCGAGATCTGCAGGGAGTTGTAGTTCCCGTTGGCTGCGCTTTCGTAGAGGTTGATGTTGCCGAACCCCTTCAAAACACGAAGATTCTGGCTCAGCAGGATATTATTGCCCAACAGCGTGGGAGCCGCTTGAGTTGGGTCGAGCGCGGAGGGCAGGAGCGCAGCGCCGTAAGGCACGTAGTTCAGGTTGCGGTTGTCCTGCAGGTGCCTGGATTGAGATCCTACGAACGCAGTGTCCAGGATGATTCCAAAGGGCAGCTTGTTTTGTACCGAGAACTGATAGCTCATCAGCATGGGAAGCTTCCCGGTTGGATCGGCGGCATACAAATCAGGCGGCGATATCTGGGCTGCGGTCGGCGAAATCTGAGAGGCGTAGCCGTACTGCAGCGTCGGCTGGAGACCCAGCGGCGGGTTGCGCACAAAGTCGAACACTCTGTTGCCCTGGAAACGGTCGTAGTAAATCCCAAATCCCGTGCGGATTACGAAGTTCTGCTTGCCGGTCACGTCCCAGGCGATGCCAAGACGGGGTCCCCACACTAGCGGAGGGGTGTCTTGCAAGTATTTATTGACGCCGCCTTGACCGCCTTGGAAGACCCCATTGGTAAGGCTGCCGGTACCCGGCACGATGAAACCAATAAAGGGATTCAAGACGTAAGAATTGGTCGGGGCATCGAAGCCGCACTTGTTGCCCGGGCTGGCCGCCGGGCAGTTGGCCGCCGAAATCACTGGCTGGTATAACCGTGGCGCCTTGCTGGGGTCGAACTTACTCAGCACGAACGTCGCAGCTTGCAATGAGGCGTCGTATTGGGGCTGAACATAGGCCACTCGCACGCCGTAGTCGACCGTAAGGCGTTGCGTGACCTTCCAGGTGTCCTGCGCGTAGAACTCGAAGTTCCAGTAGCGGTACAGGCCGTTAATGAAGTTGGCCGCTTGAGAGAAGGAGTTGTAGACGCCCAAAGCGGCGTTCGAGAAACCGAAGTTGGTATCCAGCGGATTGGCACTGGTATCGCTGAAGTTGAAGGCGCCATTAAACGCTCCGAACGAAGTCTGGTCTTTCCAGCTGCGCTGCGCATAAAAGCCAAATTTGAAGGAGTGTCGGCCCATGATCTTGCTCAAGCCGTCGGTGATGTCGAGCGTAGTGTTGTGGTTGATAAACGGCGCGTCGCTGATGGTGCCGAAGCTGACGCCGTTGGCGATCTTGCCGCCGAACGTGATATTGGGAAGGAAATCCTCCTGTAGAGCATTGGGATACAGCAGCGGGAAATTGGCGCCGGACGCGGTACGGGTGTAGCCGGTGCCCGAGCTATCGATCCGAATGCTGTTGAAAGTACTTCCGATGTTGAACTCATTGGTCATCGTGGGGCTCAGGATCCAAGTATGGCCCGCGGCCCAGCCGCGTCCCGGGTTGGCGAAAAAGATTGGGGTGAGCGGGACATTCGATCCCAGCACGAACGGGCCGGGAGTCAATCCCGTGTATGTGTTGCTGTTTTTGATCCAGTGTCCGAAGACGCGCTGCTTGTCGGTCAAGTTGTAATCGATGCGAATCAGGTCTTCCCGGCGTGGGTACTGATCGGAGAACTGCGACGTGAAGTCGTAACCCTTGATGCAACCGGCGAGTGCGGGCTGTAGGGAACAGGAGTTGGCGACGTTCGGCACCGGGAACAGCTTCAGCAACGCAACTCCGGGTCCGTACAACTGATCTTTGGGGATTACATTAAGCGGGAACGGACTGTGCCCGTTATAGCAATTGGTTCCCACGCAACCGGAGGATTTGGGATCGTAGATGGTGATTTTGTTGCCGCTGGAGTCCACGCTGTTGGAGAAGTCTCCGCCGCGTTCGGCCACGGTCGGTACGGTGATGTTGCGCACGCCCTGCGGCCGCAACTGGCGCTGGAATTCCTCACTGACGAAAAAGAATAGCTTCTGGCGGCTCTTCAAGATCTTCGGAATGAACACCGGACCGCCAAGAGTAAACCCGACGTCGTTAAGACGGAACAGGGCTCGCGGATTGCCGCCCGAGCCGATCGGGAGCCGGTTGTTACTCCACGTGTTGGCGTTCAGGCTGTCGTTGCGATGGAAGAAATACCCGCTGCCGTGAAAATCGCTCGATCCGCTCTTAGTGACCATGTTGATCTGCACACCCATGGCACGGCCATATTCCGCCTGGTACACGCCGGTGAGAATCTTGAACTCGGCGATGCTGTCCAGGCTTAAGGTGGCGTTGGGGCCGCCGTTGTTTCCGGTGTCCACATTGCTAATGCCGTTGATGTTCAATTGATTGGAGTTTTGGCGGACACCGTTAGCGGAGATGTTTGCGACACCGCCCGGCCCGCCAACCGAGAGATTGGCCGTGTTGACCACTCCCGGCGCCATTCCAACCAGCGCTAAGGGACTCCGGCTGTTTACCGCGATGTTCTCCATCTGCTTGGAAACTAACGTTGCGGAGCGCTCCGCGCTCTCCGTTTGCAAAGTGATAGCCGCGGCTGAAACTTCAACGCGCTCGGTGACCGCGCCGACCTGCATGACCATCTGGCCGAGTGCCAGACGATCGTTTGAATCGAGAACAATTCCGGTCTGAGTGAACTCTTTGAATCCGGCGGCTTGCACATCAATCCGGTAGATGCCGGGAGGGACGGTACCGAATACAAAGCGGCCCTGCTCGTCAGTCTTGATCTTAAAGTTAAACTTCTTGTCCTGCTCTGTGGCCGTAACGGACGCATTGGGCACGGAGCTGTGGCTGGCGTCGACAATCTCGCCGGATATCGAGCCGCTAGTGGTCTGCGCGAATCCCGATCCGGGAAACATCACAACGAGTGCGATTAATAGGAAAGTTCCTGTTACAGACAGGCAATGCGATAAACGTGGCATAGCTTCTCCCTCCTTGGTTTGAAGACCCCATTCAAAAGTCCGATTGACCCCTACAAAACTAGTTTGTCCAGTGAGCAAACTATAAATACACGACCCGCCATCCAAGTCAAGGGGTAGGTCTTAGCGTCGATAGCCGAACCGATACTTTGAATCCAAGCGACGACCCCGGTTTCCCCTCACCAATCCGCGCCGCGAGCTTGCGCGGAACCAAGCATTCGAATATCCGTAGAAGGATGGAGTAAGCGGGCGGGTGATTCAAGCTCCATACCGTATCGAAACGCTAGCAGCGGTGTAACATATTTGTAATCAATCTGATGTAGCCGATACGCGACTGGGTGTAGCGAGACGTATCGAGGCCAAATGTTACGTCGTTTGTAGGTTTCCGTCCTGGAGGAGGGTGGTCAGAAAAAGCCCAAACAGAAATCGATTGCGGTGATATAATCATCCCCAAGAAGGAAGTCTGCGCTACGTTGAACAGACGGGGTATTGAGCAACTCGAAGCTCCGGTTTCATGTTGGGTACCGGAGACGGAGGCCGACCGGGACTCCATCCGCGAACAGTTAGAGCGGCTGCTGGCAAGCCCGCTCTTCAAGCACAGCCGCCGCTATCCGAGTCTGCTGCGCTACGTGGTGGAGCACGCCCTTTCGGGGAACCCGGGACCGTTCAAAGAGCGGACCCTGGGAACCGAGGTGTTCGGCCGCGATCCGCATTACGATACCAATCTCGATCCGGTGGTACGAACTACGGCCGGAGAGATCCGCAAGAGAATCGCGCAGTACTACCATGAAGCCGGGCATGAAGGAGAGATCCGGATCGACTTGCCGAGCGGATCCTACCTGCCCGAGTTTCACCTTCCCGCCCCGAGCGTCGCACTGCTTCAGCCGGTCCCGGTCCGTTCGCGCCGGCTGGTGATGATTGGAATGGCCGTGTTGGCCAGCGTGGCCGTGGCAGGATCAGTCGCCTGGTTCAAGCCTTGGGCGGTGCAGCCGGTGGAGCGATTCTGGCAACCATTATTGAAGTCCTCCGGCCCGGCGCAGCTATGCATCGGCCCGGCCAACTTCTCGGCGGTTATCCAGGTGGCGCAACTCACCGCGGCGGCGGAAGGAAACCTAGACGACCAGAATCCGCTTTCTCTTCACGAAGTCCAGAAGTTGGAGGCGCAGAAGGTCGCGCTCTCCGATGCGACCACACTCTCCCGCCTTGCCGGACTTCTGCAGTCGCACGGCAAGCCTTATCAGGTGCGCAACGCCGTGCTCACCAGCTTCCGCGAATTGCGCGAGGGGCCGTTGATTCTGATCGGTGCTTTCAACAACAACTGGACCATGCGACTTACCAGTCAATTGCGCTATTCCTTCGAGAGGGACCTCGAGAATCGTTCCGCATGGATTAACGATCGCCAGAATCCCTCGAAGCGGGACTGGGCGGTGGCGTTGCGCGCTCCGATCTCAACCGTCAACGAAGACTACGCACTGATCTCGCGCTTCTGGGACGCAACCACGGAGCAAATGGTGGTGGTGGCGGCCGGAATTGGCATCTACGGAACCATGGCGGCCGGCGAGTTCCTGACCGACCCGGCCTATCTGTCTAACCTCGCCAATCAGGCGCCCCGCGATTGGGATCGCAAGAACATCCAGGTGGTGATCGCCACCGATGTGATCAAGCGCGCCTCAGGTCCACCGCGGATCGTGGCCACGCACTTCTGGTAGCCACTGACGGTCACCCAACGTCACGCCCACGAATCCTGCGCTGGTACGCTGGAACGTGACCATGAATCCGATTTCTGAAAATCAGCAGCAAGCGCTTGTTTCCCGCCTGATGCAGGCCTGCGGCGGCTCCTACAGTCCCGCCACGCGACGCAAGTATTTTATCTCTGGGCCGCAGTGGGCGGCGGCCTACCAAGGGCAAGCGCTGTTCCACGCGCCGACGCGTCCCGAGCTTGGATTCGAGGCGATCATCCGCAAATTCGGCGAGCTGGGAATCGGCCATTGGGCGACGCACGACACGGATGTGATTCCGACCGACGCGCTGGGCACGGATCGGCAGGCGGAGATTGTCGCGCGAATCCAGGCAGCGCTGAAGCAGAACGGCGTGGCGTGTTCGATGGTCACCACCGAGACATTCTTCCACGCTGTTTGGGCTGGCGGGCCGGCGGCGGAAGCGGCCGAGGTGCGCGAGTACGCCAGATTTCGCGTGCGGAACGCGGTCGCGATGGGACACGAACTGGGTGCGAGCTACGCGGTCTACTGGCCGGGCTCGCTCGGGTATTACGTGCAGGGCGCGATCGACGAAACCGAATCGCTGCGCTGGTACGCTGACGCGATCAACGCGGCGTGCGAGCACGATATCGAGGTAGCGCGCGCGAAGAATCGCAACACTTTGAAACATTGTCTCGAAGCCAAACCGTTTGAGCCGCAGGCAGAGATCCTGCTGCCGACTAGCGATGCCATGCTGGCGTTCATCGCTTCCGGGCTGCTCACACATCCACAGATGGTCGGATTGAATCCCGAGTATCTGCACGAGTTGATGTGGGGCGCTGCTCCGCGTGCCGCGCTGGCCCGTGCGCTGCTCGCCGGCAAGCTGTTTCATTTCGACGTAAACGATGGCTACCGTCTAAAGCACGACGTCGATATCGGCGTCGGACTGGTGAATCCGCTGGACTGGCTGAACGTATTGGTGCTACTGCGCAGCCACGGATACAACGGACCGTTCAACCTGGATTACAAGCCGCCGCGCACCACTAGCCAGTTCGGCGTGTTCGAGGTGAGTTTCCCCACCTGCGTCGATCGCTTTATTACGCTGTGGGAAATGGCGGGCGAGGTAATCGCGGATCCGATCATCAAAGAGGCGACCGACGCACTGAAGCGCGGCGGTCCGGTCGCGGGTGGTCACGATGCGGATGCAATCGCGCGCGCAAACCGCGAATTGCTGACGTTGCATGAACTGATCGCGCACCGCCTGGTCCAGATCCTGCTGGGCTTGCATCGCGGCCGGACGTTTTCTATCGCCTAACCGCGCGGAGAAACGCCGGCAGGCGGAATCGCCTGCCCCACCAACATTTCTGTTTAAGAGGCGCGGCGATTATTTTTCGCCGCCCCCATTTGTGCTGGAACCCCAGGCAGCCGAGTCCCCCCAAGCGGCCGAGTCCCCCCACGCTGCCGAGCTTCCCCAAGCGGCCGAGTCTCCCCACGCGGCCGAACTGCCCCAGGCAGCGGAGCTTCCCCAGGCAGCCGAGGATCCCCAGGCCGCGGAAGTCGGCTGAATCACCTGGTTGCCCCACACGTTATTCTGGCTCCAGGTGGCGTTGTCCCAGGTGGACGACAGTGGTTTGACCAGAAGCGCGGTCGAAAGCGACGTGCTCCAGACGACGCTGGGTGAGAGTGCAGCGCCGCTGGTCGAGTCGTGACTGTTCAGCGCGTTAGAAATGTCCAGATACCCCGCGCCTACTGTGAAAATATCGTAGGTGCTGGGGTATACCTTGCCGGTTGTAGAATCCACAGTAAAGCTGGTCAACGGAAAATTCTTGGAGGCGGTCTTCATCAGACGCGCCTTCACTGTATCCGGCGAGAGCCCCGGTTCACGCGCCAACAGAATCGCCGCCGCCCCGCTGACCACGGGCGTCGCCATGCTGGTTCCGCTGAGCGTGAGGTAGGTGGGTGGCGCAGTATAGCCTGGCTTCATGTATGCCGACGAGCTGAGGATGTTTCCCGGAAACTGATTTGCGAGCGTGGAACCGGGCGCGAGTAGCGAGCCAACCAAATTCCCCGGAGCCACGATATCCGGCTTGACGGTGAAATCCACCCAACTCGGTCCCTTGGAACTATAGCTGGCGATCAGGTCGTCGCTGCGGTCGGGCGTCCCCTCGGCTTTCATGGCGCCCACGGTAATCACATATGGGCTGTTGCCTGGCGACAGGATGGTAGCGTAGCCGTTGCGGCCCAGATTCCCGGCTGCCACCACCACTACAATCCCCTGCTTCCACGCGCTGGCGACCGCCTTACAGATCGGGTCGACCTTGGAACTCTCGTAAATCGGACGTCCCAAAGAAAGATTGATGACCCGAATGTTGTATCTCGACTTCAGGCTGATGGCGCGGTCGATTGCAGCGACGACGGCGCTGTCCTTACTCATTCCGTTTGCGTCGAGCCGCCCCGAAAGGTCTGCGTGAATTGCGTTCCCGTGGACGACGCGCCGCTACCGGCCGCGATACCCGCCACGTGCGTTCCGTGGCCATAATCGTCCGTGTTCTTGGACGTAATGAAGCTCTGGTGGTAGACCACTCGGCCGGCCAGATCGGGATGCGCGTAAATTCCGCTGTCGATGATCGCAATCCCGACGCCCGCGCCGGTGAATCCCGATTGATACGCGACGTCGCCGTTCGCCGAGGCAGTGGTCAAATCCACGCTTCCGATCAGTTTCCGATCCGGCGAAATGTAGGCAACCGACGAAGTCGCAGCCAGTAGTGTGACCGCCGTCGCAGGCAACGTTACGGAGATTCCCGGAATCGAGGTGAACTGGAGATTGATGGTGCCCCCCAGCGTCAGAATCGTCGTGAGGTCGAGCAAACTCGGAGCCGAGTTGTATTGGACGATGACGTTGACCGGTTGCAGCAGCCCGGTTATCAGGTTCAGAAGGTCGGGTGCGATCTTCAAGAGCTGTGCGGAGCCGAGCCCGGTACTAAGAATGAGACAGGTCCAGAGGAGGAGGTAGCGACGAACGGTTTTCATTGCGAGACCTCTGAAGCACTCGGCGTACCAGGCAGGTTGGTCCGCAAACTACTCAATCCTAAGAGGCTGCGTCCTGATCGCGATCTGTCTCCTGCGCCACAATGGCGCGTTGAATGGCCAAGCTGTCGCATTGCCTTGGGCTATCCCCATTGGACTCAAGTCGTGGAGGAATATGGCCGATCAATGAGTGGCTGGACTCGCCAGCGATGGAGATGATGTCTCGCAGAACAGAAGTGTATCTCGGCCTGGTGATTGCGGCTGGCTCGGCCTTTCTCGTGAATGGCCTGAGTCACTGGAGCACGCAGGACTGGACTCGCTACATTTCCTTCTGCGCCATCGCGCTGATTGCGTCCGGAATGAAGGTGACGCTGCCGGCGGTTCCGGGAACCATCTCGATGAACTTCCTGTTCGTCCTGATCGGGATTTCCGAGCTGAGCCGGGCAGAAACGCTGGCCATGGGATGCCTCGGCATTCTGGTGCAGTCCGTATTTCTCGCCAAGAACCGCCCCCGCCCCATTCGGTTGATCTTCAACGTGGCAAGCATGGCGTGCTCGATTGAGGCGGCGTACGCGGTCTATCACGCGCCGCTGTTGCAAAGCGGATCGCTCGAAACTCCGCTGCGCTTGTTGCTGGCGGCGGGGGTTTTTTTCGTCACCAATACCCTTTCGGTGGCGATCGCGATCGCACTGACCGAAGCGAAATCCGTATGGGCCGTTTGGCACGACTCGTATTTCTGGTCGTTTCCGAATTACCTGGTAGGCGCCGCGGTGGCGTGGATCGTCGGCGCGGCCAGCCGGCTCCTGGGATGGCAGACGTCACTGTTGCTGCTGCCGATCCTGTACGTGGTGTACCGTTCGCTGCGCTTGTATGTGAACCGCCTGGAAGACGAAAAGAAGCGCGCCGAGGAACAGCGTATTCACGCCGAGGAAGTGACCGCGCTGCACCGCCGCACCATCGAGACGCTGGCGCTCGCCATCGAGGCCAAGGATCAAACCACGCACGACCATCTGGAGCGCGTCGAGATTTATGCCGTCGCAGTCGGCACGGAACTGAAGTTATCGGACGTCGAGATCGAGGCATTGCGCGCGGCTGCGCTGCTGCATGACATCGGGAAGCTCGCGGTGCCGGAATACATCATTTCCAAACCTGGAAAGCTGACGCCGCAGGAATTCGAAAAGATGAAGACGCACACGGTGGTCGGCGCCGAGATCGTCGAACAGATTCAGTTCCCCTATCCGGTGGCGCCCATCGTGCGCTCGCATCATGAGAAGTGGAATGGCACGGGCTACCCGGATGGTCTGGCGGGCGAGGACATCCCGATCGGCGCGCGGATTCTCTCGGCGGTAGATTGCCTGGACGCGCTGGCGTCGGATCGCCAATACCGGCGCGCGCTGCCTCTCGACGAAGCCATTAGAGTAGTCGAATCCGAGTCCGGGAAGAGCTTCGATCCGCGGGTGGTTGAGATCCTCGTGCGCCGCTACGTCGAACTGGAACAGCGGGCGACCTCCGGCAACCACGCCCTCAAGCCCAAGTTCTCGACCGCTATGAAGATC
>WNFL01221743.1_pt2 | contig 15343 bp, 12 predicted proteins | sample 5400361 | NCBI WGS metagenome assembly WNFL01 (sample SAMN13153351, study PRJNA577476) | soil metagenome | isolation source: 40 cm soil on Douglas fir-dominated hillslope | place: USA:California | collected 2013-09-17
TCGAGAATGAATGGGTGTTACCAATACCCGAGATGGCTGCCTTGAAATCCGACCTCAACCCAATCGTGAGGGAAAAGGGTGAGCGACGGTTGGAACCCGACGCGCTCGTAAATGCGCCGAACGCTAAGGAGTTCGTTTCTGACATACAACACAAGAGTAGATTTACCGCCTTGAAAGTATCTGAAGAATCACGCGTGGGCGCTTGCATGGAGAATGAAAGGGATCCGTGAACTGTACTCACGTTTTCAAAACATGGCGCAGGAGATGCTGAGCATATCCACGCCGCCGTGCACTCGGGTGAGTGAGGATCTTTGTGATTGCAGCCACGCCCTCCGTTTCCCGCGTCACGGCACAAATTGAAACTATATCACTCGATCGGCTGGAAGTGTCGTCCAGAACGGCATCAGACTGGCTGGATAGTGGATGGAGGGGTCGAGGGAGTACTTCACAGACCCAAAGCTGTCCATAGGTGATAAGGTGATGTGCATGATACTCGGCTCTATCTTCTGAAAGTTCGTAAGGTTGCTTTAGTGAACAATGTAGTCAGCATCGAGTGGGATGGGATAAGTAACCACCTACTGATATTACAGAAAACTGCCGACACAAGTCTGAAACTGCGCGCAAGTCCTCCAAGGATGCAAGACGGAACCGCGTCGCTTCGGGCTCTTCGAGAGGTGTAATAGATTTGGCATCAAAATCCGATACTTGGCATTGGAGCATCATGGCCTCGTACCAGGGCCCCCCGGGTGTGTCAACCGCGCCGGTGACGTGATGCCACTCCTCAACGAAGGGCTGAACGAGGAGACGGGGACCGAAAATAGAGAATACCAAACTTGGCTCTATCTTTTTTGAGAGTTGTTCTATCATCGCAGTGATACGTGGTCGTGTAAATTCTAGCGTGAGCTCTTGGCTGTCTCCGAGGAAGATAACGAAGAGCGGCAATGGTCCCATATGTGAGGATGTGCAAGCGAGTACGATGTCGAGCCTCTTAAGAGCCTGTACATGGCCAGGAGAACCCGTCCGGACTATGGTCCATGAGCAAAGCCACAGGTCAGGGCGCACAGTCGACGGAGGGCCTTGATAATATGGACTTTGTTCAACACTTTGCTGCATGGCGGCCTCTTCAGCATGGGCGAGGACAATATTGCTATATCCTTCGTGTTGGCGAAGAGTGGGACCAGCATTTGCGAGAAAAGTGCTTGCTGTATCGTGGGAAGAGATATGGTACATTGTACGATCGGACGAATGAGTGGTGATGCGAGCTAGTGTGCTGCAACAGTTGGACATAGTCGAACAATACGTTACGTGAAATTAAGCCGAAGGTGACCTATCGGCAATGGATAGATGTGAAAGATATTCCCGTTCCCACAGAAGTGAGGGCGAGAGCCTGCGCTTGACAAGGGGAGGGAGTGGATGTGGAACAGTGAGAGGCGCGGACTGATGATTTTATGCGTCAGGAACCGCGAAAGGTAGATTACAAAGGACGTACTTAGCTATGGGTGAGGTTGTAGGATTGGAATGAGTACGTATTCAACTGCCCGGCGCAGAAGGAGGCGTTGTCCAGCCACGAACACGCAGCACCGGTGAAATCACGAAGCCGACCACCACGAGGCAACATAGCATGACCTGACTCTTCTGTTGTGGAGAATATCAGTGATCAAGCGCGAAGTCGCAATTCCCGAGCTGCGCTTTAGCGCTAGCGGAAAATAACGGAATACAAGCATCAAGGCTTGCGGGATAACCAAAAACGGTGCTCGAACAACTCGAACAATACGTTATATCGACTGGGGGTAGGGTTCAACAAATCTCGTGACAAGCCAGTCAGCTAGGAACCCAGAACCCACAGCCAGTCAGCGTCCATCGCAAACATGACCTACGACTGCGCGAGTCATACAAAGTGCATTGAACAAACATATGAGTCATATGGATGGCGAATAGCGTACGCGTTTACCAACTCCTGCGGGCCAGCTTTGGGGCATTTTTCAATTGCGGTGGGGAGAGCCGATCCGTTGAATCTAGGTATAGACAACAGCCTCGACGACGGGCAAGACTTCCCGTGGATCACGGTTTTCTCTCTCGGTAACGGCCAGCTGACCCTGTGGAACGAACGGAGTGATATCACATTCCAATCAGTGTATTGAGAAGTAAAAATGGGTGCAATTGGATATCGGTATCAAGCAGGTACCTACTACTAAAGAGGAAGACATAGCTATGGGTTCACCGTACCGGACAAGGTCAGCCGACGAGGTATGCTCGACATTATCGCGGTTTTCACGCGTTACAGCGTCGAGAATCTTTCAGAGTTTGACGATCGAAGCGGCTCGGCCTTGATTCTTTGACAAGGACACAGTATCCGTTTGAAGACAGGTTAAGCTTGATGACAAAGTTCCACGATTCCGTTAGAGTACCGTGGATCCTCAAATCCACAACTTCAGTGGTAGGCCATGGGGAAGGACTTTTGTAAATTCCTGGTCACTAATGTGAGACGAGGGCTTATAGCGAACTGCTTGCAAGTTCCAGGAGTATATATTCCTGCGACTTGGAGCTGAGTGCGTGAGCTCCTCGCTGGGTTGTGGGTGTAGGACCGGCCGGGATTAGAAGCGAAGGACCGGAGCGGTGGAGCAATCTCGGACCTACCTCACCCGCGTAATGCCGGTTCTGTGAAGAAAGAGGTTCTTCGATGCTCCGTCCGATCCTTCTCTGTACACATACTCGGGCCAGTCCCAGCCAGGCAGGGTCATTTATCCTTTCAGAGCGGGACAAGAGCGCTCAGTCTCCATAGATGCGGATCCTCGGGGAAGAAGGACCAAATTCCGTGAGACCGTTCTGAGCGTCGCCATGCAAAGTAGGTCGTGGCGGAAGTGAAGGGCAGTAGATGACGCTACCTCTGCCAAACTCGGTGCGCAACAGCCTCGAGTCAGTCGCGAGATGCGAGGTGAGTTGTGAAGATAATGCCTTGAACCTGAGTTAGAAGATAAGGAATCAAGATTGGTGCATAAACGCTATCAAATACAAGAAAGATCATCCTGGTGTCAACCGCTGAATAATTGTCCTCTGATGCCTTGCCCTTCGTTATTCACTTGCACAGAGACTAATTGGGGCCATCCTTCCCGAGCGCGTCAATGACCCTGATCCCTCGCCGTGCAAGTCGCCGTCTCCATTCGGTCATACTGGCACTATTACCAGCCCCTTCGGCACCTTTGCCCATTCCCCTCTTCAGATACCTTACCTCCCGGATGCGGACTTCTCGTAGCTCTTTGAAAATTGGCTCTACAACTCGCGAGAGCAGGTCCTGTGTCGGACGGGGAATCGAAAGGGTGCGTAGAGGGTGGGGCGACAAGCTTACCCGGTCTCGTGAGGCTGACCGGTCTCGCATCGTCGATGGGGGATGAGAAGGAAACGAAGAAGAGAGAATAGCACTTGGTGACGAGGAAGCAGGTATGCCGTCAGACGCGGGAGAAGATGGACTGGTGGGTGGTGTACTTTCAATCGGACGACTTATGGTTACCTTGGTGGCTGGTGCGATCAGTCGATGTGCCGAACTCGGAAGGCTCAGATAATCCAAGTTCGGTGTCCGAAGAAGTAAATCGGGAGGCGCATGGGTGCTGGTAGGTGGCCACGTCTGAGCACTGAACAGAGTAAGTCCTGTCAGCTTGCTCGCGTGAACGTCGAAGAATTTGGAGGAGTCTGCATGCGGAGCGCTGGTATACAGCGAGATGGTTAACACGCGAAGAGATGGCAGTCCTGAGTTTGTCAGAATGCGGAGTAGTGGACAATAGGGTACGTGAAGGATGGCCATGGAGTAAAGGTATGGAAGATTGACCCCCTGCGGTGTGATGGTGTCGGGGTCGTCCTCAACATCACTATCGACGTCCAGCCCTGTTCCGAGCAATTCTATGTGCCGTAGGTTGACGCAGCATCGGACGAGATTGGTTAAGGGATCCTCCAAGCTTGCTCGGGCACGGGGTATGGTAGACGCCGGTACATGAATGCCAGTGAGGTGAACCAGAGACAGGGCTGTCTCAGTGTCGGCGATGGAACTCATAGCACGGCGTGTAAGCATAACCGTAGGGTGCAACAAAAGTTGTTGCAAGAAAGGAAGCATGGTAGAGATGGCAATGAAGCTTTGATCAAATTGGAGATACTCCGGAGAATTGAGGTGTCGGATGAGTGAAAGGTTCAAGGTTTGTACCCTGTGGTCTGGGGTTACATCGCGCAGTATCGTGAGATCTATACACGGCGCACCATCGGCCGGGTGTAGAATAGGATATCCTCCTCAAGCTAGGTATCTATTGGTAAGTGGCCCAAAGGTGCGAATCAAGATATTACGCACTTATCCCATCGGCGGTCAGATTCGACGAGACGTTCAGAGAATCTCAAGAAAGCACCAAGAGTTGGCAGGTGGGCGTTCGCATATAACATGGGCGACACCAATTCCTGCACATCCCAGTCAGGTTAGTTTCGTCACGAAGGAAGAGGGCCGTTTGAAAGAGGATCCACCTTGAAGGAATTGCATACACGGATAAGAACGAGCCGTACTCGTTGCCCTTCCCAAGCCGTCCTGGGGTCCTGTTCTGGCTGCATAGTCTGACTCAGGATACCAGCATGTTGGTGTAGGAAGGAGGGGAACAAGCGCCATCTTTATCTCTGGGTGTGTCCGGGGACGTGGGTGTAATAATACAGAGTCGCCGGAGCGGGTTTGAGGGACCGGGATATGCAGCTTATCGTGAGGGAGGAACATTATGATTACGACACTACTAAAGGTTAGTAGTACTCTCAAAGGGGTGACCTGCAGTACTTACCTTCGAGCGATTTGAATCTGGTGGAGACCACCCAGTGTGGCACAACAAGGCGATGGCGCAACGCGCTGACTGGATCAAGGCACGATGATGCTTGGTGAGTAACCACGGATGTTACCGTGGGTTGTCAGTCTTTGTCAGTTATAGGCTTCGGGCACAGGCTGTGACGGGTCCGGGTCGTTGTGGGACTGGATGATAAGTAGCGGAGGAGAGGCACAAGCGAGCGAGATAAGAGCGAAAGCAGGAACAATCACAATAAGGATTAGTTATTCTCTATCTAAGTTTGCGCTGGGATTGTGCCAGAACTCGAACAAGGTCAGGCGGTCACAGGACAAGTCGCCAGGTCGCACGGCAAGCTTGGGTTGGCCTGGGCGGCACGAATAGCCCATCGGCGCAGCTTAACCCCTTGCCTTGCATGGGATGAAAGCTCTCATCGATACCCGACCGCACACCAGATGTCAAGTCTCCCATTACTTGCTTTCGACTCTCTGGGAGGAGTGCGGGTGAGCCAACGACAGACGGCGTGGAATGACCATCCACCAATTCAAGTTCTTGGTGCCACTCTTTCCAGCTGGTCAGGAGCCACTACCATCAGGTATTTCCGACGAAGACCGACCCCAATATGAGCAGAACAAGAAAATCGAGAAATATATGGGAATGGCCGCGGAGAGCTGCGCTTTCAAGTCTGCAACAGCTGGTGTATTCGGTTCGTATCCTTTTTGGGCATTTATAGGTGTTTTTACGCTCTGGGCTGACCAGCCACGGACGCAGGTTTCGGTATTGGCGCGTTCTTCTCCATGATGCAGGCAAGCTTTGCAATCGAGGATCCTCTATCACGGGCAGACCTCTCGACGCGTCAAAAAACAGTTGCGATGTTCAAAGAAATGGGTCAAAATATGTACAAAAGTGGCCGGGGTTTCGGCAAAGTCGGCGCTATATACGCCGGTGTGGAATGCGTGATAGAAGGTGTAAGTATCATTTCACACCGTGCCGCCCCTACGCAGAAGAAATGACGCGTGTTTTTCCTTGCGGCCCTTACAGTACCGCGCCCGCAATGATATGACGAACGGCGTACTCGGAGGATTTGTTACCGGCGGTATACTTGCTAGGGCATCTGGCCCTAAAGCAGCCGTGGGCGGTGGTCTCGCGTTTGCCGCCTTTTCTGCGGCTATCGAAATGTTCCTGAGAAGAGAGACCCCAGAGTAAGTTTATGCAGACGGACTACCTCTTTCAGTGAATTATCTGACCCTCCTGAACCTACAGCGATGATTGATTCTACTCCACCTTCAAACCTCTGCGCCCATGTTCATCAACTGCGCCACTTACGCGTCACAAAGAAGTTACATACCATTAGAGCCTTTTCATGACCCGTTTTGCACGATCGCCCACTGTACCATCGCCATCCTGCTCTCGCACGACTCGCATTCATTTTCAGACACCAAGACATCAATTTCGAGCAACCATCGAGTAATGTCTACTTATGTCTAAAGTTTGGGGTAATTTGATCTTGCTACAGCTTGGAATCCAGTTTATTTCTCTCGACACCGATCCAAGGGTGAAGTAATGTGTTCAGTCCCAAGGATAAGATCATTATTTTCCCCTGAATGGATCACGATATTCTCTACGACGCCTTGAGCACCAACCCTTTGCGCAAAAAAGTTGGCTCCCAATTAATGTCGCAAAGTTTATTCCGCCGACGCACTTGCCGGTATTGTGGTCACCCATCAAGTTGATAAACGATGGGTACACATCCGGCCGTTTCTTATAATGCGCATTGATCGCGTCCAAGTAGCTTAACGCGTCTACGATGTTGACAGTACAACATGAACTCAAGATGACAATTTGTCGTAGATACCGACACATGCCAGGTATTTCAATCACGTTCGGACTTGAGTTATGGTGGCAAATGCTGAACCGATGGAGTAAGATATACATACTGTGGAGGCCGGAACGGACGACCACGTGCATGAAACGGAAATGGGCGCATAAGAAGGCTTAACGCCTTGTTCTTCTATTTCTACGACTGGCTTGATTGCGGCGAGGGATCCGGCTAATCAAACTTTAGTGATGATGGAAATCGAGAGAATTCTGAGACCACAAAAGTTTATAGCGAACTACAAAGCGAGAACCCATTGCTCACCCTCTATGCTCGGGGTAAATGAGGGTGGAAGAGTTCCAACTCCAACAACGGTACTTGTCCAGCCTCTTGATGAGTCTACATGGAAGTCTACCAGAGGTATTGATGCATTACTCTCGCTTTGTACGGATTTGGAAGTATGGTATGAAACCTAGAGCCCATCCAAATTCGCCAATATTGGGGTCCTGACTAGACACCACAATACCTTTATTAAATCCATTCAGTCACACTTCTCGAAGGTTTCCCAGCTCACGCTCACCAACTAATGCCGTCATGGCCCGAAATGTCCCCAATGCGATAATTATATGCCACCATGCGTGACCTTGGCTGAATACTCCAACCCAGTACTGAGAAGTTCCGTTAGCAGTCAGTTTGGAGGGCTGAATGACAACTCACAGGGACCCTGGCCCTCCATTCTGTGATCCCCTCACAGAACAAATTATCAAGGTTCCAGATGGCAAATGCTGTGATCATGAGAACGGCACCACTCTTCAGGTTATAGAATGCATCTTTAAGCAGGGGTGATTGGTGATGAAGGGTTTTCCTCCCGAGGTTGTATTGTTTCCAGATAGTGATTAGGATGATAGCTGCATAAGCTGCCTGGTGATAAATGGGATCGGGGAAGAGTAGATAAGTGGCTGTTATGAATAGTGGGATGAATGTACACCCCAGCTTGAGGGCAGCAGTTGTCGGTTTCCCTTGGGCGATCACACAGTAGAGAGCTTGCGTAGCGGCATAGATCATAGGAAGTTCGTCCAATAGAACCTGGGTCCAGTCAGTAACCTATGAGAGACCATTTGTAACGCTATAATATTTACCTGTGCATGCCAACTTGAGATGCAATCAGTAAACAGCAATGACAGTTTGCACACCGTTCTTACTTTAAAGTGGCGTGAAAAATAAAGCTCCCCACTCCAACCATCCCTGCTATCGCGTGTAGGAGAATATAGCGCGGCCTTTGGGGTTTCAGAGAGTTTAATTCAATCCGACAAGCGCAAACTCACCGGCAGGGCAACCCATAGGTTGTCTTGATAGCATATGCTGATAGAAAGAGGAATGGGATGTTCGACCATGCATTCCATGTCTCTGCAATGTAGCGCGTTTCTACGATGTTGTGAGTTCCTTTGTTCCGAACAGTTTTTCTCCACGCACCCACGTAATTGTCCTCGCACCAGTCAAGAGTACTAGTATGGTTAAACCCCGTCCATGGGCTATACTGTAACTGGCCTGGCCTATGGTGCGGCTTGACTTCCATGGCGGGGAATGACAAATTCCGCGTGGCCGGGTACGGGTAAATCTAGTGTTTGTTGAGATCCGCCCTAACAACTTGGGGAACAGACAACAGACGAGCGAAGGGAGTCCATCTTACAATACAGTGCTGACGGTCTCCGGGCTGCGCATTCCGCGACCGCTCGCATCCATTTCCAATTCCTGGCACACGAGCCTTCATGCTTGCAGTCGATAGCAAAGCACTCCCCTGGACTGCACCCCACCAGCTCTGGTGCCTCTGTACAACCCTTGTACTGCTCCCACTGCTTTGGGTGCTTCTCGAGGCAATAGGACTGGTGTTGATCTCGAGGGGGACCGAAAGGAGGATGACCTGGTGCACACCTAAAAGTCGAATAAAATCGTGTGCTGCCCCTGCCTCGCTGAGAGTAGCTACGGTGAGTATTCCGATGCACACCAATCCGAGGTGCGACTTCCAATGCGTCCTCGACGGACGACTTCCAATGCGATACTCTACCAATCGGCTCTCCGGTTCTCCCAACTTGTCTACCCGCCGCTCTCCAGCTGCCTGCCATACTCGTCTGCTAGAGACAACTCTGCACACGGTGTCCCCCGTGCTCAGCTCCGGCCTAGCACGGACCCATGCCGACGGACGACCACAACATCCGTTGCTGGAACGGCCCTCGCAGGTCATCTGCACGGCTTTCACGGGTTCCATAAGGTGGCAACGACGCCTCAAGATGTCGAGGACTTCCAGCTGTTTAACCAGGAACTACCTGGGGAGCAAATTTCGCGCGGCCGGTTTTCCTGGTACGAGCAAATCTGGTGTTTGTTGGGATCCGCTACAAACACCTGGGATACAAGACAAGCGAAGCGAGTCCATTCTTCGGGCTGTGCGTTCCGCAGCAGCTGAGCGTTATCACTCGTTTACAATCCATGGGAAAGGTGGGAACGGAGTGCAAGTAATTCGGACAATCATAAACCCTTGCAACGCACTGGATCTTCGTTTGGTATGCACAGCTATCCTAATCCCAGTTCTCACTAGGAACCAAAATTGTCTTGGGGCATGGAGCACCTAATGTCTTCAGAAAAAGGTGTCGAGGATATACGCCTTTTTCACGTTAGAGCTTTGCCATTCCGCTCTATAAATGGCGCGTCGTCCCATAAGACAATGGTTGCACATACATGTCCAGCCGCCGTCGTGACCGGAATATGTTCAACCCTCGCCAATCACAGAAACTGCACCCCTGAAGTTACAGTACCATTGCACCGCCGACTTGCCTCCTAATAGTTCATCCGAATCACTCAGCAGATTCGACACTAGTCTGGTCCATGTCTACTCCTTCGAAATTAGAGGAAACAATTACCAGTGGTGCATATGGTATAACAAGTCGCTTTGCGTAGAATGAACGACGCAAGATGGCAAGGTATTGTGCAATACTGGAGAGCTGATACCATGTCCGCTTACTCTGAAGGCTACGGTCGGTCGTGGTGGTGGTTCTTGCATTGGGATGAGTACCCAATCCTTTTCTGTGTCGCTCGAGACTATCTGAACATCCTTGGTAGGCAATATAGGATCCCGCTACCTACTCGCTGGTCTAATGCTGCTCTAGCAACCAAAATGAAGTGGAGCCGGTTTTCAGCCAGGGCAGTATCCTCCTTTCGCATATCCATAATCGTCTTACACCTCAAGCCATTCGTGCAATCATGTGCCTGCATTCTTGATCTCATGCTGGCTTTGTAGACTTGATCAATCAAACCGCTAAACCAACTTGACGAGATGAATCCTCTGAAGAGCGACAAGATGACGAGGTCAGTATTTTGAAAATAGTTATGGAAGGGCTTCAGCTTCCAGTGCAAGCATTTTGAGTGTCTCCAGGGGAATACAGACGCTTGGAATTCACCAGGCCATCAATATTTGTTGGGTGAGCGGGCGATTGTATGTGCAAATGCTATATATTGCTTGTAGAAATTGGTTTGTACACTTGTGAACGTCAATCTCTTTACTAGAAATTGTTTTATATATACTGATTGCCTCGGGCCGATTACAGCTCCAGAACGCCGTTCTGTATGTACCGAACATTTACCCAGCAGCTACCGTCCCCCGTCGTTCTGTTCCCTGCCCCCATGCATTCTATTGAATCTTGTACAAATATATCAGTCCAGATACCGTCACAGGTACTTTCATCCCTTCCAAAACCTTATCGCCTCTTTCGCCTCTGAGGTAAGTCCTCGTGCAGCCGTATATCGTTCTTCACGATACTCTCCTACCTTATTCCGCAACTCTCGCCTCCAGAATCGACTCTCATTTATGTCTATTCCGCCTGAGCAAGCTTCCTCAGACGACACATGGAGTACATATCAGCCCAACGAGCCCAACGACACCTACTCACAGCATGGGATGGGACCTTCACCACATGCATTATTCGACGGCCCGACTAGTCCTCTGTATCCTACTGAGCCCGACGCAGCAACCGTAATTCCCGAGGAAGAGGACGAATCTTCCATTTCCATTTCCATGTCATCCACATTCTTCGCCGGGGCAGGCCACGATCCCTGTCCTACTGACCTCATTCTCGTTACGACCGACAACGTCTACTTTTACGTACATTCGCCTCGGCTTCTTCAACACTCGAACAACTCATTTGGCGGTCTGCTCGCGGACCTCAATACCCCTTTATCCATCGCAGAAACGTCTGAGGTCGCCAATCTCGCCTTTCACGCTCTCTACGGCCTCGATCCATCGAGCTTCGTCCCAAATCTCTCCCTTCTCCTCAGAGCATTCAGTATGCTTAACCTGTACGGTATTGAACCGTCGTCATTGCTTTTTCCCAACAGCCCTTTCTATAGTGCTGTTGTCGGTCTTGGCGCCAAGTTCCCGTTGCAAACCTACTCCCTGGCAGCAAAGTTCGGCCTGGAGGTAGTCGCAGTGGAGGTCTCAAGGCACCTACTCTCGATCCCTCTTCATTCCATCACGGACGACATCGCTCAGGCCATGGGTGCAACATATCTTAGACGTCTCGTTTTTCTCCACCTGGGGAGAACTGAGCGACTGAAAGAACTTATGATGCAGCTCCCTACGGCTCATGAGCTGTCTACAGACTGCTCGGAAAATGACCAGAAGCGCCTTGAACAGGAATGGCGCGCGTTGGCCCTGGCCCTCAGTTGGAGTGCAGACCCCGGCATGCCATCCTCTCAGCTCTATCAATCGTTTTTTCCGCTCACGCAGAAGAAGAACCTCTGTCCAAAATGCGTCGCGGTGAGATGTCGATTGCATTCGTCTTTCTATCACGGCTAACTTGACTGCAGTCGGCTAAAGAGAGGCTCCAGGACCTAGTCAAGGACTGGGCCTCTGTCAAGAGTACCATCTAGACAGTACCCGGCATGTGTCAACCACTTTACAAACAGACCTAACCGCTCTCTCGTACTTCAAACCCACCAGCAATAGATGGTACACCGATCCCCGTCCCCACGAATTTGGAAATTGCAGCAAAACGGCTCCAGCACGTGTACGCTCGCATTACTTTGCGCATCTCTCCTCTCGGTGGTATCAAAATTATATGGAGGATTCGCTTATCCAATGACCATGTTATTCAATCTCGTATTTGCACCCCGCGAACTCATACTTTACATACAAGATGGCAGTTTGTTCACCGCCGCCCTCATTGTCAGAGCAGCACTGGCCGCCCAATCTCCCTCATTTGTATCCCTCATGTATTTTCGATTAAAAAAAAGTCGGTTGCCTCAGGTGAAAGGACGGTAATTTCAATTGCGATTGTGATTGGCCCGCAGTGACTGCCAGAACAACGCGAGACAACTCGAATATCATAAACAAACCAGCTACACGGACACGTTATACATTATTATCTACAGCGATTGGCACGTGAACCCCATGACATTAGGTGAATCGCATTGTCAAATAGTGGCAGCCAATATGTACCAAATATGATGAGTGGCAAAGCCCCCACTTTCCTGCGCTTTCTATTGGATGGGCCGTGTCCGTGGCCGGAAGTGAAGTGAGCGAGCGGAATACTGTCATTTCTGAATTGCCTCGATATGGGCCACTTCAGGACCCACCACCGTAGCCGGGTTGCACACCGATCTTCGTCCTCATTCTTTCAATTTTGAGCCACCGCAGGTCAACGAATCGCTCCAAATGGTTTTCCGTCATCGTCATTGCCTATGCGGGAACCACCGGTTGCACAATTGCAACACGATAAAATATAATGCCTCTTAGGCGGTGCTAGAGAACTGTGCGGAGTCTCCACCCGAGTCGGCTTCCTGATCTGTGCCAGGAACGGAGAATCCATTTAAAGTTTGCTGAAGAGGAAACAAGAAAACCTGTTATCGGAAGCAAGAGGGTCCATTGATTGATGGTCTTTTTCAGTTGATCGCCCTTCCATTACATTGCGCGTTAATTTGTGGGCGAGATATAGATTATCGTAAGGCACAGATCTTGCCTAAATAGGAATGAGAGTCCAGTGTACCTATCGATGACCTGTCCGTCCTGTGCAAAGGGCTTGGCGGGTAAGTCGGACCGTTTGACCATCATACCTGCGGTCTGTGTTCCTTAATCCAACGAACGACGAACGACTGCAACGACTGCAACGACTGCGACGAGTGGATGAAAAGTGGAATAATTGCTTGTTGGCCAAGACCCATTCGTGCCTGGTGCCGGTGCTGATCCTTGCTGGTTCGTGGGCGACGCCGAGAGTACGGGGGGTGATGACGCCGAGATCACCGTAAGATGGCAAATATTTTTTATTTTCCACCTAGAGCTTGCACTCTAACTCATACTCATAGTCGGGGCACTGCACCGGCCCTTGGACGTCCTCCCGACTTTACCCATACGGTGGATATACTGTACAAGCTTTCTGAGAAGCCTCTAGGGTGCTCCATTCAACCGTCGCGCCCTTCCTTCTACCTCCTTTGATAGTCCTTATCCCTTTCGTTTCCTCTCCGTCCGTGGTCCGCGTTGTCCGCGTTGTCCGCGCGCGAACGAGTAAGTTGAGTTGAAGATTACTCGTACTCGCGAGTGCTAAATAAAATTTACAAGAAGCACCCTTTTCGTCCTCTTCGATATCCTCCACGGCGCGTCAGACCAACCAACTGACACTAAACGGTATCCCTACTACCCCCGACTACCTCCCCGACTACCTCCGCTACCTCCTCCTCCACCACCTCCTCCTCCACCACCTCCTCAGCAATGCCAATGCTTTTCATTGTCCTCTGCGCCGCTGCCGCCGTCGCCTTCTTGAGCCCAGCCACTGCAGCACGCGCAGCCCGCGTAAACCGACGTGATGTTTGGGTACCTTCAAATCCTCAAGCGTTTGAGGTCGACATTGGTTTTGACCAAGCTGGACGATATGTTATCACCATCGGCATGGTCAGTCGCCAGGCGGGCCGCCGTCCTAAATTCAGAATCGCTCACCAAACGTTATTATTAGGGCAAGCCTTTCGCTAAAGTCGGCAATTTCAGCTTCCTCTTGTCCACATCGTCACCTTACACAGCCGTCGCCGCGGTTGGGTGCACTACCTGCGTCGAAGAACTCGGCCAATCACCACTGCAAGTCCATTCCATTATTCACGTCAAATAAACTCTTCGCTGAATATTTTAAAGATACAACTTATCACAATCATCTAGTGCCTATTCCCGAGGAACTACACATACCTTCAAGATTGGCGATGGGACCATGACTGGCCCAGTGATACGCGAGAGCTGCCTTCTTACGAAGAAAAATGGCACTAAATGGGTGTACGACAACCAAACCGGTAAGTTCCTTTACTAATCACGCTCACGATCTTACTAATCTACACAGTCATCACGGTCCAAAGCACAGAAGGAGTATTTGGAAACGGCAGTTCAGGTTTCCTTGGACTTGGTAGATCCACTGGGAATGATAGTTACACCTCGGCGATTCTTCAAACCCGTGGATGGAGCAAGCTGCTCTTCGGTCTCGCCCTCAACCCATATAATTCTACTGCCGATACCACCACCGTGCAGTCAGCCGGGTTATTCAGTGTGCAGGAATTAAACCAAGACATGTACGATGGCGAAGTATTCTGGCAACCAATCGCCAACGTCACCGATGTCCCTGAAAATGTGCCGACTGACTGGGCCCTCAAGTTTGATTCGTACGACATCAGCTCCGGGTCCCAGAGTACTCATAGCACAGGAGGTGTGGCGATCATCGAGCCATATTTCCCGGAACTCAGAATCCCCAGTAGTGAGGCGATGGATTTCTGTTCGTCTAATTTTTTTGCAAGAATCCGACTGTATACTGATTAGACCCCATAGTCAACAAAATACCCGCCGCGACGATGACCAACGATAGTACCACGCTCAGCTGGGTCGTCCCCTGTGACCAAGACTTTGCTTTCGCAATCAGGATAGGGGACAACACCTATCGGCTGAAGAAGGAAGAGTTGATCAGCATCGACTCCACCCATACTGTGTGCACCAGCCTTGTGCGGGGATGGGCGGACCCACGCATCCGTACATATCTTTTTGGACGGCCATTTGCCACGACAGCATACCTCGCCTATAACGCGCTCCTAGACCCATCCGCTGACAAGATCGGAGTTGCACGCCGTACTGGTGGTGATACTACCATCATAATTGAGAACCCAGGCGTGTCGGGCCGGACCGTGGTGGCATCAATAGTGGGCAGTATCGTCGGTGTATCGATCGTCGCCGCTCTCCTCTTCCTCTTCATCCGCTGGAGACGGCGAGCACGCTCCGACAAACCTCGCAGCAAACCTCGTAGCAAACCTCGCAACAGATCTCGCCTCAAGCGGAAAATGAAGAAGGAGTACATAATCGAACCGTTTACTGGCGGTGGGCGGCCCAACTCTATCACACCATTGATCCCCCCAACGGGGAGACAGGACGACTGGCTTGTGGAACAAGGCGAGATAGGGGGCGAACCGGGCACACATGACCCAAGGAGTGATCCATGGAGCATGCAAAACGACTATAGCCCGCGGGTGCCGGATAGAAAATCGCCACTACCCATCCAGTCATCATCATCACCCCGCCTCGTTCTTGAGCGACAAAGTCAGATAACGAGTTCGTCGTACTCCTCGGAACCGAGCCCTCGTCGTGAATTACATTCCGGGATCTCAACCCCGGTTCGCCCGGCTCCGCCCGAACGCCAGCGGCAAAATATATCGAATGAGC
>WNFL01285111.1_pt1 | contig 15337 bp, 15 predicted proteins | sample 5400361 | NCBI WGS metagenome assembly WNFL01 (sample SAMN13153351, study PRJNA577476) | soil metagenome | isolation source: 40 cm soil on Douglas fir-dominated hillslope | place: USA:California | collected 2013-09-17
GCGCTGGTCCCTGTCAGCTTGTCGAAGGAGCTCACGCCGTGATACTTCCGCGCGTCCTCCTCGGCGAACCGGTAGCCTTTCCCCTTCCGCGTCAGCGTGTGGAGAAGCACCGGGCCCTTCACTTCCTTGAGCTGCTTCAAGACGTCGAGAACCGTCGGGAGATCGTGGCCGTCGATCGGCCCGTAGTACTTGAAGCCGAATTCCTCGAAGAGGATGTTCGGGACCACGAGGTTCTTCATGCTCTCCTTGATGCGGCGGATGAGCGTGCGCGCCTTGCCGCCCGCCGGCACCTTGCCCAGGAGCTCCCAGACGTCCACCTCCAGCTTCCGGTACACCGGCGCGGAGGTGATGCGGGTGAGGTAGCGTGCGAGGGCGCCCACGTTGGGCGAGATGGACATGGCGTTGTCGTTCAGGACGACGAGGATGTCGGTGCCCACGACCCCCGCCTGGTTCATCCCCTCGAACGCGAGGCCGCCGGTGAGCGCGCCGTCGCCCACGACCGCGATCACCGCGGCCATGCCGGACGGCACGGGACTGGCCACGTTCGCCGGGAAGTATCCGGAGCGTTTCCACGACGTGGGGATCGCGGAGCAGCACGGCACCTGCTTCGCCGCGGGGATCGCGGCCGCGGGTGCGAAACCCTTCGTCACGATCTATTCCACGTTCCTCCAGCGCGCCTACGACCAGATCGTCCACGACGTGGCGGTGCAGGGCCTGCCCGTTCGGTTCGCGCTGGATCGCGCGGGGCTGGTGGGCGAGGACGGGGCCACGCATCACGGCGTCTTCGACATCGCCTACCTGCGCTGCCTGCCGGGATTCACCCTCATGGCCCCCAAGGACGAGAACGAGTTCCGCGCCATGCTGGCCACGATGGCGGCGTATTCCGGCGGGCCGATCGCGGTGCGCTACCCGCGCGGCAGCGGCCTGGGCGTGCCGCTGGATCCGGAGCCGCGTCCGATCCCGATCGGGGAGGGCGAGCTGTTGGAGCCCGGCTCCGACCTTGTCCTGGTGGCGTACGGCACCATGGTCGCGCCCGCGCGCGCGGCGGCGAAGCTCCTCCAAAGCTCCGGCATCTCCGCGGCGGTCATCAACGCCCGCTTCGCGAAGCCGCTCGACGAGCGGCTGATCCTCGAGTGGGCGCGCCGCACCGGCCGGGTGGCCACGCTGGAGGAGGCGGCGCTCCCGGGCGGATTCGGCGACGCGGTTCTGGAAGCGCTTTCCGGTCAACCCGACGCGCCGGTCAAGTGCATCCGCTTCGGCATCCCCGACCGCTTCTTCGATCACGGCACGCGCGATTCGCTTCTGCGCCAGGCCGGGCTCGACGCCGCTTCGATCGCCCGCGAGGTGGAGCGCTGGCTCAAGGAAGAACCCCGGTCCGCATCCTCGCCGCTCGCCCCGGTCGGATCGAACGCATGACGCTTCCGCCCCGCCGAATCGGAATCGTCGGGAACCGGGAGAAGAAAGGGGCGCGGGCGCTGCTTCCCGCGCTCACGCGGTGGCTCAAGGCGCGCGGGCTCAAAGTGGCGCTGGACAAAGGCATCGCTTCCGCGGTGCGGGGCCAGGGCCCCGGCCTTCCGCTCCGATCGCTCGTCACGCGCTCCGACGCCGTCCTGGTTCTGGGCGGCGACGGCACCTTCCTCGCCGCGGCACGCGAGGCCGCGCGCTCGGACGTCCCGATCCTCGGCGTGAATCTCGGCGGTCTGGGATTCCTGACCGAGACGGCCGAGTCCGATCTCTACCCGGCGCTGGAGCGCCTGCTCGCGGGGGACGTGGAGGTGGAGCACCGGATGATGGTGGAGGCCCGCGTGACCTCGCGCCGGAGCAAGGGCGTCTGGGCCGAGTGCGGCCTGAACGACGTGGTGATCCACCAGTCGGACGAGTCCCGCATGGTGCATCTCGACATTCGCATCGGACGCACGCCGATCGGGACGCTGGCCGCGGACGGGCTCATCGTGGCCACCCCCACCGGCTCGACGGCGTACTCGCTCTCCGCGGGCGGACCCATCGTACGGCCCACCATCGAGGCGCTCCTCGCCACGCCGATCTGCCCCCACTCGCTGGCCTTCCGTCCCCTCCTCGTGGGCGCGGGCGAGAAGCTGCGGGTGCGCGTGGGGGCGAACGTGCACCGCGCGCGCCTCACGATCGACGGCCAGATCTCACGCCCCCTCTCCGCGGGCGACGACATCGAGATCCGCCGCGCCAAGCCGCGCGTCTCCATGCTCTCGCTCGGGCGCGAATCCTTCTACGAGGTGCTCCGGGAAAAGCTGGCCTGGGCCGGTCCGCCCACGCGCACCCGGCTCCACGAGTGACCGCATGCTGAGCTCGATCGAAATCCAGGGACTCGCGCTCGTCGAGCGTCTCACGCTCACGCTCGATCCCTCGCTCAACGTGCTCACCGGAGAGACCGGAGCGGGGAAGTCGCTGATCCTCGGCTCGATCGGGCTCCTGCTGGGCGAGCGCGCCGATCCGGACTGGCTCCGCGCCGGCGAGGATCGCGGGTTCGTCGAGGGTGTCTTCGACCTCGCGGGCCGCCAAGATCTCATCGAGGCGGTCCGCGACATCGGCGTCGAGCCCGAAGAGAATCGGGTGACCGTGCGCCGCGAAATCACCGGCGAGGGGAAGAGCCGCGCCCTGGTGAACGGGCGGACGGTTCTCATCTCGCAGCTCCGGAAGCTGGGCGATCTCCTGGTGGACCTTCACGGCCAGCACGAGCACCAGCTCCTCCTCAAGACGGAGAACCAGACCGAGTTCTTCGACGGATGGGCGGGGCTGCTCGAGGAGCGCCGTGCGCTCGGGCGGGAGCGGGCGTCCCTGCTCGAGGAGCGCCGGCAGCTCGCCGAAGCCAGGGCCGCGTGGGAGCGCGACCGCATGGACGAAGAGCGCGTCCGCGAGGACCTGGCGGAGCTCGTGGGCGCGGCATTGGAGCCTGGGGAAGAGGAAACCCTCAAGGAGGAGCGGGAGCGGCTTCGCCACAGAGAGAGGGTCGTCGAGTCCCTGCGCGCCGCGCGGCACGCCCTGGCCGCCGAGGAGGGCGGCGTGGAGGGCTCCGTCCGTCGCGCGGCCAAGACGCTACGAACGCTCGCTGCGACGGTGCCCGATCACGGACCCCTGGCCGACCAGGCGGAAGCCCTGCTCGACTCCGTCCGCCTGATGGCGGGAACGCTCGAGGACGCCGAGGCGCGGGCGCTCGAGGATCCCCTGCCGCTGGACCAGATCGAGGCGCGCCTGGATCTGATCCACCGCCTGGGACGAAAGCACCGCACGGACCACGAGGGCCTCATCGCGCTTCGAGATTCGCTCGAGACACGCGTCCATGCCATGGACCCCGGCGCCGCGCGTTCCTTCGAGGCGCGCGAGCGGGCCCTCACGAAGAGGATCTCGGAGTACACGACTGGGCTGGAACACCTGCTCGAGAAGCGGCAGGCCGAGGCGCCTCGATTCGGACGCGAGGTGGGCTCGAGGCTGAAGCGGCTCGGCTTTTCGAAGGCCGCCCTCGCCGTGCGTCCGGCCGAATCGGAAGGGCGCGACCGTCCCCTCGTCGACCCGGCGCCGATCCCGGACGTGGAGCTCCTGTTCACCCCGAACGCGGGGGAGCCCGCGCGGCCTTTGCGCCGTATCGCTTCGGGGGGCGAGCTCTCGCGGGTGATGCTCGCGATCAAGTCCCTCATGGCCGAGCGCGACCGCGTGGCCGTTCTGGTCTTCGACGAGGTGGACCAGGGCATCGGCGGCGCGGTGGGCGAGGAAGTGGGGAAGATGCTCCGCGCCATCGCCTCGCTTCGGCAAGTACTCTGCATCACGCATCTGCCCCTCATCGCCGCGCACGGCACGCGTCACTTCGTGGTCGCGAAAGCGACCGCGCGCGGGCGCACCACCACGGGGGTCCGCCTGCTGGACGGGAAGGAGCGGGAAGACGAGATCGCGCGGCTCCTGGCCGGGGCGCGCGTGACCACCACGACCCGGCGGCAGGCCCGCGAGCTCCTCGCATGACCACCCCGACCCTGGCCGAATACGTCGCGCTGGCGCGCGAGAAGAATCTGATCCCGGTCACCCGCGAGATCCTGGCGGACCTGGATACCCCGGTCTCCGCGTTCGCCAAGCTGGACCGCGGCGACGCCTCCTTCCTCCTCGAGAGCCTGGAAGGCGGCGAGAACTGGGGACGCTACTCCATCCTGGGCTTCAAGCCCACGGTGGAGCTCCGCTCCAAGGGAACCGAAGTCCAGATCCGGCGCGGCGAGCGCACCGAGCGGCAGGAGAGCCAGGATCCGCTCGGCGTGCTCGAGAAGCTCCTCGCCGACGTGCGCGCGGCCGACGTCCCGGGCCTCCCGCCCTTCAGCGGCGGCGCGGTCGGGCTGATCGGCTACGATTACGTGCGCTTCCTCGAGAAGCTGAAACCCTCGCTCCCGGACGACCTGGACCAGCCGGACCTCCACTTCGTCTTCCCGGAGGTGGTCCTGGTCTTCGACAACTTCCGCCATCGGCTGCGGTTCGTGGTGAACAGCCGGCCGGAGGGGCAGCCGGAGCGTCGCTACCAGGAGGCCGTGGCCACCATCGACGAGATGGTCGCGAGGCTCCACGGGCTCCCGCCCGCGGCTCCACCCGAGCCTCACAGGAACGGCGAGGTTGCCTTTGTAAGCAACGTGGGCGAGAAGCGTTACGAGGCCCTTGTTGAGACGGCCAAGGAGCACATCCGCGCGGGCGATGCGGTCCAGATCGTGCTGGCCCACCGTCTGGACGCCGAGAATCCGGTGAGTCCGTTCGACGTCTACCGGGCGCTCCGCATCCTGAATCCCTCGCCGTACATGTTCTTTCTCAAGAATCGCGAGCGCGCCATCGCGGGGTCCTCGCCGGAGATCCTGGTCCGCGTGACCGGATCGAACGTGACCCTCCGACCCATCGCCGGCACCCGCCCCCGCGGCAAGACCCGCGCCGAGGACGAATCCCTGGAAAAGGATTTACGACATAGCGAGAAGGACCGTGCCGAGCACGTCATGCTGGTGGACCTGGGACGGAACGACGTCGGGCGCGTGGCCCGCGTGGGCAGCGTGCGCGCCACGAGCTTCATGGAGGTGGAGCGTTATTCGCACGTCATGCACCTGGTCAGCCAGGTCGAGGGGAAGGCGCGCGAGGGCGTCTCCGCGTTCGACGTGGTGCGCGCCTGCTTCCCGGCCGGGACCGTGAGCGGCGCCCCCAAGAAGCGGGCGATGGAGCTGATCGAGGAGATGGAGCCCGCGCGCCGGGGCGCCTACGCCGGCGCGGTGGGCTACTTCGATTTTCATGGGAATGCCGACTTCTGCATCGCCATCCGCACCGCCACGTTCGAGCGCGGCAAGATCCACTGCGGCGTGGGAGCGGGGATCGTTGCGGACTCCGATCCGCACGAGGAATGGGTCGAGACGCGGAACAAGGGGAAGGCGGTCGAGGAAGCGGTGCGGCTGGCCGCGCGGGGGTTCACGCCATGATCCTCATGATCGACAACTACGACTCCTTCACCGGTGCAGTACCTGGGCGAGCTGGGCTCCACGCCGGAAGTCGTGCGGAACGACGAGATCACGGTGGGCGAGGTGGAGCGCCGCGCTCCGTCCGCCATCGTGATCTCGCCGGGTCCGGGACGTCCGGCGGATGCCGGCATCTCGAGCGCCGTGGTCGAGGCGCTCTCGGGCCAGATCCCCATTCTGGGCGTGTGTCTGGGGCATCAGTGCATCGGCGAGGTGTTCGGCGGGAAGATCGTGCGCGCCGAGCGGCTGGTGCACGGCAAGACCTCCGCGGTGATCCACACCGGACGCGGGATCTTCCTCGACGTGGACAATCCGTTCCAGGCCACCCGCTACCACTCGCTCCTCGTCGCGCGGGAAGGATTACCCGAAAAGCTCCAGATCATGGCATGGACGGCGGAGAACGAGATCATGGCGGTCCGCCATCGCGATCACGAGACGTGGGGTGTCCAGTTCCATCCCGAGTCCATCCTGACGACGTGCGGGAAGGATCTCCTGCGCAATTTCCTGAGGCTCGTTCCGGACGCCGTTCCGACGAAGCGATGATGCGGGAACTGCTCCCGCGGATCGAAGCCGGCGAACGGCTCGGTCGCGAGGAGACAGCGGCCGTCGTTCGGTTCATGATGCGAGGGGAGGCGGCGGACGAGGAGATCGCCGCTTTCCTCCTCGCGCTGGCCAGGCGCGGCGAGACGGCGGATGAGATGCTGGGCGGGGCCGAGGCGCTCCGCGCGGAGATGGTTCCGTTCCCGCGGCGCCCGGACCGGGTCCTCGACACGTGCGGGACGGGCGGAGACGGGTCCCACACGTTCAACATCTCCACCGGCGCGGCCCTGGTCGCGGCCGCGGCGGGGGTGCCGGTGGCCAAGCACGGAAACCGGTCGGTGTCGAGCCGCTGCGGCAGCGCGGACGTGCTGGAGGCGCTGGGCGCGAACATCGAGCTGGGGCCCGAGAGCGCCTCGCGCGCGCTGGAAGAGACTGGATTCACGTTCTTGAACGCGAGACGATTCCATCCCGCGATGCGCCACGTGGCGCGGGCGCGCTCCGAGCTCAAGATCCGGACGCTCTTCAACTGGCTCGGCCCGCTCGCGAATCCCGCCCGCGCGACGCATCAGCTCGTGGGCGTCGCGGACGGGAGCCGGGCGAAGATGGTGGCCGAGGTCCTCTCGCGGCTGGGATTGACGCGGGCGCTGGTGGTGCACGGCACCGGAGGGCTGGATGAGCTTTCATTGCAAGAGGGGAACGTCGGATACGAGGTCCGTCCGGGCGACGTGGAGGAAGCGCCAGGGCTCGAGGCCCAAGCGATCGGGCTTCCGGCCGCGCGCGCCACGGATCTCCAGGGCGGCAATTCCGATGTCAACGCGAAGCTTCTCCGCGACATCCTCGCGGGGGCCCGTGGCCCGCGGCGTGACGCCTTGGTCCTGAACGCGGCGGCCGCGCTCGAGGTCGCGGAAGCGGCACCCACCCTCGAGGAGGGCGCCTTCCTCGCGGCCGAGCAGATCGATTCCGGGCGCGCCCTGGGCGTGCTCGAGCGTTTCGTCGCGCTGTCCCGTACCCTGGGAGAAACCTAGTGGCCGACTTCCTGACGACGATCGCGAGGGAACGCCGCGAGCGGCTGGAGCGCGAGGCGCTCCACCTGCCCACCTCCGAGCTCCGCCGCGACGCGGAGGCCCGCCGCGGAGACGCGCGTCCGTTCATCGCCTCGCTCCGCCGGCCCTCGGGGGAGCCCCTCCGCGTGATCGCGGAGATCAAGCGCGCTTCGCCCTCGGCCGGACTCCTGAAAAAGGAGTTCAATCCCGCCGAGATCGGACTGGAGTACGAGCGCGTCGGGGCGGCGGCCATCTCCGTCCTCACCGAGCCGCTCCGCTTCCAGGGCTCCGTGGAGCATCTCAGAACCGTGCGCGAAGCGGTGACGCTCCCGGTGCTGCTCAAAGACTTCGTGGTTCACGAGCGTCAGCTCTTCGAGGCGCGCGCGAACGGCGCGGACGCGGCGCTCCTCATCGTCTCGCTTCTGGGCGCGACGCAACTTCGTGACTATGCGGACCTCGCACGCGAGATCGGGCTGGAGCTCCTGATCGAGATCCACGAGAAAGCCGAGGTGGAGCGCGCGCTGGCGCTGGACGGCGCGATCGGCGTGAACAACCGGAATCTCAAGACCCTCGACATGCGGAAGCACCACGCCTCGGCCATCCTGCCTTTGATTCCGTCGGACCGCGTCCGGATCGCCGAAAGCGGATACAGCGCCCGCGATGAGATGCGCGAGCTGGAGCGCGTGGGGGCGGACGGGGTGCTGATCGGCGAGACGCTCCTCAAGGCGGATTCCATCGAAGAAGCGTTCGTCTCGCTCTTCGGGGCGGTGACGGAGAAGAAACCCACGGGGAAGAAGTCGAGCTGATGCGGACCCGCATCAAGGTGTGCGGTATCACGACCCCGGACGACGCGGCCATGGTCGCGCGCGCCGGCGCGGATTTCGTCGGCGTGGTCCTGACCGAGAGCCCGCGCCGGATCACCCCGGAGCGGGCGCGGGAGATCGCCGCCACGCTCCCGGCGGAGACCCTGCTCGTCGCGGTCTTCGCCAAGGAATCCCCCGAGACGGTCGCGCGCTCGGTCGAGGGATTGCCCGTGCACGCGGTCCAGGTCCAAGGATGGGACCACGAGGCGGTGAACGGAGGGTCGTACGAGGTCTGGCACGTGCTCCGCGGGCAGCCGCCCGAGCCCGCCACGCTTCCCATGGTCCCGCTCCGGACCTATCTCCTCGACGCCCTGGATCCGGACCGCCCCGGCGGCACGGGAAAGCGCTCGGACTGGGAATGGGCGCGCCGCGGCGTCAACGCGGGCCTGAGGCTCGTGGTGGCGGGAGGACTCACGCCGGAGAACGTGGGCGAGCTGGTCCACGAGGTGCGTCCCTTCGGGGTGGACGCCTCGAGCGGTCTCGAGCGCGAGCCGGGGAAGAAGGACGGGACCAAGGTGCAGGCGTTCGTCGCGCGGATCCGCGAGGCGGACCGGACCCGCCCGAAGCGCTCGTGACCGAGGACGGCCGCTTCGGCGCGTTCGGCGGCGTCTACGTTCCCGAGATCCTCTTCACGCCCGTCCTTGCGCTGGCCCGCGCCTACGACGAGGCCCGCGCCGATCCTGCCTTCCAGTCCGAGCTCACCCGCGAGCTCCGCACGTTCGCCGGCCGGCCCACGCCGCTCACCCACGCCGCGCGTTTCGGCGAGGCCGTCGGGCTCCGCCGGGTCTACCTGAAGCGCGAAGACCTCCTCCACACCGGCGCCCACAAGATCAACAACGCCCTGGGACAGGCGCTCCTGGCCCGCCGGATGGGGAAGACCCGGATCGTGGCGGAGACGGGCGCGGGGCAGCACGGGGTGGCCACGGCGACCGCGTGCGCGCGCGCGGGCCTCAGCTGCGTGGTCTACATGGGCGAGGTGGACATGGAGCGGCAGCGCCCGAACGTGGAGCGCATGCGGCTCCTCGGGGCCGAGGTCACGCCGGTGCGCTCGGGAAGCCGCACGCTCAAGGACGCGATCAACGAGGCCATGCGGGACTGGTCCGCTTCCGTGCGCACCACCCACTATCTCCTGGGCTCCGTCCTGGGACCGCATCCCTATCCCACCATGGTCCGGGACTTCCAGACCGTGATCGGGCGCGAGGCGAGGGAGCAGATCCAGGCGGTGGCGAACCGATTACCAGATGTCCTCGTCGCGTGCGTGGGCGGCGGCAGCAACTCGATCGGACTCTTTCATCCGTTCCTCGAGGACCGTTCGGTGGCGATGGTGGGCGTGGAGGCGGGCGGAGAGGGAATTGCGAGCGGGCGCCACGCGGCGCGCTTCGCGGATCCGGTCGTGGGCGTGCTGCATGGAACCAAGACGCAGGTGCTCCAAGACGCGGCGGGCCAGGTCCGCGAGACGCACTCCATCTCCGCGGGGCTGGACTACCCGGCCGTCGGCCCCGAGCACGCGGCGCTCCACGCCAGCGGGCGCGTGCGCTACGAAACCGCGAGCGACCGCGAAGCCCTGGAAGCCTTCCATCTCCTCGCGCGCCAGGAGGGAATCCTGCCCGCGCTCGAATCCGCGCACGCGCTCGCGTATCTGATGCGCGTGGGACGCGCACAGTCCCTGGACCCGGACACCCTCATCGTGCTCAATCTCTCGGGGCGCGGGGACAAGGACCTGGGCATCGTGACGGGCGCGTGACCGCGCCGGACCGCGTCGTCTTCCTTCTCGACGTGGACAATACGCTCCTCGACAACGATGCCGTCTCGGAGGACTTGAAGGACTTCCTGAGGCTCGAGGTGGGCCCGGAGCGCGAGGAGCGCTACTGGGCGATCTTCGAGGCGCTGCGCCGGGAGCTGGGCTACGCGGACTATCTCGGCGCGCTCCAGCGGTACCGCGTCGAATACCCGCGCGACCCGCACCTCCTCACCCTCTCGTCCTATCTCGTGGACTACCCCTTCCCGAGCCGCCTCTACCCGGGCGCCCTGGACGTTGTCCGGCATCTTAGTTGCTTCGGTCCTACAGTGATCCTCACCGATGGGGACGTCGTGTTCCAGCCACACAAGATACGGCGCTCCGGCCTCCTCGAGGCCGTACAGGGCCGTGTCCTGATTTACATACACAAAGAAAGGGAGCTGGACGACGTCGAGGCGCGCTACCCGGCCCGTCACTATGTGTTCGTGGACGACAAGGTGCGCCTGCTGGACGCGGTGAAGAGGATCTGGGGCGGCCGCGTCACGACGGTTTTCCCACGTCAGGGGCACTACGCCCACAGTCCCAGCGTCAGCGACTATTCTGCGCCGGATCTGACGATCGAGCGGATCGGGGATCTCCGGCAGCTCGGCCTCCCGGCGCTGCTTCGAGCCTCGAGAAAGGGCAGGGATCCATGAAGTGGATGCTGTTGCGGCTCTTGGTCCTGGGCGCCCTCCTGGCTCCGACCGGGTGCGGCAAGGCCGGACCCTCCGGGGCCGAGATCGACCGAGCGCTCCGGGGCCGGCTGGGTGATCTGGGAGCCGTCCAGGGAGAGAAGTTACTCGAACCCGGATCCGTAACCCGATTCTATAAAGCTCGTAACGCCCGCCATGCCTGGGACGCCCAGGACCCAGAGGGAATCCTCCAGGCCATCCATGACATCTCCCAGGACGGCCTGAATCCCGGCGACTATCACCCCGGCGCCATCAAGCGGCTGATGGAGCGGCGCCAGAGCACACCCGCCCCCGCGCTCGAAGCCGATCTGGACATCCTTCTCACGGACGCGGTCGCGGCGATGATCGATCAAACGCGGTTCGGGCGCGTCCGCCCGGTCGCGCTGGATCCGACCTGGAACGTGAACCCGCGCGAGGGCGCGCCGCCCCTGGAGCTCACGGTGGAGAAGATCGCCGAGGAGCGCTCCCCGCGCGAGGCGATCGAGTCGCGAAAGCCCCGCCACTTCATCTACGTGGGCCTGAAGCGCGCGCTTGCCCAGCTCCGAGCGATCGCCGCGAAGGGCGGCTGGCCCTCGGTGCGGCGCGGGCGGAATATCCGTCCGGGCACGAGCGATCCGCGCATCCCGGCCATCCGCGCGCGCCTCGCCGCGACGGGCGAGCTCGGCAGCGGTGAGAGCGCGTCCACGGTCTACGGTCCGGAGCTCCGGAAAGCGGTGGAGCTCTTCCAGGAGCGCCACCGCCTCGACGCCAACGGCCTGATCGACGGGGACGTGATCGACGCCATGAACGTGAGCGCCTTAGCCCGCGTACAACAAGTATGCGTCAATCTGGAACGGGTGCGCTGGGTGCTCCCGGGCCTGAGCAACGACTTCCTGCTCGTGAACCTGCCGGCCTACAAAGCGTACCTGATCCGCGGCGGGCGCAACGTCTGGGAAGCCCGGACGCAGATCGGCGAAGAGGGGAAGCGCACCCCCTCCTTCCGCTCGACGATGCGCACCGTGGTCTTCAACCCGGACTGGACGGTGCCGCCGATGATCATCGCGGACGAAGTCGCGAACGGGATGCGCGACGGGAAGAACTACGTCGCCGCGAAGGGCCTCGTGGTCACGGACAAGAACGGCAGCGTGGTGGATCCCTCCTCGGTGGACTGGAGCCAGGCGGACACGGACGGATTCCCCTACACGCTGAAGCAGCCGCCCGGCCCGGACAACGCGCTGGGCCGCGTGAAATTCCTGTTCCCGAATCCCTACTCGATCTACCTCCACGACACGCCCAGCAAGAGCTCGTTCGATCGGGAGAAGCGGACCTTCAGCCACGGCTGCATCCGCATCGAGCATCCGCTGGAGCTGGCGCAGATTCTCCTCGCCGGGCAGGACTCGTGGAACGACGGGAAGATCCAGGATGCGATCGCCTCGGGCGAGATGCAGAACGTGGCCATCCAGAATCCCATCCCCGTCGTGATCGTCTACTGGACGGTCAGCGTGGGAGCGAGCGGAGAGATCCGGTACATAAAGGACATCTACAGTCAGGACGCGAAGGCGCTCGCGGCGCTCGGGGGGGCTCGTACGTAGCGTGTAGGATAAATCCTGACACCGCGCCCCTTGATTTCCTTTGACCCCGCGAGGCGCGAGTGCCCAAACTTGTAGGAGGCAACCGGTGTACGACAACTTCATAGGCGTGGGAGGGGAGAGTGAGACAAACCATCCAAAGGGGAACAGCACTATGATCCGCGCTCTGATCACGGACGACCATGCGGTGATCCGCCGCGGCCTGAAAGAGCTTCTGACGGACTCCCAGCGCATCGAGGTCACGGGCGAAGCCAGCAACGCGCGCGAGGCCATGCAGCAAATACGCACCGGAACCTGGGACGTCATGATCCTGGACATCAACCTGCCCGACCGCAACGGCCTGGATCTCCTGAAGGACCTCAAGGCCGAGAAGCCGGACCTGCCCATCCTGATCCTGACCGTCTGCCCCGAGGACCAGTTCGCCGTGCGCGCCCTGCGCTCCGGCGCGGCCGGGTACCTCACCAAGGCCAGCGCTCCCGCGCAGCTGGTGGACGCGGTGGAGAAGGTGGCGAACGGGGGACGGTACGTCAGTCCCGCGGTCGCGGAGCGCCTGGCGGTGCTGGTCGGCGGCGAGCACGACGGGCTGCCGCACGAGACACTGTCGGAGCGCGAGTACCAGGTGACCCGGATGCTGGCGTCCGGAAAGACCGTCTCTCAGATCGCCGAGGAGATGAGGCTCAGCGTGAAGACGATCAGCACCTACCGCTCCCGCGTGCTGGACAAGATGGGCATGCGGACGAACGCGGAGCTGACGTACTACGCAGTGCGGAACCAGCTGGTCGAGTAGCGCTCCGTCTCAGGAAGCTCCAGGGAAGAACCGCCCCGTGCGCCGCTCGTAGGCGGCGTATGGCTCGCCGAATCGTTCCCGCATCAGCTCCTCCTCGCGCGGAAGACGCGCGCCCGCCGTTCCCAGCAGAACGATCCCCACCGGCACGAAGAGCCAGTTCGCGGTGATCAGGGGGAGCGCCACGGCCAGCATCAGGAGCCCCACGAAGCACGGATGGCGCATCCAGAGATACGGCCCGTGCACCACCAGGGTCTCCGTCCTCTTCCTCCGCGCGGCGTCACGCCGGCTCGCGCTGATCGTCCGGAGCGCCCAGATGAGGAGCAAGCACCCGATCCCGCCCGCCACGACGCCGAGGGCCCGCAGCTTCCCGGGCACCGGCACGTTCGCCCCCGGCATCGTCGCGGGCCTCACGAGATACGCGGCGACCGTAACGAGGAAGAGGAGCCACGCCCCGGAGGACGCGAGGAGCAGGGGAGCATCCTTGCGGTAGAGCTTGAATCCTCTGTTACGAGATCGGAGGAGATACTCGAGAGCGAAGGGGAACAAAAGAAGAAGCCCGGCGATGAGGATCGTCCGGGATCTTCCCAGGCGACTCACCACCGGGCTGATTCTCGAGTCGAGGCTTTCGACCCACTTCCTTCAGCGGTAGCGCAGGTCCCTCACGGCCGCCGGCGCGCTCACGTCGGTGCCGCCGCCCCCGCTTCCCGAGTATTCGAAGGCTCCGAGATCCAGGGCGCCGGTCACGGCCCGCGCCTGGCCCTGCTCGTCGTAGACGTATTCCCGAGTCGGGGCCAGCAGGAAGCCGGTGATCGAAGTCCCGGCGGCCCCGGCGGCGTCCAGGAGGGAGGCCGGCGCGTTCGAGGTCAGATGATAGTCGTAGCCAGCGGCGTTCCGGTACCACGAGGAGGTCTTGTTCGCGTCCTGGTAGTTGTTGAGCGCGACGAATACCGTGCCCGACATCGGCGTCCCGGGACCGCAGAAGATGTTGTTCATGACCTTGGCCGTGGTGCCCGCCCGCGCGCTGACGAAGGTCCCGGTCGACTTGTCGTTCACGATCGTGTTGTTCACCACGTAGAGATCCAGGATTCCGTTCCCCGAGCTCTCCGCCGCGAACGACACGATGCCGCTGTTCTGGGAATTCGGCCCCTGCTCGATGATGTTCCCGATGACGTACGCCCGGCCGCCGTCGGAGATGTCGACCGCGTAGCTTCCGTCGCCGTTCTCGTCGGTCAGGCGGTTGTACATCACGTACGAGGTCCGCCCCCGGCTCTTGAAGAGCTGACCGACCGAGGTGTTGTGCGAGTAGTTGTACCGGAACATGCACACGCGATTGCTGCCCGTGTTCACGTAGATGTTGTGCTGGTTCCCGGTGCGGCACGTGGGATCGCACGTCGTGGTCGGGGGCGTGTCGCTGAGCTCGCAGTACTCGACCAGGAGCGAGTCCGGCGCCGCCATGATGTTGAGCTCGTTGTTGTGGAGGTAACAGTTCCGGATCGCGACCCACCCGGGGTTGCCGGATTCGACCCGGATCCCGCACGCGTTCCCGGTGGCGCTCGTCGGGGACCGGGCCCCCTCGATATTGAACCCGTCGATCGTGCAGCTCGTCGCGCCGGGAGAGACGTGGAACACCCCCATCGAGTTCGCCAGCTGCCCGTTCGCGACGAGGTGGGGCTTGTTCGCGGGGTTCGCGGCCCGGATCACTAGGTTCGGCTTCGTCCAGGACGACACGTCCCCCGTGTACGTGCCGGGGTCCACGGAGACCGTGTCACCCGCCTGGCACGCCTGGGCCGCGCCGCGAATCGTCGCGTACATCTTGCCGGGGCCCACGGTGAGATTCCGGGCCTGCGAGGACGAGGGGAGCATCCAGCCGAGAAGGCCGACGAAGAGGATGACGCGCGAGGTGCGGAGCGCGAGGGAGCTGGAGCGACACGCACGTACCGACATGATGGCTTTTCTCCGGTTGGGGCCGAGCCCCCGCCCCCCGGGGGATCTCGACAACGGGCAACTGGCTCTCTCTAGATCGGCCGATGCTGGACTTATCTTAACCCCAAATGCCATGCCTGGTTCCGCCGTTCGTGAGCAACGCTGGAACGCCGACATGCGGCCTTCAAAGCACGTTGGATACGGGGTAGACTGCGCGAATGGTCCAGCCACGTCCGACTTCAGCTTACGCTTTTTCTAGCAGATTCTGTTCCACCCGTGGCCGGGAACGACCATGAGCTCCTTTGTGATGCTGGTATCGCCCCCGGAGTTTCAGGCTGAGCGATCCCGCCTTTTCCATCACGCTGTAAGGACTTTCCGCGATGCCAAGGACCGCGTTCCGAGCGCCACGACGGAGTCGGATTGGGCCTCTGCCGCGGCGTTCGCGAGACTCAACGGGACGGCCGGGGCGCTGGTCACGGGTGATCCGAGCGGTACATGGCTGACCGCACCCGGCTCGTGGTTTCACCGGAGTGGATTTCGGAGCGGTGACGAGACCCGTCTCCTGGCGCGCTACCTCGAAGTAGGCGCGGAACGATTGGCGGACGAGCTCGAGGGCTTCTTCGCTATCGTGATCGGTGACGAGCGGGCT
>WNFL01023575.1_pt2 | contig 15336 bp, 16 predicted proteins | sample 5400361 | NCBI WGS metagenome assembly WNFL01 (sample SAMN13153351, study PRJNA577476) | soil metagenome | isolation source: 40 cm soil on Douglas fir-dominated hillslope | place: USA:California | collected 2013-09-17
AACGCCACGACCGCCGCGAGCAGCGCGCCGAGCTCCACCGGAATGCGCTCCGCGCTCGCGTCGGCGCTCGGGTCGGGCGGGTCCGGTAGGGGCGCGGCCAAGGCGCCAGGAGATATCGCCTCGTGTAGCGTTCCGCGAGCGGAGCGCGGAAGCGGTAGTCGGGTCTGGCCGTCGGCTGCTGGGTTAGCATCGCGCGATGGCGCTGGCGCTCGCGGGGCTGCGGATCTGGGACGGAACCAGCGACGAGCTGCGCCCGGGCTTGGAGACGCTGCACGTCGACGGCGAGCGCATCGCGGCAGCTGCGGTCGCGGACGGCGAAGACATCGACCTCCGCGGCGCGGTCGCGATCCCGGGCCTGTGCGACGCCCACGTGCACATCGCGCTCGATCCCGAGCGGCGCGACGCGGCGCAGGACGCGAGCTCGGATCCCCTCGACGCCATGGCCGCGCGGGCGCGCGCGATGCTCGCCGCGGGCATCACCACCGCGCGCGACCTCGGCGGCCCCGAGTTCGGCGCGCTCGAGCTGCGCGATCGCATCGCGCGCGGCGAGATTCCCGGGCCGCGGCTCTTGTGCGCGGGTCAGCCACTCACTTCGCCCAAGGGTCACTGCTGGTACTGGGGCGGCGAGGCGCGCGGCGCGGACGAGCTGCGCGCGGTCGTGCGCCGCCAGGTGGAGCACGGCGCGGATTGGATCAAGGTGATGGCGACGGGCGGCATTCTGACCAAGGGCACGACTCCGGCGACGTCGCAGTTCGAGCAGGGTGAGCTCGACGCCGCGGTCGCCGAGGCGCGCGCGCTCGGCCGACACACCGCCGCGCACTGTCACGGCACCGAGGGTATCTCGCGCGCGGCTCGCGCGGGCGTGCGCACGATCGAGCACTGCTCGTTCGCGAACGCGGAGGGCTTCGGCGGCGCGCCCGATCCCGACGTGATCGCCGACGTCGCGCGCTCCGGCGCCTGGGTCTCGCCGACCGTGAACACAGGCTTCGCGCGCTTCTTCGCCAAGGCCGGCGAGGTCTCGAAGTTCGCCTCGCGCATGACCGAGGTGTACGCGCGGCTGCGCGCCGCCGGCGTGCGCTTCATCGCGTCGACGGACGCGGGCATCCCCGGAGTCGCGCACCATCGCCTGCCCGAAGCGCTGCCGATCTTCGCGCGCCTGGCCGAGCTTCGCCCCGTGGAGACACTGCGCACGGCGACCTCCGAAGCGGCGCGCGCGTTCGGGCTCGAGCACGAGACCGGACGGCTCGCCCCCGGCCTCGCGGCCGACATCCTGGTCGTCGACGGCAACCCGCTGGAGGATCTCGGGGCGCTCTTGCGCCCGATCCTGGTCGTCGCGCGCGGCCGCGTCGTGTTTCGGGCATGAAGCACTGGGAGAGGAGTCAGCGATGAGCGAATCGGACGTCGAGTTCACCGGCATCACCCCCTGCCTGCGTTACGAAGACGCCGGCGCGATGCTCGAGCCGCTCGCCCGCGTGTTCGGCTTCGAGGAGCGCGCGCGCTTCGTCGACCGGGACGGCGTCGTGCGACAGGCGGAGATGTACGTCGGCGCGAACGAGCTCTTTCTCGCCGGTCATGGTCCCGGTCACCGGGAGAAGCTCGGCCGCCACCCCGACTTCCTGCGCTGTCTTTCGCGCGGCTACGTCCAGACCAAGCCGCTCGAAGAGGGCGGCTGGAGGGAGATCCTGGCTCCGGGAGCGCGGCGATGAATGTATTCGTCCTGAACACCGGCCGCTGCGGCTCGACGACCTTCGCGCGGGCCTGCACGCACATCGCCAACTTCACGACCGGGCACGAGTCGCAGAGGGCGCTGCTCGGCGACGCGCGCCTGGACTACCCGGCGAGTCACATCGAGGTCGACAACCGGCTCAACTGGTTCCTGGGCCGGCTCGAGCGCCGCTACGGCGTGGACGCGACCTACGTGCACCTGGTCCGCGACGCCGAGGCGACGGCGCGCAGCTTCGCGAAGCGCTACTCGCGCGGCATCATCCGCGCCTATCGACACGCGATCCTGCCCGGTCTCTCGCTCGATGCCGATCCCATGGCGGTGTCGCTCGATTACTGCGACACGGTGAACTCGAACATCGAGCAGTTCCTGCGCGACAAGCCGCGTGCGCTCCGTTTCGAGCTGGAACGCGCGCAGCGCGACTTCCCCGCGTTCTGGTCGCTGGTCGGCGCCGAAGGCGACCTCGAGGCGGCTCTCGCGGAGTTCGGCGAGAAGCACAACGCCACGCGCCGCTCCATCCGGCAGGGCGTCGATCGCCCCGCGCCACTCACTCGCGGTCTGCGCAAGCTCCGGCGCGTGATCCGCACGCTGCCGGAGATGATTCGCGACGCCTGAGGGTGACTCGGCGGGGCGCGCTCAGCGGAGCGCGAAGAACCAGTCGAGCGCTTCGGGCAGGAAATCGGGCGAGGGCCAGTGTTTCCCGCCCTCGTCCACGCGGAACACCACGCCGTAGCCCGCGCGCTCGAGGTTCGTGCGCATCGGCAGCGCGACGTGCTCGAACGGGAACAGCGGATCGTGCGTGCCGTACTCGAGCAGCACGTCCGGCTTGCGCGCGGCGTCGGGGTCGAAGCCGGGCTCGAGGGCGATGAAACCCGCCGCCCAGGCCATCACGGCGCGGAAGATCCCCGGGTTGGAGAGGCCCACCGAGAGCGCGTAGCTCGCGCCGTCGGAGTAGCCGAGCAGCGCCTGGCGCGCGGGGTCGATCGGGTAGCGGCGGTAGATCAGGTCGTAGGCGTACTCGAGAAAGTCGAGGTCGGGGCGCGCGGCGCTGGCGATCAGATCCCAGGTCGGAAGCAGCGAGCGCGGCACGAGAAAGAAAGCGCCGCGCCGGTCGGGCTCGTCGCGCACCGCCTTCACCAGCATCTCGTCCTGCCGGCCCGCGCCGTGCAGCACGGTCACGAGGGGATAGCGCCGGTCCGGGTCGATCTCGCTCGGCGTGAGCAGCACCGCGCGTGATTCGCCGCGCTCGATCCACACGTGACCGGTGGGCGACGGCCCGTCCCGCGGCTCGGGTGACTTGTGCGCGACCCCGAGCCCGAGCGAGTCGGCGCTCATCAGACTTCTCCGCCGTGCACCGCCAGAATCGCGCCGGTCGTGTAGCTGGACGCGTTCGATGCGAAGTAGAGCGCCGCGCCGACGACCTCGTTCGGCTGGCCGCCGCGGCGCAGCGCGATCGAGGTGCGCGCCTGCTTCTCGAACGCCGCCATGTCCCAGGCCTTCGAGATGTCGGTGAGAAACGGCCCGGCCATGATGCAGTTCACGCGCACCTTCGGGCCGAACGCGCTCGCGAAGCCGACGGTGATCGCGTTGAGGCCCGCCTTCGCAGCCGCGTAGGGAATCACTCCGGCGGTGGGCCGCACCGCTGCGACGCTCGACACGTTGATGATCGAGCCGCCGTCGCCCGCGGCCATGCGCGTTCCGACGAGCGCGGTGAGTCGGAACGGCCCCTTCAGGTTCAGGTCGACGACCTTGTCCCACATCGTCTCGGAGACGCTCGCCACCTGGTCGTACAACAGCGACATGCCTGCGTTGTTCACGAGCACGTCGACCTTGCCGAACTCGGCCCAGGCGCGCTCCGCGAGCGCGCCGACCTCGTCCCACTTGCCGACGTGCGCCGCGACGGGCAGCGCGCGCCGGCCGGTCTCGCGCTCGACTTCCTTCGCGGTCGCCTCGCAGGCGTCGAGCTTGCGGCTCGCGATCACCACGTCCGCGCCCGCGCGCGCGAACGCCAGCACCATCTCGCGCCCCAGCCCGCGACTTCCGCCGGTCACCAGCGCGACCTTGCCGCGCAGGTCGAAGAGCTCGCCGATTTCGCTCACGGTTCCTCCCGCCTGCCCGGGTCCTCGCGCGGGCACCCTACCCACGCTCCCGGTGATCGCGCGGGCACCCTACCCGCGCTTCGGGCGAGAGCTTACCGGGAATCAGGCCGCAGAGCGCAGCTCGCCGAGGTCGCCGATCATGCACTTCACCGAGCCGCCGCCCTTTTTGTGGAACTCGGAGACGTCGACGCAGACGACGCGGGTGCCGCTGGCGCGCACCGCGGCGGCCAGCTCGGCGGACACTCCGCGGGGCATCACGAGCAGTGACTCGCCGCCGCGCTCGAGCGCGAACGAGTTCGCCGCGTAGATCGCGGCGTCGGCGTCGCCGATCGCGACCAGACGCTCGCCGAAGTGCGCGCGCAGCGCCTCGAGTGACTCGGGGCGCAGCGCGGGCGGCCAGGCGAGCAGGAACTCGCGGCCCGGGCCGAATGAGCACAGGCAGGTGTCGCCGTGATAGAAGCGCTCGTCGACCAGCTCGACGCGAATCGCGGGCTTGCCCAGCGGCAGGAGTGTCTCGATCTCCGCCAGCGCCTCGGGCTGGCTGCGAAAGCCGTACACGCGCTTCCACGGCGGCCAACCCAGGCGCGGCACGAAGCGCTGACGGGTGATGCGGCCGTGCGTGAACAGATAGGCGTCGCCCGCGGGAAACAGGTCCGCCTCGCCCTCGAAGCGCGAGCGGATCTCCAGGCAGCGCAAGCCCCGCCGGGTGGCCGCCGCGCGATACGCGGGCTTCTCTCCCGCGCGGGTGGGCACGAGGTTCGAGAGCACGAACGCGTCTCCGTGCCGGAAGCCGGCGTTCGCGGGATACACGAGTCCCGGGTGCGCGGGGTCGGGCTGGATCACGTCGACGAGGACGCCGAGCTCGAGCAGCGTCTCGCGAAGCAGAGCCCACTGGCGAATCGCGAGCGCGCGATCGACGGACTTCCTGCGCCCGTACCTGTCGCGAGTGTGCGGGTTCGCGCCGCCGACCACGGCGAAGTGCGCCGGATCGCCCATCAGGACCACGTGAGTCACGAGAGACTCGGGAAGCCCGGGACCGGCGCCGGGGGCCCCGGCTCGGCGACTTCGAGGTTGGCCTGCGGGAAGGTCGTGTACAGCGTCGACGCGGCGCCCGCGGCGCGGTCGTTTCCGCTGCGCTTCACGCCGCCGAACGGCAGCTTCGACGACGCGCCGACGGTGGCGGCGTTCCAGTTGAGGCAGCCGACGCGGACGACGCGCGCGGCGCGCTCGTAAGTCGCGCGCGAGCGGGTGAACACGCTCGCGACCAGCCCGAAGTCCGTCGTGTCGAGTGCGGCGAGGCCCGCCTCGACCGAGTCCACGGCGACCACGAACGCGTCTGGCACGAAGTGCTCCTCGCTCTGATAGCGGCTCCCCCGCGAGGTCGCGTGCAGCCGGTGCAGGCTCGGGCGCACGTAGTGACCGGGGCGCGGCCCTTCGGCGGGTCCGCCCGCGACCAGGACCTCGGCTCCGTCCGCGGCCGCCCAGGCCAACACTTGCGCGTGTCGCTCGCGCGCCGCGCCGTTGATCACCGGCCCCATGAACGCGCACGGGTCACTCGAGTGGCCGATCGCGATGCCGCGGAACAGCTTCACGAGCCGCTCGCTGAGCGCGTCGGCGACAGCGCGCTCCGCGAACACGCGGGTCGTGGCGCTGCAGCGCTGACCGGAAGTCACGCACGCCCCGAACGCGATCGCGGCCGCGGCCGCGTCGAGGTCGGCGTCGGCGCAGACCAGCACGCCGTTCTTCCCGCCCATCTCGAGCGCCACGAGCTTCCACGGCTGATCGAGCGTCGCCTCGAGGATGCGCCGGCCGGCGCCGTACGATCCGGTGAACAGCACGCCGTCTAGCGCGGGGTGTGCCGCGAGGCGCGCACCCTGGGTCGCGTCGCCCTGCACCACGTTCGCGACGCCGGCCGGAAAGCCCGCGCTCAGCGCGAGCTCGGCGTAGAGCTGCCCCGTCGCCGGCGTCTTCTCCGAGGGCTTCACGACGACGCAGTTTCCGGTCGCGAGCGCGGGCACGATGTGGCCGTGCATCAAGTGACCGGGGAAGTTGAACGGGCCGAGCACGCCGAACACTCCGCGCGAGCTCGCGCGCCAGCGCCCGACCTGACCGATGTCGATCTTCGCGATCATGGCCGACACCTCGGTGCGGGCCTCCCAGAGGGGCTTCCCCACCTCGCGCGCGATCACGGACGCGAGCCGCTCCCGGTCGGATTGCAGCGCCGCTCCGAAGCGGCGCAGCGCGGCGGAGCGGAGCTCCGGAGTCGTGTCGCGCCACGCGGGCCAGGCGCGGCGCGCGGCCGCGACCGCCCGCTCGAGCGACTCCGCCGCGAACGGAAACGCGCCGAGTGACTCGCGGGTGTCTCCCGGATCGGTCGCGACGAGCTCCCCGTCGGCGCGCTCGGGGAGCGCCTGCCGGCCGTCGACCAGGTCTCCGCGCGCCTGGAAGGGCGAGGCGTCAGCCACCGTCGCCGGCCCTCGCGTTCGAACGCGGCATCGGCGTCAGGGTGACTTCGTCGCCCGCCACGACCCCGAGCCGCTCGCGCGCCTCCTTGCCCAGGCGCAGCGCCGCGCCGTCGCGCAGCGCGGGCGCGGCGAGCGCCCGGAACTCGCCGCCCTCTTCGCTCGAGACGATCGCGGGCGGGGCGCCCTCGGGCAGCGCGCCGTCGGCCAGCGCCAGACGCACCGTCTGTTGGATCGGAAACACGCGCGCGGTGGGCGCGCCCACGAACGGCCCGCCGTCGAAGGGATCGATCTCGTCGATCCAGTGCAGGCCCGCGACCTCGAGCAGGCGCAGCGCGGGCGCGGCTTCCTCGTGCACTTTGCCGAGCTGCAGCGCCACCTCCGCGTCGAGCAGCGACGCGTAGAACGGCGTGTCGGGAAACAGATCCAGGATGAAGCTCTTGTCCGCGGCGCTCTTGTGATCCGCTTCGCTGTAGCTCATGCCGGTGAAGCGCCGGCCGAACGCGTCCCAGAAGGCGCTGCGGCCCTGCGCGTCGATCGCGGCGCGCATCTCGGCGAGGATCTTGTTTTCGAAGCTCGAGCGATGCCGCGCGATGAACGCGAAGCGGCCCCAGGAGAGCAGCTTTCCCGGCCAGCCCGGGCGGCCGCGCGCAGACGGATGCAGGATGAGCGAGCCGAGCTCCGTCGGCCCGTCGTGCGACGCGCCGAGCTGCAGCGTGGTGTGAGTGACTCGCACGCCGGTGCTCTCGGAGAAGCGCGTCTCCTCGCCGACGCGCAGGAACAGGTGCGGCATCTCGGGCGTACCATGCTTCGAGAGCACCGCGCAGGTGCCGACCACCTGACCCGAGTCGTCCGCGAGCGCGAACTGGTACTCGGCCTCGGGGCCGGGCGGGCCCGGCGCGCGGAACGAGCGCTCGGAGCGCTCGAGCCGGCGGTTCACGAACGCCTCGTCGTTGGGCAGGTTGGGGCTGTCGAGGTAGCGCGCGAGCTCGAGGATCGCGGGCAAGTCGGAGACGCGAGCGGGGCGCAGCAGGAACATCACGCGCCTCCCGGCCCGGCGAGCCGCGCCAGCGCGGCGCGGTAGAGCGTCACCGCCTGGTGTAGCTGCGAGACGCGCGTGTGTTCGTTCGGCTTGTGCACGTTGCCGACCGACGTACCCGGGCCGAGCACGACCGCCTCGAGTCCGGCCGCGGCCAGGATTCCGGCCTCGGTGCAGGTCGCCTTGGTCTCGACCCGAGCGGGCAGACCGGCCGCGCGCTGCGCCGCCTGGAGCGCGCGCACGAGCTCGGAGTCACTCGGCGTCGCGAGTGCGGGATTGGTGCGCACGCAGCGCAGCTCCGCGGTGCGCGCCAGGGGCGCGACCAGCGCGGCCGCGCCATCGCCCGGGATCGGGCGCACGTCGAACGCGAACACCGCGCAGCCTTCCTCGAGCGCGACGCGCCCGAGGCTCGCCACGCTCTGCGCGGGCGAGAAGCGCGGGTCACTCCGCGCGCCGAGCCCCGCCTCGAGCTCGCGCCACGCCGCCAGGAACCGGACCAGCGGCTTCGCGGACCAGATCGGCGCGTCGATCTCGACTCCTTCCCCGACGCGCCCGCCGCCGTGCACCAGGGTGATCTCGCAGCGATCCGGCACCACGTTTACCGCGCCGCCGCCCGCGAGCGCAGTCACTCCGAGCGCGCCGCTCTTCTCGACGAGCTCGAGCGCGGCGTACACCGCATTGTGTCCCAGCACCGGCGCGCTCGAGTGCGCGGCCGCGCCGCGCACCAGCTCGGAGCTCACCCGCAGCGCGCCCGGTTCCGAGAGCGCCTCGAGCCGCACGCGCGCCTCGTACACCGCGTAGCCTTTGTGAGCGTGCACGATCGCCAGCTCCGACGGCTCGCCGACGAGCGCGCGCGTGGCGCCGCGCGTGAGCCCGCTCTCCACCAGCCAGCGCGCGCCGAGCATGCCGATCTCCTCGCCGAACGTGCCGACCAGGCGCACGCCGCGAGTCAGTGATCCGCGCTCCGCCGCGAGGGCGTGCGCCTTGCACACGAAGTCGACCTTCGCGTCCGCGGACCCCAGGCCGTAGAGCCGATCGCCGTCGCGCGTCGGCCGGAACGGATCGCCGCCCGTCGCAGTCCATGCGGCCGAGTCACCCGGCGGCACCGTGTCCAGGTGAGTGACGAGCAATAGGTCGGGCGCGTCCGAGCTTTGCCCATTGCGGGCTCGCTCGGGGCGGCCCTCGCTCGCCCTCGCAGTCACCTCACAGAGCACCGCGTGGTGCGTCCCGCCGCCGGCGTGCACGGATTCGAGGTCCGCCGCGAGCCCGAGCTCGCGCAAGAGCTCGGCGGCGACGTCGGCGATCGCCGCGTTGCCCAGGCGCGACTCGGACGGCGTCGCGATGAACCGCTCCGCCCACGCGACTAGGTCGGCCATCCCGACCCCGCCATCGACGCGCCTACCTGGCCGCTTGAGCTGCGGGCGCGCAGCACGGACAGAGCTCCCGCAGGTTCTCGAACGTGTAGATCCCCGTGTCGTGACCGTCGCTCCAGGCGAACGCGAGCGCATAGCGACCGACCGGGCTGATGCGCAGGGGCCGGACGTCGCCGGGCACCGCATCCGCGCGGAGCAGCGCCTGACCGGTGCGCTCGTCGATGCAGTGCGCGCAGCGACACGCCAGTCGCAGCAGCCGCACCGGATACAGGCTCTCGTGTCCGTCCTGCCAGACGATGCGCAGCGTGTCCGGTCCAGCCTGCGCGATCGAGACGGGGGTGGGCGTCATCGGCGAAAAGCTAACCAACCGCTGGGGTAAGATCCGCGCCGCCGATGGTTCACGGAGAGGAGCGAGGCGAGGGCCGCCCCGAGCCGAGCGAGCAAGCGCCGCAGGCGCGCGCAGTGAGCCGAAGGCGAACGCAGTCGATAGGAACAGGCGGATGGCGAAAGAACATGTGGCAATCCTGGGTGGAACGGGCGAGCAGGGACTCGGGCTCGCGTATCGCTTCGCGAAGGCCGGGCGCGCGGTGCGCATCGGCAGCCGCAAGGAGGAGCGCGCGCTCGAGGCGGCGAAGGAGGTGCTCGCCAAGCTGCCCGGCAGCGACGTCTCGGGACACGAGAACGCGGCGGCGGTCCGCGCGCTGCCCGGTGGCATCGTGATTCTGTCCGTGCCCTTCGAGCACGTGGCGGGCACGATCAAAGCCGTGCGCGGCGAGCTCGCAGCGGGAACGGTGCTCGTGTCGATGGGCGTGCCGCTCGCGACCGCGATCGGCGATGTCGCGTCGCGCGTCGTCGGCGTCTCGCAGGGCTCGTGCGCGGAGATGTGCGCCGCGCTCGCGCCCGAGGGCGTTGCGGTCGTGTCCGCATTCCAGAACGTGGCGGCGCATCGCCTGCTCGACCTCGAGCACGCGGTCGAGTGCGACGTGATCGTGTCCGGCGAGAAGGAGCCGCGCGCGCGTGTGATGGCGCTCTGCGACGACGTGCCCGGCACGCGCGCCATCGACGGCGGGCCGCTGTACAACGCGCGCTACGTCGAGCAGCTCACGGCGCTGATGATCGGGATCAACATCCGGCTGAAGAAGCCCGAGGGCGTCGGCATCCGCCTGACTTACGTCTGACTCGCGCAGCGCGCCGCGAACCCGGCGTCAGCGCGGGTAGTCCGGCAGGCCCTCGCGAATGCGGGCCGAGAAGTCCGGGTCGATGCCCGCCGCCTTCGCGCGCTCGGTGACGTCGCAGCGCTCGCGCAGGTCCGCGAGCGGGACGCTCTTTCCGAGAGAGCCGCGCTCGTACATCAGCTCGTCGAGGTAGCCGTTGGCCAGGAGCTTCCAGGAGAGCGGCACGTGGCCGCCGGCGTGCATGACCCGGGTCCGGATCGTGGTCGTGCAGTTCTGGGTGAGCGCGTTGTACCAGTCCGGCTTCGCGGCGAGCGAGTTCACCTCGGCCAGGTAGTCGAGCAGGAGCTCGCGAGCCCTGTCCACCGGCGCCGCGAGTCGGTACAGGTAGGTGCGCTCGCCGCGCAGGCGGTCGCGCACGCCAATCACGTCGCGCTCGTCGGACACCACGTAGTAGAGCTCGTACTGGCGGAAGAAGCCGAGCAGCGCGGAATACGACTCACCCAGCTCCTTGCGCGTCTCGATCGAGATCGCGAGCGGCGGCGAGTCCTCGAACTCCCAGCTCATGATCGTGTGGCCGTACAGGGTCGGACCCCAGAACGAGATGAAGAGGTCCACGCCACGCAGCTTTTGGAGGTCGTACGTGCGCGTCTCCCAGCTCGGATCGTAGTCGGTCTCGGTGCGCCAGGCGAAGTTGCGCACGTTTTCGATCGTGACTCGATTCGCGTCGATCTGCGCGCGCGCGAGCCGCGCGACGTCGGGCTGCCAGCCGCGATCGTTGCTGGGCGGGATGCGCAGCCACCAGGCCGTGACCGCGAGGGCGAGCAGCGCGAGCGCGACGAGGCTGCGCGCGAACGAGCGCACGTACACGAGGACGAGAAAGCAGCCGAGCGCGAACGCAGCGACGAGCATGCCCGCCAGCGCGCGTGACTCGGGCCCATCGATCCAGAGCGCCGCGGCCGCCCAGAGGCAGAACCCGAAGATCGGGACCGCGAGGAGCGCCGTCGCGAGGCTCGCCGCGCGAGTCACTTCGGGAACAGGAACACGATCGCGGCCCGCAGTCCCCAGCTCGGCCCGTTGGTGGGGGCCTCGAGATACGTGCGGTAGCCGAGCTGTACGCTCATGATCTGCGGCCCGGCCTTGAAGACCTGCGAGATCATGAAGTTCGCCGGGATCGTCCAATCCGACGTCGGCCAGTCGTAGCTCGACTCGAGGTTCACCACGAACGTCGTCGCGGTATGAGTGGTGTAGGCGACGAACGGCTGGAAGAACGTCTGACTCACGCGCCTGCGCTGGTCGTTCCCCGCGAACGACCAGATCTGGTTCGCGAGAAACCCGGCCGTGACTGGCCCCGATTGCCTCAGCAACACCGCCGTCGGCCCCGCCCCCCACTTTTGCGAGCCCAGCGCGCCCTCCGTGGCCGTGGGCAGCAAGAGCGCCGGGCCGAAGCCCCAGATGAAACCGCCCCAGCTCGACGGCTTCGCGGGCGAGAAGAAGAAGCTCTGAGTCGTGTCCGACAAACCGAAGCGGGTGCCCTCGCCCGGTGCGACCCAGCGGTTCCAGTGCACGACCGGGAGGATCGTGCGCGAGATGAGGTTCCAGTCGTGGGTGAGCTCGATCGGGACGACCGGCTGGATGTTCAGCTTGTAGATCACGCCCTCGTTGTTCGCGCCGATGCCGTAGTCGGCGTTCTGTTGGAAGGGTACGCTGATCAGCGCCGCGACCGGATTGTTGAGCTTCTTGGCCAGCTCTTCCTTCTCGTCCGCGCGCGCGATCGAGGCGAGGAGGCTCGCGACACAGAGAAGCGTCAGAGCGAAGCGAGTAATGCGGAATCTCCCAGCTCGGAGGTGCGAGCCTGCGGCGCAGCCTATCGGGGCAGATCGGGGAAGTCGAGCCCGACGGCCCGCATCAGGGCGAGCGCGTTGCCGCGCGCGATCACGCCCTCGCGCAGCCGGTAGTCGAAACACAGCACGCCCCCCGCGACCTGGTCCTCGAAGTGAGCGTTCCATGCGCGCGGCGCGAGTGCCTCGGCGATCGCGGTGAGCGCGAGGTCGTGCGTGGTCACGAGCCCGACTCCGCCGCGCGCGAGCAAGCCGCGCAAGAGCGCCTCCGCGCCGATGCGGCGGTCGTGCGAGTTCGTGCCGTTCAGGATCTCGTCGAGCAGGAACAGCACGGGGAGGGGACCCTTGCAGCGCTCGGCGACGCGGCGCAGCGCGAGCAGCTCGGCGTAGAAGCGCGAGGCGCCGTCGCGCAGTGAGTCCTGCACCCGCAGCACCGCGCCGAGCGCGAGCGGCGAGACGCGCAGGCGCTCTGCGCGCACGGGCGCCCCCGCGAGCGCCATGACGATGGCGATGCCCACGCTGCGCAGGAACGTGCTCTTGCCCGACATGTTCGAGCCCGAGATCACCGCGAGCGCGCGCTCCGCGTCGAGGCACAGGTCGTTGCGCACGCAGCGCGCTTCGTCGAGCAGCGGGTGGCCGAGCGCCGTCGCGTGAAACAGCGGCCCGGACTCGGCGATCTCGGGAAACGGATCGGCGGGGTGCTCGAAGGCGTAGCCGGCGAGGTCGGCGAGCGCTTCGAGCTCGCCCAGGGCGTCGAGCCAGCGCGCGACCGCTGCGCCGCTGCGCCTGCGCCACGCCGCGAGCGCGAACGCGACCTGTACGCGCCAGAGCAGGAGCAGCGCGATCGGCGCGAACAGCTGGTTCCGGCGCCAGTCGAGCACCGACACGATTCGGTGTAGCTCCGCGATCTGCCGCGACGCCGGCGCGCCCTCGGCGTCGAGCGCGGCGCGCAGTGCGCAAAGGCGCGGTGATTCGAAGCGCTCCGCCTCCACGCGCTCCAGCAGCACCGCCAGGTGCGCGAGGTCGCGGGCGCGCGCGTCGATTCCGTAGAGCTCGGCCGACACGCGCGCGCGCAGCGCGAGCGCGACCGCGACTTCAGCCGCGAGACACGCGAGCGCGAGCCCGTAGCCGCTGCCGCGCACGAGCGCGGCGACGACCGCCGCGGCGCTGGCCGCCGACAAGAGGGCGACCCCCGCGCGCAGCGCCGTGCTCCCGAGACGCGCCGGCGCCGTCGCCCACGCGACGAGCGGCTCGGGCTTCACGCCCTCGCGCACCTCGGGCCCGAGCGTGAACCAGTCCTCGCGCAGCGCGAGCCGGGGCCGCAGCTCTGCGGCGGCGAGCTGACGCGCGCGTATCTCGTCGGGTGCCGCGGCTTCGAGCAGCCACGCCGCCAGCCGTTCCTCGCCGCTCTTCGTCTGCGCCTGTGAGAGCAGCGCGAACAGCGAGCCCGGTCCGAACACGTCGAGCTGCGCGGCATACGGATGCTCGGGATCGAGGTAGGCGAGTCCGGAGTTGCCCCAGTCCTTCGCCGCGAGGTCGAGGCGTGACAGGCCGCGCTCGTAGAACTCGACGCCGCGCTCCGCGCGCAGCTGCGCGCGCCGCGCGCGCTCGTGTCGCAGCACGAGCGCGATGAACGCCGCAGCGGCCGGCGCGAGCCACAGCGGGTGGAGCGCGCCCGACACGAATACGGGCCAAGTCAGCGCGGCGGCCGCGCCGAAGACCGCGAGGCGCGCGTTCGCGAGCGCGCGCGTGCGCCGCGCCTCGGCCCCGGCTCGCTCGCGGCGTTCGCGCAGGCGCGAGGCGTAGAGCGCGCGCACGTCACTCGAGCTCGCGACCTCGGTCTCCGCCATCCGCGCCGAGCATAGGCGCCTGATACGATGCGCGCATGGCGTTTCTCTCCTTTCCGAAGGGCTTCCAGTGGGGCGCGGCGACGGCCGCGTATCAGATCGAGGGCGCGGCGCGCGAGGACGGCAAGGGTCTGTCGATCTGGGACGTATTCTGCCAGCAGCCCGGCCGGGTGCAGGGCGGTGACACGGGCGACGTGGCCTGCGATCACTACCACCGCTTCCGCGACGACGTCGCGCTGATGAAGCGACTCGGTCTCTCGACCTACCGCTTCTCGGTGTCGTGGCCGCGAGTGCAGCCGTTCGGAGCGGGCGACGTGAACGAGCGCGGCGTCGACTTCTACTCGCTTCTTGTCGACGAGCTGCTCGCCGCGGGCATCCAGCCCGCGCTGACCCTGTACCACTGGGACCTGCCGCAGGCGCTGCAGGACCGCGGCGGCTGGGCGGAGCGCGCGACCGCGCAGCGCTTCGCGGACTACGGCGCGCTCTTGTTCGAGCGCCTCGGCGACCGAGTGACTCGCTGGATTACGCACAACGAGCCGATCGTCACGTCGATGATGGGCTACCGAGCCGGGGTGCTCGCGCCCGGGATTCGCGACCTGCGCCTGGCGGGTCGGGCGATCCACCACCTGCTGCTGTCGCACGGGCTCGCGGTCGCGGCGTTCCGCGCCTCCGGCAAGCCGGGCGAGATCGGGATCACGAACGCGAACACGAGCTACGAGCCGGCGGACGAGCGCGAGGAGTCACGCGCCGCCTGCGAGCTCGCGCGCGACTTCGACACGCGCACCTGGCATGGACCGCTGTACGGCCGCGGCTACCCGGCGTCGGTGCTGCGCTACTACGAGAAGAACGACGCCGCGCTGCCGATCGAGAAGGAGGATTTGCGCGCGATCGCCGCTCCGACCGACTTTCTCGGCGTGAATCTCTACAGCCGCAGGCGCGTGCTCGCCGACGCGAGCCGCGGGGTCGGCTATCGCGGCGCGCCGCCGACCCTGCCGCTGCTGCCGATGGGCTACGAGGCCGCGCCCTTCGCGCTGGGCGACTTTCTGCGCTTCGTGTCGAGCGAGTACGGGAAGCCGAAGATCTACGTCACCGAGAACGGAGTCTGTGACAACACCGCGCCCGCCGGCGGCGTCGTCGCCGACGTGGAGCGCACGGAGCTCCTGCGCGGATTCATCGCCGGCATGCACGCGGCGATCGCGGACGGCGCGGCCGACGTGCGCGCGTACTACGTCTGGTCGCTGCTTGACAACTTCGAATGGGCATATGGGTACTCGAAGCGCTTCGGCATCGTCTGGACCGACTTCGAAACCCAGGCGCGCATCCCGAAGCAGAGCGCGAGCTTCTTCGCGGAGCTGGCGCGCCGCAACGGGTTGGAAGTCTAACTTGCGGCTCAAGAGTCGTGAGGAGTCGCCCGATCGACCAGAGTGACTCGAGCGGAGTGGCTCGAGTGACCTGATATCAGGTCGCCACTGAGGAGTCGATCCATGCAACCAGCCATTCTTTCCGTCGTTTCGCCCCTCGACAAGACCTTCAGCAGCAGCAACGCGCCGGGCGCACGGCCGCGCATCGTCGCTGCCGAGGACGATCCCGATGCGGGCCTCGCGCTCGAGGTCACCCTGGGCTCTGCCTACGACGTCCTGGTGGTCCCCTGCGGCCGCGAGCTGCTGCAGCTCCTGGAGCAGGAGCCCGCGGACCTGATCCTGCTCGACTACCAGCTGCCCGACATCAACGGCCTGCGCGTGATGGAGGCGATTCGCCGCCGCTATGGCGATGCGACGCC
>WNFL01019375.1_pt1 | contig 15335 bp, 21 predicted proteins | sample 5400361 | NCBI WGS metagenome assembly WNFL01 (sample SAMN13153351, study PRJNA577476) | soil metagenome | isolation source: 40 cm soil on Douglas fir-dominated hillslope | place: USA:California | collected 2013-09-17
TCATTCATCCCGTTTACTGGTGCTAGGCACGAGGGCCCAGAGGAAAGCCATAAAAGCCATCATCACTACAATTCTGCAAGCCACGTCAATCAATGTAAAGTTATTTGAGGGAGTCGAACATACAAAGGTTGTAGTGCGCCAATGCCAAAGCGACTCGCGAGAGCACCAGTCATAAACGGTAAGATTGCGCTGCCTGCGGTGCCGAGGCCTGCAATCCAACCTAAGCAGCATCTTAGTCAGTGCCCGAACATGAACAACGGCGAAAAATAGGTGAGCGTACCAATCGAACCAGTGAGTACCCTGCGAGGGAGTACTTTCCCTGCTTCGTTCATGCAGATGGGGTACATCGGACCGAGCAGTAAGCCGACTACCGAAACAGCCAAAGCATTTCCGATCAACGAGGGAACGAGCCAGATAGTGATCTCCAACCTATCAACGTCTGAAATGAGCCGCAGGAAGGGACCTGGCGTATGATAGACCCACCCAATGGCCAGGGCTGCGTAGACGAACACAACCCTTTTTTCGCCTACTTTGCGGTTCACCCAAAGAAGCACGACCCGACCCAGAGTCAACCCTGGATGCGATACTGAGTACCTGTTACACGGTTATGCTTTCGGTCTGACTAACCGCCAAAGAAACCAGACGAAACGTATCCGGATGACGACCCTCCACCTCGTTCGTGAATAAGGTATGTTACGATCCAGCCTATCACTCCCTTCAGCACCAAGAACGGACCTTATGTTTGGTCGGCTAACCTCCAATTGTGACCTCGACTCCGACATAGACGAGAATGTAAAACGCCATGAGGTGGACCACTTTGAGGCTCAATATCTGCTTGTAAGCGCTCTGCTGGTTCTCTGACGGAGTCACTGAAAGGACTTGGCCTTCGGTATCCGACCCATCATTGGACATAGGGTGGCCGGTCGAGTTAGCGACATTCGGAGGAGACCCTATATCGATGAGTACAGCTGATGCACAAGGTGAGTCAATGCAATACGCCTTTCCACAATAGAGATTTCGACAAACCTTCCATCTCCCGACCACGGATGACCCACAAGAGAGCAAGAGTATTCGTCATGGCGACAGCAAAAGAGGTGAGATAATGAAGTGACCATCTTGGTAGTTGAGCAAATTGCGTTGCGACTAGCGGAGAGCTCAGAGCACCCAAACCTAGTAATAGTCTAGTTAGGCATCAGCCAATCGGTTCCTGAATAACACAATGGACCATAGATGGCGTGGAGTACTCCCATCTTCTCCTCCGGCTTGTTTTGGATACTGGCAACGAGACCATTTGCTTGGGCGTCTTGAAGCGACATCCCAAAGCCGTTGATTGCGTGGGCGATCAACATAACAGGGAAGGGTGGTGCTGGCGCTTGTATCGCATAAGCGGTGACTTGGACCATAGATCCAGCAGTGATGAGCTGCCGAATCGCTTAGTGCCAATGGTGACTTGAGAGAGAACCCAGCGTACAGTGCCAAAAGAATATTTGTCGGCGAGGTAGACGTTTGTGATTGACCCACTAATGAAGCCCTGAAATGTAAATGAGAAGAGAGCGCAGGCCTTGAGTCTCGAGCGGCGTACCACGCAGTTCGCGATGAAGATGAGAGATACAACTGCGAAGCCAATCTTGGTAGTAAAGAAGTTGAGAAGAGGTTTTATGAGAGTGATTTTGTACCCATACATGATAGACTTCTTGTATGCGGGGAAGAAGTGGACCTGTGGTACCATCGTTCCACCCAGCTAAGAATAATGCACCACACATGGTTGCAAAAACGGCATTCTCTCGCCGAAGGGTGGCCAGTCGAGATGTAGAGCTATCACCAAGAGTCGCCTCAGTGGCCATCGATGGTCCGCCTTGATCGAGAGGATTGTCAAGTGCTGGAGGAGCATTGGAAGAGGAAGACTTTGCTGGGGGGTATGAGTGCTCCAATGGACATTTCGATGGAATATTTGAAGCGCTCTGGGTAATCGTTGTCGTTGCAGACATTATGGACAGCAACAGAGTTGGAGGAAAGTGTGATCGGGGTGAAAACTTCGCTCGTCAATAGGACAAGCTTCCTGTCGCAGCTTCTCGTCCCGCCAAATGTGCCCATTGATGCTCAAACGACGTGGCAGTCAATGCGTTTGGAAAGAAAGCACCTCGATGAACGAATTTCCTAAGAGATGAGATTTGGTTCCCTACATCCGTTCCAGCGTCGCTATCCCAGTCTTCTGGTGTGGACTATTGGAGATAATAGTTGGCTGATATCCGGCAGCTGCGTGTGGACAAATGAGGATGCAGTAAATTATTCTCACGCATCTGAAGAGGGCGAAAACTGAAGGCATGAATGTCAGTCAGACGAACATTTGGCTTGAGATTCGGTCGAAGACTAGTTTGGACGAGGCGCTCGAATTGTGATCGACTACTTTTGTTTAAGTGGCCTCCAATGATTTCAGCCATAACAGGGCCGTCATCTATCCAACCCACATCTATTCACATTGGTCTTCATCATCGAGTATCCACAGCATCTTACCAGCTCAACCCCAATATAAGCCACCAAGCAGAAAATCCGTCTGAATCGACACCCGCGCCAACGCCTACTGGTAGCCTTTCAAATTGTACACTGATGTAATGACTGGCGCTTACGCTTGGCTCGGAGCCAATTTCTCCAGAGCGACGAGCGAGCCCTGCCAAGATCTCGCGGCGCCACAGGCCAGGATGATATCCGCGCCTCCAGGTTGATAGGCGGCAATGGGGGGGTCCAGACCTCCACTTCAACCTTGAAGAATTTTACCGCGCAGGTGCTGAATGGTCGACTCTGGTTTGTCAACTTGATATTCCAGCAGCTATTTTACGCACTCAGGTATAATGGGTACGCCTGGTCCACACGCTTGGTTGATATCCAATATGCCAAGGTTCATCCAAGGTTCATCCACTAGAGCCCTCAAACGAAGCGAAGACCACTAGATTAAAGAGAGAAGAGTGGAAGCACGCTTTGCGTAGACAGCTGGTGAGCCCATAGTTAATTCTATCGCTCAGACCTGTTGCTCACCTCATATCAACTCTTTCGATACCACGTTGGAGGTATGTGGTCCTACTGAGCTTCCCAATAAACTCTCCTTGGTTTAGAGACCTCCAAGACTGTAGTGGGCTTGGAAAGGAGTTGGGGACGTTGAGGGACGCGGAAGGAGCTCGGACCGACAATATTGGGACCTAAGTGCACGCAACCGATCAAGGAGCACAACAGGTTTGCTCGAACATATGGGTGTATTGTGAATTTGTATTCTGTGACATTCGCACTTGTGATCAGCGAGCGGCTAATGAACGAGTCCTCTCCTCCATCTGGAGTACCGAACATGCGTACCAGGGTCGTCTTCCAGGCCACCCTTGGCCAGCCTTACGGCTCGTCAAACGTGCTTGTCTCCATCGGATACAAGTCCCAGAATCCAGGTGGGAGCCGAAGGACTTTCGCGTGGTCTATGGTTGTGTAACATGAAGAAACCTGTCGAACCGGTCGGGATAAGCCGCATTTGAGAATTTACAGGATCAGTTTTCGTTGGAGTTGATGATTCCTCCACTTCCAGGCTGGGTAGTGCACGTCCGTACTAGATAGGGAAACCCGGGTTCGATCCTTGTCTGCCACAGGACTGGGGTGAATGTCAACCATGAAACCAGATGCACGCAAAGCCAACACTGGCAGACATACGACTGTTTGCGCGTGTGTGCATATGGGATCCAATGGCTTAACGTTGCTGGCCCCGGGTTTCAAGTGGCGTCATGCATGTTTCCCACAGTATCCTATCGTGGCTCGGTGATATAGTGTAAATGTAGAATGATTGCGGCCAAGGGGACAACGAGCGCTTGAAATCTTGAGCTCCAGAATATTTGTTTTAATCCAGATAGGTAGACTGTGCTACAGATCATTATAAGCAGCTATATAGGCACTCGCTTTACGACTTGGCTGTACTATGAGGGATTAACATGCCCATAGTCCAAGTTCCACGATAATATTTGACAGGGCTCAGGTCAGAACCTAAGAACATATATGTTGAATGCAGGCGAAATACGCACAAGACGAATTGGTGTCGCTACGTCAAACCGCGGAGACTCAAAATGTTCCACCTGCCCGTCTCTTTCTCCTTTTCCTTGTCGTAACAGGAGGGGCTACTCTCTTCATAGGTGCAGGTGGGTCTATGTCATCGCCCGGTCTACCACCTCTGACTCGCGTACGACCACCCTTGAGTTTCTCGCGAACGACGGGCGAAGCGGCCGGTCTGTACTTGAACTCTGGCGAGTACCTAAATCGAGCGATTTGGATACGGTGTATGAGCGCTGGTCAAAACCAAAGAATGCAAAGAAAGTAACATCCCGCGCCACGAAAGTGCCACGTTTGTACCCACCTTGAAGCATGAACGACCGTTTTCTCGAGGCTAAGCTTGCGCATAGTTGCTTCCCATGCCCTCTGTCGCATTGCTATCTGCTCCGGATCCGTCCAGTACAATGCAACGTATGCAAATACTACGATAAGGACGGTCCACAGCATTGCACAGCACCATGGAGAGCTCCTAGCACGTTTAGGCGCTTTGTCCCCACCACGAGGGCCATCAGATGCGCCCCGCGATGTCGTCGGGACTGCTCGGTTTTCCTTGGGTGGGGTGGGTTTGGTATCTTCTGAATCGCTAGAAGCGTTCAGTGCTGTCATATGAGCTGAGGGCACTCTTGATACTCAGGTTTATCGACACCTCAAGTAGCCTTAGGTAAAGGTCTCGAACCCCGGTAGTGGTTGAAGGCAACTGATACCGGCATTTCCCGAAGAACAAAGGCCCCGATCTGCGCCGTGCCTAAAAGTTCCTATGAAAAAGGATTGCAAGAAGGACCAGGTCAACCAATGGGGTATTGAGTTTGAAGCCGACCAGCATGGGGCTGGTTCATCCACCTCAAATTGGCAACGATCTCGAGTCCGTTACTAGAGTACTAGAGTGCCTTGTGGTAGGCCATTGTAGGCGAGTTCGATGTTGAATGCGACCAAGCCCATTCCTCGTGGTATACGAACCTACTGGCCAGCATCAAATGAATTGAGATTAAGTATCCTTGGAGGAAATGGAAGTAGCCGCAAACCAACTTCATTTCCTTTGTGTTTCCAACGCCCTTTTATACCCTTGCCTTTGCGGTAGGACCTCACCCACCGGCGTAACCCCTAGATAAGGGTATGCCCACTGCCACTGTCTCCAGCAACCATGGACTGGCAGTACCTGTGTAGATCGTAGAATGCAATGCAATGAACGAGTGGAAGACCACGGGAACCGCACTATTTCAATTTGTCGTGGTTTGTTTTGGTTTTGGTTTGCCACAGAGCTGGCCCGGAAACAAACCACAATCGTCATTATGAAGCAGCCCGCTATATATATGCAAGTAACCATGCTTTATATTCCTCTTCGCTAAGGAAACGATGAGACGTGTGGTCAACAAAGCGATTTCGAGGTTGAACCCCAACCGCGTTCTCCCTTGCTGTACCAACACACGGCCACCCGGCGGTTTCTCAACCTGGTCATCCACCGAACATGGTCACCCTCCGTCGTCATCCGTATCTCCCTGTCTTCATGGACGGTTTCGTGACTGAGGATGTCCTCATTCAAGCAAGACACCATCCTGTCGCTCCCAATGAGGCCTTTAGATTTGACCAGGTTCATTTCTCCAACCACCCGTTGCCCTGGTATTCACGCCAGATTGTCCACGGAATTTTCGGTCCCAGGACAACTGGAGGAGGCAGAAAGTTCGGTTTTTCGATCATTACAAACGCAAGCTTCCGATTCTTGGTTGATTGATTAACGCGCTCGCCGTGGGTCCCCGACTGATGGCCGAGCGCCGGCGGGCCAGTGTAATAGCACAGACTCAGCCTCGTGCTGGCGTAGGTCATCCTCGTTTTCTTTGACCAGACAAGTCAATCTCCCTTCTATGCCCCCAAACCTGTCATCACACCGGTGAGTGTTCATTGAGATCAAATTGGTGCAGCAGTCGACCTTCTCACCCAGCACGTCGCGTACATACCCTGGTATGGGGCACCAAACCGCGGTCAGACGACGCCCTTTCGCCCAAAACGTGGCACTGAGCAATGGGCTCACTGGTCCGTGATCTCAGGAATGGCGCACGACCTTTTCGAGAGGAGGCCAAGTATGTGCTAGTGGGGCTATGATTGCCATCGATTGATCAGCGTCCAGTTCCCATCCGTTCTTTGCCAGCAATCATTCTCATGCACGAGGATGCGCTGAGGATGGGCGGAGACACATCCGAAGCTCGGCGAACCTGCCAGATATACTCACGTCAGCTGGCAGCTCATTAATAAGTCGGACCGAGAGTAAGTATGCAGACCCTTTGCTGGCTACATAAGACAGCTAGACGAGGCGATCGGTGTGTAGCGGATCTTCTCTCCCATCTACTACTTGATCCCTCCTACATACCTATACACGCGCTTTCGAGGAATTCTATTATGAGTGGACCTTCTCGACAAGATTCGGGCTGTTAGTGACTGTATGTGATAGAGTCGCGATAGACTAACATTTTTGTGCACACCCATCGTCAGCGTACAGTCTCCTTGGCACGCATGCGCCTCAACCGTTGACCGATCGTGCACGACTGAACATCCTCTGTCAGAAGTGGCATTTCACGGCTTTGTTTAACGAACCTCAGAGACAACCAGGAGATACAGAGCAAAGTCCGCGATGGACTTGTCGGGTGTTCATAAATGGACAATTGGCAGGGCAGAGTTTAGATTGTCGCTCTAAGGCAGAAGCGAAAGAAGTTGCGGCCAAAAAGGCCTTGGCATGGATGGAACGGAAAGGATATGAATAGCGTCAATACAATCGACCACTAGGGTTGGCACTCTTCAGGCCATCACCGCTGCGGGCGGCCTTCTCGTGCTCGAATTACCGTTGTGATGACAGCTATTTATCATATCATGCATATTTGAGAATAACGAGACACTATTATGACAGATATATGGTTGCTGTATCTTGTCAGTCAGCCCTCGGCTGATCCGCTGGCACCTTGCCTCCATCCAATATCTACGCCCGCGGAATGTCATGGACTTCTGCCACGTATTGGAGGCCCCGTCTTCGAATATTTCATTTAATCTTCCAAGACGAGCAATAGTTCCCCCGGCACCGTTTGGCCTCAATACATTCCACACCTGGACGTGTTGATTGTGGGAGTCAAAACACTTCAATGTACCTTGCAGTGTTCCTTGATTCAATTGCCAATTCCGGGATGCTATTTCCTTTTCTCCTCATCGCTTTCACCTTGAGGTAATCCCGAGTTGATGTCCATGACCGAAAGGACACCTGATCCATCAGGCCGGCCATACGGTGTCCTTAGAAGGGTGGTGCCTCTGGTATTCTTTATTCGCTACGAGTTGTCCATCACAGTGCGCCCGCCAAGTAGGACTGTAGACGAGTTCGCAAGCCCAGAAATTGCGTATAAAGCTCAATACCTCCTTACCCATTCTGAGGGAAGGGGGTATCTCATTGGAACCTCAGAAATAGCAAGACCGTAGGAACAGGTAACCTCCAGACGAAGGTTCAACAACGCATTCTTCCTTCGCGATATTGACCTGGGGTCCTCTTTTATCCCATTGCAATTCTATTGTGGATACATCCGCGGGCGAAGGGCTCGTACAACGCGTCCTCTTGACTTAACGAATCCGCCCACCCCCCACAGCATCCCTGTTGTTTTCCGGTCCAAACTCGCTTGGCCGCTCATACAAACGGAATTTTATCGCACTAACAGTGCTGCTTGTTATATGGGTTCCTCGTCTCACCTCACCTCACCTCCCAGCCTACCAAAGCGCTGTACCCTTTTCCAGACGGCCTGGGGAGTTTGGAAGTCCTTACGCCTGGATATCATCAGTACCTCCTTGAGTACTTGCTCTTTCCGTGCGTCATCGGTGAGTTGAAGAGGCATGACCAGCCTCAAATCTTGGAGTCGGGCCAACGGCGGCTGAGGTGTACAACCCTACCACAACCGAGACAGCCATTTCTAGAAGCATAGGACCGTTATATCACGTTTTTGGGGAAGCAACCTTCTGCCAGCCTTGCCAGACTCACGACCGGCAGTGGAAATTCGCCATTCTCCACCTCCAGTCTCGATATCGGGCTCTCAAAAACGGCTCACCCTGATTTCTCACAGCCATACCCGCCTACTCTAATTCCCAATCTTCTTGTGTACCACTCGCGTTCGTCCCGCCTCTCGCCGATGGACGGCGGGTTTGGAGGCCACGCGAAATATGAGCACCACGATTTAGGATCCCTGCAGGAGAACACAATGGTCGTGTTTCAAGAAGGTGATATAAGGGAGTTCATGGGTGCTTCGGAGAGGTTGCTCATTCGTTGATTGCTTCAGGCTCCAATATCGGTTTTCTCCCGCCCTATCCGTCTATCCACATATCAAAGCCGAGTGAGTTACCGACATCAGACCTTAGCGAACAGGGCTGTGGCTCGTGGGGATCGCAGTCAGGGGTATCACACTACCCATCATCAGAGGTAGCACCCATTGCTCTTGCCTCCCTGTCACAATCTTTTAACGCCCCCGGATCTTTTCCGCTTGAGCTCTCACATTTGTCAGTCTCAGCCAGTTTCTCTGGTTCAGAGGGTATGCAAAGGAGGAGTCTCGGAGATGATCGGTTACTTCCTCATGATTCATCTTCCCGGGACAGCCGTCCCGATGATACTTCTTACCGACCAAGTAAGTATCTACCTAAAACGCAACATTCTTTGACGTGGAATTTAGGGGTATACTTTTCTGGAGCGCCGCCTAGAATAGTTGGGTTCATGGACACACCTCCAAGTGCCCCTCCCATCGACGCTATTCCACATTTCTCGACCCATGATCAATCTCCTGCACTGCATTCTCGGCGTTCCTCTGTGGCAGGCCTGGGCCTCCTCTTACCAGCACATCAAGAATACAACCGCTCCAGTGCTACATCATCTCACCCTCTCGATATGAAACCACCTACCGTTTCACACTCCCTCCAAAATCGCCCTGTCCCGAACTCAAGCCCTACCACCGGTGATATGTGTGTGCACAATAATTTCCATTCTGTAGTACTGCTAATACTCCAGCAGGCAATTCGTAGATCAGTCTGGTCCTTGGGTGAACTCAGAACATGGAAATAGGATTGCGTCGGAACTCGGGATGAGCGAACCCGCACCCGCACCCGGCTCTAGTATCTTTCCAACAGAAATTGCGCATATTTCTCCGACATTATCCTCGCACTCCCCCCGCCATCGCCGTATCGAAGCACTGAGCAGTCCGGAGAAGCGATTGCCGAGAGCTAGCCCTCGCTCATCACCGTACACTCTCGGTACTAGTGTTTCATTTCCTTCATATACATCAGCGCTAGGCCCGACACTGTCCTCGCCCACTCATTCAGGAATCGACTCAGGTTTCTCAGCCATACCCGATACGCCATTCAGCTCGTTTTCACCCGATCTTGTGGCTCAAAGCTCGTCATTACACAGCTCACATGCCAATGTGCGGATACGATCTTCGAGAGGGCGCGGACAGCGTGTCAGCAGAAACGATCTGCTATTAGAGTATTCGTTCAAGGGACAGGATCATCTGGAAAGTACCAGGCGTGGTATCCTAGATCGCATCATGGACAAAGGCTGGTATCTGAACAATGATCGCGAACCCGAATGTGGGAGCTCCGACGACGACGTGACCCTAGGTCTAATGGGTATAGGAATGCGCTCCGTCTTCACTTCGTTCCTGGATGAACATGGCAAGGGCCAGTGGAAATGTGCCTTTGGATCCGCGAAGCACCCTTGCAAACGCAACATGCGTAAGAAAACCTTTGATCGCGTTGAGCGTGCTGTGGATCACATCCGATCGCACCTTGGTCATCGCCCTTTTGTGTGCGATGGTGGATGTGGAGCCCAGGGGTGGTAAGTCGTTTTTCAGCATCCCGCCGCTGTGGACTAATCATTTGTGCAGTGAGCAACGCTTCTTCGCCGCTGGGTACTTGGAAGACCACAAGATTCGCAGGGATAAGAAGTCCAACTGCCCTTACTGGTGCGCGACATCTGGCTCTATACTAGCAATCGGTTGACAGTATACCTATACTAGCCAGAAGCTACTTCTCGCCCATAACTACGACAGACACCTCAAGACACACACCGAAGAGCAAGAGCAATGATCACGTATTGGGGAATGACTATTGTTACGAGATTTGGAATGACCGCACGCTGACTCAGGAGCCCAACCTCCAAGTGTGTACCACCAACACGAACTCTGCTACTACTACTACTTAATGGTCCAACCCATCCCCCATATGCACATTTACTTATATCATTCAAGTCCTAACCTTACGGATCGCAGGTCGCGCTTATGGCGCTTAACATTACCGCAGCGCAAACGCAGCAAATAGTTGTATCAAGGCGCCTTCATTGCCACCTACTCTCCGTGTATGCTCTCCAGTTCTTTCCATTCTACTCACTCACGAGTATATGGGCCTCGCACCTCGGCGAGTGCACCAACACTCAGTCTCGTCATGTGATATTAATTCTTCATGTATACTCGATGACGGGCAGGCCCCGACTTAGAAAAAAGGACGCACTTAGGAGCTTGATGCACCGTACTGTAACCCGAACTTCTTACTTATATATTTTCATTGGTTGTTTAACTTGCTGACTATGGTCATTGGTACTTCTGTTCGCTCCTTGGGTTCGGACGTGAGAACCTGCGTTGTACTCGTAGTGCCCAACTAGGACCCTTAAGGTCATAGTTTATATTTAATCTGAATTGCTCTGATAGGGTGTGTCTACCCAGCTCCTTGCTTCTCTGGTGAGGCGGCGGTGCCGGCCAAAGTCGGAAAGCCACGTTGAAAGTGGAAGATGGCATCTAGGGAGAGCTCTTTTGATCCCTGTGCTATGTAGACAGGGAGGACGATGTGAAAGACTTTGTGTCGCACTCCGTGACCTAGGGACACATCCCATGTGTGATAATTTTAATCGCTTGGAACCCATAGAGCCTTTAATAAGGAATCAAATGCGATGATCAGACCGTTGCAATCAATTTCATGGACGGGGCCAGTACGAGGAACAAAAGGTATTAGTGAAGAAGCACGACGTCAGGCTCCACGTTTACTTTCTCCTTTCGTCCGCGTGTGCTTTTACGACTCCTCACAGCACTGCTCTTTCCCTTGCGCTGAGAATCATCTATGGCCATATCACCGTCCTGCTCTGCACTATCGTCTGGTGCCTCGGTCTCCGCCTTCATTTCGTCAGAAACAAGCTTTTCTTCGACCTCCATTCGAGCGTCCGATGTGGCGATAAGTTTCTGGTCAGCCTCGATGTTGGCAATGGCCTGCACAGCCGCATCGACCGCATCGACAGCCGCAGCCGCAGCAAGGAGGCGTGCGGCAGCCTGTGAACTGACACCAGGTGCAATGTCCCTATTCACACCACGTGAGACACGGCCACTGCGTGTGCGGGTTACGGAAGGTTCTTTGGGCCTCGAGGGACCGGAGAGATCGTCGTCTTCTCTACCGAATTCGTCGTCGCCAGAGTCTTCGTCCGGGGACGGACTTAATGGCAAGGATAGTCAACAACGGTGAACATAACAGAGATGGTCGACTCACTCGTTCATGAAGTCATCGTCTTCCTCTTCTTCGATCGGTGTGCTGCTTCTAGCCCTCTTCTTGCGGCCACCAGAAAGTCGACCACCACGCCGTTTCCTGGGCAAAGAGAGGGTACTGCCGTCACCACCAGTACCATCTTCAGCAAGGTGTTCACCCCCTTCTCCATATCTTCCAACTAGCAGTCAGCCAAACATTCAGCAGCGTGTTCGGGAGGAAGTCAAACGTACCCTGCCCCACCTTCGAGATGAACTTCTTGGTGCCTCTTGAGATGAGCTAGACGATGGTATTTCTGGCCACAATTGTCAAAATGACAGACGAAAGGTTTATCGCCGGTATGAGTACGTTGATGAAGTCGGAGATTACGCTGCGTAGCGAAAGTACGGTTGCAGCCCGTATAATCGCAAGAGTATTTCCTATCATGCGAGATCAATCAGACATGCTTTGACGTGTATGTCAGACAAATGAGAGGCAATGCCACTCACTTCAGCTCCGAGTGCACGAGCTCGTGGTTACGTAGGTTATACTGGGATGAGCACGTAACACCACAACCTTCTATGGGGCACTTGAACACCTCTCTTGAGCTGCACAAGTGTTTGGTTCGTCGTCAACGCTGCGTTTGGAAGGGGCCAAGACGTACGCGCTAGGTAAATGGACCCTTGAGTGACGATCAAGTAACCATTTCTGCTTGAAAGCTTGGTCACATCCAGGGACCTTGCAAATATACGGCCTGCCAACCATGCTATGAGTTGCTTCTGCTTTATCCCCTCGAGGTGCACTCACCGGGCCTCTACATGTGTCAATAAATGCTTCAGCAAATTTGTCTTTCTCTCGAATCTACGTCCAAGACAGGCAGGATGTCCACAAACAAGCTCCCCAACCATCCACGCCAACCTCGCGTCTCGCAGGGTTGCCGCCCGACCTTCGGCTGCCATAACTGGTTGTGCAAATGTCCCCATTCCCATGGGCTCCCAGATTGTATCAGGAGGAGCCCATTCTCCGTTATTCGGCAGTCCGTGGTGCGGGAATGGGGCGTTTGGCCCGCCAAGTTGCATCACTGGCCCAGCGATTGGACCTGCTTGACCAGGCTGCATTGGAAACGCATGACCTGCGCGCTGGGCAGCCGCGAATTGAGCAGCATATGGATGAGGAGGGTGGGCTGCGCTTGTTGTGCGGGTTGGGATGATTCCATGTGCCGGGAGTTGGTAACCTGGTGGAGGTCGGTACATAGTCTGATCGGGGCGATATTCAAAAAACTTTCCGACTTCCGTAGGAACGCTGTAGTATTGTGCTTGAATGGAGGCAAAATCGACTGAAGGCTGGCCGTTGGAGCTGGCCCCAGTGCTTTCGGACATGTTTTGCTGATCGGTTTGAGTGGGCGGTTTGGTATTGTCTTCAGCCGAAGAAATCGGGTCTGACTGCGCCTGCTGCGATTTCACGCCGTCAGTAGAAGGTAGAGAAGGGCCGCCTTTGCTGAAGGGAGGGGAGGGGATCGAGCCAGACGGGCCTTCCGTCGAGTGAGAAGCAGCGGGTTCGCCGACGTTGGCGGAGGCGGGGACGCCACCGAGGAGCTCAGGGTCGATATCGAAGTATGGTACCAGAGACGGTACACTTTCCATCTTGCTTTAAGGTCAAGGGAATGTGGAAGAAGTCGACAAACTGGAGGCATTGGTCAGACTGTGAGCTTTCTGGACTTTGAATTGGAACGTAAGTCGTGGAGACACGCTCTGGGAATGACGTAGAAGCGATGGGCTCATCAAAAGATGTCCTAATGATGAGGAAGGAAATGGCTCCCAAGGCAATGGGCCAGTAGACTGCTCAGGTAGTACCTGACCCATACCGGCTCCGCCACAACCTGCTCCTCCCTTACTGATATCCTACGAAGTGCCTCAGAGGTGGGACGAAGATTACTTACTCCGTTGGAACAGAAACGACGATTCAACCAATGTACTGTCGGTTTTTCCCTGAAGACGTGACGGTTGTTGAAATCGCTATGGTGGAGGATAAGTTCTCTCATCAACAATCAAAGACATGAGACAGAGTCATTGTAGGGAATTAACTATACTCCAGCGCGCTGGCTCCCGTGATTGGCTCCATCCGAGTGATCGGGAGACAGGCCGGTGAAACAAAGTTCGCCTCCGGTGCCCTTTTACAACGCGTCTAGTTAAAAGCGTTGGGGTTGATCAACCGTGGATATTTCGAAGTCGGAGACAATATGGCTCATCCAACCATATGGTTTTTGGGGTCCCAGAAGTGCCAATACCATAATCATGGATTACTTTGTGACCACACCCAATCAGAAGAAAATTTAAAGCCCACTGTATGTGGCCTCAGAAGACAAGACCGGGCTCACCACGTAAAACGTCGCAGTGGTCTGAGCCAAGCAGGTTCCGAAGTCGCGTCAGGGCACTCCTGTGACCCCTAGTATACACCCTCGGCCTTCTACATGTGACTAGAAATGAACTTACTCGATTCCTCCTCGTCGTCGTCGATTTGTGCAAAAAGTCGAGGGGTGGGCGGGACCAAGCAGCGTTCGGTGTTTGGGGTGGCCCGCCAGCTGCCTTGGCGCGCCTTTCTGGATCCTACGGTGCGCCGTGAGGTGCGTGTGGACGAAACTGGAGCACTAATGCGCTGGAGGCAGGTTGCAGCGTGGATGAGCCACTTGCCATCGTCCCCGAATTGTGGACACGCACCAGAAACGCCGGACAACTGAAAAAAAGTAAACCAGCCCAGCGTTGAAGCACCAGGCAGTGTTTTCAAAAGTAGCAGGGCCTCGTATGGCGAAGAGGACCCAACAACATAGAGGAACGATGGCTGATATCCCCTCCAAAAGCTCCAGCTGAACGCCGGCGAGGACGAAGACGTTAGCATCCGCCCAATGAGAGTTCCTTTGGCATATCTACTACCAGAACATGAGCGCAGACCTCGCCGTGAGCCCTCACCTTTATGACCGTCGTGCCACCTGTCCGCGGGTATGGCATCATGCTTGATAATGAATTAAGAACAAAGCTAATTTGTGCTTATAATTATCCTAGAACTCAGAAGGTTTGTACACTTGATGGAAGCTATGGCAATAGTGAAGCCTCCGTAGGAATATGGGTTGCCCCGGGAGTGAAACTCCCGGGCCGCGCAATCCTGTTCAACGGTGGTCCCAATAGAGGAGGTTTCGGAGGTGGTTGCGACAAGGATTGATACAGGTTGTGTGGAGTGAGCGCTCAGCGTCGTGAAGTATGAAAGGTCGAATCCACGTCGAGATCAGGCTGAAGACTTCTATACGCGAACGCAGACCTTCCATACGAACACAGTCAAAAGGTGGACGGGTTGAGGAGTCCGAGAATCCCAAACAGGATAGGAGTGTACATACGCAGAATGAGGATTCGTAGCATAGAAAGGGAGTGACCATGAGATAAAGACCAGAGCCCATGAAAACTCAACTGGAGGTCTACTTCGCGAAGTGGGGGCGCAGTAAGAGGGTTTAGAGGAAGAGGAAGGTGCTGGCCCCGGCCAAGGCAGCAGCGAAAATCACGGACAATCATATGACTGAGATTCCATGCGGAAATAGTACGGATCGAAGGTGTGTAACCTGTAACCTGGAGAAAGGAGCTGGCAAATTTCGAGTAGCAATGTACCCACTACTGGAATGCTATCAAGTATTTTATAACCTCTCCATGATCCTGATGTCATTGAAGTGTGCATGTGGGCGAAGACCGGCGCGGAATGACCCT
>WNFL01304304.1_pt1 | contig 15332 bp, 11 predicted proteins | sample 5400361 | NCBI WGS metagenome assembly WNFL01 (sample SAMN13153351, study PRJNA577476) | soil metagenome | isolation source: 40 cm soil on Douglas fir-dominated hillslope | place: USA:California | collected 2013-09-17
CGTCGCGAACTGGATCTTGTTGCTCGTCGCGTACGCCAGCTCGACGTAGCCGATCGCGCCCGGCGTCTGGCTCACCGTCGACGAAACGCCTTCACTGCCGCGTCCGCCGAGACCGACGGGCCAATTTACCGACGGGCCCTTGCCCACCTTCTGCTGCCACTCGGGGCTGACCTTCGACAGGTAGTCCGTGAAGGCATACGAGGTGCCCGAGCCCTCAGCGCGGTGCACGACGATGATGTCGGCCGCGGGCAGCGTCACGCCGGGGTTGATGCTCGCGAGGCGCGCATCATTCCACTTCGTGACTTTGCCGAGGAAAATGTCGGCGAGGACATCGGGCGTGAGCTTCACCACCTGCGTGACGCCTTGCAGGTTGTAGATGATCACGACCGCACCCATCACGGTCGGGATGTGCAACACGTTGCCCTGGATCGCCGCGATCGCGGAATCGATCATCGGCGCGTCCGTGGCACCGAAGTCCACGGTTCCATCGGAGAACTGCCGAATGCCGCCACCAGACCCGATCGACTGATAGTTCAGCTTCACGTCGGGATGCGTCTGGTTGTACGTCAGCATCCAGTCCTGATAGATGATGTTCGGGAACGTCGCCCCCGCGCCGTTGAGCTGGACCTGCGCGGCGGCCGGAACAGCGGCGCCGAGCAGCGCGGCGAGAGCGAGAAAGCGTGTGGACTTCATGATGGGTTTTCTCCGTGGATGCCGTTAGAACGTGAACTGCGCCTGGAAGTAGGCTTGCGAGCGTGTCGCCTCGAGTAACGGGGTCGGCGTGCCGCCCTGGTAGGAGAGCATGTCGACGTCCGCGAGCAGCCGCAGGTTCGGCGAGAGCTGGTACGACGCCCCCGCGATGAACCGGGTCTGCCGGTTGTTGCCAACGTTGGTATTGGGATCGGTCAAGTCGACGCGGGCGAGAACCGCCGCCTTCGAGTTAGTGAAGTGGTACACACCGAAGAGGCTGGCGACTGAGCCGGAGGAATGGGCGACGGGGGCCGGCACGGGTCCCGTGGTGCTGTCCTTCGTCACTGCGTATTCGCCCGCCAACGTGATCTGCTTCGTCCGGTACGACACCATGCCGAGCAGCCGGCTTCGCTGTCCGCCGCTGGTCGGCTTACCGTACTGCCCATAGGCGGTGACACGGAGGCCACCGACTCGGCTGGCGTCATCGGTCGGCTTGACGCGCACGGACACGCGACCCATGAGGTCTTTGCGCTTGTCGCCCGTCCCGCCGCTGTAGCTCTCTCCGTTGTAGATACCGACCTGCATGTTGACGCGATCGGCGTTCCAATTGCCGTCCACGCCGAGACCGAAATCAGAGGACGAGAGGTAGCCGCCCCGCTCCAGCGACATCTGTCCCTGCATGCGGTAGTCCCACAGTGCCTCTTCCCAATCGATGAAGGGCGTGTGGATCTGACCAACCTTGTAGGTGAGCGAGCTGCCCTGAGGCGTATACGCCACAAACGCGTACTTGAGCCGATAGCGCAGTGAGTTGTCGCCGCCACCTACGCGCTGGATGTCGGCCGTGATGCGTGTGCTGACGCCACCCGAGAAACGTCCGAGGACGTTTAAGTAAGCACGGGTGACGTCGAAGTTGTTGTTGTGGTTCGCCGTGTCTTTGAGTTGGTAGACGTACTGCAGATACGAAACGCCGCTAACGGTGACTTGTGGCGCCTGCGCGGCAGGCTGCTGAGCTGCGGCGCGGACGGCGAGCCCGCCCAGCATGGCCGCGGCCACGAACGGATACGTCAGTCTTGCGTGCACGGTCACTCCCCAAGACTCAAGTTGATTGGTGGACTGCTCCGACGGTTGCAAAACTGGGCGGTCGGCATCACCACGATGAGTCGGCAATGTCACAATTTTGTAACGAGAGGAATTAAGACGCAGATAGCGGAGCCAGACCGGCCTCCGCTACCTGGTACCCGGACAGTCGGCCGTGCACTCCGCTGCCGGGTACAGCGGACGGTCACCGCAGGATGAGGGCGGCCGCGCCGACCGCGCCCGCCAGGCCGAGCACCATTCCCGCGATGACGTCACCCACGTGATGCACCTGCAGCCGGACGCGCGACACGGCGATGAGCGCCGCCAGCGGCAGGAGCAGCGGGGCGAGCAGCGGATGCGCCAGCGCAATCGTTCCGCCCATGGCGCTCGCGGCTGCAGCGTGACCTGAGGGAAACGAGTACGGATCCGGCAGATCGATCAGGGCCAGGAGCTGTCCATTCGCGTCGCACGGACGGGCCCGGGCCACCGCGCGCTTCAAGACCTGCACCGCGAGGTGCGAGGTCGTCAGCGCAAACAGCGCCGCGAACCCGAGCAGCTGCTCGCCGGCGGCGACGAGCAGCAGCCCGATCCCAATCGTCACGCGCGCGCCGCCGAGATGGGTGAGCCAACGCATCAGACGGTAGCCTCGAGCGGTTGCACGGTGCGCGTGAACGCCTGGCTCAGTACGCGGCCTTCGTAGCAGCCCGGAATGTCCAGCCCGAACCACCACAGCAGGGTCGGCGGGATATCGAGCAACGAGACCTGACGCGTGAGCTGATGCCGCCGCGTGACGTCGGGTCCCGCAAGAATCAGGGGAATGTGGTCATTGACGGGATGGGGCTCGGCGTGGTCGTGCGTGCTCACACCGCCCCCGCCGTGGTCGGCCATCACGATCAGCAGCGAATGCTCGCTCAGTTCCGCCAACACGCCGATGGCCGCGTCGACTTCGACGGCCGCGGCGCGGTACTGTGTGGACATCCAGCCGTGCGCGTGTCCCGCCTGGTCGCAGTCGTTCAAATACACGAAGACAAGGCCGGTCGATTGCGTCAGCGCGAGGCCTCGAGCCGCGCGCGCCACCTCGCGCGCCCGGAGGCCGGCCGACCGGTACTTACCGAGTCCGGCCGCCTTGGTGAGTGCCCACAGCACCGCACGCTCGGCGGGGAGCAGCTCGCTCGCCACGACCTGGCTCGACACCCCGCCGCGGGTCAGCTCGCGAGCGAGCGGGCGGAGCGTCGGAAGCCGGGTGAGGAATCCCAACCCCGGCTCGATCAGGCCGTGCGTCTTCGGTCCGACGCCGGTCGCGAGCGACGCGAGCGCGGCCACCGTGCGGCTGGGGCGGATCGTGCTGGCGCGAAGCGCGGTCGTGTAGGTCCGCGACAGGGCATCGAGCGACGGCATGTCGGTCGGCGTGATCGCGTCGGGCCGCAGGCCATCGGCGAGGACGAGGACTACGCGGCGCATGGGGTCGCGCCGGCTTCCGACAGGCCGGCGGCGGTCGTGTACTGCTGCAGCAGCTCGAGGTTCTCCGGGGCGACGTCGCGCGCGAGCGCCGCTGCCCGCGCCGCCTTTGCGATGTCGGCGCGACGCTGCGGCGCGATCACGAGCGAAAGAATCTCGGCGGCGAACCCCGTCGTGTCCTCGGGGGCCACGAGGATGCCGCTCTGCCCGTTCGTGATACTCTCGCGGAATCCCCCCGCGTCGGCGGCAACCACGGCGAGGCCTGACGCCATGGCTTCGAGCGCCACGAGGCCGCACGTCTCGGTTTTCGAAGGGAGGACGCAGATGTCGGCGCTCGCATAGACATCCGCGAGCTTAGCGCGATCGAGAAAGCCAAGCTGCCGAACCCAGGGCAGGTGCGCCAGCAGCCGGCGCGTCTCGGGACCTTCGCCCGCGAGCACGAACGTGGCACGTTGGCCCACTCGCTCGCGCGCGGCGATCCACGCGGCGGCGAGGACGTCGATGTTTTTCTCGGGCGCGAGCCGCCCGACGTGGAGGACGATGGCGGTATCGTCGCCACCGGCCAGCCAACGCCGCCAGCCTGTGCTGCGACGCGCGGGATGGAAATGGACGGTGTCGACGCCGCGCCCCCACACGACGGGACGTCCGATGCCACGACGCTGCAGCTCGTCCGCCACCGCCTCACCGGGCGTCTGGGTCAGCACCGCAGGCCGATGGAACCAGCGCAGCCATTTCCAGACTAGCGGCTCGACGAGCCCAGCCCCGTAGTGTCGCGCGTACTGCGGGAAATTCGTGTGATAGGAAGTGACCAGGGGGATGCCACGCCGCACCGCATAGCGCCGCCCGGTCAGGCCGAGCGGACCCTCGGTGGCGACGTGTACGACATCCGGCTTGAACGCATCCAGGAATCGCGCGACGGCGCCGAATTGCGGCAGCGACAGCCGAATCGCCGGGTAGGGCGGAAACGCGGCTGAGGGAATACGCAGCTCGGCCTGATCGGTCGACACGTGACCGGGATAGCGGGGTGCGACCACGGCGACGTGGTGGCCGAATTCGCGGAGCACAGTCGCGATGCGGACCACCACCGTCGTGACGCCGTTGACCTGCGGCGTGTAGGTGTCTGAAACAAGCGCAATACGCACGAGCCAACGATCACTACGGTCAGTCAACACCCTGTGACGTCAACGTTACGGCTGTGTAACGAGCCCTAAGGTGGGAAGTGCAAAAGGATTGCGGTGCCTCGACCTAGCTCGCTTTCGGCCTCCACGCGCCCGCCATGGGCCTCCACCAGATGCTTCACGATCGCCAGGCCGAGCCCGGTCCCGCCCTCCTGGCGCGAGCGGCCGGGGTCGACGCGATAGAATCGCTCGAAAATGCGCGGCAGGTGCTCCGCCGGGATGCCCGAGCCGGTGTCGCTGACCCGCACGACCGTGTCAGGGCCGGCGGACTGTGCGACGACGCGGATCTTGCCGCCTCGGGGCGTGTGCCGCAGCGCATTGTCGTACAGGTTGGTGAAGATCTGCCGCAGCGCTTCGGGATCGCTGTTGAGGGACGAGGAGTTCGTGGCGGTTTCGAATGCGACGCCCCGGCTCGCGGCGCGCTCGGCGAATGGGATCCACGCTTCGCGCGCGGCGCCCTCGACGTTGACCATTCGCGGTTCCGGCTGCCACCCCCCGGACTCGATTCGCGAGAGGTCCAGCAGGTCGTCGACCAGGCGCTGCATGCGGCGGGCGTTCTCGACGATCGTCTGTGCGAAGCCGGTGGCCTGCTCGTCGGACGACTCGGCGGCAAGCGTCTCAGCGTAGCCGGCGATGGCGGTGAGCGGCGTCTTCAGTTCGTGCGACACGTTCGCGACGAAGTCACGCCGGATCGTCTCGAGTCGCCGCACGTCGGTTACGTCACTCAACACCAGCAGCGTGCCGCCGTCTTCGAGTGGCCGCGCCGAGACGACGACGGTCCGCTCGCCGAGATCGAGCTCGCGTCCTTCGACTACGGCGCCGGTCAGGACTTCCCGCATCAGGGCGCGATGGGCGCGATCATGAAAGAGCTCCCCGAGCGGCGGGAGCGGCTCCGTGTCGCCATATCCCAGCAGGCGGCGGGCAGCCGAGTTCGTCGAAATGACGGTCCCGCGCTTGTCGGCCGCCATGACGCCATCGGAGAGCGCCTCGAGCAACGTGCCTGATTCCTCGCGCTCACGCCGGAGGTCCTCGAACCGGCGCTCGAGCTCGTGATGCATCGCGCGCAGCGCGTCGACCTGATGTGCCAACTCGGGCACGTGCACGTCCGGGAATTCTGCGGGCCGGCCGGCGGCGATGTCGCGAGCCGCCTCCCCGATGCGGACGAGGGGGCTGGCCAGCACACGCGCGAGCAACCACGCGACGATCCAGGCGGCGAGCAGCATGGCCAGGCCGGCGATCGCGACCGCCCGCTGGACGGCGTGGACCTGCGTATCGACGGCGGCGAGCGTCGTCGACACGCGCACCACGGCGAGGCCCCCCCCAGGGGGACCGTCCCGGATCGCCACGTACATCTGGCGTTCGTTGGTCGACGCACTCAGCCGCTCATTCATCCCGACGCTCTTGGCGGAGTCGAGCACCGCGAGCACTTCAGGGCGACTGCGGTGATTCTCCAGCCTGGCGAGCGACGGCCGGTCGAACTCGGTGTCACCGCGGACGTGACCTTCGGGATCGATGAGCGTGACGCGGCGGCCCAGCCGTGCACCGGCGAGCGCCGCGAACTCGGGCCAGCGCGTCGAATCGGCCGGCGTCAACGCTGCGACGAGGCGCGCTTCGCGCTCCAGCTCCGCGGCGATGTCGCGCTCGAGGTGCCGGCGTAGGAGTACGTCGGCGGCGATGATCGAACCCGCGACCGCGGCAGCCACGAGCAACCCTATGCTCGCGAACAGCCGCGTGACCAGTTTCACGTGCGGCGCCGCCGGGGAGACGTGACGGGGGCGGGACGCTTCGGCGTGGCGGCGGGCTCCCGGAACCGATAGCCGACGGCACGCACCGTCTCGATCCAGTCGCCTGCAGCGCCGAGCTTGGTGCGCAGGCGCTGGACGTGCATATCGACGGTGCGGGTCTGGATATCGGGCTGGGCCTGCCACACCGATTCGAGCAGTTGCGAGCGCGACTGCACGCGGTCACGCCGTTCAATCAAGCGCTCGAGCAGCTTGAATTCGGTGGCAGTCAGCTCGACCTCCTTGCCATCGGCCGTCACACGATGCGCGGAGCGGTCGAGGACAATGGGGCCGCCGACGAGTCGGCCGCCGGCGGCGACCGGTGGCGCCGCGAGGCGGCGCAGGATCGCGCCCACCCGCAGAACCAGCTCCTTGGGGGAAAACGGCTTGGCGAGATAATCGTCGGCGCCGAGGGAGAGTCCCTTGATGCGATCGGGCTCATCCTTGCGGGCCGTCAGGAGCAACACGCCGACGTCGCGCGTCTCGTCCCGGCGCCGCAGCTCCGCCAGCACTTCGAACCCGGAGTGTCCCGGGAGCATCAGATCGAGGACGATCAGATCCGGCCGCTCTTCGCTGGCCGAGCGCAGCGCGTCCGAACCCGTGCCGGCGGTCGTGACGCGATAGCCTTCCTTCGCGAGATGATAGGCGACGAGCGCCGTGATGTCGGGCTCATCGTCGACGACGAGGATGCGGTACACCGCTCCGGTGTCGGTCCCCATGAACAGGCGGGAAGGTAGCGTTTCGAATGCTTGAAACACAACTGTTGCTGATGGGTTGAGAAGCGGCAAGGGAGCCGCCAAGTTACGTCGCACTATGCGGCTCCTCTGCTCGCTACTCCTGGCGCTCCAAAGCCCCCCCGATACCGCCCACATCGTCATCGTCGCGACGACCGACGTCCACGGCCGGGTATTCGGGTGGGACTATGTCCGTGATGCCGCGACGCCCGGCGGGCTGTCGCGCGCCGCGACGGCGCTCGAAACGCTGCGCGCCCGCTATCCCGGCAACCTCGTTGTCGTCGATGCGGGTGACCTGCTCCAGGGAAATCCGTTCGCGACGTTCTTCGGCCGCTACGACAAACGGCAGCCGCAGCCCATCGTCAATGCGATGAACGCGGTGCAGTACGACGTCGCCACACCCGGCAATCACGATTTCGACTTCGGCGTGGATTTCCTGCGGCGGGTCGCGACGGAAGCGACGTATCGGTATGTGTCCGGCAACATCGTCGATGATTCAGGCCGGGCATTCTTTCCGCCGACGGTGCTGCTGCCGCGCGGCGCCGTGAAGGTGGGGATCACGGGCTTCACCACACCCGGCGTGATGCTGTGGGATCGGGCGCAGCTCGCGGGCCGGGCGCGGGTCAGGAGAATCGCGGAGGCAGCGCCGGCGGCGCTGGCGGGACTCGAACGCCTCGGTGCCGACATCAAGATCGTCCTGATTCACAGCGGGTTCGGTGAGTCGACCTATGACACCACGGGCGTCGGCCCGGAAAACGATGCCGCTGCGCTCGCCGCCGTGACGCCCAAGCCGGACGTCGTGATCGTGGGGCACACCCACCGTGAGATCCGCGACACCGTGATCAACGGCGTGCATTTCGTGCAGCCGAAGAACTGGGTGCAGAGCATCGCCGTGGTGCACGTCTCTTTGATGCGGGACTCGACGACGCGACGCTACCGCGTCACAGCGGTCCGGAGCGAGCTCATCCCGCTGGCGAACGTCGCCGAGTCGCCACGCTTCACGCAGCGCCTCAGCGCCGCGCACGAGGCAGCCCGGCTCTGGGCCAGCACGCCGGTGGGGACCGCGACCCCCGGCTTTGATGCGCGCTATGCGCGCGCGCAGGATACGCCGCTGCTCGACTTCATCAATGAGGTGCAGCGCCGCCGCGCGGGCGCGCAATTGTCCGCGACGGCCGCCTTTGACATCCAGCCGGGGCTGCCCGAGGGCGACATCAAGCAGCGCGACGTCGTCGGGATCTATCCGTACGAAAACACGCTCCGCGCGGTCAAGATCTCGGGGCAGCAGCTGCGCGAGTACCTCGAGCACTCGGCCCGCTACTTCCGCACCTACCAGCCCGGGCAGCCGATCCTCAACGACAGCGTCGCGGGCTACAACTACGACGTCGTGAGCGGAGTGGTCTACAACATCGACCTCTCCCGGCCTGCGGGGCTGCGCATTCGCGGTCTCGCCTTCAACGGCAAGATCGTCCAGCCCACCGACAGTTTCACCCTGGCGCTGAACAGCTATCGCCAGGCGGGCGGCGGTGGGTACACGATGCTCGCCGCCGCGCGCGTCGTGTACGACAAGGGTGAGGATATTCGCGAGCTGCTCGTCGACGAAATCCGCCGTGTCCGCACGATTCAGGCGACGGCGTATCTACGGCCGAGCTGGGCGATCATTCCCGATCCGGCGCGCGCGGCTGCGCGCGCGGCGTTCGCGCCGCAGCAGGCTGCCGCGACTATCACAGTGAAGGACAGCACGCTGCTCCGCGTGCTGACGACGAGCGATCTGCACGGGCAGCTCGAGCCCAGAGTCTGGGACTGGTCGCAGGGACGGCCGGTCGGCGGCGTGGCCGCGATGAAGCCGTGGCTCGACAGCCTCGCGCGCGGCTGCGGCTGCACGTCGATGCGGCTCGACGCCGGCGACGAGATGCAAGGCACCGCGCTGTCGAATGCGACCTTCGGGCGCGGCACTGTCGACGCACTCAACAACCTCGGCATGGACGCCGCCGCGATCGGCAATCACGAATTCGACTGGTCGGTCGACACGCTGCGCGCCCGCATGAGCGAGGCGCATTATCCCTTCCTGTCCGCCAACATCACAATGGGCACCGGGCGGCCCGATTGGGCGACGCCGTGGAAGCTCGTCACGAAGAACGGCATCAAGATCGCAGTGATCGGCGTAACGACCACCGAGACGCCGACGAGCACCGCAGCGCGCAACATCCAGGGTCTCGCCTTCGGGGACGGCGCTCAAGCGATCAAGCGCTACCTGCCGGAAGCCCGCGCGGCAGCCGACTATGTCATCGTTGTGGCGCATGCCGGCGCGATCTGCGACTCCACCGGCGCCGGGAACCCCGCCACCTGCCATGGCGAAATTCTGGACGTCGCACGCCAGCTCGATTCCGGGTCTGTCGATTTGATCGTCGCGGGTCACACGCACATGCGTGTGAACACGGTGGTCCACGGCATCCCGATCGTGGAGGCGCAGTCGAGTGGCCGCTCGATCGGCGTCGTGGACTTCGTGCGGGTCGCCGGCCGGCGGGAAGTGCGGGGCGGACCAGGTCAGGGCCGACGTTCCCATGGCCGAGGCCCTCGGTCGCCAGCAACAGGCGGTTCGCAACATCACCGAGCGGGTCGTCGCGCGGCTCAAGATCCCGCTGAAGCGGGAAGGTGACGAATACGGTCTGGGGCGGCTCATCGCGGACGCGCAGCGCGCCGCCGGCCGTGCCGACGTGGCGATCATGAATAACGGCGGCATTCGCGCCGATCTTCCCGAGGGCGCAATAACATTCGGCCAGGTCTATCTGGTGCAACCGTTTCAAGACCGCTTGCAGCGCCTCACCGTCAAAGGTGAGGTGCTGCAGGAGGCGTTGGAGCAGTGCGTCGCGGGACGGGATCATCTGCCGGACTGTCACGTGGCAGGGGTGGAAGTGTGGTACGACGGCCGCAAGGAGCCCGGGAAACGCATCAGCAGCGTCCGGGTAAACGCCAAGGACCTCGACAAAGGCCGAAGCTACACGCTCGTCGTCAGTGAATTCATGGCCACGGGTGGCTCCGGGTTCCGGATGCTCAGCGGCTCGCCGAAAGAAGATCTCGACGTCGCCGACGTCGACGCGCTGACTCGTTATCTGGGTGTGCTGCGCGCTCCCGTGGAGGCGCCGGAGGATGTGCGCTTCCATCGGACCGACCACTGATGCGGGTTTTCATCAACGACAGAGCAGTCGACGTACCCCGCGGCGCGCGCGTGCGCGACGCCGTCGCACAGGCCGACGACAGCCTTGCGCAGCTGCTCGACGGCGCCGCCTATGTCACCGACGCGGCGGGGCGCCCGATCGATGCCGGCGACGCCGTCGGTGAGGCGGGCTCCGTCTATCGCGTGGTCGTCTCCGCGCGGCAGGGCACCAAGCCGCGTTTCACCAAAGACGCGCTGCGGCGCTGGCCCAAGGCCGAGCTCCACGTGCATCTCGACGGCGCGCTGCGGCCGGCGACCATGCTGGAGCTGGCGCGAGCGCAGGGCATCCGCCTGCCGGCGGACACGCCGGACACGCTCGCCAAGGCCATGTTGGTCCGCGACGCCAAGAATCTCGAGGAGTACCTCCAGAAGTACGAAATCACGCTCTCGGTGCTGCAGACGGCCGAGGCCCTGGAGCGGGTCGCGTACGAATTCGTGCTCGACAAGGCGGCGGAGAATGTCCGCTACGTGGAAGTGCGCTACTCACCGCTGCTGCATCGCCCCGCGCTCACGCTCGCACAAGCCATCGAGGCGCCGCTCGCCGGGATCCGGCGCGCCGCGGCCGAGACAGGCACCCGAGTCGGGCTCATCGTCTGCGCGATGCGCACCAAGCCGCCCGAGGAATCGCTCGAGCTGGCGCGGGTGGCGGCGGAGTACCACTCCGCCGGCGTGACGGCGTTCGATCTGGCCGGCGCGGAGCGCGGGTTTCCGGCGCGCGATCACCGCGCGGCGTTCGAATACGCCGCGGCCCACGGCATGGCCTGCACCTGTCATGCGGGCGAAGGCGACGGGCCGCACTCGATCGATCAGGCGCTGCACGAGTGTGGAGCGCAACGCATCGGTCACGGTACACGTCTCTTGGAAGACACGAAGTTGCTCGACGAAGTCGTTCAACGCCGTATTCCGTTGGAAATGTGTCTCACGAGCAACGTGCACACACACGTCGTCGCCTCGGTGGCGGAACACCCCTTCAAGCGCTATCTCCAGCAGGGCGTCGTCGTCACGCTGAACACCGATGGGCCGTTGACGGACGGCATCACCTTGACCGACGAGTATTTCCTGGCGCACGCCGTGCTCGGTCTCTCGCCGGACGAGCTGCAGCGCGTGGTGTTGAACGCCTGCGAGAGTGCGTTTCTGCCGGAGTACGAAAAGGTGGCGCTCGTGTCCCGTGTCCAAAGTGAATTGGGGGCTCTCTGATGTCCGCGAGACGCGTTCTCTTCGCGTTCCTGGTCACCTTGGGGTGCGCGCTGGTGGTGTTCACGCTGCCACGCTTTGTGTTCAACACGCTGAGCGGCGCGACGGTGCAGACGGCCGCGCAGGACACCGCCAAGGCTCAGGTGGTCGTACCCGAGCCGCGCTCCCTGGGCTCCCGGCTCACCGGAATCTTCGGCATCATTTTGATCCTCGGCATCGGCGTCGCCTTATCGCGCAATCGTCGCGCGATCAGCCGGCGCGTCGTCGCGTGGGGCGTCGGTTTGCAGTTGGTCTTCGCGATCTTCGTGCTGCGAGTCCCGGTTGGCCAGAAGATCTTCAGTTGGCTCGGCGCGACCGTAACAAAGATCCTCGGCTTCTCCTACGCGGGCTCGGAGTTCGTATTCGGCGAGATCGGGAAACAGCACTCGAGCATCGGCGTCGTATTCGCGTTCCAGATCATGCCCGCGATCATCTTCGTCTCCGCGCTGTTCGCGATCATGTACTACCTCGGCATCATGCAGATTGTGGTAAAGGCGTTCGCGATCGCGATGAACAAGATCATGGGCGCGAGCGGCGCGGAGAGTCTCAACGTCGCGGCGTCGATCTTCATGGGCCAGACCGAAGCCCCGCTCACGATCCGGCCGTTTCTGCCGCGCATGACCCGCTCCGAGCTGATGACCGTCATGACGGCCGGGATGGCGCACGTGTCCGGCTCGATCATGGCGGCGTACATCGCGTTCGGCATCGAAGCGCGCCATCTCCTGACGGCCGTCATCATGACGGCGCCGGGGACGATCATGATGGCCAAGATCCTGGAGCCGGAGACTGAGGTCCCCGAAACTTTAGGCGGGGTGAAAGTCGACATACCCCGCACCGATGTGAACGTGCTCGACGCGGCGTCACGGGGGACGGGCGAAGGGCTGCACCTCATGCTGAACGTGATCGCGATGCTCATCTCGTTCATCGCGCTCATCGCACTGGTGAATGGCCTGTTCGGCTGGATTCATGGACTCGTGCCGTGGTTTCCCGAAACGTTGCAAACGGTCCTCGGGTGGATATTCCGGCCGATCGCGTGGGTGATGGGCGTGCCGTGGCACGACAGCGGCACGGTAGGTTCGCTGCTTGGTGAGCGGATGGTGGTCAATGAGTTCGTGGCCTTCGCGCATCTCGGCCCGATGAAAGGCAGCCTCGACCCGGTCTCGTTCACGATCGCCACCTTCGCGTTGTGTGGTTTTGCGAATCTCAGCTCGATCGGGATTCAGATCGGCGGCATCGGCGCCCTGGCACCCGATCGCAAGCACGACCTGGCGCGCCTCGGCTTCCGGGCCATGATCGCCGGCACGCTCGCGAACTTCCTCTCAACTTCCTCTCGGCCACGCTCGCAGGCATCCTCTTATGATGAAGGCCACCGAGGCGGTCCCTCAGCGCCTCGGCACGTTGAAACCGCGCGTCGCGATTGTCCTAGGCTCAGGGCTGGGATTTCTCGCCGACGAAGTCACCAATCCGATTCGAATTCCCTACAACAAGATCCCCGGATTCCCCGAACCCGGCGTCGCCGGTCACAAAGGCCTGCTCGTTGCCGGCACACTGGAGGGCGTCCCCGTCATCGTGCAAGCGGGACGCTTTCATCTGTATGAGGGGCATCCCGCCGCGGTGGCCGGCCTGCCGGCGCGAGTCTTTGCAGAGCTTGGGGTGGAGATCCTGATCGTGACGAACGCCGCTGGAGGCGTGCGGCGAACGTTTCCAGGCGGGACCCTGATGTTGATCGCCGACCGGGCGAGCAGCGTTTTCCCATCATGCACGAGCCGTACGACGCGGCGCTGCGTGCGCTCGCCCGCACGGTTGCCAGGGAAGCCGCGGTACGGATGGAAGAGGGCGTGTACGCGGCCCTGCTGGGGCCGTCGTATGAGACGCCCTCCGAAGTGCGGATGCTCGAACGCCTCGGCGCCGATGCCGTTGGGATGTCGACAGTTCCGGAGGTGCTGGTGGCCCGGTCTCGGGGCATCCGCTGCCTGGGGTTTTCCATTATCACGAATCCAGGGGCCGGGATCACGGGAGAGGCCCTGTCGCACGCAGAGGTGCTCGCGGTAAGCGAGCAGGTCGCCCGTCAACTCGCTGTTGTGCTGAAGGGCATTCTGCGTCGGATAGACCTCGACTAATCGATAGGCTGCGCCCCTACCTGCTGATCCGTTCCTGACGTTCGATTTGCAACCCTTTTCCGTCCCAATCTGTCATATGAAGCGATAACCGCCGCGCGCTCGCCGTCAGCGTTCGCGACCGGGGTTCACCCTTCACCTCAGCTCCCGGACGCCTATGACGACCACGCTCCAGTTGCTCCTGGCTCTAGTGGGTACTCAGCCCCCTCCCACCGCGGTTCCCGTGGATTCACCTCCGCCGGCTCCTCCCGCGCCGCAGCAACTCCGCGCCGTGCGTCTCAATGGCGGCCAGGGGGTCAGTATCGACGGCAATCTCAATGAAGCGCTATGGCAGACAGCGGAACGGGTCACGGCTTTTACGCAACGCGATCCTACGCAGGGGGCGGTGCCCACCGAGAGCACGGTCGTCTACATCACATACGACGACGCAGCACTGTACATCGGCGCGCGCCTGTACGATGCGCATCCCGACTCGATCGTGGCCCGGTTGGCGCGTCGCGATGAAGGCACGAATTCCGATCGCTTCCAGGTATTCATCGATTCGTATCACGACAAACGCAGCGGTTACTACTTCGGCATCAATGCCGCCGGCACGCTGTACGACGGCACCCTTTTTAACGACGACTGGGACGACGACACCTGGGATGGGGTGTGGGAAGGAAAGGTGACGCGCGACGCTCAGGGCTGGACCGCGGAGATGCGCATCCCCTACTCGCAGCTCCGGTTCGTCAGACAGAGCCAGTACGTGTGGGGCATCAATTTCCGCCGCGACATCGCGCGCAAGAACGAGTTCGACTACATCGCCTACACGCCGCGGGACGGCCGGGGCTTCGTGTCGCGGTTCCCGGATCTCGTCGGGATCGAACAGATCGAGCCGCCGCGCAGACTCGAGATTCTGCCCTACGCGACGAGCCGCGCCGCATTCACGCGGCAGCCGGCCGGCAATCCCTTCAATGACGGCTCGAAAATGGAGCCGGGGTTCGGTGCCGACGCCCGGATCGGCCTCGGCTCGAATCTCACGCTCAACGCCACCGTCAACCCGGACTTCGGGCAAGTCGAGGTCGATCCCGCCGTCGTGAACCTGAGCGACCGCGAGACCTTCTTCAACGAGAAGCGGCCGTTCTTCGTCGAAGGCTCGTCCACGTTCGGGTTCGGGTCCGGCGGCCAGAGCAACTTCTGGGGCTTCAACTGGTCGGGACCGAACTTCTTCTACAGCCGGCGGATCGGGCGCTCGCTCTCCGTGCCGGGTGCTCCCGACCGGGGCTATGTGGATGGGCCCGACGGCGCCCACATCCTGGGCGCGCTGAAGTTGACCGGTAAACTCGCGGGCAGCTGGAACGTCGGCGGCCTGACTGCCGTGACGGCCCGGGAGCGCGCCACGCTGCAGGACAGTCTCGGCGCGCGCTGGGGTCAGGAGATGGAGCCGCTCGCGGCCTACGGCGTCTACCGCGCCCAGAAGGAGTTCAACAAGGGCCGCCAGGGGCTCGGCTTCATTTCGACGGTCGCGGGCCGGTCGTTCGACGATTCTACGCTGCGCGACGTCCGGAACAGCAATTCCATGACCGTGGGGACGGACGGCTGGGTCTTTCTCGATTCGGCCAAGACGTGGGTGACAACGGCCTGGGTCGCGGGCTCGCGCATCGCGGGCTCGGCGGCGCGCATCACGTCCGTGGAGCGGAACTCGGTGCACTATTTCCAGCGGCCCGACGCGCCGAGCCTGCGCGTCGACTCGAACGCCACGTCGCTCGGCGGCACGGCGGCGCGCTTCACGCTCGCCAAGCAGCGGGGCAACACGTTCGTGAACTCGGCGTTCGGCATCATCTCACCCGGATTCGACGTGAACGATTTGG
>WNFL01019605.1_pt2 | contig 15330 bp, 15 predicted proteins | sample 5400361 | NCBI WGS metagenome assembly WNFL01 (sample SAMN13153351, study PRJNA577476) | soil metagenome | isolation source: 40 cm soil on Douglas fir-dominated hillslope | place: USA:California | collected 2013-09-17
ACATCTATGTCACGCTTAAAAAGTTCTTTGATTTGTTCATCAAGATAGGGCAGATCCAAACAGATAATAGGGGTGATCGTATTTTCGAGAAGCAAACGGGCCTTTTCAGCGACCAAATCGGAAGTTTCACCAAATTCATGGCGCCTTTCGGAGTGACCGACGATACAATAACTGACCAGTTCCGAAAGCATATTGGCAGTGATTTCGCCGGTGTGTTTGCCGGGTGGTAAATGAGAAACATTTTGAGAACCAGTGATGATGGGGAGATTTAAGTCAGACAGTTTATGGTTAAAAGCAGCAATATCCGTAAAAGGCAAACAAAGAATGACAGAAATAGCAGAAGAAAACTTGGGTCGAAGAGCAGCCATGCCATCGAGCCAGATAAGAGATTCAGTGATATTTTGGTTGCTTTTCCAGTTACCAATGACGTATTTCATGTCTGTCTAATTATATACTTAGAGGGTGCAAGAAATCTTAAATGATGAACAGTTATTAGCGGTAACTCACAAAGAAGGTCCTCTCCTGGTACTGGCTGGCGCTGGCTCGGGAAAAACACGGGTTTTAATTTATCGGGTGGCCTGGCTGATAAAAGAAAAAAAAGTTGATCCGGGAACGATTGCTTTGCTGACCTTTACAAACAAAGCGGCTGGGGAGATGAAAGAGAGAATTAAAAAATTGGGAGAGAAACCCTCCTATCCGGCGAGTAGGAGAATCGAGTTGGGTTTTTCGGGAACATTCCATACTTTTTGCGCTAAGCTACTAAGAAACTATGGTTTGAACGTTGGTGTCCAACAGAATTTTGTTATTTTTGATAGCGACGATTCGGAATCGGCGATGAAAGTAGTTTTGAAAGAGCTAGGTATTGATCCAAAACAAAGCAAACCGGGGATGTTTTTGGCATTGATTAGCAAAATGAAAAATGATTTAGTATCGGTCAAAGAAGCCGAAACGACGGCGCGCGATTACTTTTATCGACAACTAGCTAAGGTGTGGCGAGCTTATCAAGAAAAATTGACCCAAAATAATGCGATGGATTTTGATGATTTATTGGTTAAAGCGGTGGAGTTGCTCCGAATCGAGCGGGTCAGAAAAGAAATTAACGAAAAACTACAATGGATTCTGGTGGATGAATATCAGGACACTAATAAAGCCCAATTTGAATTAACCAAACTTTTGGCAGGTGGGCGGAAAAACATTACCGCGGTGGGGGACGCCGCTCAGGCCATTTATTCTTTTAGAGGGGCGGATTACCGGAATCTGAGACTTTTTGAAGAAGAGTATCCAAATCTGACTACAGTGAGCTTGCCAAAAAATTATCGAAGTACCCAGTATATCTTAGATGCGGCTTATGGCGTGGTCAGCAACAACACCAGTCACCCAACTTTGCGCTTGGCGGCGACGAGAGATCTAGGAGAAAAAATAAACCTTTACGAAGCAGTTGATGAACGAGACGAGGCCAAATATGTAGTGGAAAAATGTAAAAAAATTAGCGAGGACGATGGGGAGGTGGCGGTGCTTTATCGCACCAACGCTCAATCCCGCGCCTTGGAAGAAGAATTGATCAGGCGAGATATTCCTTATAAATTAATTGGTGGTTTGAGATTTTATAACCGGGCCGAAATAAAAGATTTGGTGGCATATCTGCGATTAGTTAATAACCCCTCGGAAGAAATTAGTCGGGTACGAATTGAGAAAATTGGCAAAAGAAAGGCAGATACTTTCGATGTTTGGGTAGAAGGATTATCTGAAAAACAGAAAGGTGAATCGCCGGCAAAACTATTGGAGGAAATTATTAACCGGGTAAATTACTTAGATAAATTTGACGAACGGGATGAAGAAGATGCGGCCCGCATCGAAAATGTCAATGAACTTTTGGCAGTCGCCACAGAGTTTGAAACACTTTCTGAATTTTTAGAAAGCGCAGCCCTTTCAGAGGTAGATATCAAACAACATCGGTCAAATGCCAAAATTACTTTGATGACAGTTCATGCGGCTAAAGGACTGGAGTTTGCGGATGTTTTTGTGGTCGGTTTAGAAGAAGGCTTATTCCCCCACTCCCGGGCGATGTTTGAAGGGGGCAAAGAAGAAATTGAAGAAGAACGGAGGCTGATGTATGTGGCGATGACTAGAGCCAAACAAAATTTAACTTTAAGCTGGGCTCGGTCCCGTCTGATGTATGGCGGTCGCCACGCATCGATCCCTTCACGATTTTTGGCAGAGATTCCGGAAGAGCTAATCCAGAAAGTCGGCGGTGGTAGCCGATTGGAAATAGGAAGGAAACGTGAGGATTCACGGGACGAATTTGGAGAGAAAAAAAGAATTATTGTTCAAGACTGGGAAGTAGCCGAAGCGGCTAAAAATGATTTTGCCGATGTCGATAACTGGTAAAATCGTAGAGTGAAGCAATCTTTGTACCAAGATACTGTAAATATTTTACGAGAGCTTAATCAGATTCCCAGCTCTCCCTTTTTACCTAATGCCCAAATAAAATTCTTAACCGAGTTTTTAAAAAAGCATAATTATGATTACGAGATTAACCCGTACTGTGTAGTGGTAAGAAAGAAATCTCCTGATAAAAATGCCAGAAAATTAATTATCTCAACACATCTTGATCATCCAGGGGCAGTGATGAAAAATAACAGCGAAGGTATCTTTTTCGGATCTGTTGGATTAGAAAGATTAGAGAAAGTTATCAAAGAATCAAAACTCTCTCTGAAGGTTTTTAATCCTGACGGAAAGTATTTGGGAAAGGGAATAGTAACCAAATTTTTTGATAACGACAGGAAATTCAAATTTGAAGCAGATTTCGATATTCCAACTAATTCTTATGCTCAGTATGATATTGCTTATTTCAAAGAGACAAAAGACGAATTAAATGTCTACAATGCTGATAACGCAATCGATACGGCTGCGATGCTGGCTTTATTAAAACAAGGATTTACATCCCCTTATGATGTTTACTTTGTTTTTAACTTTCACGAGGAAGTACATCAATTAAGTGCGTGGTACTTAGCTAGTAAAAATTACTTTAATTTAACAAAGAGAGATTTAGTTCTTAATCTTGAATCACCAATTATAGAAACCAATAAACCTGAGAAATATCCGAAGCTTACTTATACTGATGGCCCGGTTTTGAAGTTAAGCAACATAGGCTGTTTGTTTGGTCATCTAGTAAAGGGTGATAATTTGATAGAGAAAATAGCCAAATCAATATCGAAGAAATATCGATTGCCATTGCAAATTGGTTTTGCCAAAGGATCTGATGAGGCCCGCTGTTTTTCTAACTTTCCTCTAACGGCAAATATTGCAACCCTGGCTATTCCTAATAGATATAAACACAACTGGGGAGTAAGTGATGCCATTGTTCCGGAGAGGATTCTAAAAAATGATATTGCTATTTTTGATGAAATTTTCCGTTATTTTCTGATGACGGAACCGACATCGACAGAATTAACTAAAATTAAGAGTCTGGCGGGAGAAGTAAAACTATCCGATGATGTCACAAATAAAAATATGATGAAGAGCAAAGATGCTTTAAACAGGAGACTTTCGTTATCGTTTCTCCCGACAATACGGAGAGGTTACTATTTCCCCAAAAATTGGTTTGATAAATTTTTGGATATTATATTTGCTGCGATTTCTTATCCTGTTTACTTTTATTGGAAGTTGTTTAGTTAGAGGGTAGAATAGAAGGGTGATTAGAGAAGCAACAGAAAAAGACAGGCAGGCTTTTGATAAAGCGGCCAGACATCCCTTGCAATCTTGGGCGTGGGGAGAGTTTCGGAAGCAAACTGGCGTGGGCTTGACTCGTTTGATGGAGATCGAGGATAAAAGAGTACAGGAAGTATTTCAGATCACCTGGCATAAAATCCCCAAAACAAAAATGTATGTCGGCTATTGTCCCAAATCAGCCATACCAGATATGGAAGCTTTGGAAGAAATCAAGAAGGCAGCAAAACACAAGGAGGCCATCTTGGTAAAGTTTGAACCAAACGAAATTGTCGATGAAGATAATAAACTGAGGGTTGAAGCGCTAAGTAAGATGTTTGATTTTGTTAAAGGGAAACCCTTGTTTACGAAGTTTACTTTCCAACTAGATATCTCTAAGAGTGAAGATGAGCTGTTGAAAAACATGCATCAGAAGACGCGTTACAATTTGAGACTGGCGGAAAAAAAAGGCGTGGAAATTGTCGAAGACAATACGGAAACGGGCTTTGAAGATTACTGGAAATTAACGGAAGAGACAACAAAACGTCAAAAGTTTTTTGCTCATGGCAAAAGTTATCACCGAAAAATGTGGCAGACGATGACAACATCAGGCATGGGACATCTATTTAAGGCGGTCTATGAAGGAAAAGTGCTGACGACGTGGATGATTTTTATCCTTAATGGGGTAATTTACTATCCATACGGCGCTTCCAGTAATGAAAATCGAGAAGTGATGGCGAGTAATTTGATGATGTGGGAAGTGATCAAATTTGGAAAAAAACAAAATTGTACGATGTTTGATATGTGGGGCAGTTTGGGGCCAGAACCTGATGACCGCGACCCTTGGTTTGGATTCCATAAATTCAAGCAAGGATATGGGGCGGAATTGGTGGAATTTGTAGGAACTTATGATTTGGTAATTAGTAAACCGCTATATCAAATTTATAATCTGGTAGACCAGGCAAGATGGATAGGTCTCCGTCTATTGGCCAAATTTAGACATTAAATGGAAGACATTAGACAGACGGAGGCTTGGGCAAAATATTTGGTGGACAAAGGTTGGCGGGTGGCCAAAATTAAATCTACCGACGGAAAACACCCCATGTCGGCTTTCATTGTGCCACTCGGGATTTTAGGAATGACCATGATGAAACTGCAAAGATCGGAATACGACCCAGACTGGAACGATTTAACAAAAATAAAAAGAAAACATAAAGTGGTTAGTTCGGTGATCGAACCGACGAGAATTCAAGACCGATTGGGCTTCCAAATGGCTGGTTACAAATTAACCCGTTTCCCCTACTTGGCGACCAAAACTTATATCGTGGATTTGACTCAAAGCGAAGAAAAATTATGGAAGGGGCTCTCCGAAAATGCACGACGGATGATTTTAAAGAATAAGGATACGGTAATCGAAGAGGCTGAAGCAGAAAAGTTTTTTCAGCTTTGGAAAAAATCCAGTAAGGTCTGGACCATGAAATTAAAGGAACTTAAAAGCTTACTAAAACACTTTGGTAAAAAGGTCAGTTTGGTTGTCAGCCGACAAGGAGATACCTATCACTCTGGTTTACTGCTGATAAAAACAAAAGACATGGCCAATTACTACCAAACCTGGACGAGCAAAGAGGGAAGAAGTTCGGGAGCTCATTACAAATTGGTTTGGCAGGAAATACTCCGGGCAAAGAAAGAGGGACTGAAATATTTTGATTTGGAAGGAATTTATGACGAACGTTGGCCACAAAAAAGATGGTTGGGTTTTACAGAATTTAAGCGGCGATTTGGAGGAAAAGAAATAAGTTTTCCGGGAAGTTTCTTTAGGTGGTTGTAGTTTTTTGTCTTAAAAAAACAAGATCTTTAAAAACTGTTAGAATTATTATTAATTAGTAATTAATAAAGACCATGAGTAGTTTAACAAAAACTCTCGAATTATATTTAGTGAAGAAAGCTCCGGCGTTACCAAAGAACCTTAAGGAGTTGTTAGTTAAGTTAGCTCCATGGTTGACGATATTGGTGGTCGTATTTACTATCCCCGCTTTGTTATCTATGTTTGGATTTGGAGCAATGATGTACGGTACTACTTACGGCGGTTATGTGATGGCCAAAACAGGTTTTGCTTATTCCATGCCTTTTGTTTTTTTAATTGCCATTTGGGTATTGAAAGCTTTATCGATTCCAGGGCTAATGAAGAGAACAATGGCCGGCTGGAACTATGTGTATTATGCCGTGCTGGTAGAGGCGGTTTATGCTCTAGTTAATTTTCACTTGTTCAGCCTAATCATCGGTACAACATTGTCACTGTACATCTTATTTCAGCTGCGAAGCTATTATAAATAAGAACTACCAATCGATGGGGGTTTTCCCGTGTTCTTCGAGATATTTGTTGGTTTGGCTAAAAGGCCGGCTACCGAAAAAGCCGCTGTGAGCAGAGAAGGGTGAGGGATGAGGCGCCTTTAAAACCAAATGTTTGGCGGTGTCAATGAAAGCGCCCTTGCGCTGGGCGTAATTCCCCCAAAGAATAAAAACCAGATGCTCTTTTTTTTCGGCGAGGCGATGAATAATAGCATCAGTGAACTGTTCCCACCCTTTGTTTTGATGCGAGCCAGCTTGATGAGCTTTAACAGTTAAAGTAGCATTGAGAAGCAGAACGCCTTGCTTGGCCCAGCGGTCAAGATTGCCAGATTTTGGAGCCGGTTTACCCAGATCAGAAGCAATTTCTTTATAAATATTTTGAAGAGAAGGTGGTAAAGTTATTCCTTCTGGTACGGAAAAGGACAAGCCGTGGGCTTGGCCGGGGCCGTGATAAGGATCTTGACCGAGAATAACCACTTTGACTTTATCCACAGGCAAACTGTCTAGGGCATGGAAAATAAATTTGGGTGGCGGGTAAACAGTGCCGTTTTTATATTCGTCGTGAACGAATTTGGACAAATCGGCAAAATAGGGTTTCTCAAATTCGTCTTTGAGCAGTTCTTTCCAAGATTTTTCCAGCTTTACTTCCATCGCTTAATTTTATCTTAAGTTGTCCGTACGGTGTTTAGGTGATATTATATGGGGTAAGTAAATTTGGCCTTTAAAAATATAAGAAAACCGAGGAGGTCTTATGCTTAATGAAGTTCGAAGGCTGTTGAAGTTGTTTAGTATTTTTGGTTTTGACGGGATTATTTTGGCGTCGGTTGAAAAAGGTGAGATTGAACTGAAGACATTAGTAGGCTGCATTGTGTTAATGCATTACTACCTGCATACCAGTATGCACATCACGGCCATGACCATGGAAATGATTAGGCGCTACCCAGCGGCCATCAACAAAAAGGTTTTGAAGGTCTCTAACGAAACCAACATTCAGTACGATTTGTTGGTGGCAAGTGCCCTTTCGAAGAAGATTGGCGAATTCATCGAACTCAAGATGGCCAGTGATCGTGACCTTGAGGAAGTGGTTAACGAAGTAATCGCTACCTATTTCCTTGTTTAAATCAGTCCCCCGATTAATCGGGGGATTTTTATTGGCGTTTGACGAGGTGATGGACCAGAAAAAGAATCGTCAGAATAACAAGATTCGCCAAGACGCTAATAAGAAGAGCTTGTCCCAAAGTATCAAGAAGACCCCAAACGGGAGATGTAGAGCTAATTTGAAACTGAAACCCGAGTAGCCAGATCAAAATACCAGCAATTAAGGAAATAAAAATAAGGGGCAGGGTTTGCTTGATATCTGACCAGCTGGGGAGAAAAGAATTGGCGATAACAAAAAAGAAATAAATCTCTAAAGTTAACATCAAAAAATTTCCAGTTTGAAAATCTGTTTGCATCAGAGATGCCAGCCAAACCAAAAGGCCCAAACCAGAAAAGAAAGGGGCCATGCCGACAAGAAAACCTTGGATGGGATTGAGACGAGAAACCTGGACAGAACCGAGCCGGACGCCTTGGCTTTTTTCTTCGCCTGCCAGTTCTTTTTCTAAGAACTCGGGAAAGATTTCTATCTTCCCAGTACGTGCGCCGGTAGCAGCGGCAAGTAGGAAATGGGAGATTTCATGAATAACAGTGCCAGGGAGAAAGATAATACTCCAAGCGACGATCAAAGTTCTTTGGTTGCCACCTAAGCGATGAATAATTCTGGAAAACAAGATCGTCATCTGCCTCTCACTAAAATAAAGCAGGAGAAGACTGATGGGGAATAGCCAGAAGGACATAGATTAATTGTAACTGGTAGATTAGTGTGAGTAAAAATAATAGGATTAATGAAGTGAAGAAAAAGTCCAAACTTTGGTTAAAAATATTTTTGGGATCATTTTTAATTATCTTGTTATTCATTATTTGGTGGAGGGCCAATCATAAAAAGAAAGTTATTTTTGTTTCGGAGCCGGTGGCGATTGTTTCAGCTGGGCCAAAAGTGTCAGCCAATATTGTGAGAGTGGTTGATGGTGATACGGTGCAGGTAAATGTGGAAGGAAAAACGGAAACGGTACGCCTTATTGGCATGAATGCTCCGGAAAGTGTTGATCCCCGAAAACCAGTGCAATGTTTTGGAATGGAAGCGAGTAATAAAGCGAAGGAAGTACTGGCAGACAAGAAAGTATTTTTGGAAACAGACCCTGTGGAAGGTGACAAAGATATTTACGGTAGATTTCTACGTTATATTTTTCTGGAGGACGGAACAAACTTTAGTAAACTGATGATTAATGAAGGATATGCCCGAGAATATACCTACTATGGCAAACAATATAAATACAGAGATGAGTTTAAGAATTCTCAGCAAGAAGCAAAGGCAGAGAAGATGGGTTTGTGGGGTGTGTGTAAATAAAAACTAATCTATTTCAGGTACTTTATCGAGGTCAATCCGCCAATCACCACCAATCGTCTCTTCGGCGGCCACACCCCAAACAGTGACGTCGAAGTTGGCTTCGACAACGGTTTCCTTTGGCTTTCCTTTTGGATAATGGGTCTTTTCCAGAATCTCGCCGTATTTTTTGGGTGAACCTTTTGGTGCCGACGGGCGAATGTCGACGAAAGCTACGGGGTACGAACCGAATTCTCCTAAGCCCTCAACTTTAATATCGTAGGCTTGGCAAAGATAAATTAGCATGGCGCATTTTTGTTTGTATACTTCGACTTTATAATGCGTATCACCAGAGATAAAAGCGTTATCGACAGTTTCCTGAGAAAAATGATTTTCCTGTTTGGCTTTAAGGAGTTCGGCTTTTTTGTCCCAAACCCAACGATCTTGTTTTTCGGAGTTATCCATTAGTTTGAATGTAGCATATTTGCCGTTTTACCGGCGTTTTGAAACAAGAAACACAAAAAAACTTTTATCGACAAGCCTTATTTTCAAATGGATCAATAGTGCGTCCGTATTAGCACTTGCTTTATATTGGTGTAGAATGTGGTGCATATATGAAAAAAGTTTTTATCAGTTTTGATTACGATAATGATAGTGACTTAAAAATGCTCCTTCTCGGACAAGCTAAAAATGATGGTAGTCCTTTTGAGATTGCCGATTGGTCTATAAAAGAAGAATTGTCTGGGAATTGGAAAGAAAAAGCTAGAAAGAGAATTCAACAAGTTGATGTTGTTGCTGTGTTGTGCGGAGAAGAAACAGATAAAGCTTCTGGTGTGAGTGCAGAGTTGAAAATAACCAAAGAAGAAGAAATCCCTTACTTTTTACTTGCTGGTAGAGCAAGGGGTGGCAACAAGAAACCGTCCGTGGCTACAGAAGATGACAAACTTTACAATTGGACTTGGGAAAACTTAAAGAAACTAATTAATGGGAATAGATAAAATACGTCTACTTAATCCGGCTAATCTGAAGAAAGAGAATGATGTAAGTCGTCTATTTGAGCAATATAGGCTATATTTGGCCAGCACAGAATCAATCAGTTCAAAAAGATCTCAGGCAAATAATCTCTTTATTCTCATTAATTCTGCGTTGTTGTCCCTTGTTGGGTTTATCTTTCAGGCTGGTATTGAAAAAAATGGATGGATCTTGCCCCTTATAACAATTGTTGGCGCGCTGACATGCCTGACATCTGGCATTTTAATTAATTCATACAAACAATTAAATTCTGCAAAGTTCATGTTGGTACACGAAATAGAAAAACAACTTCCTTTGAATTTATATAGCTACGAGTGGGTTTTGCTCGGTGAAGGTAAAGATCCCAAGAAGTATTTCCCATTTTCTCATGTCGAGATGCTATTACCGTGGATCTTTGGGATAATGTATCTTATAATTTTCATAATTTTTCTGCGGCTAAGATAAAAAGGTAGTTTTTAGACTAATTCTGAGGATTTTTCCGGTCTAACAGGTATCCCGGAGGGCCAGCAGTGGGTGCGAAAATCGCAGCGAAGGCAGTGGGTGTAGTCGGTAGTGCGGTCGAAGTCGAGGGCGCGGATGCTGGCCATGGCTTCGCGAATGACGGTTTTTAGATCGTCGACTTCGGTGGAGGTGATATCAAATCTTTCTTGATGGAAATTGCCGGATTTATCTGGCTCGATAAAGTCGAGCTCGGTTTGGGCCACTTTATATTCAAAAGAGCGATCCAAGTCGGCCAAGAGATGATAGAAGACGAGTTGGCGTTTGTAACCGCCGTCGGAGTTTTTGGTGAGACCTTCGATTTCATTGCGACTGCGAACAGCGCCGGTTTTGTAATCAACAAATTTAACGTCTTTTGTGGAGTGAGATTGCTTCGTCGCGTCTGCTCCTCCCTCCGCGGCGGGCAGGCGCAATGACGGGGAGATAAGGTCGATGCGGTCGGCCTTGCCGGTAAGTGGAATATCATCGAGGAGGATTTGAGAAGTGAGGGATTTGCCAAAATTCTTTTCGGTAAAGAGAGCGGGGGTGAAATCTTTTTGATAATGATCGTAGTAAGCAGAGAGAACTTTTTGGCCTTTGATGAGATAGTTTTGGAAATCGCTTTCAGAGAGGACTTCGTGACGGAGGGCGATTTCAAAATCTTTAATAAACTGATCTTTTGTTTCGACTTTCTTTGTATTTTCTAAAGATAGATAGAGATCTTCCAGGGCCGCATGAACAGCGGTACCAAAACACATCGCCGGTGCTTTGGCGCGGGGAATTTTGTAGAGATTATCGAGCTTGAATTTGTAGTGGCAGTAAAGATAATTATTCAGAGAGGTAGGTGAGAGTTTGAAGTCTTTGACTAGTTCTCGGAGATACTCCTTTTCGCCTTCGGCGAGAACGGGGGCGGCAGGTATGGCAAGTAAATTACCTAAAATTTTCTCGGCATTCTTTTCGTACTTTTTGGTGGAGAGGAATTTCAAATTTTCTTTCGGCAGTTCAGAGAGGAACATGGCCGGGAAAATCATTTTTTGAGAAGAAGGGTACTGGGTAGAACCAGTCAGATAAACTGTTTGTTTGGCACGGGTAAGAGCAACATAAAAGACACGCCGTTCCTCGGCATTGCGGTCCTCTTTGTCAGTATCCTCTAAAGCCAAGATACCGGGGGGAAGTTTAATCATTTCTCTCTTGGGTTTATTACCCCAGTGAGTATCGGCGAAACGATAAATGAAAACGGTTTTCCACTCGAGTCCTTTGGCTTTGTAAGCGGTAGTAAGGGTGACGGCTTCTTGGTCGGCAACCAAGGGAACCTCCTCAAGTTTGATGCGATTTTCTTCCATGGTCTGGAGATTTTTGACGTAGCCAAAAAGGTTTAATCCCGGAAAAGCTTGGCTTTGTTTTTTGACATCTTCAAAAAGAGTGCCGAAACGATTTAATTCCAGAAGCGGTTGGGGCAGAGCCAAAATATATTCGAGTAAGCCGGATTCTTGAAAAATAATTTGGAAGATTTCAGTGAGAGTTAGAGATCCAGCTTTGCTGTTCCAAGAGAGAAATGAATTGAAGGCTTTGATAACCTCGGTGTCGGGGACCTGCCTGCCGGCAGGCAGGTTGCCACTTCGCAGGTTGGAATGACGAAGGAGAAAATCGGCGAGAGAAAGACGGGAGTCATAGGACTGGCGGGAAACGGTAAGGACAGAAAGAGAATTGAGACCGAGATAGGGATAGTTTAAAACAATAAAGAGATCGAGATCGTCAACAGGACCAGAAAGAGAAGTGACAATTTTTAAGATTTTGAGAAACTGGCCGACAAGAGGAGTGGTAAGAATATTGACGCCGCCTTCGAGTCGATAGGGAATATTTTTCTGTTTGAAAAGATTAACTAGATTTTCGATATCGGCATTGTCTTTGGTAATAACGGCGAGGTCGGAGGCCTTAGTGCCTTTGCTTATTTTCCGGGCAATAGTGTCGGCGATAAATTCGTCTTCGAGAACCGGTGAATTAAATTTGGCAACTTTAACAGGGATATCCTTAAAAGAAACCGTATGGCTGAGAGGTTTTTCGCCGAGAAGATTGGCTGAGATATTGAGAAGAGTTTGGGTGGAGCGGTAGTTTTGGTCGAGGACAATCTGGGTGTGTCTCGGAAAACGTTTTTGGAACTCTAAAACATTTTCTTTGGAAGCGCCTTGGAAACGGAAGATACTTTGGTGAGGGTCTCCCACTACAAAGACGTTGGCTTGCTCGCCCCAGAAACTGGCCAGGGAAAAGATGAGACGATTTTGGGCATTGTTGGTATCTTGATATTCATCGCCCAAAATATACTGGAATCTTTCTTGGTAACTCAGAAGGAAGTCTGCGTCAGATTCGAAAGCTTCGACGACCCAGTTGATCATATCGTCAAAATCGAAACGGCCCAGTTCGGCTAATTTGGTTTGATATTTTCCATAAATATCTAGGAGGTCAAGATTTTTATTAATTAGTTTTTCTCGTTCTAGAAAGACGGTTTTTTTAAGCTCCCCTTTTTGAATTTCAAATTCTTCTTGGAGAATAGTGACCAACTCGCGATATTTTTCTATGGTATAGCCTTCGCGTTTGAGGTCCGAAATACTACTTAAGATGTAAGGGAGATAAAAAGCGGGATCACCAGTCGGTTTTAAAAGTAAATAATTACTTTTTTCTAAAATGTCTTGGATTATTTGAATTTTTTCCAGGTCTGTCGCTGCTTGCATACCGGCCGGGCGAGAGAAGCGCTCGGGGTTTTCGGCGATAATATCAGCACAGAAAGCGTGGTAGGTACAAACTTTGACATAGTAGCCGTCGGGTCCAATAAGCTTGATTAAGCGCTGGCGCATTTCTTTGGTGGCGGCTTCGGTGTAGGTGAGAGCCAGAATAGAGGAGGGATCGGTATCGGTTTGCTTGAGGATGTTGGCGATGCGGACAGTGAGGACTTGAGTTTTGCCGGTGCCGGGGCCAGCTAAAACCAAAACTGGACCGTCGATAGTATCAACAGCTAGTTTTTGGTTTTCGTTGAGCCGCTTGTAAGCTTGATCAAATTCGGTCGTGGACTGAGGCATGTAGACATATTGTAGCTTGAACGAGAGAGACAAAAAAAGCTCCCACATCTTTTGTCAAGTTATAGGACATCGTGGTAGAATGTGGGCGTGGAAAAATTTGTTTATCACGACGGAGCAGACATGGATTTGGAGCCCAAATGGAAAACGGCTCCGGAATTGATTGAAGCGTTTAAATTTGAGGAGAATGATTCAGTTTTTAAAGAAATATACCTGGAGATGAAGGCAGATTGGGGCAAGCAGAATTTAGGTCGAGGAATAAAAAGATATGTGGAGAGGTTAACTGATTTGTATCAAGTGGAATTAGTCCTTAGAGGAACAGCCAACTTGGTGAATACCATCGTAGAACACAATCAAAGCGGTGAACCCATAGAGACACTGGTTTTTTTGGACAAATCGGCGAGGAATTTGGCTTATGTATTTACAGAAATGTGGCTGAGACTCGAACAGGAAAATATCTTGACTGCAGAGACAAAAAGACCAGAAATCCGTTTCCTCAACGTGAATAATGACAATGGACAAATGTATGTTCTGGTGCCGGAGATGGAGAGATCTTTACTGGCGGAAAGACTTAGACCGCAGGATTTTATTGGTAAAAAGGTAGCGATTATAGATGAATATACCGAAACGGGAGGAACCTTGAAAAAGACCCAAGAAATGCTTCGGAAAATGTATGGCACTAAAGCAATAAGAATGGCTGGTCTATACAACCTGCCTGGTTGGTATGGGGGAAAAGATTTTGGGGTGTTGGGAATCACCGACTTAAATCTCGGAACAAGATATAGGGAAGTAAAAGAGTTACTCAGAGAAGCTTCTGAAGAGGAGCTATTTCTGCTGACAGAGGCAGCTCAAAGATTAGGGCGAGAAAAATTTGTAAAAAAGGCTTTCCGAATTACGGAAGATCCGGAATGGAAAGAGATCGAAGCAGTAATGATGAATTTGGGAATGCTGCGGGGTGATGGACTTTTTGTTTGGCACTGTATTGATTCGGCAGGAGAATTACTAGGAAGACCTCTGAATGATAAACATCTGGAGCAAAATAACCGCTTGATTAGAGAACTTCTAAAATCGATGGTCAATCGATTGATAGATAAGAAATTGTCTTAAACTTCTTTTTCTTCGGCCAAAAGGCCGGTTTTGAGTTGGTGGGCAGAGTCGAGCTTATTTCCGATTTGATTCATAGTTTGAGAAGTGGAGTTCATAGAATTGTAGGCATTGGTGAGGTGTTTGCCAAGAAGAGAAAAATTTTCGTTTAATTTTTCATAATCTTTTTGGACAGCTCGAAGTAGGGTAAAAACTTCGGCGGTTTTGCCGGCGATTTTTTGGCCCTCGAGGGAGAGGAGGATTGTTTGAAGATTGGCATAAAGGGTGGTGGGAGAAACAGGATAGACACGAAGCTGCCGGGAAAGATCAAGAATGTCTTGTTCGTTAACAATTTCGTAGTAAATACTTTCGGAAGGGATATACATCAAAGCAAAATCGAGAGTACCCTCTTCGGGAAGAATATATTTACTACTAATATCACGAACATGCTTTTTAACATCACGAACAAAAGCGAGACGAGCGGAGGATTTTTCGGAGGCAGAAGTGGTGGAGTAGATTTTCTGGAAATTTTCCATAGGAAACTTGGAGTCGATGGGAAGAATACCGGCTTGGGTTTTGATGGCGGCGTCGACGATCTGGCCGGATTTAAAGCGATACTGCAAGTGAAAAGAGTTTTTAGGGAACATTTGGCTAATGAGGTCGGTAAGAACTTGTTCGCCAATATTGCCTCGGAGCTTGGGAGACTTCAGGTAATCTTGAAGATCTTTCATCGAACGGCTAACTTCGCCAAAGGCACCGGCTTCTTTTTTTAGATCGCTAATGACGGCCGTAGCTTGATCAAGACGGCTGAAAAGTTCACGATAGTTTTGCTGAAGAGAAGCGTTGGTGGTGCGATTGGTAGTATCGAAAGATTGTTGAAGGGATTTGAGCCAGGCGTTGAGGGTGGGGTCGGTTTGAGGCTTTGAAACTTGGGATTTGAGCAGGAAGTAAAGAACTAACAAGCCTAACAAAAGGAAGGTAATGATTATGAGAGTATCGGGGCTCATGGAATAATTTTAGACTAAATGAGCGAAAATAACACGAAGGAGTTATAATGGCGGAGTACTTTCCCAAAAATCAGAAGGAGGCAGAGTGAGTTTTATATATTTGGTTATCGGAAATATCATAAGCGCGTTCTTGGGGCTATTAGTCTTGGCTATCCTGCTTATTGCTGGTATGGCGGCGGGG
>WNFL01301339.1_pt1 | contig 15329 bp, 13 predicted proteins | sample 5400361 | NCBI WGS metagenome assembly WNFL01 (sample SAMN13153351, study PRJNA577476) | soil metagenome | isolation source: 40 cm soil on Douglas fir-dominated hillslope | place: USA:California | collected 2013-09-17
ATTCCACGCGCGCGATCGTGCCGCTCGTCGAGAAAGTCGAGCGAGATGTTGAACTGGTTGATGCCGGCTTTCCAGAGCGAGCGAGCACGCTCCGCGGAGAGCATCCCGCCGTGCGTGAGGAGCGTCATGTACTTGAGACTGACAGAATTGTCGACCGCCGCCACTACGTCTTCGAGATCGCTTCTCAGCGTCGGCTCACCACCGGTGAAGGTGATGAGCATCGGGTTGAAGAACCTGGCGGCGTCGGCGAAGGATTTTAACTCGGTGGCCTTGGCCGAGGGATCAGTTTTCCAGTAGTCGCAGAAGCCGCAGTGCGCGTTGCAGCGCATTGTGACCTCGAAGTGCACGAGGACAGGGCGCCGCGTTGCGGTGAGCCAGGCGTATTTGCCGAGGAAGATCGGTACGTGCCACGGCTTGAACTCGCTAGTGAGCATCGATCCAATGCCCTCTCGAGTTTCGGCCCGTTCCACCTTCCCCGTTCCACGTTTCCCCTTCCCGCTTCCCCCTTCCCGCCTCCCGCTTCATCCGATCATGGGAAGATGCAGTCCGTGCTTGTGTGCCGTGGCGATTGCCTGCTCGTATCCAGCGTCGGCGTGTCGGGCGACGCCAGTGCCAGGGTCATTCGTGAGAACGCGTTCGAGGCGGACGCGCATCTCCGGAGTTCCGTCGGCGACGATGACCTGGCCGGCATGGAGCGAGTTTCCGATGCCAACTCCTCCCCCGTGATGGAACGACACCCACGACGCACCGCTCGCGACGTTCAGCATCGCGTTGAGCAGCGGCCAGTCGGCGACCGCGTCCGTGCCGTCGCGCATTCCTTCGGTCTCGCGAAAAGGCGACGCCACGCTTCCAGTATCGAGGTGATCACGACCGATTGCAATCGGCGCCGAGATCTCGCCGGTGGCAACGAGATCGTTGATCGCCATGCCGAACTTCGCCCGATCGGATTGTCCGAGCCAGCAGATTCTCGCTGGCAGTCCCTGAAATTTTATTCTCTGCTGGGCGAGAGATATCCAGCGTCGTAGATGCTCGTCGTCCGGGAAGAGCTCGAGTGCCAGATCGTCCGTCCGTTTGATGTCCTTCGGGTCGCCAGACAGTGCCACCCACCGGAACGGCCCCTTCCCTTCGCAGAACAGCGGCCTGATGTATTCGGGGACGAATCCTGGAATGTCGAAGGCGTTCGCGAGCCCGGCGTCGAAGGCGACCGTGCGAATGTTGTTGCCGTAGTCGAAGGTGACCGCACCGCGTTGCTGCATCTCACGATGCGGTCGAGCGCCTCAGGTAGTCATCGGGATTGGTTTCCCGTAGCGCCAGCGCCTGGGCGAAGGTCATTCCACCCGGCACGTACCCGTTGAGCATGTCGTGCGCGCTCGTCTGGTCGGTGAGCACATCGGGTGTGACTCCGCGCTCGACGAGCTCGGGCAGGACATCGGCCGCGTTGCCCAACAATCCGATCGAGATTGCTTCGCCCGAGCGCGTTGCGCTGGAAACGAGCTCGAGCGCTTCGTCGAGATCCCGCGCTTTGCGGTCGAGATAGCGCGTCTCGAGCCGCTTCTCGATACGTGACTCGTCCACCTCGATGATGAGCGCGGCAGCACCCTGCATCGTTGCCGCCAGGGGCTGTGCACCGCCCATTCCGCCCAAACCGGCGGTAAGAACGAAGCGGCCACGAAGACTTCCGCCAAAGTGGTTTCGGGCGACAGAGCCCAGCGTCTCGTAAGTGCCCTGCACGATTCCCTGCGACCCGATGTATATCCACGAGCCGGCGGTCATCTGCCCGTACATCATCAAGCCCTGGCGCTCGAGCTCGCGGAAATGTTCCCACGTCGCCCAGCGGCCAACGAGATTGCTGTTCGCGATGAGTACGCGCGGCGCGCCAGCGTGAGTGCGAAAAACGCCGACGGGCTTTCCGCTCTGGATGAGCAGCGTCTCATCCGCACCGAGATTGGTCAACTCGCGCACGATCGCGTCGAAACATTCCCAGTTGCGCGCCGCCTTCCCCGTTCCGCCGTACACCACCAGATCCTCAGGACGCTCGGCCACGTCCGGATCGAGGTTGTTCATCAGCAATCGGAGCGCTGCCTCCTGCTGCCATCCCTTGCAGGAGATGCGGCTGCCGCGCGGGGCGCGGACCTCCCGATACGCTCGCCCGGCTACGTCGAACGCGTTCGGATCGAAGTGCACTTTCAGATCGGTCATGCTACAGTACCAATATCGGCGAACCGAAGCTCCGAGATAGCCGTTCTCAGCGCCGAGATGTCGCCGCTCAGCACGCGATCACCCTCGAGCCTGGGAACAATGTCGCGGACACGCTCATGCGCGGTACGCACGCCGCGACCGGGACGCAGCGGTGCTCTGCAATCGATCCCCTGCGCTCCGCACATCAGCTCGATCGCCAGAATGTTCTCCAGATTGCGAAGCACGCGCCGCGCCTTCCATGCAGCGCCCATTGCCATTGGAACAACATCTTCCTTGCTGCCGTCGGTTGGAATCGTGTCCACGCTCGCGGGATGCGAGAGTACCTTGCACTCGCTCGCGAGAGCCGCGGCCGTCACCTGCGCCATCATGAAGCCGGAGTTGACGCCGGCGTCCGGCGAAAGGAATGGAGGCAGTCCCTGATTCAAGTCGGGATGGACCAACCGGTCGATCCTCCGCTCGGCCATCGTTGCCAGGTGGGTCAGCACGATCGCGAGAAAGTCGAGCGCCATCGCGACAGCGAGTCCGTGGAAATTCCCTCCGCTCAGCGTCTCGCCGTTCTCGAAAACCAGCGGGTTGTCCGTGGCGGCGTTCAGCTCTCTCGAGACCGCATTGTCGATAAAGTCCAGCGCATCGAGCACCGGCCCGTGTACCTGCGGCATGCAGCGAAGCGCGTAAGGATCCTGCACGCGTGGGTCGCCGTGCCGATGCGATTCCCTCAGCTCGCTGTCCACCAGCAGATCGCGAAGAAGCGCCGCCGAGCGGGATTGTCCCTTCTGGCCGCGAGCGTCGTGGATGCGCTCATCGAAGGCCACCGGTGTGCCGAGCAACGCCTCGAGCGACATTGCACCCGCGACGTGAGCGGTGCGCCAGTGGCCACGCGCGTGGACGAGCGCGATGAGAGCCACGCCGGTGTGCGCCTGGGTTCCATTTATGAGAGTGATGCCTTCTTTCGGAGCGAGGACGACCGGCTTGGCGCCGATGTCGCGGAGAACCTTTGCCGCCGCATCCTCAGCATTTCCCTTGATCAGGGTTCCTTCGCCGATAAGAGCGAGACCCAGGTGCGCGAGCGGCGCCAAATCGCCGCTCGCCCCAACGCTTCCCTGCTCCGGAATCGGCGGATAGACATCGGCGTTCAGCATCTGGAGAATGAGATCGACGAGCTCGGGACGCGCGCCCGAGTAGCCTTTCGCAATCACGTTCGCGCGGAGGAGCATCATCGCTCTCACCTCGCGCTCCGGGAGGCGATCGCCGACTCCCGATGCGTGGCTGCGAATGACGTTCACCTGCAGCTGCGCCAATTTCTCGTGCGGGATAGCGACTTCAGACAGCTTTCCAAAGCCGGTGGTGACGCCGTACACGACCAGATCCCGACGTACGATGTCGTCAACGACGGCGCGGGTGCGAAGCATTCGTTCACGGGCTTTGGGCGCGAGACCGACGCGGATCCGATCTGCCGCTACGGCGTAGGCTTCATCGACGGTGAGGGAGTCGCCGTCGATGAGGATCTGTTCGCTCATTTCTTTTTTCGAGGGGCGCGCCTGGCGGGGCTGCGCGGCTTCGACTTCTTTGCGCGACCTGACGCGCGCTTATGTACCGGACCGGTCTTCACCTTCTTCGCGCGAGGGGACGGGCGTTTCTTCACAGCGCCACGGTGCGACCTGGTCGGCGTTGATGCGGCGCCCGCGCGCACCAGCTCACGCTCGTCCGGATCCCAGCGCCAGCCCGTTTCACCAGGAATGATTTCCGCTCCCCCGAGCCAGCGCGTTTTCTTGTTGATGCGCTGCCAATCCTTCGTTCCCGCGAGCACCTCGCGGCCTAGTGGCGTCAGGATCAGCTCGCCCTCGACGAATTCGCGTGCCCTTTCCGAAGTCGGGGCAATCACCGGCGAGCCGTCCTTCCAGGTCACGAGCGCATCCTTTTTCCCGCTCAGTCGCTCCAGGTACGAATAGAAGATGATGTCGCCGAGGAAGATGCTCTCCTGTTTCCTGGCAACCTCGAGGAATGCCGCTACTGGTGTCGCGTGCCCCGCGTCGATCGCTGTGAGCGCTTCACGCTCCGAGCGCGACAGTCCGTTGACCGACGATGGAAATTCCTCCAGATGCCGCCTCAGAGCCGGGGCGAGATACTTAATGGCGGAAATGTTCTCGTCGAGCAGCTTCGAGATCGAAGGAGGATCGGCCGATCCGAACGCCTTCCAGGCGCGCTTCGCGAGCTCGAGCTGCTCCGGAGTTACGCGCGAACGCGTTTTCTCGAGCTGCTTGAGCTCGGCGACCGAGAGCGGAGGGATGTAGCCATCTACCACGATCAAGGAGAGCGTTTTCCCGCTCGCGGCGCCGCGTCCGAAAAAATCTAGGAGTTGTATCAGCTGCAGCTGGTCGTAGAGATCGTCCTCGAACCAGAGCACCACCTCATCGAAGTAGTCGAGGTGCCGGATCACGCGATCCCGCTCCGCGAAGTTCCCGCTCACGTGCGCGAAATCATCCCACCCCTGCTCGGAGATGAATCGTGCGCGGTCCTTGCTCAGCTCCTCGAGCGAAAGCGAAGAATCAACCGGCCCTTCGTGGAGCACGTCGCGCCAGGGTATGATCTTGCCCTCGACGCCGGCTTCGCTCAGTGTGCCGGCGGCGCTGTCTCCGTTGGTGATGTTGAGCCGTTGGGTCAACGTCAGGGGGTTATCGGACGGTACGTCTGCTTGTCATAGTTGAATTTTAGGTCGGGCTCCGCGATGAGGGCAATGAAGAAGGTGAACGCGAAGTTCCCGTTTTGGGCCTGCGTGAAGGAAAAAATGGCCCTCCAGTCGTGCAACTCCCTCTGTAACGTGACTACGTGGCTGCCGAACTTGTGCGCCTGGAAGTCGTAGTTCGTGGACCATGTTCCGGCCCACTTGGGCGTCAGGTGGAAGTTCATGTTCGCATCCAGATTGTCGCGCCCAGGTTGCCGAATGAATGGACCGCCGGAGGTCACGGAGGTGATCGCTACCGAGCCGTTGGCGTTCGCCGACTCCAGCTGAATGCACTGCTGGTACACGATCGGGTTCGCCAGGAACGGCGCGCATTTGACCGTTGGATCGTTGTCGACCACGACCCCGTTGCCTGTCGGCGGACGCTGGCGGGTGGAGCTGTACGTAAGCCTTGCCGACCAGCCTTGTGTGTCGGGAATGTTGTATTGACGACTTCTCGAGGAGATGCCAGCCACGGGTGGCGACGTTACCGAGCTTGCGAGCGCGGGACCGGCGCTCGCCTCTGCTGCCGCGGCCGGCGGAGTTTGCGGCGTGGACGTCCGGCCTAACAGCCTGCCAAGCGCGCCAAAGATCGCGGATTGTGAATTCAAGGTGAGAGACGCGTCGATTTGCTCGCGAAACGGCTTGAACCGCGCGCTGTCGCTCAGGATGTCGCCCTGATACAGAGAGTAACGGATGCCCCCGTGAAAACTGGGGAGGAGATCCGTCGAGAAATCGGAGCTGATGGCGTCGGTCGCAAACCCGGAGCGGTGGGTCTGGCGAGCTCTCTCGAAATCGTACGCGAGCGGGGAAAAGTTCATCGACAGAATTTTTATTTTCCGTTCCTCGGCGGTGCTGCTCGTGTCGGACGCCTTGAGCTTCGCTTCCAAAACGTGTGACAGTCCGAGGCTCACTCTGTTTTGTGCCAGGGCGCCGAGATACCCCTGCCTGCTCTTGTTCAGCGCGCGAAGAAACTCGTCGCTGATGTCTCCAGCCGGCGCGTAGCTGTAGCTGATCAAGGGCGTGATCGAATGGCGAAATCGCGTAACGGGCCCAAACCCCGGGAAAAGGGCGAAGAGTGATGGCGACGCGCTGAGCCCGAAGTTGGCTCGCTTTGACTGGTGGACGAGCTTTCCGCCGCTGAGCTGGGTTCGCATCCAGAAGGGGTTGCCGTCGACGTTCACGAACGAGACCGACGGTGTCACCTTAAGTGAGCTCTGTAGGAAGCTAGGAAGCGAGATCCCGGTCTGCCAGTCGATTGCGGTCGAGTATGTCTTGGCGAAGACGGTAGGCACTTTCTTGGATGAATCGTTTGCGTCGATCACGACGATCGTCGAGGGAGCGTCGGATTCCCGATCGCTCAAACTGAAAGAGTTGCTCCAGTTGAAGCCCGCGATCCTGATCGGTGTCTGGAAGCTCGACCCGGTAGTCCGCGAATCCAGTACGCGACGAACGCTGTCCTGTACTCCCTTGGAATTCGTGAAATACCGGTAAGGAAATTCGGTCGCCCCGTCGCTGTTGAGGATTTTGTCCGTCTGGAAGCTGAAGACGGGTGACCAATCGAACCACGAGGTTGGCGACAGAGTTGGAACCGTGATGTTGAAGTTCGGAAAGCCTTGCTCCACTTCAGTCCGTCCGGGGTGCTGGGTTCGAGTGCCGCCCAGACTCAATGACATGGGACCGATCTTGGTGTCGTAATTTGCCGACGACTGGATGTTCGCCAGAACCTGCGCCGGGTTGAATGCAGTCGTTCGCTGGATGAAGGTGTTGGTGACGTAGTTGACGCTCGACCTGAAATGCGTGCTCTGGGAGAAATCCTGTGAATGACTCCAGGTCAAGCTCGTGTTCGTCGAGCCGTCGCGCTGATCGTGACGGGAAAGGGCGAGCTGGCCGTTCACGAACCGGTCCAGCCAGCGGTACTGCATCTCACCATTGACCTGCACCCAACCCGGATCGCCCTGCGTCGGTCGGGATCCGCTTCGCCAGTCGAGAGCAAACTGCGCGTCCAGGTATTCGTTTATCGCGAAGTAGTAGCCGAGGTTCTCGACGTGGCGGCGGTAGGTCGGGCTGTTGCGGAACAGCTCGCTGACGCCGAAGCGCGGCGTGAGAACACCGCTGCGGCGGCCAGAGCGCATGTCCTGGAAAATGAAGGGGAGCCACATGATCGGCACATCGCCGATGTACAGTACCGCCGGCCGGGCGACCATGATGTTCTTCGAGATCATCTTGATCTCGTTCGAGCGGAAGTGATAGTCGGGAATAGAGTCGTCGCAGCTGGTGATCGTGCCATTTCTCACGTAGAACGCCGTCTCGCGTCCGCGGGTGGTGTCGCTGACGAACGCCGCGGTCTTTCCGCCGACGAACCAATGCTGGCCCTCGGTGATTTCTGTCGAGATGTTTTCGACGACGCCGCGGTGGCGCTCGACGTTGTACGCCATCCGACCGCGTGCGATGACGTCGGCGGCTTGCTGCTGGGGATCACGAAGTATCACAGTATCGCCCCGCGCTACGACGATCTTGGTGGAGTCGTTGAACACAATGCTGTCGCCGACCAGAACGGTCTGATCGCGATTGACGCCCGCCTTCTTTCCGTTGAGCTGGAGAGTGTGCGTCTGTGCGTTGAAAACCGCTTTGTCACCCTGATACCTGGTCGCGGTATATCCCTGACGCGTCATCAGGGCGGTCATGACGGAATCGGGCTCGTTCCACTTGATCAGCACCCTGCCCTGGGCGGAATCGGCCTTGGTGCTGTCACGGCGCGCGGTATCAGGCCGGGCCCGAAGTGTATCGCGAACCTGCTTAGGGGGCGTTGTGATTTGCGCCGAGAGACTCGTCTGCGTCAAAAGCGCAAGCCCGACGCCGGCAAGAAGAATGGCGCGGTGGTTCACGCCGGAGCACCAGCGCTCTGGTGCTCAGCTGCATCCTCCGCATCTCGCTTCGCCTCCCGCTTCTGGCGCTTGCGATAGGCGAACTGTGCCACGAACACGCTCACCTCATAGAGCACGTATAGAGGAATCGCCAGCGCGAATAACGAATAAGGATCCGCGCCCGGCGTGATGAACGCCGCCGCCGTCAGGCACACCACGACCGCATGCCGTCTGTACTTCGATAAAAACTGCGGAGTCACGAGTCCGAGCGCGGTGAGGGCGAGGATCGCGATCGGAACCTCGAACACCACGCCGAAGGCCACGCACATGCTGATCGCAAAGTCGAAATACTCGGTCGCTGAGATCAGCGGAGTGAGCGCGGTCGACTCGATGCTCATGAGGAACTGCAGCGTTAGCGGCAGCACGACGAAGTAGCTGAGCGACACGCCGGCGAGAAAAAGGGCAACCATCGCAATGAGCACTGGGATGACGACGCGCTTCTCGTGCGCGTAGAGCGCCGGCGCCAGAAACCCCCAGATCTGCCCAATGATCACCGGCGATGCCAGGACGAGGCCAAGCGCCAGCGATGCGTTGAGCAGGATGTGAAATGATGTGCCGGGATGCGTGTAAATGAGCTTCTGCCCATGCAGAAGCGGGAGAATCGGGCGCTCCAGCAGTCGGATGATATCGAGCCTGGAGAGAAGCGCGAATCCGATCACGACCCCAATGACGATCGCGCCCGCAATCCAGAAGAGCCGTCTACGCAGCTCCTCCAGATGATCCAGGAACGGCATCTCTTGGCCAGGAGCTTCGCTCATCCCACGGCCTCGTGCTACTTGATCGACTGCAGGCGCTCGTCGGCGAGGGCGGCCTCGTCAGAGCGCGGGAAGCGCTTGATGATTTCCTGGAAAAGGCGCTTGGCGTCAGCGGTCTTTTTCGACGCCTGCAGCTGCAACGCGCGCTTGTACATGGCTGTCGGCACGCGCGGCGAGTTCGGATACCTGGCGATCAGCTTTGCGTATTCCGCGTCCGCGGCATCGGTGTTCCGCTCGGCTGCGTAAGCCTGGGCCGTCCCGAACATTGCCTCCGGAACAAGATCGGACTTCGGATACTTTGCGATCAGCTCGCTGAACGCGGCGCGTGCTGCAACGTTCCCACCCTTGAGGAGCTGGTCTCGCCCTGCCTGCAGCAGCTGGCCGGGGCCCGGCCCACCCACCGGCGCGCTCGAGCCGGTGCTGTCCCTCGGAGCCACATCGGCCTGACTTGGCTGACTCGTTTTCTCCTCGACCGCCGCGCGCATATCGCGGAGCTGCCGCTCGCTTTGTCCGCTCAGATCCTGGAGCTGCGAGATATCTTCCTTCATCGCCGCCAGATCAGCCTCGTTGGCCGTGCGCAGCGCGCCGACTCTCTTGCTCAGGGCGTTGATAGAGTCGCTAAGCGATCGGACTGTGCGACTCATGTCGACCAGATAGGCGCGTTGAACGGAATCCGCGGCGTTCGAGCCGGCGCGTGCGCCGATGACCTGCATTTGCAGGTTGTCGAAGTCGGACTTCGTGGCGAAGAAGCAGCCGGCGAGCACAAATGGAAGAACGCAGAATAAGAATGAAGACTTTTTTGTCATTGTGAGTATGTCCCTACTTCCGGATTGGCGAGAACCGGCGACCATGCCGCCAATCTCGCTCCTCTGCTGTGGGTGAGCTGGCGCGCACGGCCAGTCTCGGTGTCAAGAATCCACAACTGCTTGTCGCCGCTCCGCGACGAAGTGAAGACGATATGCCGCCCATCAGGCGCCCAGGACGGATCCTCGTTCTCGCCTTCGCTCGTGAGCTGCTTCGGAACGCGGTCCCGCACGTCGATCATAAAAACCTGGAAGTTTCCCATCTGCTGCTCGTACGCGATCGCGCGGCCGTCTGGTGACCAGTCCGGGCCCGCTCTGTAGCTGCGCACTCCAGCCTGGTAAGGGGTGAGCAGCTGAATATTGGACCCGTCCGCATCCATAATATACAACTGAGGCGAGCCCGATCTTCCGGAGATGAATGCGATCTGTCGGCCATCGGGACTATAGGAAGGCGAATTATTGTCAGTACCTCTGCCGATAGTGATTTTTTTCGGAGGGCCCGAGTCGAGAGCCGCAAGAACGAGATCGGTGCCGTTCCCGGTCCCTTGCGCGTATAGAATCGCGTTTCCGCCTGGCTGGTAGATCGGCGTGATGTTGAGGCCAGCGCGAATCTGGCTCACCCTTCGCGTCCGACCCGTGCGCACGTCGAGCTCCTGCACCTGCGTGCCGGCGTTGCCGAGGACGGTGAAGACGACCGAGCCGCCATGCGGCGACCACGCCGGTGACAGCGCGCCGCGACCAGTCGTGATTGCCCGCGTCTCGGCGCCATCGCTGTCGACTATTTTCAGCTCGCCGTTGTTCACGTACGCAATCCGGGTCTGCGCGATGCCGCGCTTCCCGAACACCCACTGTTCTATCAAGTCCGACACGCCGTGCAGGGCGAAACGCCAATCGCGGTCGCGCCGGTCGAAGAGAAAGTGCTCGGATTGAAGCAGCTGTCCTCTCGCGACATCGTACGCTGCGACGTGCAACCCTTGAGTCGTCGGCGTCATTCGTATCAGAAGCGCCGCTCCGAACTTGGCGACGAGCGGAAAGTTGATCTTCTCGCCTGGCGGCGGTTCGAGGCTGCCGACCGTTCCAGCATCGAGCGCGATCACGGTCATGCGATCACTGTAATCCAGATCGCGTTGCACGATGATCCGCAGTGAATCGTCGCCGTAATCGTCCTGCACTGGAAGAACGATTACGCCGGGCTTGGTGCCCGCGGCGTAGCTGAGACCCAGCCGCACGCCTGGAGCGGTGGTCGTGTCCTGCGCGCGCGCGCTCGTCGCGCCCGCTGAGGCGCAGATGACGACGACGAGAGAGACGCACCACGCTCTCATGGTCACTTCAGGAATTCCGGATCGAAGCTGAAGACGACGGGGAGAACGTCGTCCGGAAACCCGGTCGGAAGCGGACCGAAGGTGTGCGCAGTCGAGGCCGCCTCCACCGCGCCCTGTGCTTCCAGGTCGAAGGAGAAATTGCCCGAGCGTCGAATGAACGTGAGGTCCGATACGGAGCCATCGCGATGGATTAGGAACCTTACTTCCGCCTTGAGACGCGCAGCAGGATTCCGTGGTTTGAAGTTGATTGCGATCTGGCGAACAATGTTGTTGAGATACCCTGGGAACGGAAACTCGATCCCGTCGCTGCGAACCGTAGCCACGTCGGTTCCCTTTCCCCCGGTCGGTCCGCCTCCTGCTTTCGGAGCTTCTGTCTTCGGCTGCGGCTTGACATTGCTTTCTGTTGGAGCGCTCGGCTTCGCCCGCGGCGCAACTTTTCCTTCCGTCGGCGTAACTCGCGCGGGTGTCTTGGGCGCAGGCCTGGCCTTGGGAATCGGCATTTCCTTTACGGTTGACTGCGTGGCGGTCGGCTGCGTAACAGGTGTTTTCGCCTGGTCTTGCGCGGTCTTCACCTCGCCGATCGCTCTCTCGCCCGGCGGGGCGGCCACGATATTCACGCGATACATCGGTGGCAGCGCCACTGGCTTGCGCTCTTTCAGCGTGTTGAAGAGAAGCGTCGCGACCGCCGCGTGGAGCAGGGCCGAGAGTGTGAAAGGGGCGACGAGGCGCGATCCACTCTCCCGGCGAGGCATTACTTCGCCTCTGGTGGCTCGGCCACCAATCCTATGTCCCCGACCCCGCTCGCTCGCATTATCGCGAGTACTTTCACGACCGCGCCGTACGGAACGCGATCGTCGGCCCGCAGGTACACGCCGCCGCTTCCACGTCGCTGCGCCAGAGCTTTGAAGCTCGCCGAAAACTGATTTAGCGTTAGACGCGCGTCGTCGACGAAGATTGCGCCCGTGCGATCGACCGTAACCGTGAGGCCGCTCTTCGACTCGAGGGGACGCGACTGCGCCTTTGGAAGCGTGATATCAACCCCACCCTGCATCATCGGCGCGGTGATCATGAAAATGATCATGAGCAGCATCATCACATCGATCAGGCTCACGACGTTGATTTCGGCGTTGAGCACGAGTCGGTCGCGACCACGTCGGCGACGCGCCATCAGATCATCCCTTCCCTGACCATCAGCGCAATCAGCTCGGACCCGAAGCTGTCCAGCTGGCCCTCGATCTTGTTGAGGCGGGCCGCGAAGATGTTGTACGCGAACACAGCCGGGATCGCGACGCTGAGCGCCGCCGCGGTCGCTATGAGCGCCTCGGCCACACCTGGAGCGACCGCGCCAATGTTTCCGGATCCTTTGGCGGCGATCCCTACGAACGCGTCAATGACGCCGAGCACGGTTCCCAGTAGCCCGATCAGCGGGCTCACTGATCCGATCGTCGCCAGCGATGGAACCCACCGGCCGAGCCGATCGCGCTCCGTTGTCGTCTCGGCGTCGAGCACGAGCTGGAGCGCTTCGACCTGCGCGCCACTGAATCGGGCCGCGCGCTCCGACGTCTCGCGAAGAGCCGGCGTCGTCTCTTCAATGAAGCGCATCGCTCGCTCCATGATCGTCGCCGGCGGCCCACCGGCGCTCCGCGCCATTTGAGCAGCGCGCGCGACCGTGTGCGCGTCCGCATACTCGCGCGCAAAAGAGTAGGTTATGCGCGCGGCCTTCCTCAGCTCATACCACTTGGAGAAGATGATTCCCCAGCTGATGAGCGAGAGNNCCATCGGTGAGCTCGGTATCGCCTGCGCGGCCTGCAGAAAAAAGAGATTTCTCAAACAGTGACTCCGTTTGCTCTGGCGGCAAACCAGGCATAGGTCTTTGCCAGGCCTTCGGCGAGATCGACCTCTGGTACCCAGCCCAGTACATCGCGTGCCTTTTTGACATCGACGAAGGATTCCTGCTGCTCTCCAGGACGCCGGGGCGCGAATTCAAGCGGCACGACGGTGCGTGCCGTTGCCTGCAACAGCTTGGCTATCTGGAGAACACTCGTGCCCTCACCGGTCCCGATATTGAACGCACGGGCATCGAGTCGTCCCTTCTCGGGTAGCGGCTTGGTTGCGGCAAGCCAGACAGCGCGCGCGACATCGCCGACATAGACGTAGTCTCGCGTCTGGAGCCCATCCCCGAAAATAGTGAGCGGGCGTTTGTCGAGAATCCGCCCGCAGAAAATCGCAACCACTCCAGCTTCTCCATGCGGGTCTTGTCGCGGACCATAGACATTTCCGAAGCGCACAGCGATGGAGTCCATGTTGTGCACGCGTCCATAGTAAGCCAGGTAGTACTCGATGCTCAATTTCGATATTGCGTACGGCGACTCGGGATCCTTCGCATACGTCTCGACGTTTGGAGGCTTATTGAAATCACCGTACAACACGCCTCCGGTAGAAGTAAAGATGACCTTCGTCTTCGCGTCGCCCTCTCTCAGCGCTTCCATGAGTGTGAGCGTGCCGAGAATGTTGATGGTTGCATCCACAACCGGATCGGCCACACTCTTTCGAACGTCCATCTGGCTCGCCAGGTGCGCGATGACGTCGAAATCTCCGTCACGAACCAGCTTCGCGAACTCTTGCGAGTTCACACCGATCTCATGAAACCGCGCCTTGGCTGGAACGTTTTCCCGTTTTCCGGTGGAGAGGTCGTCGACCACGGTCACGCCAAATCCCTTGGCGAGAAAGAGATCGGCCACGTGTGAGCCGATGAAGCCCGCTCCGCCCGTTACGAGGACGTTAGGCAATGTCGGTCGAATCTCCCTTCTCCATATCGGAGTGGGGTTTGCCTTCCAGCGCGAACAGGTAGCGCGCCGCGTCGACAACGCCCAGGCCACGCCCATTGGCAGCAGCCGCTTTCAGTCGCACACTCGGTTCGTGCAGAAACTTGTTCATCAGTGATCTCGAGAATTGCTCGATGGCCTCGGCCTGTTCCGGCGACAGCGGTCCCAGACGCCGAAATGCGGCGGCGAGCTCCGCGGTCCGCAACCTGTCCATCTCGTCCCGAAACTCCCGCACGACCGGTACCGCCGCCAGCCCCGCCACCCAATCCCAGTACTTCTGAACCTCATCCGCCAGTATCTGGCGCGCGGCGGGTACGTCCTCCGCCCGTTGCTCGAGGTTGGCCTCGGCGGCTGCACGCAGATCGTCGAGATCATACAGGAAGACGTTGTCGATCTCTCCGACGGCCGCTTCGACATCGCGCGGCAACGCGATGTCGAGTATGCAGAGAGGACGGTCACCGCGCGCTTCGATGGAATCGCGAACGCGACCCACCGTGACCACAGGCACCGGCGATGCAGTCGAGCAAATCAGCACATCGACGTCGCGCAGTGACTCCCAGCACTCGTCGTAATGCATCGCTGTTGCACCGTGACGCTCGGCCAGAGTCTGCGCGCGCTCGTGAGTGCGATTCGCGACGATCGCGACGCGCACTCCTTCGTTCATGAGACACTCGAGCGCGATCTCCGCGACGTCGCCGGCGCCGAGTATCATTGCTCGACTGCCGCCGAGTCCGCCGAAGATCTTCTTCGCGAGCTGGACGGCCGCCGAGCTGACCGATGCGGCGCCTCTCCCAATGCCCGTTTCCTCTCTCGCGCGCGAAGCCGCCTGCAGCGCGCTCTGGAACATTCGGTTGAGGATCGGTCCCGATTCGGCGCGGCACTGTTCCCAGGCATCCTTGACCTGACCCTGAATCTGCGCCTCGCCCAGTATCATCGAGTCCAGGCCAGCGGCAACGCCAAAGAGATGCGACGTCGCTTCGCGATCGCGGTGCACGTACATGAATTCCGCCACATTACGGCCGAGCCGGCCGGAGAGAAGCGAAGAGAAATCTGACAGTGCGTCACCCGACTCTTCGACCGCGTAAATCTCCGTGCGATTGCAGGTGGAGAGAATGACACCCTCGCGGATCAGTCTCTCATCGCGGAGATGGGCCAGCTCGCGGACGGCGTCCTGGGGCCGGAAGGTGAGCTTCTCTCGCACCTCGATGGGCGCCGTTACGTGGCTGATGCCGGCGACTATTAACGCCACGAATCCACCTTCTCCGTGAACGACCCGTCCTCGACCGAATTGCAGAAATCGTCGCCGATCAGCTCGGGCGCGGCCGCACTCCAGCGGTCGTCTCCGCGCTCGATGAGCCGCGACCGAAGCCCGCGAAGCGCGGACACAGCGCGTTCGTAGCGTCCGTCGAACCGCTCGGCGATGGCGTCGCGTATTCTTGCCGCAGCGCCCGGTACACCGCCCGATGAGACGGCGATGGTCACATCGCCCGAACGATGCAGCGCCATCGTATGAAAGTTGCCTTCATCCGGGTGATCCGTGATGTTGACCAGCTTCTCGCGCGAGTTTGCATCGAGCGCGATCCGCGCGTTCACTTCACGCGAGTTGGTGGCAGCGACGACGAGCATGGCATGGTCCAGGTGATCCTTGCGATACGCGTCGCGGACGACGGTGATCCGGTGCTGGCGTTCCGCTTCTTCCAGCTCAGCGGTCACGACCGGGGAGACGACCCGCACCTGAGCCCCGGCCTGCGCGAGCGCGAGCGCCTTGCGCGTTCCGAC
>WNFL01251605.1_pt4 | contig 15326 bp, 11 predicted proteins | sample 5400361 | NCBI WGS metagenome assembly WNFL01 (sample SAMN13153351, study PRJNA577476) | soil metagenome | isolation source: 40 cm soil on Douglas fir-dominated hillslope | place: USA:California | collected 2013-09-17
GAATTCCGGGCGGAAGGTGAGCACCGTGAGGATTCGATCGTGCGGACCCTCGCTGATGAACTGCCCGAGGAACTCCAGACTCGACGCGTCGCTCCAATGCAAGTCCTCTACCACGAATAGGACTGGCCGTTTCGCTGAGTATGCCTGCAACCATTGGCGTAGCACGCGAAATGTCTCTTCGCGCTCCCGGGCGGGGGTTAGGCCAGCCGCGAAATATCGTTCGTCCAAGGGGAGAAAGAGCAGTTTGGCAAAGAGTGCAATAGATTCCCGGCGGCCCAGACCGCAATCCTCCAAATGTCGTGCCAGTCGGTCGAAGCGGACCGTCGGTGATTCATCGCGGCCAAACCCGAGGAAGCGCTCCATAAATTCGGACACCGGGAAGAGTTCCGAGTTCTGGAAATGTTGCGAGCAACGCCATTCGATGACCGGCGATTCCTGGTCGCACGCCGCAGTCGTGGAGTCGCTGGTTATTGCTGGGGAAGTTACCTCGTCCTGTACAAGTTGTGTGATCGTCTGCACCAGGCGCGACTTGCCCAAGCCCGCTTCTCCCACCACGAGGACGATTTGGCCCATTCCCTCTTGGGCCTGCTCCCACCGATCTTTCAGTAAACTGAACTCGGTATCGCGACCCGTCAGGGGTGTAAGCGCGATCGGTGCAGTCGTTTCGAACTCATCCCGAGCAACCGGCCCAGAACTCGTGACCGACTCCCCGGCGCATCCTTGGGGATTCGATCGACCAGCAAGCTTGACGGGGTTCACGAGTTTCTCCTCTCGACGCAGCGGAACGTGCAACTGAAATTGAGCTCCGTTTCCATTTGCCAGTCACTACCAACAGACTCTTTTTGCGGACCGGTCCCACGCTCGCCAAACGTCGTCGGGACTCATAGCCGGATCGATTTTGGGAGGGTCACGCGCGATTGTCGACTTCTTTGTGAAATAACGGACAGCCCTTCACAGCCGCGGGTCAACTTGGCCCGGTTTAGCGTTCATAAGGGCCATTGGTGGAGGCTTGACCTTTGTCGTTATGCAGCCGAATTGGAGGCCAAAGCATGTCGCTCAAACGAATTTGCGCCGTTTTGTTGTCGAGCAGCTTACTGCTTTTTAGCGCCTGCACTCACGTCGGAACCAAGGTCGGAAATATTTCCAAAGGAGGATTTACGACCGTCGTTCTCGATGCCGGTCACGGAGGAAAAGACAACGGTGGAACCAGCCGGAGAGGCTCAAACCCGTTTCAATTCGAGAAGAATTTGACCCTCGATACCGCCAAGCGGGTTCGCGATCTGCTTCGCCGTTCTGGTTTCAGAGTTGTCATGATGCGTGACGGCGATTATTTCGTCGAATTAGATGATCGCGTCGCCCGGGCAAACAGGGAAGGTAGCAACGCTATCCTCGTCAGCATCCATTACAACGCGACAGCAAATTCCTCGGCCGACGGCGCAGAAACCTATTTTTGGCGAGCCGATAGTCACGGACTCGCGACTCGGATCGAATCGCACCTGGTGAGCGCAACCGGTGAACACTATGGTGGCGTGATTCGTCGCCGTCTCCGGCTTACTCGGAATCCCGACATTCGTTGCGTGCTTTGCGAATGCGCGTACCTGACCAATGCCCAGGAAAATGCCCGAGTGGCCGATTCCAACGCTCGGCAACGGATTGCGGAAGGGATCGCCACTGGCATCGTGGAGCAATCGCGGCTGGACGATGAGGGCATTCCTTCCGTACCGGAAATCTGGGCGCCCCTTTCCCGGGCGGAAGATGCGCGGGGCAGCGGACACGGTTCTCATCGGCACCGGTCGAAGAAATCATAGCGGTCGTATCGGGACAACGCACGGGAACGCCGAACGCCGAACGCCAAACGCTACCGACGTTCCCATGCGTTCCCGGCGCTTCCATATCAAGCTGGCTTTCCGATCGATTCGAGCTAATGTCGCTTGCTCGCTGGTCCAAATCTCTATTTAACAAACACAATGTTTTCTCGATTCCCTTTCAACAGAGTCGATTGGCTCGTCAGTTCATTCCTCATTGGTACTCTGTTCCTTTCGCTTACGGCGGTGCCTTTATACCTCTATTTCTTCGGAATCGACTGGTTCCAGATTGCGCTCTTCTTTGTCATGCTTTGTGCCTGCGGCTTTTCCATCACCCTAGGTTATCATCGGCTCTTTTCTCATCTCACCTTCAAGGCTCACTGGCTTGTCCGGCTTTTTACCGTGGTTTTCGGTGCTGGAGCGTTTGAAAATTCCGTCCTCCTCTGGGCCTGCGAACATCGCAGCCACCACAAGCATGTCGATCACGACGAAGATCCCTATTCGATCTCTAAGGGCCTATTTTACGCACACATTGGGTGGCTGATGTTCAAGCTGAAGCCTGAACCCAATTTCGATAATGTCGCGGATCTGAAAAAGGATCCACTCTTGGTTTGGCAGGATCGGCACATTCATCTGCTCGCCGTCTTGGTTGCGTTCGCACTGCCTGCGACCGTCGGTTTTGCCTGGGGCGGCTGGAAAGCGGCGCTCGGCGCTTTCCTGGTTGCTGGAGTGCTACGCGTCGTCGTGCTGCAACACGCCACTTTTTGTATCAATTCGCTGTGTCATTACATAGGCGAACAGCCGTACTCTTCGAAATGCAGCGCCCGGGATTCATGGCTCATGGCCATTGTTACCCTAGGCGAAGGGTACCATAACTATCACCACGAATTTCAATACGACTACCGCAACGGAGTAAAGCCATGGCAGATCGATCCCACCAAGTGGATCATTTGGACGCTGTCCAAGGTTGGTCTGGCCAAACAACTTCGCCGGGTGCCCACCGAAAAAATCGTGCTTTGCGAACTCGCTGAGGCCCAACGCCAACTGGAAAGAAGGCTTGCCAGCCCCAGCCTCTCCGCCGCCGCGGCCGCCTATATCGCAGACAGCTACCACCGTTTGCAAGCTGCTGCCCACGAATGGACGGAACATCGAGCCAAGCAGATCGAAGTGACCCGAGAGATGCTGGCTGATCTCCAGCGTGAAATCCGTGCAGCGCTGAGCGTTCTTCGACATCCGATCGCCTGCGAAGGTCTGTAAACTGAATAAGAACAAAGGGCTGAGCCGGCCCTGATCTCGAGGATAAGAGAAATGGCCTGAGGCGGTGTTTGCCTGAGCCCGGTTTGCAGCTATTGTATAGTTTCCCTAAATGGGGGCGTACTGGTTTCGACTTGAGGTCTGAAGACCGGACGGCATGCCGAGGACGACTCGTTGGCCTCGTTAAAAACCGAGTCAAAAAATCAACAGCCAACCAAGAATTGGCCCTCGCGGCTTAATTGACCGTGACGCTTCCAGCTGGACGCCTGCTAAGGCTGGGAGCGACGACAGCAGGCTGGTCTGATGGCGGAGCGACCGCGCCGGAGGACGAGAAAAATCTCGTGGACGCAAGGGTAAGGCAGGCAGCTGACCGGCTCGCCTTGCTCTACTAGCGGTCAGATAAGCATGTAGAGGTTCGGTTTGACGGTCTTAAGGACAGGGGTTCAACTCCCCTCGCCTCCACCTCTTGATTCTGAAGGACTTAGGTGGAGAGTCGCGTGCCAAAACCGGTTGAAATGATAACAAACTGATAACAAGTCTCTCAACTTCTCATCAAATCTCTGTAGGTCGCAGACGAACGCCCGCATCCAGCGTTGTCCGTGGGCCTTACCATGATTGGAGTCAGTTGATACCCGATGCCAACCCCCGCAGGCAAGATCTGGCTTAGGCGACTTCTCGAGGCTGATTAATTAGAGCCACGACGCCCACGCTTCCCGAGTGAGCGGAACTTCCGAGCCTCTGCTTTTTTGCGAATGCTTACCACCCGCTTTTTGGCGTCCTTTGCCAGCGCATCAAGCACGGCACCGAGAGTGCGGCTCGGTTTCATTTCTTCTATTAACTCGGCTAATAGTGCTTTCCGATGCTTCTGCCGATAATCCTCTTTGAGGATCTGCTGGAAGTGATTAAGCATCTCCTCATCGGAGTACTCCGCATAGATCATGCCCTCGATGCCCATCATCAGGAATGGATCAATGAAATCCAAATCGTGGTTCTTTTTCATTTCCAATTTAGCCTCGCTTGCTCTGCTCGGGATAGCCCGCCTCCGACAATGGCCAACTCTGCTCACTCACAAAGCCATCGATCTGCCCAATGAGCGTTCCCGTTCCACTGTAGAGGTCGTTGCCATTCACTCGCAAGGTCTTGGATTAGTTCCTCAATGGCTGCCTCGGCTAATTCCCGATTGGCATAGGAGAAAGCGGTTGCTGCGGTGACCACGAGCACAACATGATAGTCATCCTCAGGCCTTATCCATCAGCTGGCCTGCGCTTCTCTGCCTCGATTTCCCTCAATCGGAGATCCGCTTATCTCAGCAGTCCACGACAATCCCGGGATGACTAGGTGGGGTTGGCTAGATGTTTATCGGTAACGGAAGTCGATGCGGCCAGGGATGCAGAAACCACGGTCTCTTGGTCCTTTGGCGCAGAGCCTACGGATACTTGGACCTGCGTACTTTGGACCGTTGGCTGTGGGGCCAATGTACCGTGACGGTTGGGACCTGAGGCGGAAGGAGCGATAGCCGATCACTACGGAAAAAAAGGGGGTTCGTCGCCAGGCAAAAACCTTTCTTCGTGCCGTTTGGACAGAGTTGCTTAGTGAAACATCTCGTGGCTCTTCTTTGAATCGTCTCAGGTAGCTGAGATGTTACTGGAAAGAGATGCCGCCAGCCAAGCTCGGTTTATTGTCAGTGTTAACTTCCTTAGTCGATAGAGAGTCTGCAGACTTGGGGGAAATCGACCAGTGAGTACCGAGACAGTGGGGACTAGTTCGCTAAGCCTTGGCGACCGGAGGGAATTTGAAACCCAAATAGGTCCCGGAGCTTATCCCCATTAGAATCAGCAACGTTGAATCAAAGTTAGGCATGCCAAGCTTCGTTAGCACCTCGGAGCAGAATACGACGCCAAGAACGAGTGTCCAAACGATGATTTGAAACCGATGAAAGCTCATTATTTGGGGCTTCGACATATCATTCTCCTCACTAAGTAGGTCTAAGATCCACTGATTCCAGTGCAGCTTTCTCCAATCCTTTAATTGCTTTTTGAGTTTGCCTAGTTTGACTTTGGCGTCCTCCTCAGCTTTCCGGTCTTTCGCTGCTTGCGCTGTCCTTATTTCCTCTTTTGTCACGCGTATCTCAGCTAGGTAGTTTCGAGCGGGAGATTTCGCCGCGGCCTCCGGATCGGCCGTATTGCTCGTGATAAAAGCGGCGCCAAGGGCTGTAACTGCGCTTATTCCCATGAGGGTTAAAACGGTGGGATTGATCGTGTCGAGATCACCTCGACCGGTGATGAGCCAAAGAAAGAAAAAGCCAGTAATAACTAAGAAAAACCAAAAAGCCATCTGACATCTACCCAGGCTCACTGGTGGCAATCCATCATCACGAATGGGAAGCGCAGGCTCTCGAATCAATCCTCCAAGAAACACCAGAAAGATGAAGACGCCTATGGCCAACGCCAGTAGCACTACGCCGATGATCAACCAGACGTCAGTGTTTACCCGGTGAAATATGAATTCATGTGTCGGCTCTGTTTCACCAAGCCTGATCCAACTTGGGAGGGTCACTACACCATTGTTACTTGAATTATATAAACCTATCGTCAGGTTCATTTGGGACATGAGACCTGGCCCTTTCAGTACCTCGTTCCAATCCGCTTTACTCGCGATATCAGACGCGTCTCGGACTAAGTGAAAGTGAATAAAGTAGCGACGTCGTTTAGTCTCTTCAGGCGCCATTTGCTCATGCCATGGCCACGACGTGTCATCTCGGTACCAATCAACCGGTTGAAGAGTTCTCATGCACCTCCCATTAATGAACAAACGAAGCTTTGGCACTTCCTCCGTTACAATATCATCGTTGCTGTTATCGCTTGTGATGAAACCCTTCTTCCGTAATTGCATCAGCCAATCATCTAGGTTCTGGATGAGCAATTCCAGTGATTCGCCTAGATTAACCTGACAAGGCTGCTTATCCGCTGGCCTTGGAAAAGTTGTCACAAGAACAACTCCTGGTCCACCACCATCCGCTGGGGGCGTTTCTAAGAACACAGGATCACTCGCGTACAGGTGAGATGCAGTTGACATCATAAAGAATAGGAATGTCCACCTGTAGATGTGAAGTAACGAGACGAGTTGCTTGCCAGGCTCCTTCAAATGAGGTCCTGACTGTTTATCCATTCGTGAATAGCGCAGGCCAGGATTAGCATGAATCGGACTAGGATTGTCATTTGCTAACGAGTCGCATGACGACCTAATCGCCTTCCACAGTTTGTTCCATGATATTCGTAGAGGACGCTTTGCCATAGAGTTACTCGCTTATGCATATTGGGCTGGGAACGAAGAACGTTGGGAAAGAGAAAACGGCCTCAATGGAGCCTTCTTTATGAGCTCAATAATCTGAGTTCCAATATAGCGCGTCTTCGGCCGACAATTCAATACGTCAAATTGCGTACCTACGGACGAACTTGGTCCAAAGAGGCTCAAGCGAGTACGCCATTATTGAATCTTTGGGTGTGATTTCTGATCTTGGGCTCCGACAGCTTACTTGTCTCGCGGCCTACCTGGCAAGTCCAAGTATCGCCATTGCCAGACTTCCTTCCCGTTTTCTAGCTGAATATGGGCGAGGATAGGAAATTCGCCATTAACACTGAGCCAAACTGCGAACTGATGAGCTCGATCTGTGGTTGTAATTTGCATGTCGGGAAAGTCGTCCAAACCCGATATGTCACAATAGCGACTCCATTTAACTTGTTGTCAGCTTCTCCTTCGACCCATACGCGCGCCCGAAATAAGCCCGAACCTGGTGCAACTGGAGGTTGGATGATTTCCGCGGCATGAACTAGTTAATATCGCTCAGACAGGAGCTCTTTGTACCTCTGTTCGATGCGTTCCTCGAGATCGATAGAGAGCTCTTGTTTTTCGACCGCAAACCGGCGAGCGAAACACCTTAGACTACCAAGCTCTGGATTACGATCTGCGAACCAACAAGCATTTCAAGCTCAAAGAGAATCCTCTGAGGCGATCTGATCTTGATGACTTCGTCGCCTGCTATCAGCCAGAAAACCGGTGTCCTGCCCTGTCGGCCCAACAAAACGCGCCGTAGAATCTCATCGTACTAATGCCAAAATATTTCGGGTCGCGGCTCGGGGCTAATCCTCGCGGAACCAAGAACTTCAGACTCGAAGCTCCCAGGTAAGTTCTTCCACGGAAAGGGTCCAAAGAGCCAAAAGGTATGGACCTGTTGCCTTCGGACCGCAGATCCTTAGGTCCCGAAATCTTTGGCTCAAAGGTCCAGAGGACCAAAGGATCGTTGGTCAGAGGTATGAAGAATTAGAGCCTCGCTTAGCCCGGCTTTCCATTTTCTCGCGATAGACCAATCCAGGCGGAAAGATACTGACCAACTCGCTGCTCTCGAACGCTCGAGTGGTGTTAACTAACACTCCTAGTAACTCGCCTTCAAACCGCGTTTCTGATGCCCCCAATGCGCCACGGCATTTCTTACCACTGCGGAAAAGTTAAAAATGGGGAACGACTCAGACTGCTGGCGTCAGCTTAGCCAAATTGATCCCTTCCGCACGAGTATTCGACAATTCGATGAACTCATTCCAATCAAGTAACGCTTTCCAAGCAAGAATGCCTGAACCGCGGGATTTTTTACGCCTGCGCAAAGACAGTATCGATTGTCACGCCAAACAACCTCCATTTCCCAATTGCGGAGGAGTTTCTCGAAGCAGGGTTCAACGTGGTCTGCGACAAACCGATGACTTTCGGTTTGGAGGAAGCGTTGGCGCTACGCGACATCGTCAAGCGAACAGGCAAAGTTTTCGTCCTTACGCATAACTACACTGGCTATCCAATGGTAAAAGAAGCGCGCGAGTTAGTTCGGCGCGGGACTCTGGGCTCGATTCTAAAGGTGATCTTAGAATACCCGCAGGGTTGGCTGCTTCGCCCAATTGACGCCGAGGGGCAAAAACAAGCGGCATGGCGAACTGACCCGGACCAAGCCGGCGCTTCTGCTTGCATCGGCGATATCGGCGCTCATGCCGAGAACCTCGCACGGTACATTACGGGTTTAGAAATTGAGGAATTGCGAGGCGATTTTAAGACCTACGTCGCAGGACGCCGCTTAGAAGACGACGCGGACGTGCTCTTGCGATACAAAGGGGGGCTTGCGGTGTACTTCACGCCTCTCAGTTTTGGCCGGTGAAGAGAATGACTTCAACATTCGAGTGTATGGTACCGAAGCGTCTCTCGAATGGCATCAAGAAAACCCCGGCGACTTGATCGTCAAATACCCGGGTGCAGCAAAGCAGGTCCTTCGACGTGGGCAACCGCAGTTGAGCGAGGCGACTGTGCGCGCCACGCGGCTACCAACGGGTGCTCCCGAAGGATATATTTGAAGGCTTTGCGAATATCTATCGTGAAGCTACGCGCGCAATCTACGCGGAGGTCAGCGGCGAAGTGACTCCGCAAGACTTGGATTTTCCCACTGTGGAGGACGGACTGAAAGGTATGGCGTTCACTACAGGAACAGTCCAGAGCGCAACGCGCTCAGCAAGCACCGCCCAGGAGGTGCTTTGCCCGCCGGCGTTACCGAGCTTGTGGCAGGAAATACAACTGCCTACCGCGATTTTCTGTCCTTTCGCGACTTCCGGATCGTTCCCGCTCTCCTTTGGCGTGAAACGCCCTAACGATTGGGTAAAGCGGGTCAGCTCAAGCGAGAAGACTGCGAACGCGATCCTTGGTTGTTCGACGTAACCGTAGATCGTTTCCGCAGGGCTAAACGATTCGTGAACGACGCAGTAGGGTCCAAGCCAGCTTCCGTGCTCCGCATTTGGCCAGTCGGCGGGTGGTTTATCATCAAATTTGAGTAGAAGAATCGGTCGATGCCTGGCGAGGTAGTTACGATCGTAATATTGTTTGCGTCCGTTGGAACACTTCGCAGCGATCACATCAAAGGAGGCGTCGGCGTCGAATGCCTCGAAAAGATCGCTTAAATAGATACCAGTATAGGTTGCTGGTGTGTTTGTGTTCGGATCACGCTCGGTTTTCACGGTCACCGCCGGTAATGTGAGCAACTGATCGTAGCTGTAATAATGGTCTTTGCCGGAATGCCTTGCGGATCAAGGGTGATCACTTCGAGATCCAGCGGGTCCTCTGTACGACACTGGTCCCGATTCTTGTTTTTCCGCGAGGATTCGCGCCTGGTCCGGCGCGCTGCGCTAAAGCACCACTCAGCGCGTCACGGCCTCGGCTCAAAGACAGTTGAACAGGAGCTAACGGAGAGAACAGAGGTTCTCCGTTAACTCTGTTACCTCCTGTTCAATGAATTTGGTTGCGGCTATGCCGCGCTGTGGTCTCCGACGGTTGAATAGATGCCGCATTTGAGTTGCATGTGAGCAGTATGACGACGATGAACACTCTGGTAAGCATCGAGTCGATTGCCAACCCTGTGATTGGTAGTAGTAAGCGCACTTTCATTCTCTCCTCCCGATATTTTAGAATGGCTTTGCCTGTTCCAATCTACTTCGTCTCAGTAGGCGGGCTGTTGCCCGCGTGAAGTTGTAAGACGACACGCATTCTTTCCAAGCATCGCCCTCACGCATCGTCATATTTTTTACCGAGCGCGAAAAGCGTTGGCGTAGTTGTGGATCTGGCGTGTTCGCTTATTGGGCTTTTTTTCGCGGATCGTCAGCCGGATTAATGTAGGTAATATCTCCTGGGCCAGTGAATTGAACCTGGATGATTGCCTCCTCGTCCGTTGTCCAGATCTGATGAGCGTGATTTGCAGGAAGCACGAAAACTGAACTCGGCTTTAGCATCACGCCTTTCTCCATATCATCACCCATCCCGTTCCAACAAGTGCCGCTAAGCACAGTGACGACTTCCGAAAAAGTATGAGAGTGCGGCGGCACTTTGAAATGGGGTGGAAACTTGCTGCGCAGAACGATTGTCTCGGCTTTCGTTGGATCTCCGATCAGGATGGCGGTTTGTGCGCCCTTGGGGAGCACTGGCTCATCTTTCCAAACCAATTCATCAGCCGTCACGGCTTTCATGGCGTCCTGCGCCACTAAGGCAGGCACAGCAAAGCTGATTGCTGTCCCTGCCAGGGTAAGAAGTAAGCGAACTTTCATTGTTTTCTCCTGGTTTAGATTGCTCGTCGTCTACCGACCTGCTTCGGGATTTCTCAGGCTCCAGGAACGTCCGTGTCGCGAGGGGTCAGAAGGAATGCCTTAGTCAAGGCCTCTGAGCGACACCCGAAGGAACGTCCAGGCGTCCTCGGTGTCAATGAGAGATTACAAGGTGTGGCAAGCATTCCGGCCACGTAGTGGTCCGCAATTCTCCACTAAGAGTTAAGTTCCTTAGCAACTAGGTAGTAACGGATTTATCTACAAGGATGTCCTCGATCCTAGTACAACCGCAATTTCAAGACACCAATCTCCTGCGCTCGCAATACCGGAAACGGAAATGTAACCGCCGCCATTGTGATTAGCCGGAAGCGGCTTTTTACCCTCTTTAGACGGCGATCTCCCCGAGAAATAGTGCATATACACGGAAGCAGAAATTCAGCCCATTTCCCCTATACGGGTGGATAAAACAAGCCAATTCTTTGTTCTTTCCTCGAAGGAAATTCGGTTTTCAAAAATCCTATTCAGAAGTTTGGAACGGAAATCACGTATCGAGAATCAGGTGGCTGAAAATAAAGTAGGGCTTTTACTACTTGCCCTTGCAGGATCGGCAATCCGCTTTGCCGTGCCAGCCCTTGCAGCCAACTTCGCATCGGATCCCGGCAAGTTGTCCCACAAGCTTGTCCAGTGCATGGATCGGTAACGAAATATGCGCGATCTCAGAATGAAGTATACCGCCGATCAAAACCAAAGGTCACTATACGTAGTAACGATCTATGTTCGTGAGGCTGATGACTGGAAGATCCGCGCGAGCTACGACATTTCATCGATGATACCTTGATAGGGTCATCATGGAGGAGTTTCTAAAAGCTGCGACGAATGTTTCATCAGCGCCTTGATCGAAAGACCTTCGGTAGTTGCTTAAATGTGGCGAGTTCGAGCTAAGGTCTTGTGATGAAGTCTTGAGCGATCAGCACAAATCTTTTCCCGGTTAGTTATTCGACGATAGCGCCCGCAGTGATAAAAGGAAACCCGGCGCATGGAATACTTCAACGAGCCCGAATTTCATGACCCGGCGGATTGGGATGTTGCCAGTTATACGCACCACACGGTTGACGATCTCGAACCGATTCCCGATGACCCTACTCCGTATCGGGCCGCCGCGCTTCAGTGTATCCAAATCTTGGCTTGCGTTGATGTGTTCATGTCGCGAACCGCAGACCCGCGGCTGGTTTGGACCGCTGTCTCATGCGCGATCGGACTGACATCAAAACCACGGATTGGCCCAAGCCGAGATCGGCCGACAACTTGGCGTGACCGAGCAATCGGTGCGGCGGGCTATGGCCAAATTGCGCGCCGAGCTAAGCTGGAGGCTGATATTGCTAAGCTGCGCTCGTCCGTGACGCAATTGAGCGATGTGAAAGCGCTTCGAGATGCGATCTGTAAATCAAAAGATTACGCTACCCGGTTACGGCTCCGCGAAGAGATTCGTCGACGGGTTACCAGAATAGACATCCACTTCGGCCTGGATGGGTTCAAAGCGGTCGCCGACGTGCAGTTCGTCAACGGGGTCGTTTGCGGACTAGCCTTCACCGATAAGGCGACCCTGGTTATCCGCGGCGAAGGTACGATCTAGACTTCTGATGATTGGACCTGTTCGCTGTAACTGCAGGCGTCCTTTTGTGTCTTGGATCGAATTTCGAATCCAGGCACGTTCAGAGATTCACCTATTTTGGGCCAGGTCTTACAACGAGCGCTCGACCGACGCAGCGGGAGGTATTTCCACGATTCCAAAGTTCCATTGCGTCTAATTAAGGTGTAAAAGTTGGCAAACCGGAGTACGGATGAAACCGAACGAGAGCCCGGCGAGTGGTGATGCCCGGCTAGGCCCGTGACTACGAAACGCAAACGGACCTGCCGGGTTTGCGGCGCTGCATTGGCTGGAGATAACGAGGTGTGTCCCGTTTGTGCACTACGGAAAGCTCTCAAACCGCGCTACCTCGGTGACAAATCGGCGCGCCTTCGTTTTTTGCGCAAGGCCCGCTCGGCGGCGAGGCTGCGGCATTCAAACGTCGCCTCGGTATTGAACCTGGGCAAAAGCGGCGCCAACTACTTATATGCGATGGAATTTGTGGAGGAAGAGACGCTTGAAACGCTCATCAAACGCTCCGGTCGGCTTGAGGTAAGGTTGGCGCTGGGAATCACTTCGGAGGTGGCCGCCGGCTTAGCCGTCCACGAACAGCACCTCGTCCACCGGGATATCAAACCGACTAACATCATGGTCAGTTTGAAGGACGACGGTCGCGTAACCGCAAAGATTACCGACCTCGGTCTTGCAAAGGCGGTAAATGAACCACTTTCTGAAGCGGCGATTTCAGTGCCCGGAGCTTTTGCTGGGACTCCAGGGTTTGCCAGTCGGGAGCAATTTGCAGGGGTCGGCGTAGACATCCGCTCAGATTTATACTCGCTAGGTGTGACACTATGGGAAATGTTGACTGGCGAAGTACCATTTCGAGGTTCTCCCGCTGGGGTGACGTATCAGCATCGGCGCGACCGCTTACCGGTTGAACGACTCAAAGGTGTCCCACAGCCGCTCGTCATTCTCCTTGAGAAAGACCCGGGGCGACGCTTCCAGAGCCCAGCCGAACTCTTGAAGGTGATGCCGACGGTAAGGGGCGCTATTAACGCAGGCTTCCCCTCATGAAGACGATTCGAGTTTTCGTCTCCTCTCCCGGCGACGTCCAAAAGGAGCGGAATCTGGCCGATCGAGTGATCCGCTCGATTGCTGCCGAGTTCAACGTGTCGGTGACTGTCTCCTATTCGAACCTCCTACGCCTGGCGGAAGAAAATATTGGGCCGAAAATTGAGAATCACGGGACGTTGGTTCTATGTCCCTATTTTTGGGAATATCAGAGGTTTCGCCTGGACGAGGGTTACCAGGAGCAGATCCCGAACACCGGCGAATTTGATCTGGTGATTTGTATCCTTTGGTCGCGGCTCGGCACCCGGCTGGCCCCGACTTTCAAGATGCCGGATGGGAGCCTACCACGCTCGGGAACCGAATACGAAATTTCCTGGGCATTGGACCATGCGAAGAATCATAACGGCGTTCCGGCGTTGCACGTTTACCGCAACTGTTCGAAGCCGACGCCGCCGTTGGAACCGAAAGATGAGCGCGAAGCCTTTGGCCGGCAATGGGACTCCCTACAGGAGTTCTTTGCGAGTTGGGAGAAGAGCAGCGAGGGTCACTTCGTTGGCGCGTTCAACAGCTATCGGAACCTGGAGGAGTTTGAAGAACTCTTTCGGGAACATTTCCGTGATTTTCTGGCGGGTCAGGTAGAGAGGGTAGTCGCACAAAAAGTCTTGAGCAGAAAAGTGCGCCGGTGGAAATCCAGTCCGTTTCGGGGGCTGAATTTCTTCGATTTCGAACACGCACCTGTCTTCTACGGTAGAACGAAAGCGATTGGGGACGTGTTGGAAGCCTTGGAACAACAAGTCAGAGCGCAACGGTCATTCGTGCTCGTCCTGGGTGCGAGTGGTTCAGGCAAAAGCTCGCTGGTGCGAGCGGGCGTGCTTCCATTGTTAACCCAACCCGGAACGATTGAAGGGATCGGGCTCTGGCGGCGGGCTGTAACCAGACCCGGATCCGGTGGAGGGGGCGGTGATTGCTTCGATGCCTTGGCGGCCGCGCTGCTGGAGGCCTCTGCGCTGCCAGCCTTGGAGGACCCAGAATCACTGAACGCGATCCGTGATCTGGTGACCGAATTGAGGGAACACTCCGAGAGCGTCGCGCTCCGGGTCCGGGACGCGCTCGATCACACCGCGCGGGAATGGAAAATTCAGCACGGCCATTACCTAGAGGAAGAAGAACGTCAACTGCGGGGGTCAGGACGATCCGACGACGCGGACTTAGCTCGACAACAGAGGGAAAGGCTTGAGCTACCGAAAGCTCGTTTGGCACTGGTGGTTGATCAGTTGGAAGAATTGTTCACGGCCGGCTTTTCACCGGAGGTTCGGCAGAATTATATCTCCGCGATTGCTGATTTGGTTCGGAGCGGCCGAGTCTTTGTCCTAGTGACGTTACGGAGTGACTTTTACCCGCGATATCAGGAGTTCCCGGATCTGATCGAGCTCGCCAAGCCGGGTGGAAAATTCGATCTTCGGCCGCCGACACCATACGAGCTTGGGAACATGATCCGGCTACCGGCCGAAGCAGCCGGTCTACACTTCGAGCAGGAGCGGGAGACGGGTCAACGCCTGGATCAAGCGCTGCGCGATGCTGCATCTGCCACACCGGAATCCTTGCCGTTGCTCGAGCATGTTTTGTCGTTGCTCTACGACAAACAAGGAGACCGGGGTGATGACTTGCTCCGGTGGTCGGATTATCGCGAATTAGGCGAATTGAAAGGTGCGCTTGCCAAGCACGCCGAGGCGGTATTCAGCACGTTGCAACCGCATGAACAAAGGGGTCACGTTGAGCCAGGGCGAAGAGGAAGTGCCCAACCGGCGAACGGTGCCTTACCGTGATTTCGCCGCCTCGGAAGGCACCGACCATGATCAGAAAGCCGGCGCGAAGGGCTTTGTTGATCTATTCATTGAGAAACGGCTATTGGTCGCAGATACCGATCCGCAGGGAGAAGTTACCGTGTGCGTCGCGCACGAAGCTCTGCTGCGGGAATGGCAACGCATAAAAGAGTGGCTCACCGAAAACCGCGAGTTTTTGCGGATGCGGGACCGACTGGATTCGAACCTGAAGCTCTGGCTGAGCCGCGGCAAACAAAAGGATGATCTGCTCGAACCGGGGCTCCACCTGGCGGAAGGTGAAAAGCTAGTCAAAGACTTTAGACCGTCGCTAAGCCGGGAACAGACTGATTACATCTACGCGAGCATTGCTGAGCGAAAACGGCGCAAACGAGCCCAAGAGCGGATTCGTTACGCGGTGATGGCCGCGATTAGCGTTCTCGCGATCGTTGCCGGGTTTCAATGGTTCCAGGCTGAGCATCAGCGTCAGAGCGCGGCCCAAGCCTTTAAATCCGCGGCCCAAGCCTTTAGATCTGAGGCAGAAGTCGCTGGGAAACTCCAGGAACAGTTGCGGCAGGCGAGCTGGGCAAGCTTCAACCAAGCCGAGCGTCAGTTTCAGTTGGGAGAG
>WNFL01057905.1_pt1 | contig 15323 bp, 8 predicted proteins | sample 5400361 | NCBI WGS metagenome assembly WNFL01 (sample SAMN13153351, study PRJNA577476) | soil metagenome | isolation source: 40 cm soil on Douglas fir-dominated hillslope | place: USA:California | collected 2013-09-17
AACGGCCAGGAGAAAGACGTCGTTCATCCCGTCGGCGGTCTCGACCACGAACCGCTCCCTGAACGCGAGCTCACGGGAGATCGTCGCCACGAGCTGGCCATCATGGCTAATTGAGTAATCCCAGCCGGTAAAGCTCCCCTTCGCGGTGAACTGGCCGAAGCTCGAGTCGATGTCGTAACGCTCACCGAAGAATCCCGTGTGCCGCACCTCAGCGACGGGCCGGCCTCCGATCAGGATGTCGTGGGCCGTGGTCATCAGATGTTTCCTGATCTCGGCGATCTCCTCGCCCGCCTGGTTGCAGAATGACAGCCGCTGCGTAAGGCCGAGGTTGCCGCGGACGTCGAAGCACGGGTTCCCGGCCCCATCCGTGATAACGAAATGCTCGGTCACAGACCACTTGTTCGACATGACATAGCGCATATGGCCAATCTTGATCAAACGTCGCGCATCCGGCAAGACAGCCGGCCAGGCAGTTCGCTGAAATGCTGGCCCGCGGCTCCGGCCAGGGTCCAGGACTTGGATTCGCGGCTGCCGCCGAGACTGAGACGTTGCGGCGCGGCGTGAGACGCGGCCGGAAAAACCCGATCGGACGCTTTTCCTGGATGATCTGATCAGGCTGGATGTCCCCCTCCCATGCGCCGTCTGGGTGCTGAAAGTAGATATGTCGGCCGATCGTCGCGAATCGGAGTTCGCGGAGCGGCGCTGCGTACCCGCGGGACTGAAGATGCTTGACGACGCGGCGTATGTGCCGGAGCGACATACTCCGCTCAGTGCGCCTCTCACTGACAACCAGGAGCGACAGGAGATCTTGGAAGTCATACAAACGCACGATGTTGCGGGGGCTGATCTGCCGCTTGATCGACGGACTAACGAGATTGTTCTCGTCCCAGTACTTCAGCCGGTCCCTGGAGACCTTGGCCAACCTCGCGGCGCGTGTGTCGGGGACAGCGAGTAGTTCTTCGGTGGCCGATGCCATCGCTCGCACCTTCCGTCGCCTACTCGAATCGTAAGGCTAACCACACTCGGTAATCAGGTTGACGCTCAGCGAATACACTGCCTTGAGCGTCGTACTAAAGCGTTCCCTCGCGCCCTAATCCTGACACGCCCGGTTTTTTCGACCTGACGCCTGATCCGGTTTCAGGCGCGTACACCTTCTACCGCGAGTCCGACGTGGCCGCGTAGGAGACCGAGCAAGTGGAGCAGGCTGCTGGCCGTAGAGTGCCATTGTCCCGGCCTGGCTGGGCCGGGCCTAGGCCGCCCCCGGTGTCCTGCGGCCGGGCTGTCTGCATCTTGTGCCAACTACCTGCATAATGCTGCGTATGCGTCTGTCAGCCCGAGCCGATTATGCCCTGCGCGCTGCGATTGAGCTCGCGGCGTCAGGTGAGGGCCATGTCACGGCTGAGCAGCTTGCCAAGGCCCAGCAGATCCCGGCGAAATTCCTTGAGGCGATCCTGACCCAGTTGCGGCGGGCCGGGCTGGTGCGCAGCCAGCGCGGGCCTGACGGCGGATTCTGGCTGGCCAGGCCCGCAGAGGAGATCTCGCTGGCCGACATCATCCGCGCGATCGATGGTCCGCTGCTCGGCGTGCGAGGCGAGCGCCCGGAGAACCTCGGCTATATCGGGGTTGCGGAACCGCTGCAGACGGTGTGGATCGCCCTGCGCGCCAACGAACGGGCGATACTCGAAGACGTGAACCTGGCCCATCTGGTCGCCAACGCGCTGCCGGAGAGCGTCAGGAAGCTCGCTGACCAACCTGGATCATGGGAAACGCGCGTCGGCCGTTAGCCGCTTGCCGATTCGCTCAGACCGGCACCATGTTGGTGATCTCGCGCACCGTCCTTGACACCTGGTCGAATGCGGGCTCGCCGACCGAGATGTTCGCGACGATCGGCATCCGACCCGGGACAGTGATCTTCTGCGCTGGCCGCAGCTGGCCGGCCCTGATATGAGCGGCGCCGCCCAGCTGGCCAGCCCCGAGCTGGCTCGCACCCGCGGGTACCCGCGATCCTGAGCCGGCCGGGATCCCCTCGGCAGCAGGCCGGGTCATGCGCTCCGACGCTACAGGGCCCACGCGCAACTGCTCCCGCTCGCCTGAATCGCCGTCGGCAGCGGAACCAGCTCCATGACTGACCCCGGTGACCTCGATCGGCGGCTCGATGACATCGGCGAACACCGGCTCGCTCTGCAATTCAGCGAGCGCGAAGTTGTCGGAGACTTCCCTCAGTACCTGTGACAGCGGCGCACCAAGCGCGGAACAGATGGCGGCAAGCAGCTCTGACGATGCTTCTTTCTGGCCGCGCTCGACCTCTGAGAGGTAGCCGAGCGAGACTCGCGCTGACGCAGATACCTCGCGGAGGGTGCGACCCTGCCGCAGGCGCACTCGCCGCAGCGCGTCACCAAGCAAGTGACGAAGCAGGACCATCGTCGCAATCCCTTCTTAGGACTGGCCGCTTACACCTCCACCGTACCTGGCTTGGATGACAGAACGGCAGAGGGCATCGACGCGTGTTCGAGATATAGGTAACGCTGTAATCACCCGATGTCTTCCATCAGCGTCCTGAGCAGCAGATCGAGCAGACGATCGACGGTGCTCCGCCGGATCTCAGCCCGGTCCCCGCTGAGCACGAGAGCTTCATGGACCGCACGGGTAGGCGCGCTCACCGCGATGTGAACGGTCCCGACGGGCTGCCCGTCAGCGGGATCCGGGCCCGCCACGCCGGTGGTCGCGACCCCGACCGTCGCGCCGAGCCGGGTCCTGGCGCCGCTGGCCATAGCCAGCGCGACATCGGAATGCACCGTTCCGACCCGCTCAATCAGGTCAGCAGGCACGCCCAGCAGCGAGTTCTTCAGGTCTGCCGCGTAGGCGACGATCCCGCCGCGGACCACGGCTGACGCTCCAGGCACCGTGGTCAGTGCGGCCGCGACGAGGCCGCCGGTGAGCGACTCGGCCGTGCCGATCGTCTGGCCACCGGCGATGAGCATGCCGATGGCGGTGCTCGCGGCGGCCTCCGCGCCGGAGCTTGGCGTCACTCGCCGACCCCCGGCTCACCCGAACTGGAGACTGGCGGGCTGGAAACTGGCGGGCTGGAAACTGGCGGGCTCGAAACTGGCGGGCTCGAAACTGGCGGCCGGGCCGGCTCGCTGGCCGCCGCTGGAGACTGACGGCTCCGGGCGGCGCGGCGCAGCCCGAGCGCTCGCGCCACGTAGTCGACGCCGGTCACTAGCGTGACGGCCACGGCGGCAGCCATCACCGCCGAGCGCTCCCAGCCGAGCTGCGCCGGCAGTATGTACAGCCCGATCGCGAGCATCTGCAGCACGGTCTTGATCTTGCCGCCCCTGCTCGCCGCGATGACGCCGTGCCGGATCACCCAGAAGCGCAGCGCCGTGACGCCGACCTCGCGAACCAGGATCACCCCGGTCACCCACCACGGCAGGTCGCCGAGAGCGGACAGTGTGATGAGAGCCGAGCCGGTTAGTGCCTTGTCCGCGATCGGATCGGCGATCTTGCCAAAATCAGTGATCATCCCGCTGCGCCTGGCTACGTGGCCATCGAGCAAGTCAGTGACGGAGGCCACGCCGAAGACAAAGAACGCCACGATCCGCGAGAGCGTGTCCTCTGCGACCAGGAACGCCACGAAGACTGGCACGAGCACGAGCCGGAGCACCGTCAGCCCGTTCGGGAGATTGACCAGCCTGGGCGAGGCTGGCGAGCTCCTTGCGTCCGAGCTAGTCAATCAGATCCGCCACCAGGTCCACTCCCTGCGAGCCCGATACCCGCACCCGCACGAGATCACCGATGGCCAGCGGGCGATGTGCGATCACCTCGGTAGCGCCGTCCACCTCCGGTGCCTGGTGCGCGGCCCGGCCGCCGTATCGCCGCAGCGAACCGTCGCCGTCATCAGCGACGATCTCCTCGACGAGGACGTCGTGGGTCTCGCCGATCCGGTCGGCGGCCCGCTGGTCCATCAGCTCGTCGGCGAGCCCTGCCAGCTGCTCGACCCGGCTGGCGATCTCTTCAGCGGCGTGCTGGCCAGGCAACGTGGCGGCCTCGGTTCCGTCCTCGTCGGAATAGCCGAAGACACCGATGGCGTCCAGCCCTGCGGCGGCCAGGAACTGTTCGAGCTCATTGACGTCGTCCCGCGTCTCGCCAGGGAATCCGACAATGAAATTCGACCTGATGCCCGCTGCCGGCGCCAGGGTCCTGATCTGCTCGATCAGCGCCAGGAACCGCTGACCGTCACCGAATCTGCGCATCGCGCGCAGCACCCGCCCGCTCGCGTGCTGGAATGACAGGTCAAAGTAGGGCGCGACGCTCGGAGTCGAGGTCATCACCTCGACCAGTCCTGGGCGCACCTCGGCTGGCTGCAGGTAGCTGACCCTGACCCTGTCGATACCGGGCACCACGGCGAGCCTGGGCAGCAGCATCTCAAGCAGCCGCAGGTCACCCAGGTCCTTGCCGTAGGAGGTGGAGTTCTCGCTGACGAGCAGCAGCTCCCTCGCGCCGTGCGCAGCGAGCCAGCCGGCCTCGGCGACCAGGTCGTCGGGAGGCCGGGAGATGAACGCGCCGCGGTAGGCCGGAATCGCGCAGAAGCTGCACCTGCGGTCGCACCCTGAGGCGATCTTCAGCGGGGCGACGACGCCCTCTCCCAGCCGGCGCCGCAGGACCCTGGGCCCTGACGCGGGCGCGACCCCGTCAGGGAGATCAGCGATCCCGGCCGACGCGTGCCCGGGCACCTGCGGTCCGGCCGCGGTTGGCCGGTCAGATGGCGCGATCGGCAGCAGCTTCCTGCGGTCGCGCGGCTCGTGCGCGGCCCACCTCTGCCCCGCCACTATCGCGTCGAGTCGGCCCGCGATGCCGGCGTAGTCATCAAAACTCAGCACCTGCGCCTCGGGAAGCGCCTCGGCCAGCCCGGAGCCGTACCGCTCTGCCAGGCAACCTGCCGCGACCACGGCAGCGCCTGACTCGGCGGCGCTCAGCAACTCGTCGATCGACTCCTGCTTAGCGGCCTGGATGAAGCCGCAGGTGTTAACCAGCACCACGTCGGCCTCGCTGCCGTCGTCGCCAGCCAGGTCCCAGCCCCCTGCCTCGAGCCGGGCGGCGAGCTCCTCAGAATCGACTTCGTTCCTCGCGCATCCGAGTGTCACCAGCCGTACCGTGTGCCTCGTCGCTGAAGGCGCGCCGGGCGACGATACGGCGCGTGGCCGAGCGGAGCCTGCAGATGACACACCGGCAGACTACGGTAAGCCACTGTCTGCGGCAGCCGCCGGAGGCCAGGTGCCTGGACAGTGCACCTGGCTAGTGCACCCGCCCGGCATGCAGGTTGATCCGCACCATGCTGACCGACCGACGCGGCACCGGATTCTTGCCGTTCACGCGCACCTTCACTCCGGCCGGATTGCCCAGGATCATCGTGACGTTGCGCCGCTCAGTCCAGTTCATCGAATTACCGGCGTAGACCATACCGCTGAAGAGGGTGGCTCCCCCGGCGCTGGTGAGCTGGACCCAGCAGTCCTTCGTCGCGGTCAGCGTGATATTCAGGCGGCGCGGATGGTGATGAACCGCCGCAGCGGGAGAAGCCTTTACTTTGGGTTTGGCCGCAGTGCTCGGGTTGTGAATGCTGGCGCGGGTCTTCGCGACTGGCGTTGTGGGGTGCGAGGCGAAGTGCTGATAAGCGAAGATGCCGGCGATCACCACGAGCGCGAGAGCCATCGCGGCTGTCCAGTTCGGCCGACGCCGTTCCTTAAGCTTGACCGGAGTGACCGGCTGGAACACGTCGGCGGCGCTGATCGCCTGCGGAGCGCCCATGGTCGCGTCATATTCAGCGATCAGGGGTTGGGGATTGACGCCCACGGCGCCGGCGATGCTGCGGATGTGGCCGCGGGCATAGAAGTCGCCGCCGCAGCCAGAGAAGTCGCCACGCTCGATCCCGCGGATAATGGTCTCTCTGATGCGGGTGCGCTGGCTGACCTGCGTAATCGTCAGGCCGGCCTGGCGGCGTCCCTCTGCTAGCGCGTCACCGATGCTCATGTCGCGCCTCCCCGGTGGCTGTCAACAGCAGTAGTCCAGTCAGATTCGGGCGCATAGCTATGATTCCCGCTCCCCCGTTCCCTGTTCCAAGGGGTGGCGCCAATAGCAAATCCGATTACGCAATCCCCACTCCCCCCTGCCCCTGGCCAGGTCGGCCAACACCCACGAATCGGGCGACCTTTCGCCAGCTAGCCGACTGGGAAGGGCAAAGCAGGTGCGGCTATCGGCCGCGGCTTACCTGCCGCTTACCGGCCGCGCAGGGACTCGAGCAGCTCCGGCAAGTCGTCGGGCCGCACGAGGACGTCTCTGGCCTTAGACCCCTCGCTCGGGCCGACCACGCCGCGGCTCTCAAGCAGGTCCATGAGCCGGCCGGCCTTGGCGAAGCCTACGCGCAGCTTGCGCTGGAGCATGGATGTAGAGCCGAACTGGGTGCTGACGACGAGCTCCGCGGCCTTGAGCACGTCATCCAGGTCGTCACCGATGTCCGCGTCGATCTCGCGCTGGCTGCCCTGATCCGCCGTCACGTCCTCGCGGTAGTCCGGCTCAGCCTGCCGCTTGCAGTGGGCGACGATTTCGCGAATTTCCTTCTCGGTTACGTATGCGTTCTGCAGCCTGATCGGCTTGCTCGCGCCCATCGGAAGGAACAGGGCGTCGCCCTGCCCGACGAGTTTCTCCGCTCCCGGCTGGTCGAGGATGACCCGGCTGTCGGTGAGGCTCGAGGTGGCGAACGCCAGCCGGGACGGCACGTTGGCCTTGATCAGGCCGGTGACCACGTCGACGCTGGGCCGCTGGGTGGCAAGGACCAGGTGGATGCCGGCCGCCCTGGCCAGCTGGGTGATCCGGACGATCGCGTCCTCGACATCCCGGGGCGCGATCATCATCAGGTCGGCGAGCTCGTCGACGATCACGAGCAGGTACGGGTAGGGCACGTACTCGCGCTCGCTGCCCGGCGGCGCCGCCACCTTCCCTGCCCTGACCGCCTTGTTGAAATCATCCATGTGCCTGAACCCGGACGCCGCCAGGTCGTCATACCGGCGGTCCATCTCGCCGACCACCCACTGCAGCGCGTCCGCGGCGCGCTTCGGGTTCGTGATGATCTGGGTGATCAGGTGCGGGATCCCCTGGTAGCCGGTCAGCTCGACTCGCTTCGGGTCGATCAGGATCATCCGAACCTCGTCCGGATTCGCCCGAATCAGAATAGACGTGATAAGACCGTTGATACAGGTCGAGTTGTGGGTTGGAATGCAGGAGCTACTCGCGAGGTACAGGCGGCTGGCGCTACTGACCTCGATGCACCGGACCGGCACAGACTCCACCGGGCGCACAGCTGTGATGTACCGCTGCCGAGCTTGACTTGTCGCCCGGATGTCCCCTTGCCGTGCCAGCTTCCGGCTCAACCGGAAGACCGGCTCATGCGGCCGGAATGACACTTGGTAGATAACTGAAGTGCTGGGACTGCGCCCCTTGCAAGGCCGAGTGCGCATCGTGGCCTTGTAGCCAAGCCCAAGCACGAGGTCAAGGGCTCCGCGAGCGAGACGCTCGTTGGTCAACGCCAAAGTCACGTCACCACGGAGCCCGCAATAGCCGTCCGTATCAAGCAGTCCGGCAAGCAACGCACGACGCTGTCCGATCGAGGCTCGTAGATACAACTCGGGGATGTGCTTGTTGTGCAACAGGCCGAGCCTGCGCAGCCGCGCCGAGATGCCAGCCCGCGAGTGCTGCCACGCTGACCCCGAGGTCTCTTCGGTGATCCCGTACAGCAATTGCCCCCTGCGCTTGGTGACGGTATAGCCGTCATCGCGGATCGAATCAACAATTTCCAGGTCGGCGCAGGTGATCCTGGCGCTATCGGAATGTCCATCTCCAAGCCACGCACCTAGCGTGTACGGCTCAATCGGAAGGTCGTGGATGTGGTAGTCGAGCGGGCCGCATACCCCGATGGAGTGGTTGAAGCGCCCAAGCGCACGGAGAGAAGACGCGATTTCGGCCGTCGTAACCGACTCATCGCCGAAGTGGAGTCGATGAGCGAATCCAGCGGGAGTGCTGACACGTTCCGCAAGCGTCTTGTAGAGCAAGTGCCGCGAGTAAGTTGGCGCCCAGAACCCCACAGTGCGGGCATTGCGGACATAGGTCTGCCGAGCATGCCTGCCTTCGTGCGGGAGCTTGCGCACCAAGCCGTAGAGGACATTGCGGAATTGACTGCCCACATCGGCGAGCACCTCGGCTGTCGTGGCAAGCCGGTCCGGCACGGCAAGCACCTCTTCTGCCCGCCCGTTCACGCGTGCCACATCTCCGGTCGGCCAGTATGGCACTCCACGCGACGACAACGCCTTCGAGCGCTGAGCACGCTTGGCAACCGTCTCAGTCCGCCACAAGTGGTCCGCGTCCGCGACGATGACTGTGCCATCGGAGAACTCGATCTCGTAACACGGGCGGTCGTACATCACCGGCGTCGCAGCGATCACCGAGCACCGCTCACCGAGTTCATCAAAGACCTCGTCGCCGACCTGGATCGCCCCCATCGTGGTCCAGCCATTACTGGTCGGGATCGGCGTGTCCAGAGCGAGCGCCTTTCCTGCCCCGGTGGCGCCTGCGATCAGCATGTGGGGCATCTTCGCGAGGTTCGCGATGACGGTCCGGCCCTCGACGTCCTTGCCGAGGCCGACCACCATCGGGTGATGGTCGCTCTCCGCGACCGGCGAGCGCAGCACATCGCCCAGGCTGACAATCTCGCGGTCGGTGTTGGGGATCTCGATGCCGATCGCCGACTTGCCAGGAATAGGCGACAGGATCCGCACGTCCGCGCTCTTCACGGCATAGGCGATGTTCTTTGCCAGCGAGGTGACGCGCTCGACCTTGACCGACGGTCCGAGCTCGATCGCGTACCTGGTGACCGTGGGCCCGCGACTGAACCCGGTGACCTGCGCGTCCACCTCGAACTGGTCGAGGACCATGGTCAGCGCCTCGACCATGGCATCGTTGGCGCGGGTTCGCGCCTTAGGGGCCGTACCGGGCTTGAGCAGCGCGGACGGCGGCAGGGTGTAGCTGGAGGAACTCGAGCTGGTCAGCGTCAGCTGCTCGCCGGAGCGGCCGGCTTTGGCCGCCTCCCGCGCGCCCGCGCCGCTGCCGGGCCCGGCCGGCTGGTCAGCGGCTGCGTCCTCGGCTCCGAACCAGGACCTGCGCCAGGAGGCCTCGGCCCCCGACGCCCCGGCGGCCTGGCCGAGCGGGCCTGGCCCTTGATCGCCGTGGGCGCCGTTCTGCGACGTGCCGAACATCAGCGCCTCGGCGATCACCTCGTCGTCGGACGACCGGTTCGCTGGCACCCCGGCCTGGGCCGCGTTCTCCGCCCCGGCCGGCACCTCCCCGCCCGGGCGGGCCACGGCCCCGGCGCCCCGACCTGCCGGTGAACGGCCAGCCGCCGACCGCGGCACCAGGCCGCCGAGCAGCGGCGTGTCATAGGGCCGGTCATGCTCGCCAGCCTCGATCGCGGTCGAATTCTTGCGCCTGCCCGATCGCTGGACGGCAGGCAGTTCGCCCGGCAGCGGACCGCCGTCCTGTTCGACCAGCTCTGTTTCTGCGCCCCTGACGCTGCGGTGGATGAGAAACGCGATCTCGGCGAAGCGCTCAGGCACACGGTGCAACGGCGTGCCCGTGATCACCAGGACCCCGAACGCGGCGAGCAGTCCCAGCAGCGGTATCGCCGCCCATGTTGTGAGCAGCCCTTGCAGCGGCGCGGAGATCGCGAATCCGATCAGCCCGCCTGAAGACTGCATCGCGGCGCGGCCGACCGATGGTGCCGGGCTGCCGAGCGCGATGTGCACGATGCCCAGGGCGCCAGCCAGGAAGGCCGTCCAGCCGATCACCACCCGGCCGGTGTGCGCGTTCTTGTCCGGATGCCGCAGCAGCCGCCACGCCAGCAGCCCGAGCAAGATCGGCAGGGTCCACGACCCGACCCCGAACGTGCCGCGGACCAGCGCGGTCAGCGCCTTGCCGGCGCCGGAGCCTATTCGCCACCAGGCCGTTCCGGCCGCGATGATCGCCGCCGCGAGCACGGCGAGCCCGGCACCGTCCCTGCGGTGCGCCGGGTCCAGGTCGCGTGCACTGTCACCGAAGAGCCGAACGATGTATCCGACTCCGCCGGCCAGTTCCATCCAGACGGCCGCGATTCCGCTGAGCGCCCAGCCGATGAGAATCACGAACGGGTTGCTCGAGGCGCGCATGCTGCCCGCCGGAGTGCGCCTCGGCGGCGCGGGGGCGCCGCGGCGACGGTAATAAGGCGTCCCGCCGCGCCGTGTGCTCGTCCCGCCCCGGGCCGCCCTGGTCCTGCTGGTCGCGCCCCGGCCCGCGCCTTTCCGCGCGTTGCCGGTCCGGCCGCCACTCCGGCTTCCGCCCCCGCCGCTCATTCCGCGCCCGCCTGACCCTGTGCCTGCGCGAGCTGAACCGCCCGCCTGGCGGCTACGCCCGGCGGAGCCGCCGTTTGGGCGTGCCGCACCCTTGGGCGCACGAGTCGCCATGTTTCACACGGTAACCAAGCACGCGCCGAATTCCCAGGAACCAAGCCCGAGTGTCGTGGCCCGCCGGCCTCCGGCCAGCCAGCGCCCGGCACCTGCTGGCGACACACGTCGTTGACGTCCGCGCGGACGACACGTAGCTTCGGCACAGTCCGGGCGGCCGAGCCGGGGGGTTGCGGGAAGGGGCTACTGACGTGCGAATCGCGGTCGTGGGCGGCGGTCCTGGCGGGCTGTACTTGGCCGCGCTGGCCAAGCAGCTCAGTCCCACCCGCGAGATCACGGTCTGGGAACGGAACGCGCCAGACGACACGTTCGGCTTCGGCGTGGTCTTCTCCGACGAGACGCTGGGCGGAATCGAGCACGCCGACCCGCAGATCTACTCGGCTATGGAACGTGAGTTCGCCCGCTGGGACGACATCGACGTGCACTACCGCGACCGGGTGATCACCAGCGGCGGGCACGGGTTCGCGGCGATCAGCCGCAGACGGCTGCTGCACATCCTCCAGCAGCGGTGCACCGACCTCGGCATAGGGATGCATTTCCGCACCGAAGCTCCCGATCCCGCCGCCCTGGCCGCAGGATACGACCTGGTCGTCGCCGCGGACGGCGCGAACTCGGCCACCAGGGCGCAGTTCTCGAGCGCGTTCGGCCCGGCGATCGAGTCACGCCGGTGCAAGTACATCTGGCTGAGCACCGATCTGGTCTTCGATGCGTTCAAGTTCTATGTCGTCCAGACGCCATACGGCGTCATGCAGGTGCACGGGTACCCGTACGACGCGACAGGTAGCACGTTCATCGTCGAGATGCACGAACAGGTCTGGGCGAAGGCGGGCTTCGCCGGCCTGGCGCCAGCTGGCCTGGCGCCAGGCCAGTCCGACGAGGCGTCGATCGCCAGGATGATCGACCTGCTTGGCCATATCATCGGCGATCACGCTATCGAGGCGAACAATTCCAAATGGATCAGCTTCGGCACCCTGCGCTGCAGCAGCTGGCGGCATCACAACGTCGTGCTGCTCGGCGATGCCGCGCACACCGCGCACTTCTCCATCGGCTCGGGCACCAAGCTCGCCATGGAGGACGCGCTTGCCCTGGCCGCGTGCCTGAACGAGCAGCCGGACGTCGATTCCGCACTGGACGCCTACGAGGCCGAGCGCCGCCCCGTCGTCGAATCGACCCAGCGCGCGGCCCAGGCCAGCCTGGAGTGGTTCGAGAACCTCGGCCAGTACACCCACCAGGATCCCGAGCAGTTCGCCTTCAACATCATCACAAGAAGCCGCCGGGTGACCCACGAGAACCTGAGCCTGCGTGACCCCGAGTTCACCGCGAGCGTGGACGCATGGTTCGCCGCCGACTGCAAGCGGCGCGGGCTCGGCGGCGGCGAGGTCGTGCCGCCGATGTTCCAGCCGATGCGGCTGCGCGAGCTTCCTCTGAAGAACCGCGTCGTCGTCTCGGCGATGGACATGTACTCGGCCGAGGACGGCACGCCGTCCGACTTTCATCTGGTGCACCTCGGCAGCAAGGCGGCGGGCGGCGCAGCCCTGGTGATGACCGAGATGGTCTGCGTGTCTGCCGAAGGCCGGATCACCCCGGGCTGCGCCGGCCTGTACGCAAGCGAGCACGAGTCCGCGTGGCGGCGGATCGCGGCATTCGTGCACGAGTACACGACCGCGAAGATCGGGCTTCAGCTCGGCCACTCGGGCCGCAAGGGCTCGACCAAGCTGATGTGGGAGGGCATCGACGAGCCGCTCGATGAGGGCAACTGGGAGGTGCGCGCGCCGTCGCCGATCCCGTACCTGGCCGGGCTGAACCAGGTGCCGCGCGAGCTGACGGTCGCCGAGATGGAGCAGATTAAGGCGCAGTTCGTCGCCGCCGCGGTGGCGGGCGAGCGGGCCGGTTTCGACCTGCTCGAGCTGCACTGTGCGCACGGGTACCTGCTGTCCTCGTTTATCTCGCCCGTCACGAACCACCGGACCGACCGCTACGGCGGACCGCTCGCGGCGCGGTTGCGTTATCCGCTCGAGGTGTTCGAAGCGATGCGGGCGGTATGGCCAGCCGCCAAGCCCATGACCGTCCGGATCTCTGCGACCGACTGGGTGCCTGGCGGCATCACCGGGGACGACGCGGTGCAGATCGCCCTGGCGTTCGCCGCTGCGGGCGCCGACGCGATCGACGTCTCCACCGGGCAGGTCACCCCAGAGGAAGAGCCGGCGTTCGGCCGCTCGTACCAGACGCCATTCGCCGATTCCATCCGCAACAAAACCGGCATCGCAACCGTCGCTGTCGGCGTCATCTCGTCCTACGACGACGTCAACTCCATCATCCTGGCCGGCCGCGCCGACCTGTGCGCTCTCGGCCGGGCGCACCTGTATGAGCCAAACTGGACGCTCCACGCCGCCGCGGCGCAGGGCTATTCGGGCCCAGGCGCCACCTGGCCCGACCAGTGGGCCGCAGGCAGCCGGCCGCCGCAATCCGGCCGGACGGACGGGCCCAAGCCAAGGCTGGCGCTTATCCGCGAGGCCAGCCTCGGCACCGGCGGCACGCGGCACGCCCGCTGGCGCCCGCATGCCCTGGCCGGGAGCCCGGAGGCGGCACCCGCCAGGTCCGGCCCGCCGAACGGATCCGCCCCCGCCGCCTCGCCGGCGCACTCATCGGAGGAGGCATCGTCATGACCATCGAGCCGGTCAACCCGCCTGGCCTAGCCAGGCCCTCTGGCTTCTCGCACGCGGTCGTCACGACGGGCGGGCGGCTGGTCTTCCTGGCCGGCCAGACGGCACTCGACGCGTCGGGCGCGATCGTCGGCACTGACGTCGTGGGTCAGTTCGAACAGGCGCTCGGCAACCTCCTCACCGCGCTGCGCGCCGCAGGCGGTCAGCCCGATCACCTCACAAGCCTCACGATCTATTCCACCGACCTCCGGGACTACCGGCGTCATGCTCGCGAGATAGGCGCCGTCTGGCGCCGCCTGGCTGGATCGCGCTACCCGGCGATGGCGGCTGTCGGAGTCCGCCAGCTCTGGGACGCCGCCGCCGTAGTGGAAATCCAGGGCTTCGCAGTGCTCCCCTCAGCCGAATCGTTGACTACCGGCACATAGACGGAATACTGATCAGCATTCACAGAGGCTGTTTGAGGAAGGCCTGGCCGATGACGCTCACGCCGTCCGCGCATGTCGACACGTTCTGCCGGGAGCACTTGCCGCCGGCCGATCAGTGGCCGTCCCTGGAGTTCACACTTCCTGAGCTGGCTTATCCGGACCGGATGAACTGTGCCGATGCGCTGCTGACGGACACCATGGCCAGGCTCGGCGCGGACCGTCCCTGCCTGCGGCCGCAAGATCCTGGTGAGCAGGTCTGGAGCTACGGCGACCTCGCCAGGACTGCGGGGCAGATCGCATCCGTGCTCACTGACGATTTGCGCCTGGTGCCCGGCAACCGGGTGCTGCTCCGCGGGCCGAACAACCCATGGCTGGTGGCGTGCTGGTTCGGTGTCATGCTCGCCGGAGGCGTCGTGGTCGCGACAATGCCGCTGCTGCGGTCGGCGGAGCTGACCACGATTTGCGACATTGCCCAGGTGAAGCTGGCGCTATGCGACGACAGATTCACCGACGAGCTCACCGCGGCCGAAGTGCCCGGGCTGCGCCTCGTCAGCTACCGCCCGACTGCGCCGAGCGCCCAGGCCGGAGGAGCCGAGGCTGGCGCGCCCGGCAATCTCAACGAGCTTGCCAGCCGCAAGACTCGCGGCTTCACCCCCGTCCAGACGGCGGCCGACGACGTGGCGCTGATCGCGTTCACCTCGGGCACAACGGGCCGGCCCAAGGCCGCGATGCACTTTCACAGGGACGTGCTGGCCGTCGCTGACACCTTCTCGGCGCACGTACTCAAGCCCACGCCGGATGATGTCTTCACGGGCACGCCGCCGCTGGCCTTCACGTTCGGCCTCGGCGCGATGCTGATCTTCCCGATCCGGGCCGGTGCCTCGACGCTGCTGATCGAGCGGGCCACGCCGGCCGAACTCGCCGACCACATCGCCGCCCGCGACGTCACCGTCGTGTCGACGGCGCCAACCGCGTACCGCGCCATGCTGGCCGCGGGCAAGGCCGGTCAGCTGCGTGGCCTTCGACGCCCGGTCTCGGCCGGCGAGACATTGCCGGCCTCGGTATGGCACGCGTTCTACGACGCGACCGGCGTCAAGATCATCGACGGGATCGGGAGCACCGAACTGCTGCACATCTTCATCTCGGCCGCGGACGATCAGATCAGGCCGGGCTCAACCGGACTGCCGGTCCCCGGCTACCGCGCCCTGATACTCGGCGCGGACGGGCAGCCGGTGCCCGACGGCGAGCCGGGCCGGCTGGCGGTCAAGGGACCGACGGGCTGCCGGTACCTGGCCGATGACCGCCAGCGCACCTATGTAAGCGGCGGCTGGAACTTCACCGGCGACACCTACATCCGCGATGCCGACGGCTACTTCTGGTACCAGGCGCGCTCCGACGACATGATCGTGTCGGCCGGATATAACATCGCCGGCCCGGAGGTCGAGGAGGTGCTGCTGGCTCATCCGCGCGTGGCCGAGTGCGGGGTCGTCGGCCTGCCCGACGAGACGCGCGGGCAGATCGTCACGGCGTTCGTGGTGCTGGCGGACGGCCTGGCGGGCGGCCCCGAGCTGGTCACTGAGCTGCAGGACCTGGTGAAAAGGAAGATCGCCCCCTACAAGTACCCGCGCGCCATCGAGTTCCTGCCGTCGTTGCCGCGCACCAACACCGGCAAGCTGCAGCGCTTCAAGCTCCGC
>WNFL01014033.1_pt3 | contig 15317 bp, 16 predicted proteins | sample 5400361 | NCBI WGS metagenome assembly WNFL01 (sample SAMN13153351, study PRJNA577476) | soil metagenome | isolation source: 40 cm soil on Douglas fir-dominated hillslope | place: USA:California | collected 2013-09-17
TCGGTGGCCGGTGGTCGGTGACAACTAGAATGGAGCGATGTCGTCTCGTTCGGTGCTGATCATCGGATCTGAGGCCGTGCCGTTCGCCAAGACGGGCGGCCTGGCCGATGTTCTTGGAGCCTTGCCGCCGGCGCTCGCACGGCTTGGCTGGGACGTCACGCTGGCGTTGCCGCGCTATCGGGGCGTCACCGCGGGCTCGCTCGTCGACGGGTTTCCGGTCAGCGTCGGTGGATACACACGCGAAGTCGGCTTCTTCGAGGCCCCGCTGCCGGATGGTGCACGCGCCGTGCTCGTCGATTGCCCGGACCTCTACGACCGCGATCAGCTTTATGCGCCCGCGGGTTCCGCCGACTATCCGGATAACGCGCGGCGTTTCGCCGTGCTGGTTCGGGCGGCCCTCGAGTTTGCGGCGCGACGCGAGAGGCCTCCCGCCGTCGTGCACGCCCACGACTGGCAGGCCGGCCTCGCGCCGGTGTATCTCAGAACGTTCTACGCATCGCACCCGATACTCGGCGGCACGCCCTCGGTGTTCACGATCCATAACCTCGCGTATCAAGGCCTGTTCGAGCCCGACTGGCTGCCGCGTCTCGATCTGGGCTGGCAGGAACTTGGCGTCGATCGTCTCGAGTTCTGGGGACGCCTCAGCTTTCTGAAGGGCGGCATCACCGATTCCGCCGTCGTGACGACCGTGAGCCGCACGTACGCGGAAGAAATCCAGACGCCGGAATTCGGCTGCGGCTTCGACGGCATCCTTCGCCGCAGGCGGCATGATCTGGTCGGGATTCCGAACGGCATCGACACAGGCGAGTGGGATCCCCGGCGCGATCGCTATCTGCCGGCCCCTTACGACGCCGAAACGCTGGAACGAAAGGCAGAAGCCAAACGCGCTGCACTCCAGCGCTATCGCCTGCCGGACGACGAGACGACGATGGCGCGTCCGCTGATCGGGATGATCTCGCGCATGGTCGATCAGAAAGGGCTGGACTTGATCGAGGAGGTCGCGGCCGATCTGGCGCGTCTCGACGCCACGTTCGCCGTGCTCGGCACCGGCGACCCGCACTATCAGGACATGTGGACGAATCTCGCCGCGAAGCATCCGCGGCGCATCGGCGTCCATGTCGGATTCGATGAAGGTCTTGCGCACCTGATCGAGGGCGGCGCCGACATGTTTCTGATGCCGTCGCGGTTCGAGCCGTGCGGCCTGAATCAGATGTACAGCCTTCGGTACGGGACGCTGCCGGTCGTGCGGGCGGTCGGCGGGCTCGCGGACACGGTGCGCGACTTTTCACTCGGCGACACCGATTCCACCGGATTCGTCTTTCGGGACTACACTGGCAAGGCCCTCCTCGAGGCGTTGCAGCGGGCGCTGGCGGTGTACCGCCAACCGGCGCGCTGGCGCGCAGTCCAACTGACGGCGATGCGACAGGACAACTCGTGGGACCGTTCCGCCCAGGAGTACGTCAGAATATATGAGAGGGCGATTGGGTTGGAGGTCAGAGGTTAGAGGTTAGGGGTTGGGGTCAGGGACTGACCTGACTGGAGACTGGAAGACTGGAGACTGGGGAATGGCAGCTGCGAACGTCGAGACCTTTACGGATTCAAATTTCGATGACTCGGTGATGAAGCCGGGCTCGTTTGTTCTGGTCGATTTCTGGGCCGAGTGGTGCGGGCCCTGCAAGCGGCTCGCGCCGACGATTGACGCGCTGGCGACCGAATACGCCGGCCGTGTGACCATCGGGAAGCTGAATGTGGACGACAATCCCAATACCGCATTCAAGTTCCAGATTCGCGGCATTCCCGCGATGCTGCTGTTCAAGGGCGGGCAGGTCGTCGAGCAAATCGTCGGGCTCACGCCGAAGGACGAGCTCAAGAAAGTCATCGACCGGCACGTCGGCGACTGATGGCGTCACCTCGCGAAGTCGTGATCATCGGGTCGGGCCCCGCGGGCCTGACCGCCGCGCTCTACACCGCCCGGGCCAACCTCCAGCCTCTCCTCATCGAAGGACTCGAAGCCGGCGGCCAGCTGATGTTGACGACAATGGTCGACAACTTCCCGGGGTTCCGCGACGGCATCATGGGACCCGAGCTGATGGGTGAGATGCGCGCGCAGTCGGAGAAGTTCGGCGCGGAAATCATCCAGGGTAACGTGACGACCGTCGATCTGCGGTCGCGTCCATTCGCGGTCAAGACAGCGGACGCGGAGTTCGCGGCGAAGACCCTCATCATCGCCACCGGCGCCTCCGCCCGGCTACTCGGCCTCCCGTCCGAGCGCACGCTGATGGGACATGGCGTGTCGACATGCGCGACGTGCGACGGCTACTTCTTTCGCGGCCACGAAATCGCGGTCGTCGGCGGCGGCGATTCCGCGATGGAAGAAGCGGTGTTTCTGACGAAATTCGCGAGCAAGGTCACCCTCGTCCATCGGCGCGAGACGCTGCGCGCGTCGAAGATCATGCAGGACAAGGCCCGCGCGAACCCGAAGATCGCCTGGATGCTCGGATCGGAGATCGACCAGATCCACGACACGGGCAAAGGCGAAGTGACGAGCATGGTCGTGCGGAATGTGGCCACCGGCGCGCGCAGCGACATTCCGGTGACCGGCGTCTTCGTCGCGATCGGCCACACGCCGAACACGTCGCTGTTCCGCGGACAGCTCGAGATGGATGCGAACGGTTATCTCATCACCCGCGACGGCGCGAAGACCAGCGTGCCCGGTGTGTTCGCGTGCGGTGACGTCCAGGATCATGTCTACCGGCAGGCGATTACGGCTGCGGGAACCGGATGCATGGCCGCGCTCGACGCGGAGCGCTATCTGGAAGGCGTGCCGGACGTGCTGTCGTCGCACGCCGTGGTTAATTCGTAAGCCTGCTCATCACGAAGACACGAAGATCACGAAGTTTCTTAGTACATGAAAGAATTTCGTGTGCTTCGTGGCTTCGTGATGTACGGGCCTATCGAATTGGCTGGTTATCAATCCAACCGCCACCGATCACGACATCGCCATCGTAAAAGACGGCGGCCTGCCCGGGCGTGACCGCGATCTGCGGCTCGTCGAAGATCACTTCCGCGCACGAATCGCCTGTCGCGCGGACCGTCGCGGCCGCCGCCGGATGCCGATGCCGGATCTGGACGGTCGCGCGGTGCGGTCCCGCCGGCCGGCTCTCGATCCAGTTCACGCCCGACGCGGTGAGCGATGTCCGCTCGAGCGACGCCCTGGGGCCCACGACGACCTGCCGCTCGGCGGGCCTCAGCTCGAGCACATACAGCGGCGCTCCAGTCGGCGAGGACGACAGCCCCAGCCCCTTTCGCTGGCCAACGGTGAACCGGTGGATGCCGTCGTGCCGCGCGAGGACGCGACCGGTCTGGTCGACAACCTGTCCGTCATGGGCCGCTTGCGGCGTGTGACGAGTGACAAATGCCGCGTAGTCGTGATCGGGAATGAAACAGATCTCCTGGCTGTCGGGTTTGGATGCCACGGGCAGACGGCGGAGATGCGCGTACTCGCGGACCGCGTCCTTGGGCCGATCGCCGACAGGGAACATGGCTCGCGCGAGCTGGGCCTGCGTCAGCGCGAAGAGGAAATACGACTGGTCCTTCGCCGGATCCATTCCTCGCTTGAGCTGGTAGGCGCCGCCGGCTGTCCGCTCGACGCGGGCGTAGTGGCCGGTCGCGACCGCGTCGGCGCCGAAGGCACGCGCGCGGTCGAGCAGCGTCGTGAACTTCAGATCGCTGTTGCAGTGCGTGCAGGGCAGCGGTGTCCGTCCGGCGGCATACTCGCCAATGAAGTTCGAGACGACCTGCTCGTTGAACTGGCGCTCGAGGTTCAGGATGTAGTGCGGGATGCCGATCGCGGCCGCCACGCGCCGCGCGTCGTGCAGGTCGTCGATCGAGCAGCAGCTGCCAAACGATCGATCCTCGCCCGCGCCGGACTCCGGCGTGTTGTCGTAGAGCTGCATCGACACACCGATGACGTCGTGACCCTGCTCGGCGAGCAGCGCCGCCGCCACCGATGAATCGACGCCGCCCGACATTGCAACTACTATCCGCATGCTCTTTGCTAATCCCAGCTTTCGTTTATCACGAAGTCACGAAGTTCACGAAGAGATCTTGTACAAAGAGAAAACTTCGTGTTTCTTCGTGCCTTCGTGATGAAAGGCTCTTTCGGACTACCGGATAGTCCCGACTGTTTGTGGCTTTCTGGTCAATCCCCTGAGCTTTTCCACCAAGTGAGGCAGTACTGCAACAACTCGATCGACCTCCGCTTCCGTCGAATACATCCCGAGACTGAAGCGCAGCGAGTTCTGCGTGCGGTGCGGCGGGAACCCCATCGCCCGCAGCACGTGTGACGGCTCGAGCGTCCCCGACGAGCACGCCGAGCCCGTCGACACCGCGACGCCTTCGAGATCGAGCGCGATGAGCAGGCTCTCGGCCTCGACGCTGTCGCGCGCGCCGTTGACCGCCGTGCCGACGACCGCCGCGAGGATGCCGGCCTCGAGCCGATCGCGCAGCGCGCCCACGCGCACCGCCTCGGCGTCGAGCTTGGTGACCGCCAGGCGCGCGGCGGCGCCCATCCCGGCGATGGCGGGCACGTTCTCCGTGCCGGCGCGCCGGTTTCGCTCGTGCTTGCCGCCCGTCTGAATCGCCTGCAGGCGTGTGCCGCGCTTGATCCACAGCGCGCCCGCGCCTTTTGGCCCGTTGAACTTGTGCGCGGAGAGCGACAGCAGATCGACGCCGAGCGATCGCACATCGACGCTGATTTTCCCGACCGACTGCACGGCGTCGGTGTGCAGCAGCGCGCCGCGCTCGTGCGCAATCGCGGCCATCTCCGCGATCGGCTGAATCGTGCCGATCTCGTTGTTCGCCTGCATCACCGAGACGAGCGCCGTGTCGTCGGTGATGACCTCGCGCAGCCGATCCGGTGAGACGATGCCAGACTGATCGACGGGCAGAATCGTTGTTCTCCACCCTCGACGCGCGAGCGCTTTGAGTGTGTTGAGCACCGCTTCGTGTTCGATCGCCGTTGTGATCAGATGACGACGCTTCGTGGGTTCGAGCGCTTCGGCGACACCGCGAATCGCGAAGTTGTCCGATTCTGTTCCGCCACTCGTGAACACGACTTCGAGTGGATCGCCGCCGACCAGCGCGGCGATCGACGAGCGCGCCGTGTCGATGGTGGCCTTCGCCTGCTGGCCGAATGCGTGCACGCTCGACGCGTTTCCGAACACGTCGCGCGTCGCCACGGCGACCGCGTCGATGACGTCGGGAGCGAGCGGGGTGGTCGCATTGTAGTCGAAGTAGATGCGCATGGTCGAACTCATCGATTCTAACACTCCCGCTAAGTCTCAGTAACGAAAGGACTAGACAACGTGCGGAGGTGCCTCTATACTGACGTCCCAAGCGCACCGATACCCGATCGAGAAAGAGCCCACCGCAGCACCCCCGCAACCTGAGTCGGGGACCGTTCAACGAGCGCGACCTGACAAGTGCGGTGGTCAGGGCGGAGGATGAATAAATGTGGAAACGTGACGAAGCAGTTCGGCCGAGCAGTCAACCGGCGGCCCCGCCGCCTTCCCCGGCGCCCGCGCCTCCGGCGCAGGCGTACACGCCTCGTTCCGAAGCGAGCTCAACCATGGAGAAGGACATCGTGAACATCGGAAAGTCGGTCGTGATTAAAGGCGAGCTCAACGGCAGCGAAGACCTGACTATCGAGGGTCATGTCGAAGGCACGATCCAGCTGAAGGATCACGTGCTCACGATCGGGCCGAACGGGAAGATCAAAGCGCAGATCTTCGCCAAGTCGGTCATCGTGCTGGGCGAGGTCAGCGGCAACGTCACCGCCAGCGACAAGGTCGACATCCGCGACAACGGCTCAGTTGACGGCGACCTCATCGCGCCGCGCGTGGCGATTGCCGAGGGCGCGCATTTCCGCGGCAGCGTCGACATGCAGCGCAAAGCCGGCCAGAGCGCGACCGCCGCGCAGCCGACAAAAACGCCTGTCGCCGCACAGACAGGCAACGTTGCTGCTGTTCCGCCGCCGGCTCCGGCAGGCGGGCCAGCTCAGCAGCGCGCCAACGCCTGAGGCGAGCGCACAACTCGAGGGGTGTATTGATCTCGAACGGCCGGGTTCGAGCACCCCTCCGCGTTTGACACATTGGGCCTTCTCGATCGCATCGCCCCGCGTAAGACCGAGTCCGATCCGGATGCGCTCCCGGCGGATGCGGAAACCGTTTTCGCGACGAAGGCGCTTCGGAAATTCCTGGGCTGCCTGACGTCGCGAGAGCTGCCCGTCCTCATCGATCTCGGTCCTGTCGTCGGCAGCAACATCAGCTTCTTCGGCGAACAGCTCGGCTGCAAGATCTTCGTCCTGGATCTGTTCGCCGATCTCGATCGCCACGTCCGCGAGGGACGCATCGAGGAGCTCGGCGATTTTCTGGTCAAGCGCGTCTCGCAGGAGGGCGCCTCGGTCAACGGGGTCCTCTGCTGGGACTTCATCGACTATCTCGACAAGCCGGCCGCGCAGAAGCTGGCAACGGAGCTGACGCGCGTTCTTCGCCCGGACGGCGCGTTGCTGGGGTTCTTCGGGACAGCTCCTCAACAGGGGCCGCAGCAGTCCCGCGACATGCGTTATACGAAGTTCATCGTCGCCGACGAAGTAAATCTGCGGTATCGCACCTATCCCGCGCTGAGAAAGCGCCAGTCGTCGCTGCCCAACCGCGACATCATCAAGCTGTTCGCCGGCCTGCGCGTCTCCGACTCGTTCCTGCTCCAGAATAATCAGCGCGAGATCCTGTTTCGCAAACCCGCATGATCGACTTCGACCTCACCGATGAGCACCGGCTGCTCGAGCAGACGGTTCGCGAGTGGGCGGCTAAAGACGTCGCGCCCCGTATTCGAGACGACGACCGCCAGCATCGATTCGATCGCGATCGCGTGCTTGGCGGCATGACGAAGCTCGGCCTGCTCGGCATTTGCGTGCCGCAGCAGTACGGCGGCGCCGGGATGGACTACGTCTGTCTCGGGCTCGCCAGTGAGGAACTCGAATACGTCGACACCTCGCTGCGAGTGATCATGTCGGTGCACGTCGGCCTCAACTGCCTGACGCTGCTCGCGTGGGGCACCGAAGCGCAAAAGCAGCAGTATCTGGTGCCGCAGGCCCGCGGCGAGAAGATCGCTGGTTACGGCCTCACCGAGCCGGGCGCCGGCAGCGATGCGCGCGCCATTCAGACGACGGCCGTCAAGAAGGGCGATCGGTACGTCATCACGGGCGAGAAAACGTGGATCTCACTGGCCGACGTCGCCGATCACTTTCTCGTGTTTGCGTGGACGGACCTGGCCAAGAAACAGCAGCGCGATCCGTCGGGGATCAGCGCGTTCATCGTCGAGCGTGGCTTCAAGGGGTTTGCGAGCGGCCCGCTGAAGGAGAAATGGGGCATTCTTGCGGGCAACACTGGCTTTTTCACGATGGACGGCATGGAGGTTCCCGAAGAGAATATGCTCGGCCAGCCCGGGGAGGGGTTCAAGATCGCGATGTTTGCGCTCGACCAGGGCCGCTACACGGTGGCTGCCGGAGCGACGGGCCTGATTCGAGCGTGCCGCGATGCGAGCGTCCGATACGCGAAGGACCGGAAGGCGTTCGGTGTCGAGATCGCCCAGCATCAGCTCGTGAAACAGATGATCGCGCAGATGGAGTCGGACTATCAGGCCGCGCGGCTGCTGTGGCTGCGTTCGGGATGGCTGAAGAACGAAGGCCGGCGGAATACCCGTGAGACCGGACTCGCGAAGTGGTTTGCGACCGTCGCGTCCGAGCGCGCCGCCGGCGACGCGGTCCAGATCCACGGCGCCAACGGCTATTCCGACGAATACCCCGTCGGCCGCTACTACCGCAACTGCAAGGGCGCCGTCATTTATGAAGGGACACGCGAGATCCACACGCTGATGCAAGCCGACTATGTCCTGGGTTACCGGGAAGACCGCCCCTCGCGCTGTGAACTTCCGCCGTACAGCGGCCATTGACCTCTGTGTCTCCCTGACCCCTAACCCCAAACCTCTGACCCCTAACCTCTGACCTCTACTAATTCACACCATGGAATCAGACCTCTCACTCGAATTCCTGCGCGTCGTCGAGCAGGCGGCCATTGCGTGCGCGCACACGATGGGACAGGGCGATCGGCACAACTCCGATCAGGCCGCCGTCGAAGCGATGCGCCGCGTCATGGACACCGTGCCGATCGACGGAACGATCGTCATCGGCGAAGGCGAGCGGGACCAGGCGCCGATGCTGTTCATCGGCGAGAAGGTCGGCCTGGTGAACGCCGCCGAGTTGACGGGCCCGCGCCCGGTCCGCTTCGACGAAGTGGATATCGCGGTGGACCCGCTGGAAGGCACGAATCTGTGCGCGACCGGTGCGCCAAATGCGATCGCGGTGCTGGCCGCTTCCGAGCGCGGCGGTCTGCTGCATGCGCCGGACCTGTACATGGAAAAGCTCGTCGTGGGGCCAAGCTCGAAGCACGCCGTCCATCTCGACGCGACAGTTGCGGAGAACCTGAACGCGATTGCGAAGTGTCTGGGCCGCAAGGTGAAGGATCTGGTCGTCATCGTGCTCGACAGGCCGCGCCACGACAAGCTCGTCGCCGACATCCGCGCAACCGGCGCCCGCATCCAGCTCATCGGCGACGGCGATCTTTCGGCGGGCATTGCCGCGGCGCTCGTCGGCACGGGCGTGCATGCCGTCATGGGCACCGGCGGCGCGCCCGAGGGCGTACTCACCGCGGCCGCGATGCGCTGCCTCAACGGCGAGATTCTCGCGCGCCTCGTCGTCAGCAAGCCGGAGCACGAGGAGCGGTGCCGCGCCATGGGTATCACCGACTTCAGGAAGATCTACCGATCGAAAGACCTCGCGCCCGGGCGGCAGATCATTTTCGCCGCGACCGGCGTCACCGACGGTTCGCTCATGAAAGGTGTCAGGTTCTTCGGTGAAGGCACTCGCACGAGCTCGGTGATCATGCAGAACGACCCGCATCTCATCCGTTTTATCGAGAGCATTCACGTCAACCCGATCGAGGACGTCAAGATCCGGTTCTGACCCATGCGCCGCATATCGATCGACGCGCGCCAGCCGGCCGCGCCCGCGCTTGCCGAGGCCGTGACGATCCTTCTTGCGGGCGGCGTCGTCGCCATGCCGACCGACACGCTCTACGGGCTCGCGGCGGATCCGTTTTCGAGCGCGGCTGTCGCGCGGGTCTTTGCGGTGAAGGGCCGGCCGGCAGAACGCGCGATGCCGCTCGTGGCCGCCGACGTCGATCAAGTCGTCAGCCAGGTCGGGCCTTTGTCCGAGATCGCCCATCGTCTGGCATCGAGGTACTGGCCGGGCCCTCTGACCCTGCTGGTGACGAGGCCTCCATCGCTTCCGGCGGAAGTGGCCGGCGGGCGCGACGAAATCGGCGTCCGCGTACCGGCTCACGCGGTGCCGCGTGAGTTGTGCCGCGCCTGTGGCCGCATGCTGACGGCGACCAGCGCCAACGTGAGCGGCGAACCGGCGTCGAACGATCCCGACGAGGTGCTGCGATCGCTCGGGCGAGTGTCCATTGGCGGTTCCGGCGACGCCGGCGGCGTCGCGTTGCTGCTCGACGCAGGGCGGACGCCTGGTGGAGCGCCCTCGACGATCGTCGACGTTACCGGCCGCGAGGTTCGTCTTGTCAGGCCAGGGGCGATTGCCTGGGACGATGTGCAAGCATGCATGCAACGCGGATAGCGGCGCGTGAACGGGCGGCACTGGTAGGGCTGGTCACCGGCTCGATGCGCCGCCCCGCTGCCGACCGGTCGCTCGAAGAGCTCGGCGGCCTGGCGGAGGCGGCGGGCGCCGAAGTCGTGCTTCGTGTGCTTCAGGAGCGCCCGAAGCCTGATCCGAGCACGTTCATCGGCGCCGGCAAGACGAAGATGCTGGCCGCGTCTTGCGCGGAAACCGGCGCGGACGTCGTGATCTTCGACAACGAGCTGACGCCCGCGCAGCTGCGCCAGATCGAGGAAGCGGTCGGCCGCAAGATCATCGACCGCACGCAGCTGATTCTCGACATCTTCGCGCGGCGGGCGAAGACGCGCGAGGGCAAGCTGCAGGTGGAGCTGGCGCAGCTGAAATACATGCTGCCGCGATTGGTCGGATCGGGCACCGCGCTGTCGCGGCTGGGCGGCGGCATCGGCACGAGGGGCCCGGGCGAGACCAAGCTCGAAACGGATCGACGGCGGATCCGCACGCGCATTCACGTGATCGGCGAAGACATCGAAGCGGTGCGGCGCCGTCGCGCCCAGCTGCGCGAGCGGCGGCACAAGGCGTCGGTGCCGACGGTGGCGCTGGTGGGCTACACCAACGCGGGCAAGACCACGCTGTTCAACGCGCTCACGCGTGCCGGCGCCGAAGCGTCGAACGCCTTGTCTGTGACGCTCGATCCGCTCGTGCGTCAGCTGCGCCTGCCCGACAACCGCGAACTGCTGGTGTCGGACACCGTCGGTTTCATCGACCGGCTGCCACACGCGCTGGTGGCGGCATTCCGCGCGACGCTCGAGGAAGTGTGCTCGAGGAAGTGGGCGCCGCCGACGTGCCGTTGATCGACGTGTACAACAAGTGCGACGCCATCACGGCCGACGAACGACGGCGGCTGCAGGAGCAGGATCCGTCGGCGCTGCTGATTTCGTCGTTGACGCGGGAAGGCCTCGACGAGCTCGTCGAGACGGTCACGTCGCGCGTCGCGCTCGATGTGCGCCGCATGACGTTGACGTTCGATCCCGAAAGCCCGGCGGATCGCGAACGAATCGCTCGCGTGTATCGGCACGCGCACGTGCTGGAGCATGAGACGCGCGACGGCCGGATCTCGATCGTGGCCGACGTGCCCAGGCGTCTCGCCGACCGCGTCCAACCCCCAGGGAGGTAGAATTTCGCCGTGGTTGATCGCAACTACTTAGTTCTTGCGCTCGCGCTTCTGGCGTCGGCCTGCGCCCCGAAGACCGTGCCGTTGCCGAATGTGTCGGCGACGTCGTTCCCTGAATTCATCCAGCCGGCGATTCCGGCGACGTTCACCCGGTATCCAGCGGCCGTGGCCAGCGTCAATCGCGGGTGGCGGTTTCTCGAGAACGGCGATCTGGACAGCGCGCAGCGCGAGTTCCGGATCGCGATCAGGACCTCGTCGGATTTCTATCCTGCCGAAGCGGCCCTCGGGTACGTCGAACTGGCGCGCAGGAATCCGAAGGCTGCGCTGACACACTTCGAGAAGGCGCTGGTGACCGACCCGCGCTACCTGTCGGCGCTGGTCGGCGGCGGACAGGCCTTTCTGGCTCTTGGCCGCGAAACCGACGCGCTCTTCGCGTTTCAGTCGGCCGTGGCGGTCGATCCCTCCCTTTCAGACATCAAGCGGCGGGTCGAAGTGCTGCAGTTCCGGGGTGTCGAGCAGGACCTGGCGGCGGCGCGGCAGGCGGCCAAGGCCGGGAAGTTCGATGAGGCCGCGCGCGCGTATGCGAGGTCGATTGCCAGCTCGCCCGAGAGCGCGTTCCTGTATCGCGAGCTGGCGGGCGTCGAAGCCAGGCGAGGCCAGACCGACGCCGCTCTGAGAAACCTGCGAAAGGCGCTGGAGATCGATCCCGCGGACGCCGGGTCGATCGTGCAGGTCGGCGACCTGCTTGCGACCCAGGGCGATTTCGACGGCGCCGAACGGTCGTACGCCGAAGCGCTGTCGCTCGAGGAAAGCGACGAAGTGGAGGCCAAGCTCGACGCGGTCAGGGCGCGGTCGGAGCTCGCGCGGCTGCCGGCGGAGTATCGCGCGATCGATGCGGCGCCGCAGATCACGCGGGGCGATCTCGCGGCGTTGATTGGCGTCCGGCTGCCGGCCATCGTTTCTGCCGCAAGGCGGCGTGACGGCGTCGTCATTACCGACGTGCGCACGCACTGGGCCGCCACGTGGATCCTCTCGGTGGCGCGCGCCGGCATCCTGGATGCGTTCGACAACCACACGTTTCAACCGGGCGCCCTCGTCCGGCGCACCGACCTCGCCATGGCCATGGGCCGCCTGCTCGCGCGGATCGCCGCTCAGGATCCCGTGCGTGGGCGGAGTTGGACCGCGGCACGCGTGAAGTTTGCGGATCTCGCCGCCACGCACCTCGCGTACTCGTCGGCGTCGATGGCTGTCACCGCGGGAGTCATGTCGACGGCCGGCGACAACCTGTTCCAGCCGTCGAGGATCGTCACGGGCGTTGAAGCGGTTGAAGCGGTGGCTCGCGTCAGCAACCTCGCGATCACTTCCGCGCCGGCGGGAGGGACTGGAAGCACGGGGGCGCGATGAGCAGCAGCGACGTCCTGACGCTGGCCAACCAGCTCACGCTGCTCCGCATGTTTCTGATCCCCGCCTTCGTCGTCCTCGTGATCGAAGGCGAGCTGGGCTGGGCGCTCGTCGTGTTTGCGATTGCGGGTGTCACCGACGGGCTCGACGGCCTCATCGCGCGACGATCCGGAAAGAAGACGACGCTCGGCGCCTGGCTCGATCCGATGGCCGACAAGCTGATGCTGGTCAGCGCGTTTGTCGTGCTCACGCTCCCCGGACTCGGCCTCGCGAACCGCCTGCCGATCTGGCTGACCGCGCTCATCATCAGCCGCGACGTCTGCATCGTCATCACCGTGGCGATTGTGAATCTCGCCATTGGCCGGCGGACGTTCGAGCCGTCGATGTTCGGCAAGGCCGCGACAGCTGTCTACATCGTGACTGCCGTTCTGGCGATGCTGTTCAATTATCTCGGCTATCACGCGCGAATCGTCGACGCGGCAATCTACACGTCGCTCGGCATCACGCTGCTTTCGGGTTTCCATTACATCTGGCACGCCGCAAAAGCGCTGGGCGAACCGGCACACTCGTGACCCGCTGCGCCGAAACAGGCTGTCGTCGACACGTCGGCCGGGACGTTCATCATCGATCTCGCGCCCGAGCAGGCGCCGTTGATGGCCGCGTACTTCATGAAGGTGGCCGCGTCGGGCGGCTACACCGGGACGATCTTCCACAAAATGCTCAAGTACGGAATCGTCCAGGGCGGCGATCCGCTGTCGAAAGATCCGGCGAAGCGCGCGCAGTGGGGAACAGGCGGGTTGAACGCGGTCAAGGACGAGGCCCGCGCCCCGAAGATGACTCGTGGCTCCGTCGCGGCGGTGACCATCCCGGGCAAGCCTGACAGCGCGGGCCAGCAGTTCTTCATTGCCGTCGTCGATCAGCCCGGTCTCGACGGAAAGTACACTTCAGAAGATCTCCGAAACGGCGCTCGACGACAAGGGCGTCGCGACAGCGCGCGTCGAGATCAGGAGCGTCACGATTCGGGACACGCCGCCCGTGCTCTTCGTCAACGACTCCGCGCAGGAGCTCGCGGCGTATCGCGCGGTGCTCGACACGAGCGCAGGTCCGATTGCGATCGAGTTCTTCCCGGACAAGGCGAAGGAACATGTCCGCCAGTTTCTGCGGCTGGCGGAAGCCGGCGTGTATGCCAACGTCGCGTTCCACCGCGTGGCGCCGGGATTCGTGATCCAGACCGGCGCGCTCAATACCAGAGCGACGCCGCTGACAGAGACACAGCAGAAGCTCGTCCACAACCTCGCGCCGGAGTTCAACGACACGAAACACGTCAAAGGCATCGTGTCCATGGCGCGCGGCGACGCGCCCGACAGCGCGACGACGTCTTTCTTCATCTGCACCGGCGCTTCGACCGCGCTCGACGGTCAATACACCGTGTTCGGCCGCGTCGTCGATGGGATGGCCGCGGTGGATGCGATCGAACAGACGCCGCGCGACGGTGAGACGCCGAAGGCGCGGATCGATCTGCGGTCGGTGAAGATCGAGAAGCGGTGATCGGTGGTCGGTGGCCGGGCTGATCGCGTGCGCGGCGCCGCTGATCGCCTGCGCAACGAGTCTGACACGCTGAAGGCGGCCACTGGACTGGCGCGCAACGCGTCTGATCAGGCGCGCGGCCATTCGAAATAGCATCGCTTTCACACTACACACCGAATCCGTGAAGCTGCGCTGCCGCGCGTCCCGTATCCTCACGTCAGGAGGGAGCGAGACATGACTGGCAGAGCGATTCGTCGGTACGACATGCTCGTGCGCGTGAGCCGGTTCGGAGCTGAGCGCACCAACTCGTTCCCTGCGGAGACTGTGGCGGGGCAGGCGTTTGCCGCCATTCGCGACGCGGTCGGCGCGCTGCAACGGCACGCCGTCACGCAGTTGTCTGGGCGGACCCGAGACCATATCGGACTGAAAGCCGCCGCGCACGCGCGCCTGCGCGAGTCGCTTCGCATCATCCGCCGCACGGCGCGCGGCATCGGGGTCGATGTCCCGGCCGTCGGCGACGGGTTTCACGTGCCGAAGAGCAACGGCGACCACGCGCTCCTGACAGCCGCGCGTGCGTGTGTCCACGACGCACGCCGTCTCGAGGCAGCTTTTGTCGCGCTCGGCCTGCCGCGCACGTTCATCGACGACCTGGAGACGTCCATCGACGCGTTCGAGCGGGCGGGGCAGAAGTACCGTGGCGTCCGGCAGGCGCGCGTCGGTGCGACAGCCGGAGTCGACGCGGTCCTCGCTGCGGGACAGGTGGCCCTGCGACGGCTCGATGCGATCGTCCCGAACGTGTTCCGCGGCGATGAGGCCGCGATGGCGGCCTGGCGGACCGTACGTCACGTCGTTCGGAAGGGGCCTGCATCCACACCTGACGCCGATGAGACGGCGGAGCCTACCTACTCGAGAAACGTCACTATCCCGGTGTCGAGGGAGTACTCGGCGCCGACGATCAGCAGACCGTCGTTATGCACGAGTCGTTCGAGCAGTGCCGAGCCGTGGCTCAGATGATCGACCGACGCGCGGACGTTGGCGCGGACAGCTTCGCGCGCGAGCGTCGCGCGATCGACGCGGGGCCGGCCTGCGAGCAGCGTCTCGACCGCCGGCCGGACGCGATCGACGATCGACCGAAGGCCGCGCGAGTCGTTCTTTGCGCCGTCGAGCAGTTCTTCCAGGGTGGCTTCGATGGCACCGCACTGCGAGTGGCCCATGACGACCACGAGTTTCGTGCCGAAACGCGACGCGGCGAACTCGACGCTGCCCACCTGCGACGGCGCGACGATGTTGCCGGCGACGCGGATGACGAACAGGTCGCCGAAGCCCTGATCGAAGACCAGTTCGGCCGGAACGCGTGAGTCCGAACACCCGAGCACAATCGCAAACGGCGTGCGATCGGTGGCGAGAATGCGGCGGATGTTGTTCGACAGGTTCTGCGTCGGCGACTCGCCCGAAACGAACCGGCGG
>WNFL01012958.1_pt2 | contig 15315 bp, 13 predicted proteins | sample 5400361 | NCBI WGS metagenome assembly WNFL01 (sample SAMN13153351, study PRJNA577476) | soil metagenome | isolation source: 40 cm soil on Douglas fir-dominated hillslope | place: USA:California | collected 2013-09-17
GGCGAGCGGGAGCGGATCCGCGCCGAGGCCCAGCGCGAGCGGGAGCGCGCGCGCCGGGAGCGGGAGCGCGAGCGCGAGCGGAGCAAGACTCACGAGCCGGACGAGGACGGCGACATGGAGATCGACATCGACATGTCGGAGCTGAACGAGTCGCTGAAGAGCCTCGACAAGGAGCTCGCGCAGATGGGCCGCGAGATCTCGCGCAGCGTCACGATGAACCTGAACCGCTCCTACGAGGGCACGGTCAACGGCGGCGGTGCGCAGATCCGCTGCTCGAACCTGAACGGGAAGATCCTGCTCCTGGCCGAGGGGACGACCGAGGCCCAGGCGAAGGCGATCGTCTCGACGCGTCGGGGCCGCTCGATCACCGTGCCGCACGTGCCCGCCGCGCCGCACGTGACCGTGCACGCGCCGAGGCCTCCCATGGCTCCTGTCGCTCCCATGGCTCCGCTGCCTCCGAGGGCTCCGAAGCCCCCCAGGCCTCCGAAGCCCCCGAAGTGGCATGCCGGCGACGAGTTCGAGGAGGGCTCGCTCGTGCGCGGTGACATCGCCGGCGACTTCTATTCCAGCCTGCCGCTCGGCGACATCACGCTCGGCAAAGTGAGCGGCAAGGTGAAGGCGACGACGCAGTCGGGCCAGATCCACGTCGGGGAAGCGGGCAACGGCGCCGAGCTCCTCAGCTCGGGCGGCGACGTCGGCATCGACTCCGTCAAGGGCGACCTGAAGGCGACGACGTACGGCGGCGAGGTGCGCGCCGGGAGCGTCACCGGCGACGCGCGCCTCGAGACCTCCGGCGGCGATGTCGTCGTCCGCTCGTGCGGCGGCGCTCTCACCGCGAAGACCGGCGGCGGCGACATCAGCGTGAAGGCGCGGGGACCGATCCGCGCCCAGACCTCGGGCGGCAGCGTCACTGCGGAGCTGACGAGCGCCCAGCAGAAGGACGCCTCGGAGATCTCGACGAGCGGCGGCGACGTGACGCTGACGCTGCCCGCGAACTTCAAGGGCGATCTCGATGTGCGGGTCAACGGCGTCGACTCGGAGGGCGACTACATCGTCTCGGAATTCCCCGAGCTCTCCGTCTCGAAGCGGCACGGCAGCCAGAGCGCCGAGGGGCGGCTCGGCGGCGGCGGCACGCGCGTCACCGTCCGGTCGACGTCCGGGACCGTGACGATCCGGAAGGGTCCCGCGGCCTGACTCAGACCGTCTCAGCGTCTGGCGGCCTTCGCTGCCACCTCTTGTCTCAGCGCGAAGGTGTCGAGCGCGAGGGCCGGATGCTGTGCCTCGGCGCGGTCGAGATCCCGGAGCGCTTCGTCCCAGCGGCCGAGCTCGCCGTAGACGTCGACGAGGCCGCGCGCGAGCTCCGAGCCGGCGCGCGCGCCCGGTCCCGCGGCGCGCGCGAGGCCGTCTCGGTACCAGGCGATCGCATCGGCGCGTGCGCCCGCGGCGTGGAACGCACGCGCGGCGTCGAGCGCGATCTCGGCAGGCGCCCGGGCTCGGCCCGCGAGGTCGTTCAGAAGGCGCGCGCCTTCCTCGCCGCGTCCCGCCCGGACGAGCGCGATGGCGTGCGCGCGCTCGGTCGACTCCGCGAGCGTCGCATCGGAGGCGCGGCGCGCCTCGGCGAGAGCCTCGCGCGTGAGGGAGATCGCGTCCGCGCTCGCCGTCGTCCGCCGCAGGAGCCCGTAGGAGCGCGCGCGGTGGGCAGCGCGCTCGGCCGGCGCGAGGTCCGAGCGGTCCTCGCGGAGAAAGCCGCCCGCTTCCAGATGCCGGCGCAGGCCGCCGCCCAGCTCGAGCGTCACGAGGCGCCGTTCCGCGTCGAGCTCCAGGTTCGGGCGCGAGGGGTCGGGCTGCGGAACGAGCGCGTACCAGAGGAGCGCGTCCGAGCCTTCCCCGAGATCGGGCGTGAGAGCGGGGCCGTCCGCCCCGGCGAGCGGCACGCGACACGCGGCGACGCCGAGCGTGTGTCCGAACGCGGGCATCGCGCCGGCGAGCAGGATCTCTCGGCGGCCGTCGCCGTCGAGGTCCGCGGCGCCCGCGAACGCGTGCGGCGCGCTGGAGACGAGGACGCGGCGCGAGACGCGCGTCTCCGCGTCGTGGACGGCGATCGACCACGTGCCCTCGCGGTCGTGGTACGCGCCCAGGAGGACGTCCGTGCCGCGCCCCTCGAGGTCGACCGCGCGCACCTGTGCGAGCCCGGACGGGGAGGCGCCCGGGAGGGACACGCGTGCGAGGACCGAGCCGGTGCGCGCGTCGTTCAGGGTGAGCGTGCCGTCGCGCTCGCCGGGCGTGACGACGGCCCAGTCCGAGCCGCCGCGCCGGAGGAGGGCGACGTCCGAGGCGTTCGCGACGCCGCGTGCGCTCCAGAGGCTGCGCCCGCGTCCGTCGAGGACCTCGAGGCTTCTCTTGCCGGCGTCCACGAGGAGGTGGACGGAGTCGAACGCGCGCTCGCGATATCGGAACCACGCGGAGGCGAGCCCCAACGCGAGGATCGCCTCCGCCGCCACGAGGAGCGAGCGCCTGACGCGCTTCCGGGCCGCGCGCCGCGCGTGGTGCGCGCCGAGATCGACGAGCGCGTCGGCCGCCGAGGCGTAGCGCGCCTCCGGATCCTTCTCGAGGAGGCGCGCCGTGACGCCGGCGAGCCACGCCGGAATCTTCGCGTCGAGGAGGCGGACGTCGGGCGGGCGGTCGCGAAGGTGCGCGCGGAGGAGTCCGATCGGTCGGCTCGCCTCGAAGGGCGGCCGCCCCGTCAGCATCTCGAAGAGGATCGCGCCGAAGGAGTAGAGGTCGCTCCGCTCGTCGAGCTCCTTGCCGAGCGCCTGCTCCGGCGAGACGTAGTCGAGGCCGCTGTCGTGCACGTCGTCGGCCACGACCGCGTCCCAGCGCCGCGCGAGGCCCCAGTCCGCCAGCACCGCGCCGCCCGCGGCGGGGAGGAGCACGTTCGACGGTTTCAAGTTGCGGTGCAGGATGCCGAGCCCGTGCAGCGCCGAGAGGGCGCGCAGCGCGTGGCGCGCGATCCGGAGCGCGTCGGCCGCGTCGGGCCGCCCCCGCGCGAGGCGCTGCGCGAGGCTGTCTCCGGCCACGTCCTCGAGGGTGAGCGTCAGCGTGTCCTTCGCTTCGCCCGTCTCTAGGACGCGGACGAGGGCCGGGCTCTGGGCCTGACGCGCCGCGGCGAGGCCGTGCAGGTAGCGGACGAGGTCGGGCGGCGTGAGCGCGCCCGTCCGCACGAGCTTCAGGGCGACGGTGCGTTTCGTCTCCTTGTCGAATGCGCGGTAGAGGACGGACGACGCGCACGCGCCGAGCACGCTCTCGACCGCGTAGCGAGCGGCGAGCGCCGGCGAGAAGAGCCGGATCGCGCCGCGAGGCGGCGGAGCCGTGGTGCCGCGCGCGTCCATACCCAACAGTCTACTGAGACGAGGCGTATCGAAGACACGTGATCTTGACTTCGCTTTCGCCGCGCCGCACCGTGAGCGCGACTTCCCCCGCTTCGGGGTGTCTATGGTGTGCATGCTGGCAATCGAGACCCGACGTACGATGCGGATCGCGCGGTCGATGACGCTCTCTGCCGCGCTTCTGACGGCGTTCCCTGCGGTCTCCGGGGGCTTCGCGTCCGGGCCGAAGCTGGTCGGCTCGGGTGCCGTGCCGCTGTCGTGGCAAGGCTATGCCGTCGCCCTGTCCGCGAACGGAGGCACTGCGATCGTCGGCGGCACCCACGATGGTTCCTTCGACGGCGCGGTCTGGTTCTTCGTGAGGAACCTGGGCGTCTGGACGCAGCAAGGTGGAAAGAAGGTCGGTACGGGTGCGGTGGGCGGCGCGCAGCAGGGCTTCTCGGTCGCGATCTCCGGGGACGGCAGCACGGCGATCCTCGGAGGCCCCGAGGACAGCTCGAGCGCGGGAGCCGCGTGGGTGTTCATCAGGAGCCTGAACGTCTGGACGCAGCAAGGTGCGAAGCTGGTCGGGACGGGCGCGGACGGCCTGGCGGGTCAGGGCCACTCGGTGGCGCTCTCCTCCGACGGGAACACGGCGCTCGTCGGGGGCAAAGGGGACGGCTCGTCCGACGGGGCCTTCTGGATCTTCACCAGAAGCGGCGGTGTCTGGACTCAGCAGGGCGGCAAGCTGGCCGGCGCCGGCGCTGTCGGAGCGGCGCAGCAGGGTTCGTCCGTCGCGCTCTCCTCGGACGGCAACACGGCGATCATCGGCGGCCCGTTCGACGGAGGGACGGTCGGTGCGGCGTGGGTCTTCACCAGGAGTCTGAACGTCTGGACGCAGCAGGGAAGCAAGCTCGTCGGGACCGGAGCCGTGGGATCCGCACGTCAAGGCACGTCGGTCGCGCTCTCGTCTGACGGCAACACGGCGCTCGTCGGCGGCCCGCACGATGACTCTTCCGCCGGGGCCGCGTGGGTCTTCACGAGGAGCGGCAGCACATGGACGCAGCAGGGGGGCAAGCTGGTGGGATCCGGAGCGACCGGAACGGCCTTGCAGGGAGCGGTCTCGCTGTCCGGCGACGGCGACACGGCGCTCGTCGGCGGCAACCAGGACAACTCCGGTTTCGGGGCCACGTGGGTGTTCACGAGGAGCGGGAGCATCTGGGCGCAAGCGGGCGGCAAGATGGTCGGCACGGGAGCGTCGGGCGTGATGCCGGCCCAGGGCTATTCGGTGTCGCTTTCCGCCGACGGCGACACCGCGCTCGTCGGCGGTATCGGCGACGACTCGGAGCTGGGCGCCGCGTGGATCTTCAACAGGCTTTGCCTGCACGGCGACGTGAACGGAGACGGAGCCGTCGACGTGGTCGACGTCTTCTATCTCATCAACTTTCTGTTCGCTGGGGGCGCCGCGCCGGCGTGCTTCTGAGCCGCTCGTAGAGCTCGCCGCGGCTCAGCGCGCTACGAGGAGGAGCTCTCTCTCGCCGCCCTGCGCGAAGACGCCGACGTGCGTCCGCGTGGCTGCGAGGGCGACGCCCCACGCGCGCTCGATCGGCAGCTTCAGGCGCTCGGCGCTCCGCGCTCGTGCGTCGACGAGAGTGAGGCCAGGCCCGGCGAGCCAGACCACGATGCGGCCGTCCGGCGCGATGGCCTCCTCGCGCGCACGGCCGCGGAGGGAGACGAGCGGCGCGAGAGCGTCGCGGCGCGGATCGACGGACCAGAAATACGTGGTATCCGGCCCGACCGCGAGACACGTGGCATGAGGCGTGAGCGTGGGGAGGCACCGCACCACGAGCGACGTGGACGCCAGCCTTTGCGGTCCGTCCCCGCTGAGGAGCCGCCAGATCTCCGAGTGCCACGGAGGGACGGCGTCGGCGCGGAGCGAGATCGCCGAGCGCGGCTCGAGCATCCGCTCCACGTCGACCACGAGGTCGCCGTCCCCGACGGACCACGACGACAGGGGGACGCCGCTCTTCGACGGCGGGCTCGCCCAGCGCGTCTCGGCGCTTTCGTCGCTCCCGGCGCGCCCCGAGATGCGGACGAGCTCGCGACTCTTGTAGTCGATGCCCGTGACGCGATAGCGAGCCGTCGCGGCGTCGACGTCGAGACGCGCCGAGTCGAGGCGCGGCAGGGCGCTCACGGCCACGACTCGCGGCGCTTCCCCGAGCTCGTAGAGGCGGAGCTCGCCGTCCTCGCCGCGCTCGAAGCCGGCGAGCGCGAGGACGCGCCTCTCGTCGAGGAACGCGAGATCCGAGACCGCCAGATCGGCCCTCGCGCCGGCGAAGTCGCCGATCACCCAGCCCTCGCCGTGCACGCTTCCGTCGACGCGTCGGAGCGCCCACCGGGTACCGGACGGCGAGATGCGGAGGTCGGTCGCGCCGAACTCGATCGCCTCGCGCCGCGCGACGGCCACCGTCCGCTCCGTAACCGCGGCCTCGCGGCCGGCGAAGACGAGCGGGTCGTCGGCGGCGAGGAGCAGGGAGCCGAGGAGGAGCGGGAAGAGGGCGGGCGTGGATGCGGGGAGGCGGGACCGGCCGTCCATGGGGCCGCCAGTCTACGGAAGGGCGCCTCATAATTCGCTCGCCGCGACGCGGCGGGAGGTTTCGATGGCTGGTCCCGTGATCCCGGAACGCTACAGGAAGGCGCTCGGGAAGGACGACCCCGTGGAGGTGATGGCGACGACGCCGGACGCGATCCGGAAGGAGATCGCCGGGCTGACCGAACGGCAGCTCGCGACGAAGCCGGCGCCCGGCAAGTGGTCGATGAAGGAGATCGTCGCGCACCTCCTCGACGGCGAGGTCGTGCTCGGCGCGCGCTACCGGATGATCGCCGCGCACGACCGGCCGCCGCTCGCGGGGTACGACCAGGACGCGTTCGTCGAGAAGCTCGGTCCGCTGCGCGCGAAGACGATCGACCTCGTGGACGACTTCGCGATGATGCGCGCCGTCAACCTCGGCCTCCTCGACCGGCTGCCGCGGGACGCCTGGGACCGCGTCGGCCTTCACGCCGAGCGGGGCGAGGAGTCGATCCGCTCGATGGTGACGATGTACGCCGGCCACGACCGCATCCACCTCGGCCAGATCGAGACGATCAAGACGGCGCTCTTCCCGAAGAGGCGTGCGCGCAAGCCGGCGGCGGGCAAAAAGTCCCCGCGGGCGGGCACGAAGACGCGCGGTTGATCCGCTCAGCTCCGCGGGGCGGCGCCTCTCGTCCATCGCGCGGCGAGCCCGGCGAGCGGGGCGGCCCGCCCCCGCCGAAGATCGGGCGAAAAACCCGCGACCAGAAGAAACGCGCGCCGGCGATCTCGCGGTGGCGCCGCGCGTGCGCCTCGCGGAGCGCGGCGGCGGAGAGCCGGCCCTGGAGGAAGGCGGCGACCGGCTCCCCGGCGGCCTCGCCGGTCAGGAGCGCCGTCGCCATGCCCGCCCCCGTGTAGGGGTCGAGCACCCCGGCCGCGTCGCCGGCGAGGAGGACGTCGTGCGCGATCGCTCCGTGCGCGCCGAGATGGACCGGCTCGGAGAGAAGCACGGGGCCCGGCTCGGGCACGAGCCCGTCGAGGTCGCGGGCGAGCGCCGGGCTCCGCTCGCGCAGGCCGCCGAGGAGCAGGTCGAAGTCGTGATGCGCCTCCTTCGCGAGCGCGGGCGACGCGAGCGCCGCGAGGTTCACGGCGCCTCCTTCGACGCGCGAGAGGCCGAGGTAGCCGCCGGGGAAGACGTGGAGGACCGCGCGCCCCGCGAGACGCGCGCTCTCGCCGGAGAGGTGCTTCTTGAAGCCGAAGAGCGTGGCCGGCCTCCCGAAGAACGGCCGCCCCAGCTTCCCGTCGAGAGGCGCGTACCGGCCCCAGGCCCCGATCACGACGCGCGCCTCGACCGCGAGGTCGGGTCCCTCGAGACGGAATCCCTTCCCGAGCCCGCCTTCGAGCGCCAGGACCGGAGAGCCGAAGAGGAAGCGCGCGCCCACGCCCTCCGCCGCGCGCGCCACGATCGTGTCGAGTCGCTCGCGGGAGATCGAGAGCACCGGCGAGGCGAGAGGCGCCTCGACCGCGCGGCCGTCGGGCCGCACGACCGTGAAGCGGCTGATCGTCTCGGCGCCGGCCCCGCGCACTGCCGCGAGCGCGCCGAGCCGCTCGAGCGCGGGGAGCGCCTCGTACGAGAGGAACTCGCCGCAGATCTTCGCGCGCGGGAAGCGGGCCTTCTCGATCACCACGACGTCGACGCCGTCTCGGGCGAGCGCGCCGGCCGCGGCGCTCCCCGCGAGGCTTCCGCCCACGACCGCGACGTCGCAGCGAAGCGTCATCCTCTCTTCCACACGAGCTGCCAGGCGAACGGCCCGACCCTCGCGACGGAAGCGCCGGGGAGGACCCGGGCCGCGATCGCGCGCGCCTCGAGGAGCGTGTACGCCTGAAGCACCGAGGCGCGTCCATCCGCGACCGAGAGGCGTGACTCGAAGGCGAGAGGGCCGAGCGCGGAGATGATCCCGAGGGCGACGGCGCTCCGCGTCAGGTCGAACGCGACGACGGCGCGCCGCGCGACGCGGGCCGACTCGGCGAGGAGGAGCTCCAGCTCCTCGGGAGCGAAGTGGTGGAGGAACAGCGTCGAGAAGACGACGTCGACCCCGCGCGAGGCGAGCGGCAGGCGGAAGGCGTTTCCCGCGAGCGCACGTCCGCGCCGCGCGAGGCGCACGTGCGCCACCTTCAGGTCGGCGGCCCAGCACGCCGCCCCGAGATTTTCCACGTCGCGCACGACGTGCCCCGAGCCGCACCCGACGTCGAGGACCGTGAGCGGACCGGGGCCGAGCTCCGCGAGGAGCGGCCCCAGACGCCGCCGAACCATGCGGCGCCCGCCGAGCCTCGCGTGCACCCACTCGATGTCGTGGAGGGACGCCTCGGCCTCCTTGGTCGGGACGTCGGTCTCGTCCAGCAGCTCCGTCGAGGGGCGGCGCCTCAAGCGACGGCGCGCCCGTTCCTCACGACGAGCGCGGAGTTCTTGGACCCGAACGCGATGCCGTTGCAGAGCGCGAACTCCACCTCGGCGCGGCGCGGGCGGTGCGCGACGTAGTCGAGGTCGCATTCCGGATCGGGCTCGTCGAGGTTGATCGTGGCCGGCAGGAACCCGTCGGCGAGCGCGAGGAGCGACGCCGCCAGGCCCGCCGCCCCCGACGCGCCCTGCGGGTGGCCGATCTGGCTCTTCACCGTGCTCCCGGGAATCGCCGCCGCGCGCGCGCCGAGGGCCAGCTTCGTGGCGCGCGTCTCGATCACGTCGTTCAGGACTGTCGACGTGCCGTGGTACTGGATATAGCCGACGTCGGGCGGCGAGAGGCCGGCGTCGCGGAGCGCCTCGACCATCGCGCGCGCCGGCTCCTCGCCCGACTCGTCGAGCCGCACGCGGTGGTGCGCGTCGCACGTGGACGCGTACCCGAGCACCTCGGCGTAGACCTTCGCGCCGCGCGCGCGGGCGCGCTCCCAGGGCTCGAGGACGAAGAGCCACGCGCCCTCGCCGAGGACGAAGCCGTCGCGCCCCGCGTCGAACGGCCGGCTCGCGGTCGCCGGGCGGTCCCGCCGCGCGGCGGCGAGGATCCTCATCAACGCGAAGCCGGTCATGATGCCGGGCGTGATGACGGCGTCGGCGCCGCCCGTCAGGACGACGTCCCGTTCCCCCCAGGCGATCGACTTCGCCGCGTAGGCGAGCGCGTCGACAGAGGACGTGCAGCCGGTCGTGACGACGTGCGACGGGCCCTTCAGCCCGAAGCGCATCGAGATCTCCGAGGAGAGCGTCCCGATCGTGCCCGTCGGGATCGAATAGACGGACGCCTTCTTCAGGTCGCCGCGGTACCAGTGACCGTACATCTTCTCGAAGAACTCGACGGGTNNNGACGACGCCGACGTCGCGGCGCTCGTCGAGCGTGAGCCGCGAGGTGTCGATCCCTGCGTCGGCGAACGCCTCGTCCGCCGCCGCGAGCGAGAGCGGCACGACGCGGGAGACGTGCCTCAGCTCGCGCGCCGGCATCTGCTCCTCCGGGTCGAAACCCTTCACCTCGGCCGCGACCGTGACCGGCAGGCCCTCCGGGTCGAAGAGCGTGATCCGGTCGACTCCCGAGCGAGCGGCGCGGAGGCCTTCGGTGAAGGCGACGCGGCCGTTGCCGATCGGCGTCAGGCAACCGACGCCTGTGATGACGACGCGCCGCCCATTCACCCGAGCGTCGTCTCCTCTCCGCCGAGATAGGCCGGTACGAACGCCCCCGCCTCGAACCCCTTCGGCGCGAGCGGCGCCGCGCGGAGGTGCCCGCCGTCGAACGCGAAGCAGGCCGGATGGAGCGCGAGGCGTGGCCCGGGGTTCTTCACGGGACCGGTGAGGCGCGTGTCCACCGCCTCGGGCGCGGCGGGGGAGAGGCCGGCCATCTTCCTGAGGGCGGCGCGCACGAACATGTCGAACGCGACGGCGGCGGAGACGGGATTGCCCGGCAGCCCGAAGACGAGCGTCGCTCCCACGCGCGCGAAGAGGAGCGGCTTGGCGGGGCGGAGCGAGACCTGGTGGAAGACGACCTCCGCTCCGAGCGACTCGAGGACGGACGGCATGAGGTCGTAGTCGCCCGCCGAGACGCCGCCCGTCGTCAGGAGGACGTCGAGGCCGCGCTCGAATACGCCCGCGAGCGCGTCGCGAAGCGGGGCCTCGCCGTCGCCCACGACGCCCAGGTCGAGCACGTGGGCCCCGGAGCGCAGGAGCGCGCCGAGGAGGAGCGGGCCGTTCGTGTTGCGGATCTGCGCGGGCCCCAGCGCGGCGTCTGGAGCCACGACCTCGTCTCCTGTGACGAGGACCCCGACCCGCGCCCGCCGCGCGACCGCGAGCTCGGCGTGTCCGGCGGCCGCGGCGACCGCGAGGTCCGCGGGCGTGAGGCGGCGGCCGGGCGCCAGGAGCGTCTCGCCCTCCGCGATCACCTCGCCGCGGGCGCGGATGTGCGCGCGCGCCCCCGGCGCCTTCGCGACGCGGACGAGGCCTCCGTCCGGCGCCGCGTCCTCCACGGGCACGATCGCCTCGCAGCCGGGCGGGATCGGCGCGCCCGTCATCACCTTCAGCGCCTCGCCCGCGCCGAGCGGGCGGCCCGGAGATGCTCCGGCCGCGAGCGATCCGACGACGCGGAGCACCCTCCCCGCGTCGGCGTCGGCGACGTGGACGGCCCAGCCGTCCATCGCCGTGGTGTCGAACGGCGGGACGTCGCCGTCGGCGGTCACCGCCTCCGCGAGCGCGCGTCCCGCCGCCACGTCGAGCGATACGCGTTCGGAAGGGAGCGTCCGCGCCGATTCGACGACCCGCGCCAGCGCCTCGTCGAGAGCGATCACCGAAGAACGATAGCAGTCTTCGTCGGCCCTTCGGCCGGCGCCGCCTGCGCCGTAGGCGACCGTAACGTAAAATCTTTCGGTGCCCGAGGCGAAGTTTCAGTTTCGAGGCGACCTCGCGGCGACGCCCCTGCCCGAGGTCCTACAGACCGTCTATCACTACAAGGTCCCCGGCGTCGTCACGGCGTCGCGGGACGGGATCGAGAAGAAGATCTTCATCTGGGGCGGTGACGTCATCTTCGCGAGCTCCGGGGAGCGGTCCGACTCGCTGGGCGATTTCCTCCTCCGGACCAAGCGCATCACCCAGGAGCAGATGGACGAGTCCGTCGAGATGCTGCTCCTCTCCGCGGGAGAGAAGCGCCACGGCACGATCCTCGTCGAGATGGGCGCCGTCTCACCGCAGGAGCTGTTCGACATCGTCACCGCACAGGTGAAGTCCATCGTCTTCTCGATGTTCGAGTGGGAGGACGGCGAGTTCGGGTTCGAGGTGGGGCAGTTCAAGACCGACGAGCTGATCCAGCTCGCGATTCCCGCGCGCCAGGTGATCCTGGACGGCGTGAAGATGATGCACGACGCGCGGCGGCTCGTGTCCTTGCTCGGGCCGTCCTGGACGGTCTTCGACCCGAGCTACACGCCGACCGAGCTCGGCGACCTGACGCTCGAGATGGGCGAGATCCGCCTCCTCCAGCACGTGGACGGCACGAAGACCCTCCGCGAGCTGATCACGCTCGGTCCGGGCGACGCCTCGCACAACGCGAAGCTCGTCTACGCCTTCTACGCGCTGAAGCTGATCTCCCGGCGCGAGATGACGACGAAGGCGGTGCGTAAGATCCAGTGGAAGACCGCCGGCGGCGGCTTCAGCCCCGACGGGGAGTGAAGAAGGACGGACGATGCCCCTCTATGAATACCTGTGCGGGAAGTGCGGCCGCACGATCGAGGTGATCCAGAGCTACGCCGACCCGCTCCTGAAGATCTGCGACAGCTGCGGCGGCGAGCTGAAGAAGCTGATGTCGGCGCCCGCCGTGCAGTTCAAGGGGAGCGGGTGGTACGTGAGCGACTACGGGAGGAGCTCGGGGAAGAAGGAGGGGGGAGAGGGGACGTCGGAGTCGAAGAACGAGAGCAAACCAGAGGCGAAATCAGAGAAGCCGGAATCGAAAAGCGAATCGAAGAGCGAGTCGAAATCCGAGGGGAAGCCCGAGTCGAAGTCCGAGACGAAATCCGAGACCAGGTCCGAGAAGAAGAAGCCCGACGCCGCCTAGAGCTGGAGCGTCTTCAAGTAGGCCCGGAACTTGTCGCCCAGGTCGCTGCGCGAGAGCGCGACCTCCACCGTCGCCTGCAGGAACCCCAGCTTGTCGCCGGCGTCGTAGCGCTTCCCCTCGAAGCGGTAGCCCGTGAGGCGGACGCCGGAGCGGAGGAGGTTCTTGAGGGCGTCCGTGAGCTGGATCTCGCCGCCGGCGCCGGGCGTCGTTCCCTCGATCGCGGCGAAGACTCCGGGCGGCAGGACGTAGCGTCCGATGATCGCGAGGTTCGACGGGGCTTTTTCGACCGGCGGCTTCTCCACGAGGTCTGAGATGCGCCAGCGGCTCTCGCCGTCCGGCTCGCCCGCGATGACGCCGTACGACTTCGTCTCGGCGCGCGGCACCTCCTGCACGGCGATGACGGCGCCCCCCGTCTCCTCGTAGACCTTCATCATCTGGCCGATCGCCGGCGTGGCGCCCACGATGATGTCGTCGCCGAGCAGCACGGCGAAAGGCTCCTCGCCGATCCAGTCGCGAGCCTGGAGGATCGCGTGCCCCAGCCCGAGCTGCTCCTTCTGGCGCACGTAGGCGACGTCTATGAGGGACGAGATCGCGCGCACCTGCTCGAGGAGGTCGAGCTTGCCCTTCTCCTCGAGCACGCGCTCGAGCTCGTACGAGACGTCGAAATGGTCCTCGATCGAATTCTTGCCGCGTCCGGTCACGATCAGGATCTGCTCGATCCCGGCGGCCTTCGCCTCCTCGATCACGTACTGGATGAGCGGCTTGTCGACGAGCGGAAGCATCTCCTTCGGCTGCGCCTTCGTGACCGGCAGGAAGCGAGTGCCCAGGCCCGCGGCGGGGAAGACGGCCTTCCGGATCTTCATCGGACCTCCGTGACGCGCTCGGGTGGGAGGGGCCGCGGCGGGTGCCGCGGAGGGCCGCGAGTCTACTAAAGGTAAAATGACACCGTGCGGAGGCGGATCTCTCCCTGGCTCACGGCGCTCCTCGTGTGCGCGGGGCTCGGATTTCGCGCGGACTCGGAGCTCCTGCGCGCCGAAGGCGCGTGGTACCGCTACCCGCTCCCCGGCGCCGAGGTGAAGTCGCTCGTCGCGGACCCGTCCGAGCGCGGCGTCTTCTATGTGGGCACCGCGCAGGGGGGCATCTACCGCTCGACGGACGGCGGTCGATCCTGGCTCGCGCCGCGCGGCGGGGCGTCGTTCCCCGGCTACGCCGTCACCGCGATCGCCGTCGACCCGGTCCGCCGCGGCACGATCTGGCTCGGGCTCACCGGCGTCGTGAAGGGCGGCCTCCTCGCGCGCTCGGACGACCGGGGCGCGACGTTCCTCGACGTGAGGCGCTGGCCCGACCGCGCGGCCGCGCGCGTCGTGGCGGTCTCGAGGGAGAACGGGCGGCGCGTCGTCGCGGTCGGCGGCGACTACGGCGTCGAGGTGTCGGAGAACGACGGGGTGACGTGGCGCGCGTCGCTTCCCGCGCTCGATCCGGGCGCCGGCGTCTCGTTCCTCGCCTTCCACCCGTCGCGCGCCGGCGTCATGTTCTGCGGCTCGTTCCGCCACCCGTTCCGCTCTCTCGACACGGGACGCACATGGAAGCGGATCGCGAACGGGATGATCGAGGACACGGAGGTCTTCGCGCTCGAATTCGCGAAGGACGAGCCCGACACGTTCTGGGCGGCGACGTGCGGCTGGGTGTACCGCACGACCGACGGCGGCGGGAGCTGGACGCGCTACAAGGACGGCCTCGTCGACCGCCGGAGCCACGTCGTGCGGATGGACCCGCGCGATCCGGGCCGGATCCTCGTCGGGACCACGGGAGGCCTCTTCGAGTCGACCGCAGCCCCGCGCATCTTCCACAGGCTCGGGCGCGAGCTCGTCGTGAACGCGCTCGCATTCGATCCGCACGACCCTCGCGTCCTCCTCGTCGGAACCGAGGCCGACGGTGTCTTGAGGAGCGAGGACGGCGGCGCGAGCTCGGTCCCCGCGAACGACGGCCTCGCGGAAGCGCGCGTCTCCTCCGTCGCGACGACGGCGAAGGGGACGGTGGTGATGTCGCGCGCGGCCGACGGCCCGAGCGGCGGGCTCTGGTCGCTCGACCCGGCGACCGGCGAGGCGGCGAAGCTCGCCTCGCCCCCGGCGACGGTCCTCGCGCTGGCGGCCTCGGGCGAGAGGATCGTGGCCGGCACGCCCGACGGCGTCTTCGTGGCCGAGAGGCCTGGCGAGCCGTTCACTCTGGCGCTCGCGCGCGCGGCGCGCGGCTTCGCGCAGGACCCCGGTGGGCTGCTCCTCGCCGCGACGGACGGCGGCGTCTTCGGGTCGGCGGACGGCGGACGGCGCTGGGGACGGGCCGGCACGCTCACGGCGCGCGTCGAGCACGTGAAGCGCGCGCGCTTCACCGGCGTCGGCGCCGGGACGACGTTCGCGATCGAGAGCGGAGGCCGCACGCTCTGGTGGGACGGGCGGGATTGGGTCTTCCAGCCGGTTCGATACTCGCCAGGCGGGAAGCTGGGCGGCGGATTCGGCCGCCCGCCCGTGACGCTGCGGTGGACGCCCGATCCCATCGGCGTCGAGCTGGACGCCGCGCGCGCTCTCCTCGTCTACCGGCCCGAGCAGGAGGACGGACAGGGCGTCTTCCTCGCGCTCCCCGAGGCCGGCCTCTCGGTCGGCGGATGGGCCGGGGACCCGCGCAGCAAGCAGGGCCTCTTCCTCGCGACGCTCGGGCGCGGCCTCTTCCGCTTCGTGCCCGGCCCGCCGCCCGAGGCGGCCGCCCTCGCGCTCCCCGACGAAGTCGCGCCGCTCGCGGCCGCCGCGCCGCACGTCGGCAGCAACTGATTTGATACTCCGCGATTCGCGACCGGGTCGCGAATCGCTCCGCCTAGCTCACCGGCCCGGGACGTCTCGGTAGATCAGCTTCGCGCTCGGGACGACTCCGTTCTTCGGCGCGACACCGGCGTTCACCTCGACGACCGTGTCGGACTTCGCCTTCGGCGGGTAGGAAGGGCACGGGTCGGCCGCGCAGGGCGGCACGTCGCGGAGGACGTCGACGACCGTGCCGTCCTTCAGCGTGTAGATGATGTCGAGCGGGAAATGGCAGTTCTTCATCCAGAACGGGCGGACCTCGAGGCCTTCGAAGAGGAAGACCATACCGCGGTCCTGCGGCATCGACGCGCGGTACATCAGGCCCTGCGCGCGTTCGTCGTCGGTTTTCGCGATCTCGACTGCGATCGCCGCGCCCGAAGGGAGCACGACGCGCGCCCCGGCGGGGGCCGCCGGAGCGCGGGTCGGCACCGCGGGCGCGCCGCCGCGCGCGGGGGAGC
>WNFL01043234.1_pt1 | contig 15315 bp, 14 predicted proteins | sample 5400361 | NCBI WGS metagenome assembly WNFL01 (sample SAMN13153351, study PRJNA577476) | soil metagenome | isolation source: 40 cm soil on Douglas fir-dominated hillslope | place: USA:California | collected 2013-09-17
CGGCTACAACTGGCTGCTGCGCCGTAACAAGGGCCTGCAGGACAGCCTGCGCAATTTCTCCGGCGATCTGCACGCCTACCTGGTCGGCGGCGCGCGCGTTGGCGACGGCACCGCGGCTGCTGGCGCACGCAAGTAGCAGCAGGACGGGGCACAGGAACGATTCGCAGGTGATTCCAACATGTCAATGAATGTCCAGCAAGGGGATGCCGAAGAGTTCGGCATCATGTCGGACATCAACACGACGCCGCTCGTGGACGTCATGCTGGTGCTGCTGATCATCTTCCTGATCACCATTCCGATCATCACCAAGACGGTGCCCGTCACGCTGCCGAAGGCGGTGAATATCCCCACCAAGACCAAGCCGGAGAACATCACCATCTCGGTGGATGCGGCCGGCCAGACCTGGTGGAACGGCAAGCTGGTGGCCGACCGGGATGCACTGATCCGCAAAGTGGTCGTCGAGGCGGTCAAGGTGCCGCAGCCGGAGATCCACATCCGCGGTGATGCCGGCGTGCGCTACGAGGCCATCGGGCGGACGCTGTACTCGATCCAGCGCGGCGGCATCGTAAAGCGTTAGAACCAGTCGGAGTCAGCAAACATGTCGATGAGCGTGGGTGGAGACAAGCAGAGTGTGATGTGCGACATCAACACGACGCCCCTGATCGACGTCATGCTGGTGCTGCTGGTCACCCTCATCATGTCGCTGCCGATCCAGACGCACGCGGTCAAGCTTGACATGCCGCCGCCCGATCTGACCCTGCCGCCGCCAATAGTCATTCCTGAAATCATTAATCTGGACATCGATTTTGACGACAGCATTTACTGGAACGGGAACAAGGTGGACCTGACGCAGCTTGATGGCTTCTTCATCAGCGAACGCACCAAGGACCCGCAGCCTGAGATACACCTGCGTCCCGACAAGCGCTCCCATTACGATACGACCGCCAAGGTGCTCGCTTCGGCGCAACGCAATCAGATGCTGAAGATCGGGTTTGTGAATACGACGGAATTCGCGGAATAAGCGCCTGATTGCATTTGGTAAGTTGCATAGCCGCCGCCGGGAACGATCGCCTGGCCTGGCGCTCAAATCAGGTTAACGGGTCGGCGAAAGTTTAGACCCTCACAGAGGTTGACTATGACTCGTGTTGCATTAACGCTCGCCGCTGTACTGGCAGTCTCCCTGTGCAATGGCGTGGTGCGCGCCGATGAGCCGCAGGTGAGCAAGGGCACGGCGAAGATCCTCAAGGCCGCGCAGGAAGCGCTGGCCGTGAAGAACTACAACGAAGTGCTTGCCAAGACCCGCGAGGCGGCGGCGGTCACGGGGCGCAATGCCTACGACGATTTCGTCATTCACGAACTGCAGATGGCGGTTTACGCGGCGCAGAGCAACTACACCGAAACCGGCGCTGCGATCGAGGCCATTATCGATTCGCCCTATCTGCCGGCGGCCCAGAAGCCGCAGCTGTTGCGCACGCTGATGAGCATCGAATACCAGGACAAGAACTACGACAAGGCCATCCTGTACGGCGAGCGCGCGCGCGCCGCGGGCGACAACAGCTCGGACACCGAGCTCACCGTCGCGCAGGCCTACTTCCTGAACGGCAAGTACAAGGAAGCGCTCGCGGGCATGCAATCCATTGTAGAGCGTGACGAACAGGCCGGACACAAGCCAACCGAAAAGGCGCTTAACTTGATCTGGAACTGCGCGATAAAGGTCAGAGATGACGCGGCAGCCGCGCGCGCGGTGGAGAAACTGATCGTCAATTATCCGAAACCGGATTACTGGGCCAATGCGATGGTCGGGGTGCAGATGAAAAGCACCGATAACGACGATCGCTTGCGGCTCATGACCTTCCGCCTGATGTCGCAGGTGGGCGTGCTCAAGAAGGGTGGTGATTTCACTGAGATGGCTCAGATTGCGCTTGACCAGGGAAACCCCGGTGAAGCGCAGAACGTGCTGGAGCAGGCTCTGGCGAAAAATTTGTACACCGATGCGCATGACAAGGAGCGCAGCCAGCGCCTGCTCGACAAGGTGCGCAAGCAGGCGAGCCAAGATCGCGCCAGCTTGCCAAAGTACGAAAAAGACGCGGCAACCGCCGCCACGGGCGACGACTACGTGCAGGTCGGCGCGGCCTACCTCGGTTTCGGCGAGTCCGACAAGGCCGTCTCCGCGATCACCACCGGCATCGCCAAGGGCAAGCTCAAGCATCCGGATGAAGCCTATCTGCTACTGGGCATGGCCTATGAGCGGGCCAAGAACAAAGCCGAGGCCGTGAAGGCCTTTGGCCGGGCGACGAGCGACCCTAAATACGGGCGCCTCGCCAAGCTGTGGGTGCTGGAGGCGCGTTCCTGACCGGCCTGGTGCCGAGGATGTCGAAGGCTAGAGGGACTTAAGCCATGACCATCACGGCCGGCGATCGTATGCCCGCGGGGAAGTTCAGAATCATGGGCGAGAAGGGCCCGCAGGACCTGAGCACCGCCGAGCTGTTCAATGGCAAGCGGGTGGTGCTGTTTTCAGTTCCCGGTGCGTTTACCCCGACCTGCAACGCCAAGCACCTGCCGGGCTATCTGAGCCAGGCGGCTGAATTCAAGGCCAAGGGCATCGACACCATTGCCTGCATGGCCGTCAACGATGTGTTTGTGATGAGCGCCTGGGGAAAGAGCAGCAACGCCGGTTCAGCCGTGCAAATGCTGGCGGACGGCAATGGTGAATATGCGCGGGCGCTGGGTCTCGAGCTGGATGCACGCGGATTTGGCATGGGGGTCCGCGGCCAGCGCTTTGCGCTCGTGGTCGACAATGGTGTGGCCACCCAGGTGTTCGTCGAAGCGCCGGGCGAATTCAAGGTATCCACGGCCGAGCACGTGTTGAGCCAGCTGTAAGAGCGGCCGCTAGTGACTTGATTTGTCACTGATCCCATCGCAGATCGCCGCTGCCCTGGAACAGGCGGGCACGGTCCTCGTGCCCAGCCGCCAGCGTGAGGTGGCGCTGCGTCTCGCGCATACCCGCGCGCAGCTCGCGGCCGGGCTCACGGCCTGGCCCTCTCCCGATATCTGTACCTGGGCCACCTGGCTGGAGCGCTGTGCGGAGCAGGCCCGCCGTGGGTCGTTAAGGGGGCGCCGCCGCTTGGGGCGGGCAGAGGAATGGCTCCTGTGGCGCGAGGCGGCGGTCGAAGCCTGCGAGGGCCTGGAGCTCATGAGCCCGGCCAGCCTGGGCGATGCCCTGCACCGCTCCTCGATGCTGCAGGAGGCCTGGAACGTGCGCTGGGCGGGCGCCGCGGTGTCGGAATACGGCGTGCTGCAGCGGGCCCGGTCGGCGATGGCGCGACGCTGTCGGACGCGGGGCCTGTACTCCGCTGGCGATTGGACCGCGGTGCTGGAGGGTGCTCCGCCCGCCCCGGCGCCCCTCCTGCTCGCGGGGTTCCCCCTCATGGGCAGCACGCTGGAAGCGCGAGTGCGGGCTCTGGGCGCGTCCTTTGCGGAGGACACCAAAGGCCTCGAAGCCGCCGCCCCCGGGCCCCGTCAGGTGCGCTCGGGTGCGGACCGGGGCGATGAACTGCGCCTCGCGGCGCAGTGGTGCCGTGAACAGCTCGAGGCGGATCCGGCGGCGCGCCTCCTGGTGGTCATCCCGCAGCTGCACGAGCAGCGCGCAGGCGCGGTCCAGGCCTTCGAACACGCGCTGCACGGCGGAGCATTGCTCGCCGAGCGGGGCGATGCCCTGTACGCGCTGGAGGGCGGGCAACCCTTGAGCGGCTACCCGCTGGTGGCAGCGGCTCTGGGGTTGCTGGCTCTGGCCAGCGGGCCCGTCGGTTTTAGCCAGGCGGCGGCCCTACTGCGCTCGCCCTATTTGAGCTGTGGGTCGCAGGCCCAGCGCGCCGCTCTCGAATTGCTCCTTCGGGAACGCAACGTGCACCAGGCGGATTTTGCCCTGCTGCTGGATCTGGCGCGGACCGGAGTGACTGGCCCGCTGGCCGGCCTCGCCGCCGCACTGGACATTGCCGCGCCGTCGATGCATTTGCCCTGGGGGGAGCGCCACGGGGCCGGGTGGTGGGCACGGCGTTATGTCGAAATCCTGGAGGCGCTGGGCTGGCCCGGTACCGAGCCATTGGGGAGCCCGGAACTGCAGCAGTGCGACCGCTTGCGCGAACTGCTGGGCGAATTCGACCGGCTCGCTGAAGACGGGGAGCCGTTGCGTGCCGGCGAGGCGTTTGAGCTGCTGGAAGGGCTGGCCCGCCGGACCGCCTTTGAGCCGGAGAGCGCGGACGTGCCGGTGACCCTGACGGAGTCCCTGGATGACCCTCTGGTGAGCTATGAGGGCATCTGGGTGGCGGGTCTGGCCTCAGACACCTGGCCGCCACCCCCCCGTCCCGACCCCTTCCTGCCGATTGCCGCGCAGCGCGAGCTGGACTACCCAGCCGCAAGCCCGCAGGGGCAGCTGCTGGCCGCGCAGAGGGCGATGGCCGCCTGGGAGCGATGCGCCGCCGAGGTGGTCTACAGCTGGCCGGAGTTTGACGGTGAGGTGCCGCTGGAACCCAGCCATCTGCTCGTGCCGGCGCCACCGCCGAAGCCACGAACCGGCGAGCGGGTGCGAGCGCCTCTGTCCCCCGATCGACTGGTGCAGGCCATGCAGCGCTCGGCGCGGCGCGAGCCGCGGCCGGCGGAACAGCCCATCGCCTGGCCGCGCGCCCAACATTTGCCGCGCGGCACCCGGAGCGTGGAGCTGCAATCCCTGTGTCCCTTCCGCGCGCTCGCCGAACTGCGCCTCGCGGCCCATCCGGTGGTGGACCCCGTCCCAGGCCTGGATCGCCGCGAGCGCGGCCAGATCCTGCACCACGCGCTCGAGCTCGTCTGGGGCCAGCTGCGGGGATCAGGCGCACTCAAGGCCCAGTCGCGCGAGTCCGCAGGCCTGGGCGTCCTGGTGCGCACGTCCGTAGCGCGAGCCCTGGACACGCGCCTGTCACGGCGAGTCCTGCCGCTGGCGCCAGCGCTGGTGCAGAACGAGCAGCGACGCCTCGAGGCGCTGATCCTGGGCCTGCTGGATCAGGACCTGGCGCGTGCCGAAGTGGCGGACTTCACCGTCAGCCAGCTCGAACAGGCACAGGAGGCCGAGCTGGGCGGGATTCCCATCCGCGTGCGCATGGACCGCGTCGATCGCCTGGAGGACGGACGCTTCATCATCCTGGACTACAAAAGCGGCAGGGCACAGCCCTTCAGTCCGCTCGATGAACGCCCGCGGCAGGCACAGCTGCTCGCCTACGCGACGCTCGCGCCTGCGCCCCTGGCGGGAATCGCCGCGGTGTATCTGCGCGCGGGACAGATTCGCTGGCGCGGCGCCGCGGCCGATCCTGCGCTGCTGCCAGAGCTGGGCCGGAGGAGGGCCGCAGGTCCGTCCTGGCCTGAGCTGCTGCTGCACTGGCGCCATGTCATCGACACTCTGGCGCGGGAATTTGCGGCCGGCATCGCCACGGTGCAGCCACTGCCTGGCGCCTGCAGGAACTGCCACCTGCCCGGCCTGTGCCGGATCGCCGCCGAGAAGCAGCCGCCCCCAGAATCTGAATCCGAGGGAGCGCCGGATGATGCCGTCTGATCCGGCGTCGCGGACGGCGATGGAAGCCCTGCACGCCGATACGGCCGCGCGCGCCGCGGCGCTCGATCCCAGACGCTCCTTCCTGCTGCAGGCACCGGCCGGCTCGGGCAAGACCACGGTGCTGAGCTGCCGCCTGCTGGCGCTGCTGGCGAGCGTCGATGCGCCGGAGGAAATCCTCGCCATCACATTCACGCGCAAGGCGGCGGCCGAGATGCGCACGCGCGTACTGAACGCACTGCGGGCGGCGCGCCAGGGCGAGAGCGGACGCGAACTCGAGGCGCCGCTCGCGGCGGCCGCGCTGCGCCGGGATCGCGAGCGCGACTGGCGCCTGCTCGAAACGCCGGCGCGCCTGCGCGTGATGACGATCGATGCCTACTGTCAGACACTTGCGGCGCAGCTACCGATCGCCTCACGGAGCGGATTGCGGCTCGAAATTGCCGAGCCCGCCCAAGCGCTGTACGCCGCGGCGGCGCGGCGCGTGCTCGAACGTGCCCTCGCCGAGGCCGAACTGGTGGCACCGGTGCAGCTGCTGTTCGGCCGGCTGGATAACGACTGGTCGCGCTTTGAGAATCTGCTGGTCCTGATGCTGCAGCAGCGGGCCCACTGGTTGCCGCGCGTGCTGGCAAATGAGGGGCCGGAGCTCGGGGCCCGCGTGGCCGCGAGCCTGCGGGTGCTGATTGCCGAACAGCTGGGCCGGGCACTCGATGGCCTGCCGGCGCGGCAACTGCGGCTAGGCGAGCCGCTCGCCGCGCAAGCGGCGCGCAATCTTTTGGCCGCGGCCGGCGGTCGCGCTGAGGCACTCGACCCTGGCGCGCGGGCCTGGCTCGAGTCTGCTGAATCCGCGCTGCGTGCGGCACCGGAGGACCTGCCGCGCTGGCAGTTCATGGCCCAGCTCGCGGTCACCGGCGAAGGTGAGTGGCGCCGCCGCTGGACGCGCAAAGAGGGCTTCGATCCAGCGCACGGCGCGGATAAGCGGGCGCTCGCGGCATGGGTCGCCGAGCTCGCGCGATTGGATTCCGCCCGGGCCCTCGTCAATGGTCTGCTGCTCCTGCCCGATGCCGGCGTCAATGCCGAGGACACGGCGGCCCTCGCCGCGCTGTCATTGCTGCTGCGTCACGCGGCGGCCGAGCTGCAGCTGGAATTTGCTGCACAGGGGCGCGTCGATTTTGCCGCGGTCGCCGCGGCCGCACGCGCGGCGCTGACGGAGGAGGGTGAACCCACGGATCTGGCGTTGCGATGCGGCAGCGCCATCCGCCACATACTGATCGATGAGTTCCAGGACACTTCTCTGGACCAGTTCGAGCTGCTGCAGGCGCTGACGGCCGGCTGGGAACCCCAGGATGGCCGCACGCTGTTCGCGGTCGGGGACCCGATGCAGTCGATCTACCAGTTTCGCGAAGCCGAAGTGGGGCTGTTCCTGCGCGCGCGCGCCTTGGGTGTAGGTGCGGTCCGGCTCGAGTCACTGCAGCTGCGCAGAAATTTTCGTTCCGCGCCACAGCTCATCGACTGGTTCAACTCCCACTGTGGCGCACTGTTTCCGGAGCACGATGACGCGCGCCTGGCGGCGATCCGCTACCTGCCGGCGGTCGCGGCACGCACCGATCTGGAAGGGGCCGTGACCGTGCATCCGTTGGGATCGCCGGCCGCTGAAGCGGAGGCCGCGTGCATTGTCGAGCTGGTGCGCGCGCGCCGCTCGCGCGAGCCGGACCTCAAGGTGGCGATACTGGTGAATGCACGCCAGCAGGCCGCCCCGATCGCCGCCGCACTTCTGGCGGCCGGAATCGCCGTCCGCGGCCTGAGACTCGAGCCGCTGCGTGAACGCGCCGTGGTGCGTGACCTGTGTGCCCTGGCGCGCGCGCTGCAGCACCCCGGCGATCGCAGCGCCTGGCTGGCGGTGCTGCACGCCCCGTACTGCGGCCTGACGCTGGCGGAACTGCAGATGCTGAGCGAAGCGCAGAGCGCGACCCTGTGGGAGCTTGCCAACGATCCGTCGCGCGTGGCACCGCTCGCGGCGGGTGCGCAGCGCCGGCTGGCGCGCCTGTGCCTCGCCCTTACACCGGCGCTGTCGGGGCCGGAGCGGGCCTTGCCGCTGTGGCAGCGCGTCGATCTTGCCTGGCTGCGCCTGGGCGGGCCGGCCGCCTGTGAGGACGAGCGCGAACTGCTGGATGCACGGGAATTTCTCCGGGCGCTCGCCGGCGCGCCACGCGCCGAGGAATTGTCCGGTGATGCCTTCGATGAATTTGCCGCCGCGCTCTATGCCGCGCCGGCGACCGCTGAGCACGCGGTGGAAATCCTGACCATGCATGGCGCCAAGGGGCTCGAATGGGACCTCGTGATCGTGCCCGGCATCGGATTGAGCCAGCGCGTCGATGCCGAACCGCTCCTGCACTGGCTGGAATTACCGGGGGCGGGCGCCGCTCCTGAGCTGCTGCTGGCGCCAATCAGCGCCACGGGTGTGGCGCCCTCCCGCACGCTGGCCGGTTACATCCGCCATCTGCGCCGCGAGCGCTCGCGCCTCGAGCGCGTGCGCCTGCTGTACGTGGCCGCCACGCGCGCACGACGCGAACTGCACTGGTTTGGCGCCGCGCCGCTCAACAGTGCGGGTGAGCTCGCACCGCGCCCTGGCACGGCGCTGGCTATGCTGTGGCCGAGCATTGGCCATGAATTCCAGGCGGCGCGTACCACGGCCATCGCCGATGTGCCACCGGCGCCGATTGACCCGCCTGCACCGGCCTGGCGCCTCACGGCAGACTGGGAGCCGCGCGATCTGCCGCCACCGGCGCCGGCCACGCGCCTGGAGCACTCGTTGCGCGATGACAGCACCGAGCCGGAATATTCCTGGGTCCGGCTGACCGCGCGCGCGGTGGGCACGATCGTGCACGCGGAACTGCAGCGGCTCGCGCAGCAGCCGCCGCTCCCGGAGCATCTTGATACGGTGCCCGAGGACTATTACGGCTGGCTCGAGGAGCATGGCGTGGTGGCCGCGGAGCGCGCGGACGCGGCGCTGCGCATTCATGCCGCGCTCAGCGCCACGCTGCGCGATGCGCGCGGGCGCTGGCTGCTCGGCGGAAATCATCGCGCGGCGCACAGCGAGCGGCGCATGACGGGGCGTCACGCCGGCCGTGTGGTGAACGTGGTCATCGATCGGCTGCTCGTCGAGCCCGACGGGGAACGCTGGGTCGTAGACTACAAGACCGGCACTCACGAAGGCGGCCAGCTGGCGGCCTTCCTCGCTGCGGAGGAGCTGCGTTACCGGCCACAATTGCAGCGCTACGCCACTCTCGTGCGTGCCGCAGCGCCGGGCCCGGTGCGCGCGGCGCTGTATTTCCCGCTGCTTGGGGAGTTTCGCGAAGTGGACCTGGAGGGTGCGGGAGTGTGATGCTGCGCGAGCGGGCGGCGCTAGAGCGTTCCGGTCAGGGAGAAGGTGCGGCGCCCGCGCGCATCGCGGTCAAGAAAGTCCACCGCTTTCACGAGATCGGCACTGGCTTCGGGCCTGGGGGTGATCAGGCCGTTGAGTTCATAATCGCTCCCGTCGCGCAGCTGCAGGGTGCCCGTCACCGCCAGCGGGCCGCCCACGTCGCGCAAATTGCCCACGATGGCAGCGTTTCCCTTCGCGGCGGGTCCGAACCTCAGCTCGTAACTGCCAAAGGCGATGGGCGGGTTGCGCTGCGCCAGGTCCAGGGCCGTCGCCGTGCCGATCAGCGCCTGCAGGCGATGCTGCTCGAAATGGATCTGCTTGAATTCCAGCCGCAGCGTGCCCCTCCAGCTGGTGGGAAACAGCGGCAGAAATTCCGTGCCGACGGGCAGCTGCGCGTGCACATCGCGCAGCTCAAGGTGCCCGCCCAGGCCGATCGACAGCCGCACCGTGCCCGGTGCGCGCGCATCTGCGCTGGACAAGTCCACATCGAAATGTCCGCGCAGCAGCGGCCAGGCGTGGGCGATCCAGCCCACATCCTGCAGCTCGACACCGGCGGCGCGCAGCCGCGTGCAGGAGCCGCGCCACAGGGATCCGGAGGGCAGCAAGCAATCGACACCCGGCGGAGCAAATTTCAGCGCCCAGGCCGCCGGTGCCCTGATCAGCACCGTGAGCAGGAACAGCGAGGCGGCCAGGACCGAGAGGAATCGCCACGGCATCGGGGTGCAATCCTTAAGGCGGCGCGAGCACAAAGCTGGCGCTGACCAGGCCTGGATTGTTGCCGCCGTCGATGCTGGCCGAAATCACCCGCACCCCGTGCCGCTGCACGAGTTCGCCGGCCCAGTGCAGCAGGCTGTCGAAGGCCACCTGCTCGACGCGCACGCTCAAGGCGCCGTCGCCGTTGGACTGGCTGGTGAGCGAGCGCGCGATTCCGGTTTCGCGCGCGACGCGATCGACGAGCACTACCAGCGACGCGCCGCTCGCGCCCGGGGCGCTCGCGCGCAGCGCACCGAGCTGCGGTGCCACCGACTGCAGCCAGGCCAGGTCCGCGCGCCGGGTCGCCACGCGCTGCTCGAGCCGGGCGACGTGACGTTCGAACGGCAGCAGCAGACCCACCAGCAGCACCACCGCACCGGTGGCGGATCCAAGCAGCACCACGCGCTGCTCGCGCGGCGTGAGCCCCTGGAACCAGTTGAGGAGCCGTTGCATCAGGAGGTGCCCGCGCGCAGCTGCACGTTGCCCTCGAAGGCATCGCCGGCCGGGGCGCCGGACACAATTTCTGCCTGCCACCCGGCGCTGCGCAGGGACTGATTGATGCGATCGAGGCTCTGAGCGTCGCCGGTGCGCACTTTGAGCTGCAGTGCGCCGTCGCGGAAACTCCACCTGCAGTTCCGGCAGCAGGCCGTACCGTCCGCCTCTGGACTGTGCACTCAGCAGCGCCTGTTCCACGCGCTCGCGTATTGAGGCATTGCCGCCGGTCCACTGCGCATCCACCAGCTCCCCGATCATGCGGTCGAGCTCATGATCAGCGCGGTTCAGCCGCGACAGCGACCAGGCCTGCGTGCCGAGATGAAACAGCAGCAGCCCCGCGGCGAGCGCTGCCGCGAGGCGCCAGCGCTGCCAGTGCGCGCTGATGTTTCCGCGCGGCGCGTAGCTGCCCTGCAGGAGATTGACGGGCGCCGCACCGGAGCCCAGCAGCTGCAGCTTCAGATCGGCCAGCTGTCCGCGCGCGCCTTCGATCTCGGAAGAGCGCCGCTGCCACTCGACCGACGTCGTATAGAGCAGTAACTGCGTGGTGGCGGTGGCTTCACCGCAGGCGATGGCCAACGCGGCGGCAAAGCCACCCGGCGGCGCCGACACGCTGAGCGCCGGGGCTTCACCAGCGCAGAAATTCAGGGCGTCGCCATCGAGCAGCGCCACGGCGTAGGCCGGACTGCGCGGCAGCAGTTCTGCTTCGCTGCACAGCAGGTCGGGCTCGAGGCCGGCGCCCTTGAGCTGCTCCAGGCACGCGTCGAGGAAAGTTCGGGCCACGACCGCGACCCGCGTGCGGCCGTGGGCGTCGGTCGCACCCAGGGCGCAGTGCTGCGCTTCGATATCGGAGGCAATCCGCTCCTCGATCGCGAACGGCGCGAGCTCGGCCGCGCGCGCACCGGAGCGCGGCGGCAGCTCCACATCCAGAGCGAGTACCTCGGCGGGGTTCACCAGGACCGCCACCCGACGGTTGGCCGCTGCGGCCGCCGCCGTCTCGAGGGGGCCCTCCTGCACCGAGGCGAGGGGCAGGCCGGTGGCGTCGATCGTCAGCCAGGCGGCCGCGGTCTCGGCGGCGCGGGGCATGCGTACGATGAGCCATTCCGCCATGCTTATTCCGTGCCGAAAGTTCTGAAAATCGGGCGCGTCTGACCGCTCTGACCCTGCTCGAGCAGACTGTACAAGGTGAAACGGGTGGTGCCAATAGTGATCCAGGTGCGCAGGCGGAAATAGGACGAAGTGGTGCCGATGTTGAGCCCCGGTTTCTGCGCCGCCCCGAGCCCGCTGATGAAACCGGCCAAGTCGGGAAAGCAGGGGTTCTGCTGGCGTTGCAGGGCGAACTGCTTGGAATCGATCGCATAGCTGCGATCGCCGGTAATGGCGTCGAGCACTTCACCGGGCGCGGTGCAGATGTTGAGCTTGGTGGCCGGCGGCAAGGCGGTGACGTAAGGCGCCAGACGATCGTAGCTGGCCCGATCCATCCCCATCGCCAGCAACTCAGAGATGCTGGTCAGCGGGAGATTCGGTACGCGGTGCGCGGGCTCCTGCGCGAGATAGAGACTGTCCTCGCCGCCGCCCGGATAGATAGGTTGATCATCGCTGTCGATCCAGTCGACCAGTTGCGCGGCATAGCCGTCGTTCAAACCCAGGGACTTCAGGAGGAATTCAAACTGCGCGACACCGGTCCGATTGCGGACCAGCAGGGTGCTGGCCGCCGCTGCCGGCGCGCCATTGCCGGCGAAAGTCGGTGCGCCTGTGCCCGGCGCGCCCGTGCCCGCTGCGGCCATCACCACGCTGTTGAGATTAAACTTGCCGGACTCGTCTTCCAGTGAGGCTTCCAGCACCGCGCCATAGTCAATCTCCAAAGGTCCGCGAGGCTTGGCCCAGTCCTGGTTCGGCGCCACGATCTGCGGATTCTTCTGGCGATTGTCGCGGAGCAGGTAGCCGGCCATCCCCTCCGCGCCTTCGGCCAGTGCCAGGCTCTGCGCCACGGTGAAGACCGCGATCGCGCGGCGCGCGGACAGGGAAGTCTGAGACACGATAGCGGTGGCCACGATTGTTGCCAACGCCACCAGTATGATCGCGGTGAGCAAGGCCACGCCTCGTTGGGCCCTCCGGCTAAGCCGTGTGGTGTTCATCCGGCGATCTCGAAGACGCGTAGCAATTTTCCCCAGTCCTTGAGTTGCAGTGTGACTTCAATTGCAATTGGCCGGGCACGCAACAGGTCCTGCGGGGGACCGATGAGCAGGATCTGCGTCGGCCAGGTCTTTTGCCAGACCATTCCGCCGTCCATGTAGCGGAAACTCAGCGCTTCAACCTGATCAAGCAGTTCTCGCTCCTCGTAGGGCACCGCTGGGGTGGCGTCGAGGACCGGCAGGTCGCGCCGGATCAGCTTGCCGTCGCGCAGCAGGTAGCTCACGCGCTGCAATTCACTGCGCGGGAGCCCCGCCGGATTGGCCCAGCCGCCGCGTGTGAAGGTCAGGAGTCCGGTCTCGCTAAGGGTTACGGCATTCTCGTAGCCGCTGCCGAGTTGATCGCGCACCGGTCGCGGTTGCATCAACTCGAAATCCTGCTCCATCACGCGCAGCGCCTGCTGCACCGCGTTGAGGCGCGCGGCCTGCTCGTCGACCTCCTTGCGATTATTGAGCGCCTGCGACAGCGCGCCGTAGCCCATTGCGAACAAAATCGCGGTGATGAACAGCGCCACCAGCAGTTCCACCAGCGTGAAGCCCGATTCGCGTCCCGGTTTCATCAGTTGGGCTTGCCGGTGGGGTTGAAAGCCGGGCCGCCGCCCCCACCGCCTCCGCCACCGGGAATCGCGGCATTGTCCCAGTACGACATGACCCCCTGCGCCGTGCGGATGGCATCGCCACGGAAGCCTACGACCGTTGCGAGCCAGCGATCCTTTGGAACATCGTCGCCGGCACGGCGGACCCGGATGACGATGTGCTTGAGCCCTGGAATTTCCATATCGCTCACGTCTTGCTGCCAGTGCCATTTGAAGCTGGCAAAATCGATTTCGTCTTCGCTCTTGCCGGTCGCCGGCAGGGCGAGGCTGAGGCGCGCAGTCGCCAGCTGATTGAGTCCGATCCATTGGGCGATGGACTTTTCACGCAGCTGCATCGTGCTTTGCGCACGGCTCGTCAGGGCCGTCATCAGCGCGCCCATGCCGAAGCTAACGATGATCAGCGCCACCAGCACTTCGACCAGCGTGAAGCCGCGCGCCTTCTGCTCGCAGTTCACGTGGGCTTCTCGACAATCGCACCCACCGCGAATTTGCCGGCGTTGGTACCCGTCATCACGGCACTGCGAGCGGTACCGGTGCGCGACAGGGTCAGCTTGAATTTCGTCAGATCGCCGCTCGAGTACAGCATGACCTGTGGCTTCAGCTCGGTGGCAGCGCCCTGCGCGGTTGCCGTGGCATCGCGTTGGGTTGCCGCGGCGCTGCCCGATGCGGTCACGGTCCTGGGCGGCGCCTGTGCCGCGCTGCGCGGCAACACGATGGCGCGGTCCTCGACCGTAAGCGCGATCTCGATTCCGGCCGGGAGCTTGCGCGCGCGCAGAGAGTCGTCCAGCGGATCTTCAATCCACAGCCCTTGGCGGTTGTCGTACATGAGAAAGCGATAGGCACCCTGTTCGCAGCGCAGTCCGTACTCCACCGTCTGCAACGCGGCGCGTTCACGCACGTATTCGATCAGCGCCGCCAGCCGGTCACGCTCCTGCTCGAGCTGGCTGTCCCGGCCGCTGCCTCCCAGCGACAGCAGCGTGGTGGCGACCAGGAGGCCGACAATTACGACGACCACCATCATCTCGATCAGCGTAAAACCCGCGATCGCGGCTCGGGTTGGGCGGACCTGGCTCATGAGCGGGCAGGGGATAGCGCGCACGGGCACGCGCACGGAAATCTATTGATCCAGATTCCAGTTGCCAATGTCGGCGTTCTTCCCATCGCCTCCAGGCTGACCATCAGCGCCGAGTGAGTACAGGTCATAGTCGCTGCCGTGCTTGCCAGGGGCTTCGTAGAGATAGGCGTTCCCCCAGGGATCCTTGCCGACATGCTGCAGGTAGCCGCCGTCGCGCCAGTACCTGATCGTGGCCGAATCAGGCTTCTCAACCAGCGCCTTTAGGCCCATTTCGGTACTCGGATAAACGAAATTGTCGAGCTTGAACATGATCAGTGCAGTCTGCATCGATTGAATATCTGCCTTGGCCTTTGCGATGCCCGCCTTGTCGACGTTGCCGAACAGTTGCGGCACCACCGCCGCGGCCAGGAGCCCGATAATGACCACAACGATCATGATCTCGATGAGCGTAAATCCGCGCTGGCGGTCAGGCGCGCTGCCCAGGTGGGTTGGCCCTGAAGCGGTGCGTCTATTCATGGTGTTTCCGTGCCGGCTTAGGCGTTAGCATGGCGATGGATGATGATAACAAATGCCCGTGAGAGCCCGGCGAAGCGAGCGCACAAGCTCCTGAGCTCGCTGAACTGCGACGGTCGATACGGTTTGACCCTGCTGGCGGGCCTCGGGTTCCTGGGCCTGCTGGCCACAGGGGGGCCACCGTGGGCCGCGCGGCTCCAATATGAGCGCGCGTCGATCGGCGCGGGCGAATGGTGGCGCCTGTTGACGGCCCATTGGGTCCATCTCGGGACTCGCCATCTGCTCCTGGATGCCGCGGGTCTCGTGCTGTTGTGGGCGCTGTACGCGCGCGAACTGCGTGCGCGGACCTGGCTGCTCGTCCTCGCTGGCGCGACCGGAGTGATCGATGCCGGATTGTGGTGGGGCCAGCCGCAGCTGCAGTGGTACCTGGGACTCTCGGGACTGCTGCACGCCTTCTGGTCGGCAGGGGCCGCGGGGGCGGCCCTGCGCCGCAATGCCCTGGGCTATCTGATGCTGGGGATACTGGCGACCAAGCTGGCCGTCGAGCAGTACCGCGGCGGCAGCGTGGTCACGGAGGCGTTTCCCGTGGTGAGCGCATCCCATTGGTATGGCGCGGTCGGCGGCCTGGTCGTGATCGCCGCGTTGGCGCTGCGGCGCAAGCCGCTATAATCCGCGCCGCCTCTAACGCATAC
>WNFL01067005.1_pt3 | contig 15313 bp, 20 predicted proteins | sample 5400361 | NCBI WGS metagenome assembly WNFL01 (sample SAMN13153351, study PRJNA577476) | soil metagenome | isolation source: 40 cm soil on Douglas fir-dominated hillslope | place: USA:California | collected 2013-09-17
GGTGTATAAGTCATGGCGAGAAAAGTCGACGGCGGGTCTATCGCCCTGGCTCATGTAAGCGTTATATTATAATTTCCATCTCGCTCATCTACGTGATTTAATTTGCGATTTGGTACCGCCGATAAGGTTCATCTGGAGTGCCTCGGGAGCATTTTTGGGCGTCTATGCGATTGTACAAGACATTTCCATTCCTGCAAGTCAAGTGTGGTCGTGCGACTACATGCCCTTCGCTAACCACTAGTTTTCTGGTGCTTTTTTGGGGGGGGTGTTTCATCAGATCATCATCCAGCCTCAGCTCTTTTCGACTCTCGCGGCGATATCATGGGTGCAGTGCTTATACTATGAAGGCAAACGATCGGCAATCGTTTGCACCAGTATTCTCCTTTTCTACCTCGCCCTCTTTGCTGGGTGGGAAGTGGGCATTACCTATGCAATTAGGGTGGGTAATCTTCGGCTTCAGCTTCAGTTGGCCCAGTTGCGAGCGCGACAACAGGGGGCACCTGCGCATCGGTTTACCCGCCGGCCGCTACCGGCTCGCGTGGCACTTGTTTACATACGCTGACGTTACTGACTCCCACGTAAACACGTAAACACGTACACACGTGCACACAAACAGGGCATGATGACCTATGGAAACCACCAACCTTTCCTCGACTTTTGCGGCATTGCGTCTGGTGTACTCATTTGCGCTGGCCTAATGTACGTGCCGCCCGTAATCGCGGATATGCACCGGAATAGGACGCTCGATCAATCTTTTACAGACCCCAATTTGTAGAAATCTACAAGCGAAGACAAGTCATCGGTATTTCCATGACGTTCCTCGCCATCGATATTTCCGGTGCCGTCTTCTCGCTGCTTTCGCTAATCTTCAAAGACAAGTTTGACGGCATCGCTGCTATAACTTATCTCGGCGTTGTCGTAAGTACCGGACCTTGTCCCGCCCACGTTCCCATCACCGTCATCCAGTCTCTCCACATTTACACAACTAACCTTGATATGCTATTCCCAAACATGGGCCTCTTCAATTGCAATAAACAACACGCTCCTCCCTCCGTCCCCGTCCCTTGGAAAAAGGTACTTGACGGAGTCATCGTCGTCTTGGCATGGACCCTCAATCCGATCAAAAAGCGAAAAACACACGAACAAGCATTGGAGCAGGGTATGGGAGCGGTGGATACAGCCCCTGAGACGTTGGAAACCCAATCTCGGATTACCACTTCACGAGAACGCGAGGACCGCCAAGGAGAGAAGAATATAGAATCAGACGAGGCATGACCGCGCTCGAGCAAGTGTCCTCCGCCGCTTAAGCTCTCTCCCTCGTCCCTCTTCCTTGGCCTCACGTACTCTCCGGTCTTCTTTTGATATTCAATGAGCTACCGCACCACTCCGCATGCGCCTTTATCGCACTCAACGCCGATTTCGTTGCCTGAACAATTCATTCGACCCTTGGCTCCTGCGCCCCTCAATGTGCCGTATTTGGTATGTGCTATACATTGTTGACATTCTGTGTACTTGTATCCTCGATTTCTCGATTGCCTCACATGATTCTTTACCAAACACTCCTCGCCCTCTTGTTACATACCTATCCCTAGACTCCCCCTGCATTCTCCCATTTGCTTGCCGGCTTCTATCAGATGGCTCTCCCGCTCCCTCCAGACATAGGCCCTGATAGGACAGTTGAAATGTGCACGACGCAACCCTGTTCTAATAGATATCGATTCTTCCCCACTTTATAACTACATGTGGGAAATCGAGGGAAACAGCCGCTTCACTCTCAGCCATAATTACCCCTCAACTACATGTCATGACCGCAAACATTTTTGAGTCCTACCGTGAAGTCTTCGGCGTGTTCATATTCGACGAGGACGAGCTTCCAGCATCCGCATCGAACACCACCTCACCAGCACCCAACCTCTCGTTACTCGCTGAGTAGCGATGTCCGTGTCCATTCGCGCGCGGCGGGTACGGCTGATGAAAATCGTCTACATCGTGTAGATGGGAATCTTCGTCTTCCGACTCCGAATCGGGGAAATGGCCCACTGCGGACAGGCTGCGGACCGAACGCGAGAGTGGGAGGGTACGATACGTCCCATGACGGAGGTGCAGGGCGTAGGTGTATATTACTATTATGAAGTAGACCTGTGGACCGTCCGATGATTTATTATTAGAAGGTTTTGTTCGGCTGGTTTGTGAGTGGAGGGAGATGGGAGGAGAGACAAAAGACGAAATCCTGAGGAGACGGGGAGATTGGGAGAAAGTGACCGACCTTGATACACCATCCGGCAAAAATAATGACCGCCGCGAAATTCCTTTCCTCGTTCCACAGTTCAAGTGCGGCCTCTGCGCGCTGTGTCTCGCTGAGTATTGGCGGGTGATGTCCATACGACGCTCCACCAGTTGCTACTTCCTCTTGTGCGGGAGAGTTGGTGATACGTTTGCCGTCGTGCGCTGTGAAGGACCACCAGGCAACACCAAAGAAGACTGTCCAGAGCGTTGACATGACGTGGTCCACGAGATAGATGTGTGCCATTATCAGGGTTCTATCGGGGTCTTCCTGCAAAATGCCTAGTGAGTATATAAATGGGTCTTGGGAGGTGATTATTTCAAAGGAAGAGCCTCGTGTGGCATTGTGCAGGCCTGATCGCTCCTCATCGTAAATACTGGGTGATACCCTTCGGGTATACAATCTTATGAGCGGTGATTCGCGTGCAGCAGGAAATGCATGCCCAACGTTTTCCGGGGTGTGTGCACTTACCGCTGAAGTCGCGCGGATGCCCCACACATACACAAAGAGGAATGCAACGGAGTATATATACATGCTAAGTTGAGCGAGCGAGCCGCCCGTGAAAAGAGCAACGAGGCCATATATCCCGGCGACTTTATTGATGACCTGGGCGCGGCAAGTGAGCGTGTTGAATACCAACTATGGTTAGAGCATACGGCGAATAGTAAAGCTACTTGTATACCTGTTCAACATCCGCAGTCAGCTCCGACGAACACCCAGGTGGTCGTGAGGCCGCGCACCGGACTTGAGATCAAGGAAACCGAGAAATGATCTAATAGGACGTGGTCGCCATTCTGGTCGTAGTTTGAGTCTCATAGCCAGTGCTCCAACATAGAAAGCAATCCCGCGACGGTGGTCCAACCTTTGTACAAAGCAGCTTGGATATATACCCTGCTTACCACTTATTCGGACGTCATGGAGAAAATCGAGCAGCCAGTCCAGACGTGGATCGCTACTCAGAGCTCCATCGAGCTCGACTATATTGTGAAAGGCGCGTCGTGAGGAGTGCGAGGTGGGACATTTATTAAACTAGCTGGTTTACAGCTATTTCCGAAGGAAACGCGACTTTTTTGCACCTTATAAAGGCCCTTGGAGACTTCTTGACCGCCGAAGATAGTACCGTGCGCGTAAACGGTGAATGATACTCTGTCTGGATGGAAACTCCGATCGTCACTGGCGAGGCGTCTGTCGCCTATGGTGACATTCCAAAAGCCAAAATAATATCTTCACTACCACCCTGGACATTTATTTGCATGTTGTTGCACCGAATGTCCATTCACTAGGCTGGCAACTGATTGTTTTGTAGGCATTACTCTCCTTACCGACGTACTCGCAAGATGCAGTGACAAACTCAACAAGCAATCGAGTATGAACCATCGTTCTCTCTGTCACTGTGCTCACTCCTAATCTCGATCGGAGTTAGCTCGCGTTCTTTGCACATTCTTGCTCGGCAAGCTTGAGGAAAGCGAGAATACAATCCCAACGATTAAAGGTTTAAACACGTTGAGTGCCTTGAAAGTATTCACGAGCAGCGAAGTCCGTGATACTGTCGCAGCGTGCGTTGAGTTAGATCATATCAACCGTTTAAGAAGTCCCAACGATCCTGACAGGCTCTTCAAAAATGTGAACATGCGGGCGCACGTTCAGTCGACTCGTCACCTAGTTTGGACACTGTTGGATAGCTTAGTGGCGCGGCACCGTGAAAGTGGGTACATCCCTGACCGCCCATTGTGCAGTTTCTGACCAAATGGTCAATGGGTAGCCCTCAAAGAGATGGGTGCAGACTTTCTGAAAGGATACACCGCGCTGGCGGAGGGGGAGAAGGACCCCCGCAATTTACTCCTTGCCTTCTCCATTGACCGAGTTCTGCTGCTAGAATTTGACGTGAAGCCGTATATTGAGGTGACCCATCCTTCCAGGAACATGAATCTTGGGCTAACCGTTACTTAGCAATTCTACGACATCACCTTTTGCTATTTCCCCATAACTTTTCGACCACCTCCCAATGACCCTTACGGCATTACCACTGCTGATCTCCAATACACTCTTCGGTATTACTTTCTCGACACCCTCTAACGCTGTCATCTCATGAGTCTTTTAGATCGTGTCTGCACGCATCCCCGTACCTTGGGCCTCTGGCAATGCCGCTCTTCTTGGAGAAACTGAATGCCGGAACGAATCACATCAAGGTAATACTTATCTTCAGTACTTGACACCTCCTGACAATCAGCACAGATAGATACCCTACAAACCATCGCTGCGTGTTTGCCTGTCTACGGACAGGGCGTTTGTCAGGAGCACTCCGAACAATTATGGAATGGGCTCAAAGTTGAGGTGCGCTGTCTTGAATGCCTAGTTTGTCCGCTCTGAACCGCAAGCATAGGTATACCAACCAGTAGACGAGGAAGTTCAAAGTGCAGCACTCAAAGCGACGCAAGTACTCCTTCAAGTGCTCTACCCCAGTGAAGAGTTCGAAGGACTCGGTCCCTTGATGCTCCAAGACTGCGTCCAAACTTTGAAGGAACCAGAGAAGAGCAAGGCTGCGCCGGCTTTAAAGGTTGTGAACACTCTCATCCAGGCTACCCGTAGGCTTCTTCTCCTATACTAGGACATGCTTGACCCACCTCTCAGCACACCTGGCTAACCACACCGTGGAGAGGATTGTCCCGCACTTTCTCTCATTGTACCGCGATCCACAAGAAGCACCTCTCCGTCCACACATCCTCACCGGGCTGAACACAGTGCTCGAATCTGTCCTGACCTCAGTAACCTCGTCGACGCCAGACACTGAGAGTCCTCTAGTAAAGTACAAAGACGACATCCTGGCGACCTTCCTCTCCGGGCTCAACCAACCTGTCACATTGCAAACATCGGTGGACGGACTTCAAACCCTAGTACAGATCAAGAAACTCCTTAGCGTCGAAGAGCTCAACTTCGTCGTTCACAACGTCTCCGAGCACCTCTTGTCCTCCGAAGGATACATACTCGGGCTGCTCAACACCATTACGGATATCTCTCCCATACCAGTGGAAGAACTCGCCCTCCCGGTTCTGATTAAAGAACTGCCCGATCGACCGCCGCCTAGAGATGACACGAAAGCTCAGGCTCAGATTACGAACGCACTTGCGGCATTGAGAACGATCTGTGTCCACCCTGTTTTGTTCGAAAGGCTGGTCATTCGGCTCTGCTCCAAGATTGATCTCGTCGTAACGACCGCGGGAACAGAGTATATGGTGAGCGCTTATGTTCACATTATACTCAGCACCCTTTCAGGGCTTCTGGGCGAGAAGCTCGAGAAAGGACATGCTGATGTGGGCAAGTACGTGGAGAGACTCGTCCCGGCTCTATACCATTTGTTCCTCCGTGGAACTGGTGAGGATGAAAACATGGACGACGTCATATTAGATGTCAAGGTGGTGGATGGTGCGGCAGAGATTATAAGTTTGGTTGTTTCTGCTTTACCCGCCGAGTAAGTACATTCTCTCCCCTTTCGGTCAATGGTGGCCCAGCTGATGAGGGAAGATATCTAGACAACAGAGGGCCTTTATACACTCCGTTTATGCGGCGTTGTTCGAGGGGAAATTAAGTGCGCTGACGATCGGGCATTTGGTCTTGAGGGATAACCCAAGCCTCAAACTCTTGCAGGTGTGCAACGATTTTCTGGCAGTGTGTAGTGAGCCAACTATAGTACAGGTTGATTCTCCAAGTCCTTATCAGCGGCTTGTTCCCCTCCTCGCGGCTCCTTTCATTGCCATCCGACCAGAGGTAGGTCGTGGGTCGAAGACGTTTCACTCAGATGGCACCATACTGATCTGATGCATCTATTAGGTAACATTACCAATGGAAGATGTATCAAAGTTTTTGACTTCGACCTTGGCTTGGGCTCTCACCGTTGAGGACGAAGCGCAGAGTGAGGCTGCAACGCATTTAGTTGCTGCTATCCTGAACAAGCATGCGAGCAGTACGTATTGGTATCCTGTGATGGCTTCTAACTGAACTGACGGTGATGTGATATAGTATGTCAGCCCTTCATCGAGACCGGCCTCCCTGAGTTCTGGACAATCTGTATAGAAGATCCAGCAAAGACACCACCTCTCCGAAGACGCGGACTTCATCTATGGACTTGGGCACGTCTTCTTTTTGGCCATTTTGTGCGGTTTGGACTGACAAGAAGTTCCAGATCTGCCGCGCGTTACTGGTTCGGAACCATCCTTCCGCCCTACCATTGATTCGTAAGTTGTTCGGGCTGTTCGACGACGAAGGGGTCAATTGGGATGCGGCCAAGGCGATGGGTACTTCGGGATCCGGAGGAGGGCAGCTCCTAATCAAGCGATTCCATGCTACTGTCCGAGTACGTCCCGGTCAGGATGTGTTATTCATGGTCGATGTTCCTGACGGCCCATGACTCAGCTGCTCTCTGCCCAGAAATTCTTCGATGGGATCGTGAATGACATCGTCGGCGGACACAAGGGTGCAGCCAGTAGGTTTATGATTTCCCATATGAATTGCAAGTTTGGATCAGTGTTTAACCATGTCGATGTGCAGCGTCTCGGATGCAATCGGCATACTTGGTGGCCCTGGCTAGTTTGATTAAGGCCGTCCCGCACACCACTTATGCGCGTGTTATGAACTCGGTGTGTGCCTTTCTCCGATCATGTCTCCTGCATCGTGGGCGAATGACGTGTGCGGTTTTAGCTAGCGCCTTTGTTATTACAAGGACTCGATCTCCCGGATGCGGATTTGCGAGCCAACGTGATCGAGGCGCTACTGGCTATATGTCCTAGCGAACCCCCACCTTCTGATAGTTCGTCCAATCTGCGGCAGAGCGGCTGGTCCATCGTTTTAGAGCATGTTGGCAGCCTCATTTCGGCTACTCTGCGGAATGCAATCATCAGACCAGGTCAATTGTCTTCCATGGTGAGTCCTCGCAAATTGTGCCGCATATTTTTCCCCCTCTCTCCCGCGTATACTGACTCGATGCGATGCTGGGACAGCGATTGCGCATTGCATCTTTGCAATTATTGGGCGCGCTGGCTATGACGACACAATACGATAAGGTACATCCACACAAGGTTAATGTGATCCGTGAGCTGCAAAAGGCGCTGGATGACCCGAAGCGGGCTGTACGGAGGGCGGCAGTGGAGGCGAGGTACGTCCCGGAATTCGATCGTGTACTGGCGGACTCCTGAAGGTTGGGTTTTAGGGCTGCATGGTGCGGTGCTAACGCAATTTCAATTTTGTGAGTGTGAGATTGACCGAGGCGGTTCTACAGGTTCAAGGGGTCCAGCTAGGACGGCGGCCTTTTAGCGTGAGTCTGGAGAAGTACAACGCCATCCATCCGTATCGGTCATTTGAACGGGTCTGAATGGGGGTCCGAATACTGAATGGTGAGCCGAGCCAGGCTCAGATCGCGGATTGCAAGGGGTTGCCGGAACCCGGGCGGACGGTGCACCTAAATTTGGATCGAATGGAAAGGCGTTGTTAAACGTAGTTATTAAATTTTGCTAAATTTTAAGGTCAATTTTCGTCGCGGAATCTGATCTGCAAGGGGTTGATGGAGGGTAACTTCCGCCGGGGCACCGAACCGAACCGCGCCGATCGGCTCGACGGCCCTGTCCTGGATGGCAGCAGCAACAAACGAAAAATGCAATACAACTCGAAACGGCGCCCGGTACTCGTTGTCCACCTTGACTCTGTCCTCGATTTCTTAGGAATTTACGACGCAACGCAGGGAGCGGCGTCGGCTTCACCTTCGAGAGTACAGAAAGCGTCCCCCATCCAGCGCGGGGTGGGCACTTGTCCCGCCTTCGCCGCACGTTCACCCGACGCCGCGGCAGGTCGAGGGCCAGACAGCGTGCTGACGAAAGAAAGAAAGAGCTCGACGAGGAGCTTGAAACAGTCTCTTGTACTACATAGGAGATAGGAGAAGAGAAAGCACCGCGTCTTGTTGGCCATCGGCCTCCAATTTCGTTTCTCTCTGAAACCGTCTCGTGTGCGGTTTCGTTGGTTCCGACAAACGCGGCGGATCGGAAATTACGTTTTATTGGGTTTTGCAGTGTGTTGTCGACGTGTTTGTAGCGAGTGAAGTGACACGCGGTGCGTCTCACGAGCCATTTCATGCTGCACTACTTGACCCTCCGCGGCATCAACCTTCCGTCCTCCCTGTTGGCTCTTGCCCCCACTGACGACCCGTACTTCCTCTTCACAGTGCACTCTCTCGTACCACCAGTTTTGTCACCGTTCTATCGCATGGATTCCGCCCCCTCCTTTCAACAAGCTCCTTTGCCCTCCAGCCCTTTTACGACCTCGTTCAACCTCAACCTGCCTACTGCAATCGACCCAAGGTCTCAGGCCTATTGGCTAGACACCCTTTCCATGGCTTCCCGTCCACCTCAAGACGACTTCGTCCCCCAATTCCCCTCAGCAGCCTCCGCGCCCACTATTGCGGCTGTCTCTGCCTCCACACCAACCCCAACCCTAAAACCCTCCAAGAGGAAGCGCCTTGCGAAAGTATGCTCCTTCTCTTTTCCCGCACCTCCTCTTTGTCTGATTGGGTCTCAATTCCTAGGCTTGTGATGCTTGTCACAAGAGTAAGCGCAGGTGCGATGGAACGTCGCCATGCGGAAACTGGTACGTTGCTGCATGTTCAGGACATGCCTCAGGCCAATTCAGACTTATATTCTTGGACAGCGCCTTCGCAGACAAACCCTGCACCTATACGGACACATCTGGCCGCCCTGTAGCTCCACCCAATCCCACTCCTGCCCACCGCCAATCCAATTCGTCGCAAGGATGGGCCTCGTCCGGCTCGAGCTTCGATGCCAATGTACAATATCGACCCCCCACCCCAGTACCCACGACCTCTGATCCAGGCGTGTCTTTGATTGACCCTGGAACTGTTGTACATCTTGTAAACAGTAAGCACTTTTCCTCACGCCGCGACCATGTGCTCACCCTATTGCATAGTCTTCTTCGCCCGCTGCCACCCCTCGTCCCTTCTGTTCCATCGCCCGACCTTCATGCATGAGCTCGCGCGAGCCCGTATTCCGTCCTACTTGCTTCTTTGCGTTTGTGCCCTCGCCGCGCCATTTTCCAACCACCCTGCACTTCGTCGCGCTCAACAACCGCACTGGCACAGGGGGGACAACTTTGCAGCAGAAGCGATCAAAATCATTTTCAATGAATCGGCGGCCTCGAACGGCCTATCCGACTCACTCGACAGTCTACGCATCAGGCCTAGTCTGGAACTTGCGCAGGCGCTCTGCCTGCTGCAAGTTCAAGACTGCGTGATGCGACGTGGCGGCAAGTCGGACAAGTACCTTGTCCACGCGATCACCGTCCTCAAGTACTTGGATGTTATGCATCTCGACATGCCGTCCAACAACGTGGTAGAAGGGTATACAGGCCATGTGAAGACGGAGGCCATGAGAAGGACGCTCTGGTACATCTACTGCATTGAGGTCCTCTCCTCCGCCTTCACAAGTCGACCGCTCAGCATTCAGCGAGCAGATCTCAATGGCCTTCGTCTTCCGATAGAAGAGGCACTCTTCGAGCTACCGCGTATCGAGAATAGACCAGGACATGAGATCCAGTATGAGTACTTGCCTCTACCCTCGGACGGGCACCCTTGCAAGAGCGAGTTTGCGAACCTTTTGCGAGTGAGCACTATATATGCAGGGGTGATGAATGCGCTGGTAGAGAAACGTGAGTGTCTATTTATTCTTTAAAGACGGCTGTGAGTTCACTTCTCACTTCCCCCACTTTAGATCAGATGATTGCCGCTTGGGAGAATGGTCAGATCTCCTCGGCCTCTCCACCCGATGTCTCTGAATTTGAACAAAATCTCCGGGTGAGTTTTAACCGTTGAGGGATGCTCGGCTATGCTGACACGCAAAATAGGCTTGGTTGGAGACGCTTCCCGAACATCTTTATTTGTCCGAGCCCAACATAGAGTTCCATGTATCACAGCTCGAGAGTGGTGCCGGTGCCGGAAGCTGGTGTTTCGCCTACATGCACGCTTTGGCCGAGTGCACCGTGCTCGCCCTGCACGAGGTAAGTGCCCCCGAGCCTCCCCTAAACCCAAACGTTAATTAGTCTTGCCGTAATTCAGTATGCGCTCCTTGGCAGCGAACCCAAGGACGCTTCTGATGGAGAAAGGGAGCGCAAGGCATTGGAAAATTTGTGTATGATTCTCCGGAGCCTCGGCGAGCGCGGTCGAGCAAATATCATGAGTATGTTGTTCTATTCGGATCAATACTTCGCACTGAACCTGAACTTTCTTTGAGTGGCTACTCTACTGTTGGCAGTTGCGAAGCACCGACACACGCAAAACCACGAAGTGCTGCAGTGGTTCACCAATTTCCAGCTTACGTGGGGCGTTAGTCTTGATCAGCTGATGGACGTGCGGTTCCGTGCGTCGTGGTGCTCTGCTAGCCAATCTCCGTCGCCACCATCAACCAACAGCTCGGTTGCGCGAATTGATGCCGGAACCCGCGCTGCCATCGCGTCATCGTACGGGTCAGGCAGCTTTGGGAGCGATAGTATGTCAAGGAAGCGGAAATATTCCGATTCAAATGTGGATTTATCCTTCGACTTCATCGACGGTCCGGCGATGGGAGGGCCTGGACGCGATGATCCACATCGTACGCACATCGCGCAGCACCCACACCTCTATTCTGTCGAGCATGACGTGTCTGATACACACGCCGGCCACACCTCAGCTCAATCGTTTGCACCCATTGGCATTTCCGATATGGCGGCCTCCTTACCAAGAGGAGAAACAAGCCCTAATGGCTTAGATGCCCTGGCTTCTGTCGTCACCAACCTTCAATCACAGCCTTCAACGACAATGGCCCCTCAGGCTATTCCTGCTAGTCATCACATTCACTCTCAACCAATAATGTACGCCCATATGTCACCAGTACAACCCATTCGAGTGTCAAGGGAACACCTGCCAGGCGTGTCCACAGTGGGACTAATGGGAGGTCGTGTGGGTCCTACCGCGTTCGGTCACCTTTATCCCCACTTTAACCACATATCAATTGGTTCAAGGACGACAGTATCGGAGGAAGACGACAGCGGTTCTGGTGGAGGGTCACCCATGTTCCATCTGGGAAGTTTGGGGCAGCGGAGCTACGAACGGGGCGCCGGATATCCTATCGATCCACACAGGCAACCAATGCCAAATGGGATGCATCTCGGTCATGCTACTCATAGCGCTGCGCATTTGGCCTGAGACGTCATGTTCTGTCAAGCTTTAGACATTGATGACCATGGATCGGACGACTGGGGTGTGTTAGCCTCGCCATCAGGGGGTGCTTAAACATGAAGGAGGCACGGCGGTTAAGCTAAATTTCGCAAGCACCACATCAACGTGCCGTGACATTGGGGATCAACCCCACTTCAACTGTGTATGGAATTTTATGTTGGAATGCCTGTTTTTAGTCTTTGTAGCTCTCGTCTGGGTTCGATATTTTGATACGTTAGAGCCTTGTCCTAGCTGTTCGCGTCCCTCCAATCTGTACTTAGACGAAGTCTGGCTATCATTCTTCGGTTTTAACATGGCTTATAGGAACACGGAGATTTGTTACTCGTTGACCCTGCTCGTGAGCTCGACAGCGCGTTTCTATTTGGCCCACTGCTTGTTCCCCGACTCCAACAAGTGCTGTCCTCGCCGTTATCCAGCGAGACTAACATCAAATTGATTGTGCATCACAACCATATAGTACGTTCTCCTCTGGCGCCTAACTGCAAACATAAACTGACAGGTTTTTTCGAGTGCGGGTGGTTACCGAGGTTCCCGGATTCTCCACGACAATCGCACGCTTTGTGTATCCATTCTAAGTGATATAGTGACGATGGTCGGAGTCGCAAAGTCCTACAAGCGCTCTTAAACGCTAGAAAAAGTAGCGCTGTCTTTAATCCTCACTTGATGCGTTTCGTCTTCAAAGACAGTACGGGATGGCCCCTGTGGATGGTGCTTTATCATGCCAAAAGGATTTTCGCGCCTGGGGCTAGTGCCAAGCCGAACAATTTATTCTGGTTCCTGTGGCCGTCTGTCACACAATTTCTCTATCATTGGATTCCAGCCGAACCGGTCATACCGACAATTGCTCGTGTGATACACGATATGTGATCCACCCAGTGAGTGCAGTCAAGCCTGAGCGCACAGACTGTCAATTTCCACCGATTCCGCCGTAGCCCGTGGTCCGTGATGAACGATCGGCAATCAAAATGTCCGGGCGTGCCCCCCTTTGTGATTTGGAGTTTGTCCGACGCACGTCCGACGCGCGGTGCATTTCAATTGCGGTCAGCGTCCACCGCTGTGTACAGTAGTGGGTTGGTCTACCATACATGCATGCGTCGAGGTCAGGCCACTAGCCAGACAACCTTTACTTCTCTGCACCATCAGGGTGCACAATAATTTGTTGCTGTTCTGATTTCATTAGTTGGCACGTAAGTCTCAAAATATGCTCCGACAAACCCCATGACCGCTGATGAACAAGCTTGTTAGTTCTCGTCATGCAGAGGTCATCGTTGGCTCCATGGAAAGCCGCATTTGTTGTCTGGCAGCTGGATTGAGCGCTGGACCGATTCTATGGCAGTACACTTGTCAATTTAGGATCCCCCCCTCAGGGCCAATCATTGACCTCTGCTCGCGCATCCCCGTCATTCTCTAAGGTTTGGGGGATTGACCCGGCTGGGCCGCGATGACCCGCGTCTTTGAGTCCAATGCTCAAGCTTGCTCAAGGACGGACGACAGTTTCTGCCAGCATTTTTCGTCACTTGATACCGAATACAATACTGTCCGCAATCGCATACCAATTTCCACCAGCCTCTTCTTCCCCCCCCGCCGGCACTGATAGGTCACTTGTAGAAGTTTTCTCCAGAACCCAGAACCCAGAATCTGATTCTTTTGTCCTCGTCAGGTGTGCGACTTGAGCCTTTCTCCTCGAACAGTGGGGCTGTGCACCCACTCAAATGTCACCACATTTGAGATTGATGGAGGAGAGGAGATTTAGTTGAAGTCCGAAGCGCGCTTCGATGCGATTTTCTGTACTCGGTCGGATGCTACCTGCTGCATCGCCAGCTTGTCGCGCTCGAATACGTAACATAACGTAACAGATCCTCGACAGACAGAACACGCCCTAACAGCACCAAATCTACATCGGGTCGCCTTCCTCGAACCCCCTCGATGAACGTTCTCAACTGCCCACCGAACGAACGACAGGACCGAGCACCAGTGGGCCACCATTTGCACGATGTTCCGATCTGTTTATAGAATATATCAACCGGTTCCGATCCGTGTCGTCCTCGACTCGCCTGCATCATCGGCAAAATGTGCAAACCAACCCCTGAGACATGAGCTTTTCTAGCAGAGCCTTCGTAGGGTGCGGCCTCAGGGTGCACTGGATTGCCTCGGGCGTACGTGCCTGAGCGGAATTGCGACGTTCCCGTTGTTCGTGTTGAGCAGGATTTCGAGCGGAACAGCAGAGCCACAGCCATCGACAAGCGCAACGCCTCCATGTGCATTGGACATCAGCACAGCACTGCTTTTCCATTCGAATCGAATCTTGCGTCCACAGATGGGTTTTCCTTTATGGGATGACAGGTATGACCAGACTCAAGCCAGCGTTTATTTTCGCGCCCCTTTCATACATAAGCGACCCAAGATAACACCTGGGGTGATCGTCCCCTTTCCTTCCATCTCGCCCCATCAACAGCCTGTTTACGACCACGACCCATTTCCCTTTATACAGACGAACAGCTAGTCTGGAATTATACACATACACAACGTTCTAGTCTCCCGCAATATTGGAGTTCGACGTCATCGGTGAGAAGACCGTCGCTTTTTTAACTTGGAGGCTGTAAGATTGATCTTCCCTCAGCCGGTAGATCGTCACAAAACAACTAGGTAGTAACCCCGCGATAATCTTCTTTTTGCTCGCGTTCTCGATTCGGATGGCCGGTGGTTCACCCAGCACACACTTTTGGACCACGAACGGAGTTGCTTCCCTCCCACATTCTCAAGGAAACCTCGAAGACGCCCAAGGTAGGCTCGTTGTATTCTCTTCTGGGGCGCAGGATCGCGGCGCTGATGCGGCTAACACCAGGCGCCATCGCCGCTACGCTCTCAAGCCCGTGGACCCAAAGCTCAAGTCTCGAAACCGACAACTCTCTCCTTGCTTACCAGCGCAGTATGCAAAGCGCTCATCTCGCCGCCGCCGCTATGTCCAGTCAGGGCCCTTCTCCATCCAATTCACCCTACCACTTCCCCGGCACGATTTCCCAGCTTCCTCAGCTACAAACCGCTGGTGTCAATCATGCCTCGTCTCCGATTCCAATCACCGGGAGGCTGCAAGGTCCACCGACCGCCCCTGCATACTTCGGGCATCGGCCGACATTGTCACCCTCCCACGGCGATCTCCCCGTCCCGTCGGATTGGCTTTCAGCCGGAGCACAACCCCTGATGCTTGGTGCACCATGGAAGAATCATGAAGGCGGCGCTACTCACCAGGACCATGAAGGCGCCTCTCGCACTGGCACGCAGAACGGAGACCCGGCGCTGGCTACACCGGAGAGCACAACTACGGTCCCATTGGATCTCGGTCCCTTCGAGATGGATTCTTTGATTTCAAACACTCCCAGTTCTGCCGCGGGAGCGGGAGCTTCGGCCTCGAGCCAGGAGAGACCTGGTGACTTGCTGCCCTGGGGGCAAACAGGCGCGGAACAAGCCTATTCGCAAGGTGCGGAGCAGTCCCTTGACCACCTTGCCTGGCTCAGTAAGAAGCCCAATTCTTATCTAGGGGCCTAGACTGACCACTGCTGCTCATTTCCGCTCATTTCCGCAGGTAAATTCCTCACCACGCTGGACGCGCAGTCGCACCCCACGCCGGCTTCGAATCACATTGCCCCGTCCACCAGCCTTCCATCGTGAGCACATTTTCAAATGTCCCCCCCCCCATCGGGGTTTTGTGTTAGTCTAATTGTGGGTTGTAGCGAGAGTGGTTCCGTCCATCACCCCAGTCC
>WNFL01054011.1_pt1 | contig 15311 bp, 9 predicted proteins | sample 5400361 | NCBI WGS metagenome assembly WNFL01 (sample SAMN13153351, study PRJNA577476) | soil metagenome | isolation source: 40 cm soil on Douglas fir-dominated hillslope | place: USA:California | collected 2013-09-17
TATTGTTTTCATTGTGTTTGGCTTGTTTAATTGGTTGATTATCTTTTGCGTTTATCACCAGCTCAAGGAGCCTGAAACGACCATTGCTGGTTGTTGCCACCGTTGCTGGTCCATTGATCTGCCGGCGCGGAATTGGTCGTGGCCGAACCAACTACTTCCATCATTTTTCCGCTCTGCACTCCTTGGACCGTGTTGTAGCCGCCCGAGGTTGGCGTGACCACCCAGGCCTGGTTGCCTCCGCCATTGTAGTCCCAAAGCTGAATGCGCGCACCGTCGGCGGTTGACTGTCCAGTGACATCCAGCGACCGACCGCTTTGCACCCCAATGATCTTATATTGCCCGCCGCCAAGGCTCGCCACCGCCCACTGTTGATTGGCTCCTGCGTTGTAGGTGAACTGTTGGATGGACGTGCCGTTGGTCGTGTGTTGGCCCGCCGCATCAAGCGCCAGACCGCTGTTGCGGTTGATCACCTTGTAAGTGCCATTGGCCAAACCACCGCCACCACCAAGTATTCCATAGACATTCACCGTGCCNNCGACGGTTGGCGGCGTATACTTGGCCAGATTGCCAATATCATCGCGCGCCTGGTTCATCCGGCTGTTCCAAAGTTCGGTGCCCAAGTTGTTCGCATCATAGGCACGGAGGATGCCAGGAACGATGTCGTGCACACCGTCACCGGTATAGACGCAACTGGCCCAAACAATGCCATTGGCGTTTCCGTTGGCGGAAAGCGCCAAGATGGATCCCGGCATACCGCAACCCGTGGTCGGCGATTTGACGCTAGTCTGGGTGAAAGGAGTTGTGGTGAAAGTCGAACCATTAAACTTGAAAGATTTTCCCACATCATTTTCACCCCACACATAAATCATCTGCCCCTGACTGCCACTATTCCAATAGATTGGAGTGCCATGAATGTGTTTGCTGCAACTAGCACTCGCTGTTGCCTGAAATATCTGATGAGCACCCGTGTCGCCAGCATTCATATGTCCCATCGCGCCAGCGCTCTTATCCAGCACAAATATCTTACCCTCTTTGCCGCCGCCGATAGCATAGGATGTGCTGGGATAACCCGAAACACCGGGCAACAGCATCGCCCCTCCAGCGCCAAAATCCTGATCACCAGCGTTTAATGTGGCATAATTAGCGGGCGTGAACCAATCTGACACGGTCAAGTTCGGAGTTAATTTGAGGAAGCTTTCACCCCATTTGGTGACACCGTCCCAATCGCCGTTGCCGGTGATCCAATAGGTATTGCCGCTGGAGTCAATCGCTGGGGCTTGCCCTGCCATCCAGATGGCCCCTTGACTGCCGCCCGACGTGGTGTTGAAAACTGATACTTGCGCCAAAGTAGTAGCATTGTAAGCCATTATCCATCCATGATAAGGTGTGATATCTTCATGTGATCCCCAAGCAATGTAAACATTCCCATTCGCCAAGGCCAAGCCCGGCCGCTGGTTCTGCATCTTATTGTCAAACCCCGAGGCGCTGATGACTTTCGGCGCACCAAACTTTTCGTTGCCAGTCGCAAGGTCAAGTGCGTGCAAAGTTTGAATATAAGTGCTGTTGCTCGTGTTCTTCGTGCGCGCCAGCACGTAAATAGTCCCGGAAGCTTTGTCAATGACCGGCGTGCTCAAGATCCCCACATTACCATGAATGTTAAGGTTGTTGTTGCCGGTGATGTCCACGATCGGCACCGGAGTGATGCTACCGCCGGTAAATTGTTTATGCCAATAAGTGACGTTGACGTCCGCATCGAACGCATAAACCGAGTCCTCCATCGTCGCCACATAGCATACATTGTGCGTGCCACCAGAAATGGTCAGGCCCGAGACATACAGCGGCTGGGCAAAGACATAGCCATCCACTGCATAACTGAATAGTTTCCCGAACTGGCTCACGTTCACATTGGCCGTAATTAAAGTGGTTTCATTTAAATTGGCTCCGGTGCGAAACTGGTCATTATGCTGCGTGAGCACGTCTACCGCTTCAATGACTTGTAATTGGAGGAAGACGCAAACACAGAGCGCAAACGATCTGTATTTGACACTTAAAAGATGGCAAGAATGGCTCTTCATAATTTTATAGGCATTTTTTAGAATATAAATCGTTTTCATTGATATTTGAATGAACCATTATCCAAAATGAAAGAAACTATGACAAATTGTCATGGCAAAATTCATGGGAACGTAAACGAGTCTATCAAACTATTAGGCGCCGCCTATTCCCCTTTTACAGCCCCCCGATTTCGGGTGGTGTGATTACTTTGTTGCTTCTTCAATCAAACGTTCAATCGCCCAACGGCTGATACGCTTGATGGACGGCGGGAAGTCCGAAAAATGTTCGTCGGTCATCTTCTCGTTGTTCTAAAATTTTCCGGCAAAAACCAGATCGCGAATCTGTGGGAAATAGTTGATCGCTTCAGGATTGTCATAGTCATGCGGATGACCAGACCTGAAGCTGGGTTCGTTAAGCGCGATGCGCTCCTTCAAAAACCAAAGGGTCAGTCGCTTTCATTGTGTAATTCCTTTCGGTGTGGCTATCGTCGTGATCGGATCCACCGGCTTATCAGCACGAATCACCTCGCGGCTGGCGGCGGTTTCCACCATCAACGCAACCTGCGCCGGACTGGCGCCAGTTTCATCGAACACCGTCAGGGCATTCTCCCCGGCTTTCAACCAGCATTCGGGAACATATAGCGAATCAATTTTTATTTTTTCGGGGTAACGTCCAAGATTGTGGCCATTGATCCACATCGTCCCGCGTGACAGGCCCTGATAATTGGCACGTAAAATCGGATGCTCCCCAAGCTTGCCGGGTGACATTGCCTTGAAGGTCGTCTGGTAAAATGCCGGCACGCTCTTGGTGTCATCCAGCCGCTTCCATTTCTTTATGGCATTCAGTTCAGACTCCACGCCGCCGCGCATGGCCCAGCCCGTCAGCGCGGTTTTCTTGCCATCCATTTCCAACGTAGCCGTTCCCCAAAGTCCTTTGTTGTCACGATTGTCCAAGGTGCCCAGATAATTATAATTTTTATTGCGTCCATGATGCGAAGTGAAAACCGCGATGGAATTTGTTCCCGCCACAAAATCAGCGTTGGCCTTTCCTTTCTCGCTGGCAACATGCTGGCCATTGACAAAAATCTCCAGATTGTCTCCACCCTGAAAATGCAAGGTTCCGCTGCCCGACGCCGGAAGATTCACGCCGGCGCGATACCACGCAAAGGCGCTGATGTCCCCGTCCGCCCCCATTTGCAATGGCACGTCCGAATGTTTCCACTGCGAATCATCAAATATGGAAGCCGCTTCCGTCATCTTGGACATTTTCCAATTCCCCAATTCTGGTGCAGGTTTGGTGTCCAAGCTGGAATCAGCCTTTGCATCCAAGTGCCAGCTTTGACCGCATCCGCCAAAAACCGCAACCTGACCGCAGGACGGCTGACCATAAGGCCGTTCGATAGTCACAGACATTTTGCCGCCGCTCGCCTGAATGTCTTGAACAAACGCGGGGCCGAACACAACGTATTGCCGGTTCGTCGCGCCCAAAATCCAAGTATAAAGTGACAATGCGTTATTGACCGCCAGCACGCGGATAAAATATTCCGGCTGGTTCAGTTTAAATTCTTCCACGCCGCTGGCAGGAATTTTGATTTTGAGATTGAGTTGGTTCTCGCTCGTTAAATCGGCCGTGATGTTTTTAGAAGTGGAATCCAACGATTCGGGTTTGATACCGCCGGCCGCCCACAACGTAAGTTGTCCGCTTTCATCGGCCGGCCCATAAACTACAATCGTCACAGCTTGACCGTTGCGAGCGACGGCCAGCATCGGCAAGGTCGAATCAACAATTTTTATTCCATCCGCCAATGCCACAGTGTGCGGCAAGGGATAAACGCTGCCGCGTGGCAGCTTTAAGGTTTTGCCGGACTTAAACGTGGCCGTGGTTTCATTCGTTTTGGAATTTTTGACGAAAATGAATGTGCCCGCGCCGCTTTGACTTTTGCGCGCGCCAAAAATTTCCACACCCGGACCAGTGGCGAAGTCTTTGAAGTCGCCGCGCACGTCGTTCCCGTTCGCCAAAATGTCCGGGAAACTTTGCGTCAATTGATTTTGGCGCTTCATCCGATAATACATTGGCCGCAGATCACCTGCCTGCCCGATGACCGCGCCATCGTCGTAGCTTGCCGCGATTTCGTCGTTGTTCCATGTGTCAAAATCCGTGCCGCCGTGAAGCATGTAAAAATTGTAGCCGCCTCCGCCATGCGCGATAATCGTCCAGACGGCGTTTTCAATCTCGCGGTTTCTTTTATCTTCCAACGCCCCATAAGTATTATACCAGCCCACCCAGAATTCCGTGGTGATCCACGGATTAGCGCGCTTTGAGGAATTCAGGCTCCCCGGCGTCGGCGTTGCGCCGTGATGCTGGCCGCTCATGAAATGCGGCACTTCAATCCCCAGTTTGACCGCCTTTTCCTCAAGATGCTCGAAGTAGGGATTGTTCGTGATGACGCCCCAGCCGCGCGGATGTTCGTTTTCCAACTGCACCATGACGACATTGCCGCCGTGGTTGACCTGATGCTTGGCGACGATGGGCAGGATTTTGTCATACCAATGGTCGTTCCATCCCAGCCATTCAGGATTGTTCGTCCGAACCATGAAAGGCGGCTTGAATTTCAACCAGACCGGATAGCCGCCAAAATCCCATTCCGCGCAGACATATGGCCCGACGCGCACCGTGGCATACAATTCGAGTTGTTGTGCGGTATCCAGAAATTTTTCAAAATCTTTTCCGCCCGTGAAATCAAACTGGTTTTCCTTCTGTTCGTGATAATTCCAGAAGGTGTAAGTCTCCACGGCTGCAAAATTCGCCTGCTTCAACCGCAACAGCCGGTCATGCCAAAGCTCGCTCGGCACCCGTGGATAATGAATTGATCCCGACGAAAGATAGGTGCGCTGCCCGTTGATGCTAAATCCCGCACCATCATAATCAATAATGGTGGATACATCAAGTCGTTTTCAACAGGTTTACTGTTCTCCTGTGCCAGCGACACCGATACAGACACAAAAAAAATATAATGGATCGGATGGAAAATTTTACGCATTATTAACCGTGTCACCCCATCGACTGGAATAATATTCCTGCCGTTGGCAAATTAGTGTATTTGTGGTTTTTTTATTGTTAATAATCAAATTCATTTTTATAAACGCACCCTAAGTTTGGTGCCAACCATCCAAGTCAAGGCAAGCCTGGACGTTTGGTCGGGTTAGAAATGGCGTGCCAATAGTATTGCGACCATAAGTCGTCAAGCCTTGAGAATTCAACATGGCCGTCCGTCAGAGCCAACTGCACACCGCCCTTTGGATACGGATTACGTCCACCTTGACCGCTCTGTGGTGCACCGGCAGCGGATTTTGTGCCGTGCCGCAAAAGGGTGATGCGTTGCATCATTTGTCCAGGAGGAACAGGAGTAATGGGTCCACCAATCCATAAGTCAGTTGTCGCATTATCCCCGGCGCCACCACTGGTATCACCACCGCTTGGCCATCCGTCTGGCCAACTGCCATCCACGAACATTGGAGTTTGTGACGAATGCTTGATATTATCAAATTTGTTAAAAAATCCTCTTGCTCCAAGAGTTGTGATGGTTTGTGAATTAGCATATCCAACAGCGGTTGTATTTGCTTCAAAAAGCCAGCCATTAAACAAGTAACTCCCTGCGTTTGTGCCTTTACTCCAAGCGTAAGACGCGCTGCCTTTTCCGGGAGGTGTGCCGCCAGGCCAATCGTTGGTTGAGGCCATCGGACAGTATCCAATAGCCCGTGAATTACCCGAATTGTCCAAGACCGCTCTCTCCCAGACGTTGTTCGGATCATACTCCATCATGCCATATTCACTTTGATACATAAATCCAGCCAAGGCCAGCTGCTTAAGGTTACTCCGGCACTGGATTTCTTGCGCTTTCCGTTTTGCAGACGCCAATGCCGGAAGCAGCATTGCCGCCAAAATCGCGATGATCGCAATCACTACCAAAAGCTCGATCAAGGTGAAACCAAGAGAATGGTTGGAGGTTGAGAGGGGCTTTTTTTTCATGAGTTTTGCAATTATTAACTAAATTTGACCAACTGAATGGCAACCGATTCTCATCCGAGAATGATTACTTTAAATGTTTTTGGTTACTTCACAGCGGTGCTTATTGTTAATAATTTAGTTCAGTTGACTCATGTCGGAAAGCCCCTAAACCGTTACCCGAAATAGGGGGTGCGGAGAGAGGCAAGTTTCAGCAATAACCACCAAATTAATACTCGCGGCGTTATGGCGGCTTGACGTTATAAGGCATCTATTTGTCTGACAGACAAACTGAGTTGAGCAATCCCCATTGAAAAATTTGCCTCGGCGTGCTACTCATCTAGGAAGGTTCACTTTGGAATTAATATCTTTTTTTTTAAAATATGATGCAACTTGCAATAATTACCAAGGTGTAACGCATCAATTTTGACTCGCATTTAAAGAAAAGATCAAGAAATGATTGGCAAATCTCTCAATATAATTACAATCAGGTCAGCACTAAATCATGTGCAAACTCATTTGCCTATTGGCGATTCAAAATGGCATACCATTCTAACCAGTATGCTTTATTACAGAAGTGTGGATAATGAGAATGGGCATTTATTTTCACCGGCTTTCTCACAATCCAAATGGCCACATTTTAATATCTCATGAAAAAATCCATAACGATTGTCGAAGATGACCAAGGTTTAAGAGAGCAGCTTATCAAAATCATAGAAACCGCGCCCGATATGCTATGCTCTGGTGCTTTTGCATCTGCGGAGGAGGCTCTTCCCCATATCGGACGAAGTGCTCCCGATGTCATCCTCATGGATATCAAATTGCCAAAAATGTCTGGTATTGAATGTTTAAGCATGGTCAAACAATTTGCTCCATCAGTTCAAGTGATCATGGTGACAGTTTATAAAGACAGTGAACGAATCTTTCAGGCATTAAAGGCAGGTGCGAATGGCTATTTAATCAAGTCCAGCCCGCCCGAGCAGATGTTGGCAGCCATCCGTGATGTCTATAGCGGAAGCGCACCTCTTTCGGGGCCAATTGCACTCAAGGTGGTTGAACATTTTCACAAAATGGGGCCGTCACCAAAAGAGACTGAGAATCTGTCAGCTCGAGAGCGGCAAGTGCTCGATCTATTATCAATGGGTTTTACCTACAAGGAAATCGGGGCCAAGTTGAATATTAGTGCGGAAACCGTTCGCGGCTATGTCAAAAACCTCTGCCAGAAATTACATGTGCGAAGCCGCCTTGAAGCGATTGCAAAACATTGTTAATGACCGTTGAGTATCTTTTAAACACATAGCCTCTTACAATTTGCCATACTTTCATTTGTAACTTTCCAATTGGTCATAAGGCCCTACGGCAACTCGGCCTTCAATGACTTCGATTATAACCTCATGCTCGCCATCTCTAAAGCCTGATTTAGAGTAAAGCTCCACGCGACGATTGTTCAGTTCTCTTTTGTAATCCACTATCTGCTCAAGTTTACCGTCTATGTATAATTTGGCCTTGCCACCATCAGGCCCAACCCTGCCGTTTAATCGAAAGCCAGTGCCATAAAACTTTAACTTGGCCCGGGAGCCAGGCGTAAAGCTTTGATACCAGCCGTCGCCTTCCAATCCCCAAGCCTGATCGTATCTAATTTCCGGGTCTGTATGCATGATGGTATAGAAGTTCGCCTTGTCCGAATAAGGATTCAATGCGGAGTTCATTGCGGCCAGCAAAACATAATTTTTGGATACAAGTCTGCCGGCAAAACTCCAGCCACTTTCTGATTTTACGATTTTAACAAGAAAGTGATTCCACCCTTTCACCAAAGTTAGCTTTTCAATCACGGCACCATTTACAGACTTGTCTGAAACAAATTTTTCCTGTCCATTCAGCCAGATTTTACTGCCGCCGGCAGCACTGAATTTGAAATCAACCACGGGCACGTTCGGATCAGCCATGATCTCATTCAACGGTTGCGGACATTGAATCCAGAAACTCAAGTAAATGACATTATTATTTCCCACGACTTCACCTAAACTGCGCCCGTCAAAACTGAAGAAGCCATTTTTAGCTTCCGCGACATTCCATCTGGAACCATTGGAAATCATTTCATATTCTGGTTTTATGCCGGATTCGCCACCAAAAAAATCAGTTTTAACTGCTTCGCTAAGATTATCTGCCTTGAATCCTGTTATCAGGGATCTTGTCAAGATTGATGTCTGATCCAATAAACTGCCGCGTTTTTCCTGAACCGGTTTTATCTGAACCCCAAGATTTCTGAACAATTGCGAAATCATGCGGATATGTGCAGGCGACATGACTTGGAGGTCGAGTGTGCTTGCAATATAGCTACCTGATCCATCTTTTACTTCTACCAAACAAGGTCCTGATGGATTTTCCCTTTCTGAACGCATCATGCCGCCGTTGTTGCCTTTAAGCCAATCCACAGGACAAGCCTTCAAAAGTATAGCGCCCTTATCAACAAAACTGCCCTTTAACGCATATTTCATGATTTCTTTGGAATCGGTGTTTTCGGAGAAATATAAATCCGCGTAAGAAATAGACGCCACTCTGTTATCGCATTCGTTATGAACTAATGAAGTAGCAGAGCGATTGAATACTTCAATCGGTAATGGCAACGTATTAGCAAACTGGACCTGATTTTTTGGTGTTAGTCCCCAGAAAATCACCGTGGCTCCACCTTTGACAGCATCTTTAATTTCGACTTCGAGAGAGTTATTCATGTTCGTCATACCGCAATCAACGATAATTATCTTTGATTTTTGTGATCGTGTTGCGACTGGAACCCCAGCGCTTTTCAGCTTGAATAATAAGTCGCCGTTTTCCTGGCCATAAAAGAGAACCTCACCAACCGGATTCGCAATGATCGGCGGTGCCGGATTTGAAAATACTTGTCTACGATCCCATTCGCATGGCAGCGGATCAGTCAGATTATAGGCAGCTTTTACTGCACGAAACAATGGCAGCGGCTTAAACAGAGGATAACGCGGGTCATAGCCAGGATTGTATTGAGTTGCGTAAGGAGGGATTCTTTCCAGTTGAATACCGGGCTTACCCTCCGTATAAGGCATGGTTAAAAACACCCCATCATTTTTTGTCGGAGGTTTCGATGTATCCACCATTCCTAATGGCAATTCTTCAACGCCATAGTAGCCAACATTCCAAACCGAACAAAACACGCCGACTTTTCTTTGGATCTTTAGCAACTCATAAGCATCAATCGCAACAGCATCAGAAAAATCGCTGTAACTGCGATAAGCGCGATCTCCCACATACATCGCAGCTTGTCGCGGTGTGGCATAATATGCAATGCACGCTTCGCCAACGCCGTAAGGCTTGCCCGTCTCAGCCGATTCCTTCAAATATGTCTCGGTCGAGCCATAATGCTCACTGTAAACCGGCAATTTGCCGCCTTCATCCTTGCTGCCATCACCTGAAATCCAACCTCTGGTTACATCCAGTTTTCTGCAAATATCCGCTATTTTATCGAAGTTATCATAGACCTTCTCCTTATAGGTTGGGTCACTGCATTTGACATTCAAAGCTGGAAGCGCCTCATTTTCGATACTCCACCCAAAGACACTGGGATGATTTCTGTATTTTTTGACCATGCCACGGACATTGTTCGCCGCAGCCTTCCAAAACAGATCCGAATCATAATTCAAATCGCATGAGCTCGCGTAGATTGAACTTTCAGGCAAAAGTGCGATGCCCATTTCATCAGCCATGTCGTGAAGATATTCAGGCCAAACCAGCGCGTGAAGTCTGGCGGCATTGCCACCAACATCTTTGAGCACTTTAAACCAAGACCACGCAAAACGGCGGGTGAGATAAGTCGGGTTTTGCATGTGTTGCGAATCCCCGAGCAACTGGATTTTCTTTCCATTGAGAAAAAAATCTTTACCTCTGATCTCAAATTCGCGCCAGCCAAAGCGTTGGTATTTTTTATCTGCAACTTTTTTGTCGCATGCAACGTTCACTGTCAACCCATACAGATTCGGTGAAGAAAAGTCCCAATACTGAAGTTGACCGTCCACTTTGGCTCGAAGAGTAATCACCGCTTCCTGATTTGCCGGGATCTTGGCTTCCGCGAAATCAAAAGCCAAAACATTCTTCCCTAGCTTCCACTTCACTTCGGGCGCGTCGAGCTCGCCTTTACCGGCAAGATTAAGCCATTCTTTGACATCCGCGTTAATGCTTACGGTTTTATCTTCAGACGTTGTATTCCGAATTGTGACTTCGACTCTTAATTGATTCTTGGAAACTTCGGGTTTCACAAAGAAGTCGGCAACATAAACGTCTGGCAAGACTGAAAGATAGACGTNNNNCGTCCTGCCATATTCCAAGTCCAGGAGCACCCGGCGGAACAGTAATATTCCCATACGTGCTTTTCCAATTAAAAAAACCGCGGCCACGAATGCCGACCATGATTTCATTATCTGAGTCCCTTTTGACTTTGTCAGTAATATCAAAACGAAATGGCAGAACCGAGTCGAAATTGGTTCCGATTTGCTCTCCATTTAACAAAATTTTTGAATCGCCAGAAACAGCCTGAAAATTAATGACAATGCGTTTATTATTCCAGCCAGTCGGCACAGTAAATTTCTTGCGAAGCCACCCCATTTGTGCTTGGCCCCATCTTTCTGGGTAACTAGGGAATTCCGCGCCAGCATTCCATGAAGATGGAATTTTAATTTTAGTGGTTTCCCATCCATTTTCCACCGGGGCTGACAGATCGGGGGCAAGGGCTTTTCCACCGTCATCCACATCAATTCCGTAAGGAGGTGTTCTCTCTTGGTTATAAGGCCCATAAACCGGTTGAAAATCCCATTTTCCGTTCAGACAAATCTCTTGTCTGGTTTCGGTTTCCGGCCCTTTTACCAAGCCTTCTGACGGGGCAAATTCCCGGTTAAAAGTGACCCTCGTTGCATGTGGACTGTTCTTTTTATCAGCAGATTGCATTTGCGCACATCCCCAAAGCATAACACTTGAAGTCAGGATGAAAGCCATCAAGATAGACTTCTTTAATTTGATCATTTTTGTTCTAACCATATGCACAGATTCAAAGTATGTTTGGATTTTGACTCTTGGAATTCAGTCAATTTAGTTTAGTTCCCCAATTTTTGTTCGGCAAAATTCCCATTTCCAACTCCAAAGTTCCGCCGCGGGCGATTTCTGCGTGCGTGATCCAAGGCCGATTAATTGATTGCCCATTCAGCTTGGCCGATTGCACGTAAATGTTCTGGTTGGATGCGTTGTGCGCGGTGATGGTGAACTTGCCGCCTGGATAAAATTTTGAATCCAATCGGATGGTTGCTTTTGCCACGAGCGGGCTGCCGATGACATATTTTCCATCCGCTGGATTCACCGGATAAAGCCCCATGGCGCTCCAGACATACCAAGCGGACATCTGGCCGCAATCATCGTTGCCGCAAATTCCTTCCGGCGTGTTGTCGTAGTGCAGGAGCGCGATCTGATGCACGCGAAGCGCGGTTTTGTGTTGCGCGCCAGCCAGCGCGTAAAGATAGGCGACGTGATGACAAGGCTCGTTGCCATGGGAGTATTGCCCGACCATGCCGGAGATATCAACCAGGTAAGGCGTGATGTCGGAATCCTCGTTAAAAAGCTGGTCGAGCTTTTTAATGAAGGCGTCGTTCCCGCCGTAAAGCTTGATCATGCCGGGAACATCGTGAAGCACGCCGAACGCATATTGCCAGGCGTTGGCCTCGACGAAATCATCAAAGCTAATTCGCTTGGGATCAAAAGGTTCGCGAAAGGCACCGGCGGCGGTTTTGCCACGGAAAAATCCGGTGGCAGGATCAAACACATTCATGAAATTTTGTGAACGCTTGAGGAACAGTTCTGCGTCGTTGGTTTTGCCGAGCGCCTGGGCCATCTGGGCAATACACCAATCGTCGTAAGAAAATTCCAAGGTCTTGGCCGTTCCGTTCCGGCGTGCGCCCGCTTCCGAAGCCACATAGCCGTTTTTTTGATAGTCGTCCTGACCGCGACGGCCGCTCATCGCCGTGTCCCGCATGGCTTGAAACGCCAGTTCGGCGTCAAATCCACGGAAGCCTTTGTTGTAGGCATCCACAATGACCGGCACGGAATGATAGCTGATCATGCACCAGGTTTCATAACTGGCCAGCGGCCACATCGGCAGCGCGTGGTCGGGCGATTCCTGATAAAATGCCAGCATGGTCTGGATGAAATCATTGACCCGCTCCGGCTGCGTCAAGGTCAGCAAGGGATTTTCGGCGCGAAACGTATCCCACAACGAGAACGTGGAATAGTATTGAAATCCCGCATTGGTGTGGACCAAACCGTCCGTCCCGCGATACGAGCCATCCGCGTCGTTGTATAACGTCGGCGTCGTCATCGTGTGATACAAAGCGGAGTAAAACGTCTGGCGGATGTTGGGGTTGGGCGATTCAATCTTGATGCTGGAGAGTTGCTCATTCCAGGCGCCGCGGCACGAATCACATCAAAGTCCCAATCGGGCATTTCTGAGTGCAAATTCTTTTTGGCTTCCTCGGCGCTCACCGCCGACAATCCCACGCGCAATAAAATCTGCTGCCCGGCGGAGGTTTTGAAATCCAGATGTGCCCGCACATTTCTGCTTTTGATTTCAGCCTGATTTGCCGGCAACGGTTTGCCATCAGCTTCCAGTCCAACGCTCTTCCACGGCTGCGAACATTCGATCGCAAAATAGATGGTTCGATGTTTAGCCCATCCGGTCGTAGAACGGTAGCCCGTGATAAGAGTTTTGTTTTCAATTTTTAAAGATGCCTCGGTCACTTGATTGTTCACGCCATGCACGAGGTCAATCAATATGTGGCTCTCCTTTGAAGCGGGAAATGTGTAACGATGCATGCCCGCGTGAGCCGTGGCCGTCAGTTCCGCCAGCACATGATATTTATCGAGCAGAACCTTGTAGTATCCCGGCGTGGCCAATTCGTTGTCATGCGAAAACCCCGAACGCAGCCGGTCCACCGTGAGCGCGTGGTAATTGGTGGATTCCTGCAGCTTGCCCGTGATGGGAAGCACCAGCACATCACCCAAATCGCCGATGCCAGTGCCGGACAGATGCGTGTGGCTGAAACCGAGGATGGCAGAATCCGAATAATGATAACCGGCGCAAGCATCCCAGCCTTTGATCGGCGTGTCCGGGCTGAGTTGCACGAAACCAAACGGCACGGTGGCTCCGGGATAAGTGTGGCCATGTCCACCGGTGCCGACCAATGGAAGAACTTCGTCAACGGGCTGTGAAATCGCTCCGCGAGCAGCAATCAACGGATTTATTCCAATCAGGGTAGTGGCGATCAAAATTGTTTTCATAAATACATGCTAGCGATGGTTGAATTGCCTTGAGATACCCGCTTTAGAGGAGCCCAAGCATGGCCATATTGATTCATTTTAGGGAGAAATCAACCGGTAGAAAACCGTTCCGTTGGCTGGATTGATCGTGATGTTGGTGCCGGTCACGAGATCGGATCCGGGCACTGTCACCCAACTGGTCTTAAGACCGGCGTTTAAAATATTGGTCTGCACTTGCAGCAGCCAACCGGCATTTGTAGGCCATGACAGACCCAACGTATTGCCGGACACATTTAACTGGATTTTCCCGGGCAGCGGGTTGGCTGGTGTCACCGCCAGAATTTGGATCGAGCCGTCGAACGCAAGTTTGTTGGTCCAATTATATGTGCCTCCGACGGAATTGGTGCCCGGCAGTTTGATTGTGGTGAACCCGCTGACGGCTGATGAGAAAAGTTGGAACGTGTCGCCGGTCTGCAAGTTCGGTCCAATGTTGGTCACAGTGAGAGTGCCGCCGCCGGCGATAGTTCCCAAAATGGAATTCAATTTATCGCTCGTCTGCGCATTGGTGCGGTTGAGTTCGAGCAGCAGACCGCCGCCGAGAACAATGTCATTGGTCACGGTGAGGGTGCCGATGGATGCGCCGGGAGCCAGGGTTGAACCGGCAACGGTGGTGAGCTTGCCGTTGATGCTGCCACTGCCCGTCAAAGTCTGGCCGCTTTTCAAGGTAAGAGCATCATCAGTGCGTCCAATAACATCCAGCGTGGCCCCGCTGCCAATATTGATTGCAACGCTGTGGCTGATGGAGCCCGGTTCAATCAACGCCAGTGTTCCGGCATTGATGGTGGTCGCGTCAGTGAAGGTGTTGGTGCCGCTCAAGGTCAATGTGCCGTTGCCGGTTTTGATCAGGCCGCCACTGCCGGATAAAATTCCGGACAAGGTAATATTACGCGCAATGGCTGCGGCATCAGCCGCTTGAAACGTGATGCTGCCGCCAGTCGTGGCCAAAGTCATGGGCAACGACGACGACCAATTCGCGGTCGCTCCCACGGTGCCTCCGGAAAGCGCGCGCGTGCTGGTGAAAGTTCCCGTGCCCACACTGTTCATTCCACCTGCGCCGATATAAAGCGCGCCGCCGGTCATCGTCAGGCTGCCGCTGCCATTGGTTGAAATGCCTCCGGTGGTCCCGCCAAAATTATTCGTGCCGACCGTTACCGTGCCGCCTGAGATTGTCACCGCAGCCGAGCCTGCAGACATTGAGCCGCCGATATTGAGCATCTGCGGAACGGTGAGCGTGCCGCCTTGAACATTCAATACGCCCTTGGCGGTGGAAGTGTTCAGTTGGTAACCGACGATCATGCCCGCGCCGGTGCTGGCGGTGGTGTTAATGCTGCCGTTAATCAGCGTCAGCCTGCCGCTCGTGGCGGAACCGCTGCTGCGTCCAATCGTGATCAGGCCGCCGCCGGTGATGTTGAAAGCTGCCCGGTATTGCCAATTACAAACGAACCGCTGTCGGTCATTGTGCAATTGTTGCTAATCACCAGGCCGCCAATTCCAGTGGTGGGATTTCCCATGTTCACCGAAGGATTGCCATTGGCAGTAAACGATTTTGCCGACGCCGCATTCAACAGCAGCGTGCCCTGACCGGCAGAAGTTCCGCTCAGAAATGTGGCCGAGCCACCGCCCAACGTCAGCGTTCGTCCGGCGGCGATGTTGAAGGTGGTGGCGGACAACAGGCAGTTCATCGTCACGTCGGAGTTGGCAACAACCATGTTGATCCCGCCCGAGGTCGCCAGCGTCAAGGTGTTGCCCGATCCAATCGTGATCTGGCCATCCATGTTGTTGTTGAAGATCAAGCCATCCAAAGTCACATTGCCAGCGAGCGTGAGATTCGCTGCATTGGCTGCGCTGATCGTGTTGTCGAACTG
>WNFL01429447.1_pt1 | contig 15307 bp, 13 predicted proteins | sample 5400361 | NCBI WGS metagenome assembly WNFL01 (sample SAMN13153351, study PRJNA577476) | soil metagenome | isolation source: 40 cm soil on Douglas fir-dominated hillslope | place: USA:California | collected 2013-09-17
GAAGGCGAACATCGAGGAGAACGACCAATCGAGGTAGAGCTTGCGCTCGTCGATCTCGCCGAGATGGACGAGAAGCTCTGCTTCCACGACGTGTGAGCTGCGCACGAGCTCTCGCGTAGCGGAGCGGAGTTCCGAGGAGCCGAGCGATTCGACAATGATTCTTGAGCTCATCATGCGTGCTTCGTAGCACGGCGTTTTTTGGCCTCCCGCGGAGACGGCACGTGCGCGCTGCACGGCGGGCCGAGCCGCGAAGAGGTACATTCCCAAACGGCCGCTCTGCAGGCGTCCTCGGCGACGACAAGGCTAAAGAAAAGGTTACTTGCGGCAGCGCCGGAAGGGACGTGCCCAATGCTTGTCAACCGCAAACGACCCGCATACGTAACTTGTCCGATGGAGCCACCGCCCCGCCCGAGTCGTCTGATCCGCGCCGGGGCGGGACGCAATGCGTTAGGTCTTGTAGCCAACCTCGCGCCTGACGGTCGCCAGACTGTCTGCCGCCCTCATCGGAGTAACGGCGTCGCAAGCCCCGACACAGGTTGAGTTTGTCGCTGGGACTGAGATCGAGACCCACCCCGAAAAGCCGCCCTACGCTTTTTCACGGCGCGGCGGTAATGGAATGCACTCTGGCAGTCAGCCGCGCAGCGAGAGATACGCGTCGCTGACGGCGAATCGGGCCAGGCGGGCCACCTCGGGACGGTCGGCGCCGCCGGGGCACTCGGATGCCACGATGGCGAGGCCCGCGGCGGGATCGCCGCAGATGACCAGCGCGGCCCGCTCGGCGGTCTCGCGCAGGGCGAGCGCCAGCGACTCCCAGCTCGGAGGAGGCTCGGCGGCGGCGCGCTGCGCGAGAGGAGAGAGCGCGTCCCGCTCGCCGGGCTTCAGCGCTTGCGCCAGGGCCTGCCCGAGCGCAGCGTCGGGCGGGGGCAGGCCCGAGAGGTCGGTCCCCTCCGGGGCGCTCAGGCGGACCAGCTCGGCGACGATCTGGGCGAGCCGCTCCGGCGGAAGGCCGGCGACGGCCTGCGTCCCGCGGCGGATGTGCGCCAGGGCGCGCGCATACAGGAAGCGCTGCTGGCGCGAATGGTGTCGCTTGGGAACCTCCAACCCCACCAGCAGGCCCGGCGGCTCGGTGGCGGTCGGCAGCACCACGGTGGGCTCGCCCTTCGCCACGTAGAGCGCGGGCTCGGCGATTCCCAGGGCCCGCGCGATGGCGGCGCACACCCGCCGGACGGGATTGTCGCCCTTCACCCGGTCGCCGCGTCCGGCGAGCTCGGTGGGAAGCGCGCGCGAAAGCGCCGCCGACGCCGCGCTGAGCAGGTCGCGCGCGGCGCCCTGGTCGCCGGGCGCGAGCAGGCGCTCGTCGTCGGGCAGCGGAGGAAGCTCCGCGCGCGGGGGCTGCGCGACCGAGCCCGCGTGGAGCGCCATCTCCTCGTCCGTGGCCAGGCCCAGCGCGACGAGCACCGAGGAGGTGCACACGGCTGCGTCCTCGCGGCCGTCGGATAGCGCGAGCGCAACCCTCTCGTGCAAGGAGTCCGCGGAGAGCGGCTCCTCCGCGGCTGGCCCGGCCTCGTGCGCCGCGGGCGGAGGCTCCTCCGCGGCTGGCGCAACATCCTCCATCGCGGGCGCGGGCTCCGCCACTTCGATGGAAATCTCCTCTGCCACTTCGATGGGAATCTCCTGCGCCGCTTCGGCGGGGGCCTCCCCTGCCTCCCCGAGGTGCTGCTCCAGCAGGGCGGCCTCGACCAGCCGCCCGGGCTCGAAGGTCGCGTCCGCCGCGCCGCCGGCCTCCTTCGCGTGCGTGTGCCGATCCGCGATCCGGCCGGCGACACGCCGGGCGCCGCGGACGGCCAGCACCGAAGCCGGGTCGCCGTCCAGCGCTTGCCGGTAGGCGGCCGCGGCGGCGTCCAGGTGGCCCGCGTCCTCGAGCAGCTCCCCCTGCTGCAGCGCCAGCGCGGCACGGGAGGGGCCTTCCGCGTACGCGGAGCGGAAGGCGAGGTGCTCCGCGAGCAGCTCGCCGTTTCCGCCCGACCGCAGCGCCTGGTCGACCAGGTCAAGAGCGATGCGATCCTGCGGATTGAGCGCGAGCGCCCGGCGGTACTCCGCGACGGCCTGCTCGCGATCCCCGGCCTCCATCCGGTCGCGCGCGGCCTCGACGCGCAGCAGCGCCGCAAAGCGCGCATCCTGACAGCGGCTCGCCAGCCGCCCGCGCAGGTCGGCGCGCTCACGGCGCGCGTCCGGCGCGGGATCGTCGCCGACGAGCTCTAGCAGCGCGGCGATCGCCTCCAGGTCTCCGGGCGCCTCGGCGAGGACCCCCCGATACAGCTCGGCTGCCTTCGCTGGCTGGGCGCAGCGATGCGCCTGGAGCGATGCCGCCCAGCGCAGGGCCTCCGCGCGCTCGGTGGAGAGCGGCGACCTGTGGGCGAGCTGCTCGTAGGCCTGCGCGGCCTCCGCGAATCGGCCCATCCAGGCGTGCAGCCGCGCGAGCTGGACCACCGCGTACGGCCCGCCTGGGTGGGCGTCGGCGGCCGCGGCGTACAATTGGACGGCGACCTGCGCATCGCCTGCCTTCCACTCGGCGAACTCGGCCGCGCGCGCCAGCGCGTCCGCCCGGGCGCTCCCCTCCGGAACGGCCTCCGCGATCTGCGCCAGGACCGCCAACGCCGCCGGATGGTCGGCGCGCCGGATGTGGAGCCGCGCCAGCCGCCGCAGCACCGCCAGGTCGGCTCCGCCCAGCGCGAGGGCCTGCGTGGACGTTTCCACCGCCTCGTCGAGCCTGGCCTGTCCCTCGAGCAGCGCTGCGCGCTCGGCCTGCAGCGCCGCCGCGCGCGCGGGCTCGGCCGCGTTCGCCTCCTCGGCCAACAAGTCGATGCGCTCGGTATCGGGCAGGCCCGGCAGCGAGAGCAGCCCGCGGCGCGCGGGCTCCGATGCCGCGTCGGCCGCGCGGGCCTTGCGGAAGAGATCCAGGGCGCGCGCCTCGTCGCCGGTGGCGCGAGACAGCTCGGCGGCTTCCACCAGCAGGTCGGCCGCGTCGGCCCCCTGGGCCGCTTCCGCGCGCGCCTCCAGCGCGGCGGAGAGAGAAGCCAGATCCATCGAGCGCAGCGCGAGCGAGGTCCAGGCCTCCAGCGAGCGCGGCGTGCTCAGCCCTCGCGCCAGCTCGGCTGCGCGCTGGGCCAGCGCCAGCGCGTGCGCGCGCGGGTTCGCCGACCCGTCGGGCGCCGGCGGGACGTCGGAGAGGAGCGCCGCGGCCCGCCCCAAGAGCTCCGCGGCCGGGGCGCGGGAAACGTGCTGCGCGGCCTGCTCGAGCAGCGCGGCCAGCTCCGCGTGGCCGCCGAGGAACGGCACCGTGCGCTGCAGGAGCCGCAGCGCTCCTTCCCCGGCCGGGCTGCGCGGCGCGAGCGCGAGCGCGTTGCGCGCCATCCTCGCCGCGTCCTCCCGCTGGCCACCGAGCTCCAGCAGCGCTCCGGCCTCCAGGTAGTGCCCGGCGGCCTCCGCGGGGACGTGCTCGGCAAGCGCCTGGGCCAACGCAGCGAACCGCTCGGCCGCGGCGAGCGGATCGCGCTGCGCAACCAGGCGCGCGTGCTGCGCGATGGCGGCCGCGTCGCCGGGGTTGTCGGCCAGCGCCTCGGACAGCAGTTGCTCCTGCTCGACGGGGTCGGCGACGAGCGCGGCGGCGGCGATCTTGAGGTCGGCGCGCTCGGTGGGCTCACCGGTGCCTGCGGCGCGCGCGCGCAGGGCGTCGGCCAGGTCAGGGGAGCGCTGCTGCTCCGCGAAGGAGGCGCGCAGCGCGAGGAGGGCCGGGTCGCGCCGGTCGTCCTCCAGGGAGGCGCGCAGCTCGGAGATCGCCTCCGCCAGCTTGCCCAGCCGGTGGGCGGCGACGTTCGCGACCACCACCCGTTCGGAGGGTGCGCAGGTCCGTTCGGCGCGCTCGCGGCAGAGCCGCAGCACGGCTTCCCAGTCGTTGCTTGCCCGCGCGCGCTGCAGAAGCCCGAGCACGCCGACCGGGTCCTTCGGGTCGGCGGAGTGCAGCTTGCGCAGGACCTCCTCGTACAGCGCATCCAGCTCTTCCGCGCCAGGCCGCCCCGCCTGCGCGAGGTCGGGGAGCGCGGGCTCCGCCTGGATCTCCTCGACCAGCAGCACCGCGCGGCGGAGGAGCTGCGCCTTCTGCACGTCATCGCGCACGGCGGAGGCGAAGCGCAACAGGAGGCGCGCGCACGAAGGCTTGTCGCCGCGCGCCGCCTCGACCGCCGCGGCCAGCAGGGCCGGATGGTCGGGAGCGAGCTCCAGCGCCTGGTGGATGCGCCGCGCCGCCTCTGCGGAGTCGCGGTGCGAAAGGAGCAGCGCCGCCTGCGCGCGGAGCGACTCGGCGCGCTCCGCAGGAGAGCCGAGCAGCGCTTCCTCCCGTTCGTGCAAGGCGAGCACCTTGTCGAGCCGGCCCGCGGCGAGGAAGAGCTGGCGGGCGGCCTCCAGGGTCGGCCGGTGCGCCGGATCGAGCTGGAACGCGTTCTGGTAGCAGACGGCAGCGCTGCGGGGGTCGCGCAGCCGGTCGTCGTAGACGCGGCCCATGGCGTAGTGCAGGCCGGCGGCTTCCTTCCGGTCGCCCACCGACGCGGCCTCGCGGGCCAGCTCCTCCAAAGCCGCGCCCGCCGCCTGGAGGTCGGCCTCGGTCGGCTCGCGCTGCGCAGGGGTGGCGGAGCTCTCGGGTGGCATCGCCGCGAGACTACAACGGCGCTGCCGCTCCGCCGAAGGAACGGCGCCTTCCAGCCGACCCGTCAGGGCAAGCCGGCCGCGCGCCGCGCCGCCCGGTCGATCTCCGGAAGCATCTCCCGGACGGCGGCGATGTCGCGGTGCAGCTCGCGGTCTTCGGCCATGTGGGGAACCCGGCTCCGGATGGCCCGATACGCCGCCTGCACGCCCACACCGGGCGTCAGCGGCAACCGGAGATCGAGCGCCTGCGCGGCGACGAGAAGCTCGATGGCGAGGCCGCTGCGCGCGTTCTCCACCACCGTCCGCGCCTTCAAGGCCGCGGTCATCCCCATCGACACGTGGTCCTCTCGCCCGGCGGAGGAGGGGATGGTGTCGACGCAGGCCGGATGCGCCAGCACCTTGCTTTCCGCGCACAGCGCCGCCGCGGTGACTTGCGCGATCATGAACCCCGAGTTGAGCCCCGAGTCCTGCGCCAGGAACGGCGGCAGCCCGGACAGCGACGGGTTCACCAGCTGCTCCACGCGGCGCTCGCTGATCGCCTGCAGTTGCGCGCAGGCGATGGCCAACAGGTCGAGCGCCTGCGAGACGGGCTGGCCGTGGAAGTTCCCGCCGCTCACCACCTGCTCGCCGGGGACGTCCAGCTGGCCGTGCCCCTCCGCGAAGACGAGCGGGTTGTCGGTCGCGGCGTTCGCCTCGATGGAGATCACCTCGCGCACGAAGCGCAGCGCGTCCTGCGCCGCCCCGTGCACCTGAGGGGCGCAGCGGAGCGAGTAGGGGTCCTGCACCTTGTCGCAGTCCGGGCCCTGGTGGCTGCGCTCGATCTCGCTCTGGGCGAGGAGCGCGCGCAGCTCGGCAGCCACTTCCATCTGGCCCCGCTGCCCGCGCACGCGGTGGATGGCGGCGAGGAACGGGCGGTGCGAGCCCTTCAGTCCCTCGACCGTCATGGCGCAGGCCACCGAGGCGATCCGCAGGACCTGCTCGGCCTCGAGGAGGGCCAGCGCGCCGACCGCTTCCATCGCCTGGGTGCCGTTGACCAGCGCGAGGCCCTCCTTGGCCTCCAGCACCACCGGCTCCAGCCCGGCGCGGCGCAGCGCTTCTCGCCCGGCCAGCCGCTCCCCGCGGAAGAACGCCTCGCCCTCGCCGATCAGCACCAGTGCGAGGTGCGCCAGGGGAGCCAGGTCGCCGCTCGCGCCCACCGAGCCCTTCTCGGGCACCACGGGGATGACGTCGCGCTCCAGCAGCGCGACGAGGAGGTCCAGCGTGCTCTCGCGGATGCCGCTGTATCCGCCGGCGAGGACGTTCGCGCGGAGCAGCATCAACGCGCGCACCGCTTGCGGGGCCAGCGGCTCGCCCACGCCGGCCGCGTGCGAGAGGATCAGGTTGCGCTGCAGCTTGCGCAGATCGGTCCGCGCGATAGGCACCTCGGCCAGGGTGCCGAACCCGGTGTTGACGCCGTAGGTGGGAGCGCCGCTTTCGGCGATTCGGTCCACCAGCCGGCGCGCGGCCCGCACCCGCTCGCGCGCCGCCGGGGAGATCTCGACGCGGGCTCCGCCGGCAGCCGCCTGCGCGACCTGCTCGAGCTTGAGCGAGCTTCCGTCGATGACGATGCGCACGGGCAGCTTCTATCATTGTCCAGATGCCGCCGAGTCGCCTACTCTGCGGGCCGATGCGGGCGATGATCGTAGGGGCGGCGGCGGCGGTCCTTGTCTTTTGCGCGGCGGCGCGCGCGGACGACAGCGCTCCCCCGGTCATCTCGCACGCGCCGGTCACCCGGGGGGACAGAGGAAAGCAGACGCCCGTGTTCGCGAAGATCACCGACGAGAGCAAGATCTTCCCGCAGGTCTTCTTCCGCTTCGGTCCGGCCAGCCCGTACGAGAAGCCGATCGACATGAAGCAGGTGAAGGGCCAGAAGAACCAGTGGGGGGCAAACCTCCCCGCTCCGCCGGGCAACGTCCTCGAGTACTACATCGAGGCGTACGACGAGTTCGGCAACGGCCCGGCGCGGGCGGGCGACCCCGACCGTCCCTTCCGGATCGAGCTCGGACCGGCGCAGAACGCCCAGGAGCAGCCCACGCTCCCGCTGCCGGCGCTGCCGCGGACGGGAGCGGGGGGCGGGGGAGGGCGCGTGTGGACCTGGCTGGTGGGAGGGACCGGGCTGGGCCTGTTGACCGGCGGCCTGGTCGCGAATCCGCTCGGCGCCCGCGCGACCGCGCTGGACATCGCGGGGGCTACCCTCATCGCGGGCGGGGTGGCGCTCTACTTCGCGGGCGCGCGCCGCGCCACCGTCGCGATCGGAGTCGCGTCGGTGTCCAATGGCGGCGCGGTGGCGCTCCTGGGCCGGTTCTGAGATGGCGCTCATCGTCCAGAAGTACGGAGGCACGTCGGTCGGCGACGTGGACCGGATCCGGAACGTGGCGCGCCGCGCGTTGTCGGCGCGCAAAGCTGGGAACGACGTGGTGGTGGTGGTGAGCGCGATGGCGGGCGAGACGAACCGCCTGCTCAAGCTGACCGGGCAGATGGCGAAGCGGCCCAGCCAGCGCGAGCAGGACGTGGTGGTCTCCACCGGCGAGCAGGTCTCGGTGGGACTCCTCGCGCTGGCCATCCAGGAGATGAAAGGCAAGGCGCGCAGCTTCCTCGGCCACCAGGTGCGCATCCTCACCGACTCGGCGTTCTCCAATGCCCGCATCCGCAGCATCGACGGCGAAAAGCTGTTCGAGACGCTCAAGCGCAAGGAGATCGCGGTCGTCGCCGGGTTCCAGGGCATCGACGACCAGGGCAACATCACCACGCTGGGCAGGGGCGGCTCCGACACCACCGCGGTGGCGCTGGCCGCTGCGCTGAAGGCCGACGCCTGCGAGATCTTCACCGACGTGGACGGGGTCTACACCACCGATCCGAATCTCTGCGCCAAGGCCCGCAAGCTGGACCGCATCAGCTACGAAGAGATGCTGGAGCTGGCCTCGCTGGGCGCGAAGGTGTTGCAGATCCGCTCGGTCGAGTTCGCGATGAAGTACAAGGTGCCCTTGTGGGTGAAGTCGAGCTTCAGCGAGGATCCGGGCACCCTGGTCTGCGAGGAGGACAAGGCGATGGAGGAGGTGGTCGTCAGCGGCATCGCGCTGACCCGCGACGAGTCGCGGTTCGTGGTCCGCAACGTCCCGGACAAGCCCGGGGTGGCGGCGAAGATCTTCGGCCCGCTGGCCGAGCTGGGCATCGTGGTCGACGTCATCGTGCAGACCCCCGCGCACGAGGACGGGCGCACCGACGTCGCCTTCACCGTGGGCCGGGTGGACATGGACCGCGCCAACGAGCAGATGCGGAAGATCGCCAAGCAGATCGGCGCCGGGAAGGTGGAGCACGAGGAGGGGATCGCCAAGGTGAGCATCGTCGGGGTGGGGATGCGCAATCACGCGGGCGTCGCGGCCAAGATGTTCCAGGTCCTGGCCGACGAGGGCGTCAACATCCGCGTGATCTCCACCAGCGAGATCAAGGTGAGCTGCCTGATCGACGAGAAATACGCCGAGCTGGCGGTGCGCGCGCTGCACACCGCCTTCGGCCTGGACAACAAGGAGGGCTGAAGTGCTGATCCGCTGCGCCCGCTGCCAGGCCGTCTTCTCCGTGCAGGAGGGGCTGGCCGGCCCGGTGCAGCGGGCCTTCCGGGTCGAGTGCGGGCGGTGCCAGGCCGTCTTCGACGCGCAGTCCGCGCAGCTCCCCGAGGGGCCGCGAACGCCGCCGCCGAGGCGGATTCCGACGCCCGTCCCGCTGCAGCGGCCGGCGACCGCGGCGCTGCCCGCCGCACCGCCGCTGGCCGTCGAGAGGCACGCGAGCCCCGCCGAGATGACGGAAATGGGCCCCCTGCGCCCCACGATCTACGGTCCGGTCGCGCGGCACAACCCGCTCACCCGCGTCGGCGCGGTGGCCATCGTGCTGCTGGCCGTAGCCGCGCTGATCGCGATGCTGGTGCTCGGCCGGACGCGCGCACCACCGGCGGCAGAGCAGCCGACCGACCGCGCGCAGGGCAGCGTGGGGCAACGTTAGGCCATCGGGCGGACCGAGCGCCCGCCTCCCTTGTTGACGCGGGGAAACGGGAAAGTTCGTGCCCAGTGGGAACTGCCGTCCCCATTCGTCGCCGAGAGTCCGAAAGCCGGCACAGGGACGCTCTGCCGGCGGCCACCCGGCACGTGGCTTGCTCTCTACCCGGGCATGATCGCCATCTTGTTTTGGGTCGCCGCGCTGGCGGTCCTGCACACCTACGTGCTCTACCCATTGCTGCTCATTCTCGCCGACGGTTTCGAGCAGGCCCGCAGCGCCTGGCGGTACATCTCCGGCTCCGAGCGCCGGCGCGCGCCCGCGCAACTCGGCCTGCCGCACGTCTCAGTGCTCATCGCCGCGTACAACGAGGCGTCCTGCATCGCGCAGCGGATCGAGAACCTGCTCGCGCAGGACTACCCGGCGGAGCACCTCGAGATCCTGGTCGGCTCCGACGCGTCGACCGACGGCACCGACGCCATCGTCCAGCACTATGCGGCGCGGGGCGTGAAGCTCTCGCGCGGCGAGCGGGCCGGCAAGGCGGGAGTTCTAGCCAGGCTCGTCTGCATGGCCAAGGGCGAGGTGCTGGTCCTCACCGACGCGAACACCGAATTCGAGAAGGACGCCATCCGCCAGCTGGTCCAGCCGCTGCGGGACCCGGCGGTGGGGCTCGTCTGCGGACGGCTCCGCCTCCACTCGCCGATGGGCGCGCCGATCGTGGAGAGCGCGTACTGGAAGCTGGAGAGCCTGCTCAAGCTGTACGAGTCGCGCCGCGGCTGCGTGATGGGCGCCAACGGCGGCATCTACGCGGTCCGCAAGCACCTCTTCCCGCCGCTGCCCGCCGGGACGGTGGTCGACGACTTCGTCGCGGCCCTGCGCGTCCTGCAGAGCGGATACGAGGTGCGTTACGAGCCCGAGGCGGTCGCGCACGAGGAAGCGGCGCCGGGCCACTCGGACGAGTACCGCCGCAGGGTGCGCATCGCGGCGGGCTGCTTCCGGGCGCTGTCCCACTTCCGCGACCTCCTCGCGCCCCGCCACGGGTTCATGGCGTTCGCGCTCTGGTCGCACAAGGTGCTGCGCTGGCTGGTGCCGCAGGCGCTGCTGGTCGCGCTGCTGACGAACGTGATCCTGGCGCCGCGCTCCAACCTTTATGGATTCCTCCTGCTCGTGCAGTGCGCGGCGTACGCGCTGGCCGCGCTGGGCCTCTTGGGCACCAGCCCGCGGCACCTGCGCAAGCTGACCGATCCTGCGGCGCATTTCGTGGAGATGAATGCGGCGCTGCTGGTCGGGTTCTTCCGCTTCAGCCGCGGCACCCAGGGGCAGACATGGGCGCCCACGGAGCGCGCCAAAGCAGCGTAGTACCGATGCGAATGCCAGGTTCAACCGGTTGAACCAGCTCGCTCATCGGCGGAGTGCGAACCGCGCAGCCCCGCCCATTTCAGCAAGGCGTCCAGGGCCGGGCACAACGCCTGTCCCCAGTCGGTGAGCCCGTATTCGACCTTGGGCGGCACCTGGTGATGGACGATGCGGCGGACGACGCCGTCGGCCTCCAGCCGGCGAAGCTGCTGGATCAGCATCTTCTGCGAGATCGGCGGAATGGCGCGTTGCAGCTCGGAGAACCGCAGCATCCTGCCGCCGAACAGGTGAAACAGGATCAGCAACTTCCAGCGCCCCTCCAGCATCTTGAGCGCCCTCTCCACCCCCGCCGCGGCAGTCACTGGCGTCAGCCCTTCGTGGTTACCTTTAGGTGCGTACCTTACTTTTCGGTGCGTTCTTGCCATTCCGGAACCCTAGCTCCTATCGTCCGAGACAGGCAATCCGGAGCAGGCCGTGGCGGCAGGCCCCAGTTGTGCCGGAAGGAGGCCGGATCATGGCCGGAAGGCAGACGTTCCCCTGCGATCCGCGCGAGTTCGACGGCCAGCGCGTCCTGGTCACGGGGGGCACCGAGGGCATGGGCGCGGCGATCGTGCGCCGTCTGGCCGCCGGCGGTGCCAGAGTGGCCACTACCGCGCGCTCCCCGTTGCGCGAGGGCCAGGCCCCGGATTTCTTCGTGCAGGCCGACATCGCGACGCCCGAGGGCGTGAAGAAGGTCCTGGGAGAAGTGCTGGAGCGCTTCGGCGGTGTCGACATCCTGATCGAGAACGTCGGCGGCTCGTCCGCGCCCGGAGGCGGCGTCCTGGCGCTGACGGACAGCGACTGGCAGGTCACGCTCGACACGAACCTGCTCGCCGCGGTCAGGCTCGACCGGGGCGTGCTGCCGGGCATGCTCGAGCGCAAGTCCGGCGTCATCGTGCATGTCTCGTCCATCCAGCGGCGCCTGCCGCTGTTCGAGGCCACGCTCGCGTATGCCGCCGCCAAGGCGGCGCTGACGACCTACAGCAAGGGCCTGTCGAAGGAAGTCGGGCCCAAGGGCGTGCGCGTGAATACGGTCGCGCCCGGGTTCATCGAAACCGACGCCGCGCATCGATTGATCGTCCGGCTGGCCGAGCAGGCCGGAACCGACGAGGGCGCGGCGCGCCAAGGCCTGATGGCTTCGCTGGGCGGTATCCCGATCGGTCGGCCCGGCCGCCCCGAGGAAGTCGCCGAACTGGTCGCCTTCCTCGCTTCCGAGCGGGCGGCGTCCATTCATGGGAGCGAGTACGTGATCGACGGCGGAACGATTCCGACCGTTTGAAGCATTCTCGCCCGGCCCGGGTGCACCGAAAAAAATGGCCCGGCTGTCTCACTCAGCCGGGCCAGAGATGGTGACCCCAACGGGATTCGAACCCATGTTTGAGGCGTGAGAGGCCTCCGTCCTAGGCCACTAGACGATGGGGCCAGCCTTTCGAAACCTCGCTCGCTCCGCAGCTCTGACCCGCGGGACCCTGCTTGGTTGGGGGACTAGGATTCGAACCTAGATAGTAGGAGTCAGAGTCCTACGTCCTGCCGTTAGACGATCCCCCAGCGAAAGGGAAGCGCTAGGTAGCCGAACACCCCTGGGAGTGTCAAGAATTCCTGGCCGTTCGGAAGCTCGGGAAGCGTCGGAGCGGCGGCCCGGCGCACGTGCGCACGTGCGCACCGCTACGGCGTTCCAAGCATCTCCGGTCTCGCACGGCGAACTCACCTGAAAGCGAGGACTCCCATGCCCAGGCTGCAAGTTGGTACCGAGAACGGTGCGCCGGTGGAGATCCACTACCAGGACGTCGGCTCCGGTAAACCCGTCGTGCTCATCCATGGATGGCCGCTGAGCGGAAGGTCGTGGGAAGCGCAGGTCCCCGCGCTCGTCGGCGCCGGGTACCGGGTGGTCACGTACGACCGGCGCGGATTCGGGTCCTCGTCGCAGCCCTGGAATGGGTACGACTACGACACGTTCGCGGCCGACCTCGACGGGCTCGTGCGCCACCTCGATCTGAAGACGGCGACGCTCGTCGGGTTCTCGATGGGCGGCGGCGAGGTCGTGCGCTATATCGGGAAGTACGGAACTGGCCGCATCGCGAAGGCGGTGCTGGCCTCGGCGGTGCCGCCGTACCTGTACAAGTCCCAGGACAATCCCGAGGGCGGCCTCGACGAGGCGAGCATCGGGCAGTTCCAGAACGGCGTGAAGCGCGACCGGCTCGCCTTCCTCGAGGACTGAGCGAGCCCCAGCGGGTCTACGCCCGCAACATCGCGGCATTCGCCTCTCCCAAGGGGACGCTGGACTGCATCGCCGCATTCAGCCGCACCGACTTCCGTGGCGACCTGAAGAAGGTGACCGTCCCCACGTTGGTCATCCACGGCGATTCCGACGCCATCGTTCCCTTCGAGGTGAGCGGAAAGCGGTCGCACGAGGCGATCAAGGACAGCCAGCTCGCGGTCATCAAGGGCGGGCCGCACGGCGTCAACGCCTCGCACGCGGAGGCGTTCAACAAGTCGCTGCTGGAGTTCTTGGGCCGCTGAGGACCACGGACGGCGGGCAGCCGTCCCGCCCTCAAGGATTCGCGCCACCGCTCCTGGGCAGCCGTCGCAGCGGCAACAGCTCGCGGAGGCGCGGATCCCGCAGGTACAGCCCGAGCCAGGCGAGGACGCCGACGGTCGCCCCGAAGACCCAGTCGGTCTCCGAGACCCGCACATGGGTTGCCACCGCGCCGCCCAAGTACCCCGTCATAAGCACGGCGCCTAGTACCGAGGTCTGCGGAATGGCGTAGAGGACGGCGCAGGCAAGCTCGAGCATCCCGATGGGTTTGAGCGTTTGCGGCGGGTAGCCGAAATGGCCGCTGAACATCTGTATGAAGCCGGGTGGTGCTCGCAGCTTCCCGATGCCGCTGGCCAGCAGCCCAACGACAGGCAGGGCGGAGATGATGCGACCCGCCCACAGGGCCCCACGGCTCATCTGCACACCTCCGGCTGTTGCTTCGGTCACGGGTTGCCGCTCTTGCGTGGACGCGGCTGCTCGGCTTTGCGCGGAGGCAAGGGCGGGACAGGTTCCTCGGGTTTCTCCGGCTTTCCCATGACGAACACCCGCACCTCGCCGCGCGAGGTCTCGTAGAGATTCGCGCCCTCCCACTCGGCGGGAGACGAATTGCTGATGTGCATGGCGCGGACGCCGGACTGGTTGCGCAAGGTCCGGCGCGGGAACTTCGCGGGCGGGTACGTGGCCCGGTAGAACTTCACCGCGTCCTCCCATGCCTGCGGCAGCCGGTAGCGATCCTCGTCCACCTTCACGGCGCCGTCCGGGAGGAAGAAGCCGCGGGCCTTGAAACCGCCCGCCGCGCGGGCAGGCGAGACCACGAGTGCGGCGGCGAGCAGCGCAGCCAAGGCGAGCAGGGTTCGCATGTTCATCCTCCGGTCCGCGCCAGCGCTGCGTCGATGCGCGACAGCGCCTCGTCGCGGCCCAGCAGCACGAGAGTCTCGAAGAGCGGCGGGCTGACCGTCGTTCCGGTCACCGCCACGCGCACCGGCTGGGCCAGCTTGCCCAGGCCCAGGCCGCGCTGCGCCGCCAGCTCCCGGAAGGCCTGCTCCAACGCGTGCGGACCCTCGCCGATGCGGCGGGCGACCAGATCGCGCGCCTCCACCAGCAGCGGCCGGGTCTCAGGAGTGAGGTTCTTCTTCGCGGCGGCCTCGTCGAAGCGCACGCCCTTCTCGAAGAACGTGCGCGCCTGCTCCGCCATGTCGACGAGCGTCTTGGCGCGCTCGACGATCGGCGGGAGCACGCGGGCGAGCTGCTCCGGATCGACCTGCACTCCGCGCTTGGCGAGGAGTGGCGCGACGTGCCTGGCCAGCTCGGGGACGGGCGTCGACTTGATCCACTGCTGGTTGAGCCACAGCAGCTTCTCGGGGTTGAAGACGCCGGCGGTGGCGCCGACGTGCTCCCAGTCGAACTTCTCGATCAGCTCCTGCAGCGAGAAGATCTCCTGGTCGCCGTGCGACCAGCCGAGGCGGACGAGGTAGTTCACCAGCGCGCCCGGGAGATAGCCGTCGTCGCGGTACTGCAGCACGCTGACCGCGCCGTGCCGCTTGGAGAGCCGCTGCTTGTCGGCGCCCAGGATCATCGGCAGGTGCGCGAAGGTCGGCACCGGGTACCCGAGCGCCTGGTACATGAGGATCTGCCGGGGCGTGTTGACGATGTGGTCGTCGCCGCGCGCGACCAGGGTGATCCCCATCTCCACGTCGTCCACCACGGCCCCGAAGTTGTACAGCGGCACGCCGTCGGCGCGCAGGATCACCTCGTCCTGCAGCTCCTTGTGCTGGGTGGTGATGTCGCCCTTCACCAGGTCGTGGAAGGTGGTGGCGCCCTCCTCGGGCATGCGGAAGCGGACCACCGCCCGCGGGGTGCCTTTGGGCAGCTTCTTGTCCCGGCAAGTGCCCGGGTACTTGAAGCCGCGCTTCTCGCGCGCAGCCTCCTCGCGGAGCTTGTCGAGCTGCTCCTTGGTGCAGTCGCACCTGTACGCGCGGCCCTTGGCGATGAGCGCCTCGGCGTGCTTGTCGTAGGTGGCCAGGCGCTGCGTCTGGAAGTAGGGACCGTGCGGGCCGCCCACCTCGGGGCCCTCGTCCCAGTCGAGCCCCATCCAGCGCATCCCATCGAGGATCGCCTGCACGGACTCCTGCGTGCTGCGCTCCCGGTCGGTGTCCTCGATGCGGAGGATGAAGGTCCCCTTCTGCTGCCGGGCCCACAGCCAGTTGAACAGGGCGGTGCGCGCCCCGCCGATGTGAAGGTACCCGGTCGGGGAGGGAGCGAAGCGCACTCGCGGAGGATTGGCCGGCATGGGGCAGCGGCCATAACAAAGGAGGGGCCGCGGGGCAACCGCCGCGCTACCATCCCGGCATGCCCGGCAGCTCGCTCGTCGTCGCGACGTTCACGCTCCCCACCGAGGCCGAGATGGCGCGCGAGCTCCTCGAGAGCAACGGCATCGACGCCCTGGTCCGGGACGCAGGCCTGGTCGGCGTCCACCCGTGGCTGAGCAACGCCGTCGGCGGCGTGAAGCTGGTCGTCTCCTCGGACGACGCAGAGCTCGCACGGGAGATCCTGGAAGACGCGGGCCTGGCGAAGCGCTGAGGCGCGCCGCTGGCATGCCGGCGGCGCTCGCAACGGTGATTCCCCACGTGCGTCGCCTCGAACGCATCA
>WNFL01276772.1_pt1 | contig 15306 bp, 14 predicted proteins | sample 5400361 | NCBI WGS metagenome assembly WNFL01 (sample SAMN13153351, study PRJNA577476) | soil metagenome | isolation source: 40 cm soil on Douglas fir-dominated hillslope | place: USA:California | collected 2013-09-17
ACGCGATTGCGAGATGCCAGCCAATTCACCAGTACCAAGCGCACGATCTGCCACATAGCCCGTTCGTCATCCCAACTTGAAATGGAGGCCGGCGTAAGACTTCCGCCCCACCCATGACGGTCGTTGTGCAGCAACTTGCCCCCGTGCGACAAGGCTGATCTGAGCGCATAGAGATTCCTTCGTTGCTTTGCCATTTCTCCAGAGCCCGGTCCGTACTGCTCCACGAAGTCGATGAATTGCCTTGTCGGCCCAATACCAATTGGTCGATTGCATTCTGAGCAGGTCGATTCTGGCCTAATGATCGGCATGAGGGCCTCAATCGCGCTGACATACGCGGTGAACGCACCGGAGCGGGAGATATTGCTCACACGCTGCGCGTATTGAAACCAAAAACTTGCCCGTAGGAATCGATCACGGTCATCGCGTGCACAGGCAAAGTATGCATCGAGCAGTCGTTCAAAGTTATCAGGCAAGTCGAGCTCCTGCCCTGCAGAGATGCCAACGCGCGTGCTGTAAATTGCGGCCGGCGTGAGTTCCATTGGGTAGATGGCACTTACGACCCCAAAGCCTTGTACGATCGCATTCGCGCTAGGCCATGTATACATTTCCTGGAGGAATGCACTTCGCGATTCCTCGGGGTTTTCGGTGTTCGTCAATACCCAATGGTGTCGCGAGATGTTGCCCATCCCGCCACGAACGTACGTCGTTAGTGCCGTACATAGGAGTTCCAGTTCGCGACCGATGCGCTGCCTGCGAACCATGCTGATCATGGGATCGTCGCTCCCAAAGACCTTGTATTGGAGCAGGAGCGGATGGTCACCCATGAGGAAAGGGGGGCGTGGCGCCTCGGCTGGTACCGGAAGTATTTGAAACACATCGCGGTAACGAAACCATCCCGTGGTCGCGAGCGGCGCGAAAAGCACGATTTGCCCGATGTGAGGCGCTGTCGCAGTGAGAAGAGACCGAGTGATCCTATCGACAACCTGCGCAATGTCGTTGGGTCGCAAGCCAGGTCCAACTTCGATGTGTGCTATCTCATTGTCATCTGAATATCTGAGAATCAGTGCCGGCTCTCCAAGTCCACCGTGTGAATAGCAAACTACACCTGGACTGTCGCTGCTAGCGCCCCCAAAGTGAATCTGGAGCAACTGCTCGAGCTCTGATTGATCAACGTGATCTACTTGAAAGGCGCTATAAAGATTGTCTGATGGCATACGTGATTTCGTTCGCGAGTGAGTGCCCGGTGTCAAAGCGACCCGACGTCCTGTTTAGTCTGGTCAGGATCCAGAGGTCGCGGCTAACGATACTGCCGTTTTATTCATCGCCAAACTGATTTCTGCACCCCTGCGGTGTCAGGTCGACCTGACCCCTGTCAAAATCCGATCCGATCTTTGAGTCCGCTTCAGGTCGAATGGAGATGTGTCCTGCGGGTCGACTATCGGACCGGTTGATACTTCGGGTCTACCGGCGCTCGGCCAGCACCACTCTCGCGGTTGCGAAGCCAAATGATCGAAAGTGGAGTCGGCGACAAGGATTGGCCCCTGAACGGGCGCGGCGTCGCATTGGCTGCCACACCGAGTTCGCGCAGATGGGCTGCAAACTTCACCCTCCACTCCCTTAGCGTGGCCTTCTTGATATTGAGCCGCCTTCCGTCGTCTCCAATAGACTTCACGATGACATGAACATGCGGATGCGGCTCATCAGTGTGCAGCGCCATCACGTAGCGGTGCTTCAATGCAAACTCCTCCCTGCAAAAGTTCTGGACTGCGGACAGGACCTTTTCGGGACTTGTTCCCGGCGGCATCGAGAACATCAGCTTGTGAACCAAACGGGGCGGACTCTTCCTCTTCTGTGAGCCCAGGGTATTGGTCGCACCAGCTTCTTCGAGGTCCAGATCCCAGTCCCCAGCCAACGAAGAGGCCGAACCCTTGCCGTGGAGCAACTCACCGTCATCGGCATGCAGCTCGACTTCTCCTTTGCGGGCAATGTAGTCGATATGACGCTGCACCGCCTTGGCGCTGGTGGCACCCGACGACAGGACCTTTACCATGACCTCCGGCGTTCGGGCTACCGTCCGGGCCACCATCCGGGCCTGCGCCGGAGTCAGCTGGATGCGGTCTCCCCGACCGTTCCGGCCGTATGCTCGGAAGTTGAACGCCAGTTCCTCAGCGATTTGCCTGTTCATGCCCTACTTCCCAGGATTCTTTGTTGGCCTTCAGGGTCGCCTTGAGATTCCCCACCATGGTGGTGCAAGTCTTGAGGAACAGGGCCAGGTCCTCGCGTCTAGGGGTCGCGACGACCTTCTCAGCGTTCGCCCGACGAGCCAGCTGGTTCAGGTTTCTTTCGATCATCGCCAGCTGCACCACGCCCTGCTCGAACGCCCTGATCTCGGCCTTGGGAAGGGGCCGGAGATTGAGGACATGGGAGCGGATGACCGCTGCCACATAGGTAGCCGGCGGTAGGCCACGTGCCCGAGCCCGCTGGGCCACGTGGCCACGGATATCGGGGTGCAGGCAGATGAGCATCTTGGCCAATCGGGCACCGTCTGGCGGAGGCTCCGTAAACCCCTCGCCTGACAGTCCACCCGGATCGATCAGGCGATCCACTGCACGCTTCAGAAGAGCGGATTCCTTCAGGCCGTAGCTCGCTGCCAGAGCCCGGAGCCGCCCCTTCTCATCGGCCGACAACCTCACCGCTGCGAACTTTCCTCGACTCATGGAGCAATTGTTTAACAACACTTAGCCGGTGGCTATCCTGCGTATCTCACAAAAACATGCAGAAACCTAACCAGTCGTTGCACACCAATCTGGGCAACCACCGAACTTCCGACCTCCCCCACCTAACCCTGGCGACAGCAGCCCCTCCCAATGGCCAAAAAAGAAGCGGGGAGGAAGCGCCCCGTGGCACCTCCTCCCCGTAGTGCCGGCTAGGCCAGCATCGACTCGGCCAGGTCCCAGAGCCCACTATTGAGTCGGACGTCCTCCCGGATGGAGGTGATGCGACGCGACCGGACCAGCCTGCCGGCGGGAGACCGCCGACTGAGGCCACCACGCAGGACGTTCTCCTGGATGCGATTGAAGACACTCCAGAGGTCGTCCCGGAGATCATCAACACGCCGACAGGTCAACAGCTGCGCCGCCAGCATGCCCGCCTGGAGAGCGTCCCCGTACCGGAGTGCCAGAGCCTGCTGGGCTAACTGCAGCTGCTCGTCTTTGGCTAGACGCCGCTGCTCCATCCGCTCCACCCGCAGGGCCAGCTGCTCGAACCGCTCGGACAACTCCAAGGCCCCGGCCACGACCTCATCGACGATGTCCCCGCGGTGCGATACACACCAGGCTGGGAAGGCGCCCCGGGACACGATGAGCCCATTGGTGCAGACCACCCGGTAGAGCCCTAATCGGATCTGGTAGGCGCTGGTCCCGTCGTGGCTGTTGAGGAAGACCACCTCCGGAATCGCGTCCCGCAGGCCCACGGTCTCAAACCGGCGCCGCAACCGAACTACGTGCCTGGCATACATTGGGTTAGTTCGCCGGGTGTGAGTCTGGTGTGCGTCGACAGGCACAAACCCCGCCTGGACGAGACCGGTCAAGACTCGCTCGGTGGGGATGAACGTATACCGCTGGCTCATCCGCTCGTGAGCTGTGGGAGCAAAAACCGCTGGCGCCAGAACCCGCAGGTCCTCGACCGACAATCCGCGCTGGAAAGCATTGGCGTGAGTGGGAACCACAAGTGATGCAACTGTGTTCATGGAAAGACTCCTCGTGAACGATCTGGGGCGGGATGCCCGCGTCACGGGGATCACGGCGCGCACAGCAGTCAAGGATCGAAGACCGCCGCAGGCGGCGAGTGCGTCCTCGCACTCGTCCTTGACGGCGAGCACGCCGTGATAGACTCGCCTCACTCAGGTCATCCCGCCCCCCTCTTCTCTTTTCCGATCGCACACTCAATCCCCACATTCGACACCGCCGACCGCGGTTGCCAAAGAGGCGACAAAAAGAAAACCGCGATAGGCTCACAACCCACCGCCGTGCACTCAACTAGACGAGACCTCGTTCGGCAAAGCTGACCAGCTCGCCGCCACCCACCACCAGGTGATCGAGCACTCGAATGTCGACCAGCGACAACGCTTCCTTCAAACGACGCGTGATCAGTTCATCGGCTTGACTTGGTTCCGCGACCCCACTCGGGTGGTTGTGCACCAGAATGCAAGCGGCGGCATTCCGGGCCAGCGCCTCCTTCACCACCTCCCTCGGATAGACCGAAGCGCCATCCAAGGTTCCCCGAAACAGTTCCTGCCACTCGATCAGCCGGTGCCGGTTGTCGACGTAGATTACGCCGAAGATTTCGTACGGACGATTGCCCAGAGTCACTGAGAGGTACTCACGCACGGCGCGCGGGGACTCGAGCGATGCCCCACGCCGCACGGTGCGTGCGAGGATCGAGCGTGCAGCGGAAAGGATCTCCTCCGAGGTGGCCGACCGTAGTGAACCGGTAGCTTCCTGAACGAGCAATGTGAGTTTGGACATGATGGCACTCCGACTTCATGGGCGGGATGGCCCATGGGCCGGACATCACGTCGCGCGCAGCGGTCAAGGATCGAAGACCGCCGCAGGCGGCGAGCGCGTCGTCGCGCTCGTCCTTGACGGCGAGCACGACGTGATAGCCTGATCATTCACAGGCCATCCCGCCCTCTAACTGAACCGCTTGCAACGAATCGCTAGGTGGTCTTCGGCGGCCGCTTCGGTGCTATACGCCAAAGGAACACCGTCTGTGCGCCCATTGCCCCAAGTGGCATGAGGGTGTCGGCAGGTTCCTGCTGGCCTATCGTGATGCCACCCATAGGAGGACCACTCAATGAAAGACTCAATCGGCTACATAAGGGTCAGTACGAGGGAACAGGGCCGCAGCGGCCTAGGGCTTGCGGCGCAGCGAAATGACATCGAAGCGTTTGGGGCTCGCGAAGGGTTCAGGGTCAAGTCTTGGTATCAGGACGTCCAGACCGGCGCCGGCAAGGATGCGTTGCTTCTGCGACCGGGCCTTGCTGCCGCCTTGAAAGAGGCTAACGCGGCACGTTGTCCGCTGATTGTCTCGAAGCTCGACCGTCTATCACGCAACGTGCACTTCATCACCGGACTTATGGAGCACAAAGTGCATTTTGTCGTCGCAGCACTAGGGCGAGACTGTGACAACTTCACACTGCACATCTATGCCTCGCTTGCAGAGCAAGAACGGAAGATGATCTCGGAGCGCATTAAGGCTGCGAAGGCAGTTGCCAAACGCAAAGGGCAGAAGTTCGGGCTGGCGCTTCGCTCAAAAGCTGAGCGACGACGAGTGGCGGCATTGGGAAAGGCGGCGTGGGAAAAGGCTGCCGTGGAGCGGGCCGAGGCCTATCGCCTGCACATTGAGTGGGCGCTGCGGCAGCCAGGCTTGTATGAGAGGCCGATTGCGTTCTCCGCCGCAGCGAGCAAACTCAACGAGCGCAGCATTGAATCGCCGATGGGTGGCTGCTGGACGGGAAATCAATTGCAACGAATGGCGCGACGTCTTCAGCTACTTCATCCGCCGGCCAGTCTGCGACTCGACGTGGCACGCGCTCGTATACAGGCCCTATGGACGCAGAACTCGGAATTGACTGGAAAGCAGGTGATAGTGCGTTTGGGACTCAGGAACCAGCATCTTCTCGGCATCTATCGCGCCCAGCACTTGTTGAAAGAATGTCGGCTGGCAGCTGCCAAACGCAGTCCGGTGCATACAAGGGTAGGTTGGTGGCTTGATAGCCGGACTGCCGTACGAATTCGGATCAGCGCGATATGCAAGCGGCATCCGGAGTACACCGCGAAGCATGTGCTCAGTATCCTCCGGCCAGAGCACTCCGTACGGCTAAGGTGGGTTAACCAAGTGATGAACGAGTGTTGGCGCGCGTTAGGCAGGCCTGGCCCGAGGCAGTGCAATGGATGGACGGCGGAACGACGCAGACGACAGTCGGAGCTGATCCGGCAATTTCGCCCATGGGAGCGTGCGACAGGACCCATCACACCTGAAGGGAAAGCTCGCGCGGCTATGAACGGGTCCAGGGACGCAAAAGGTCCATCACGACCTCTCGCACAGACCTCCAACCATCCCGCACGTATACAACGTTCGCAGAGACCTAGGTACTAAACGCAAGTGACTGGTAATGGCCGCCAGGAACCGGTTGTTGAGGATTCTATTGCTTACCGCCCGGTCGTGACTCGGATCCGCCGGTCGCGAATGGCCGCTTACGAGCAGCCAATCGCGCCCAATTCAGCGATGTTGATCAGGCGCCCTGTTCGACCCGCGTCATTGAGAGCTGATTGCGCCTCACATGCGGTCAGGATGTAACACGACCTTCCATGTTTTGTGGTCTTGATCGGTCACTTGCACTTGCGCGGATTTCCCGTAGCGTACACGGAGCGGCGGCGACTTGGGCGACCAAGCTGTCTCCACAGCATTTGGCCTTCCGAATTCAAATTCAGCCGGCGGCGCGCGCGCTACGTGCTGGATTCGTGCACGAAGGATCACCGTATCCGCGCCGCCATCGGTGGCAGTGACCTGCAGATTGAGATCCATGTCATCGCACACGGCGACCGCCGGAGAACCGAACTTCAAAACGATGAGAGTGGTCTCTGCGGTGCTTCTATCGCCATTGATCTCTGCGTAAAGCGCCACGTCGCTGCGCTTGGAAATATCTGCCTTGGACAGGTCTGTCACCGGGGAATCCGCGGCGAGCCACATGAAACTCACTACAGCCGGCCGGCCGTGGTCACTTCTTATTTCCGTAGGCTGGAAGCCGTCAATTCGGATTCCAGGGTACAGTGATTCGAGGTAGAGCTTCAGATCCCCTCGGCTGCCTGAATACCGACGACCCGTCGCCTGCACTTTTCCCTCGCGATCCAGCAGCACCCAGAAGTCGGCAATTGACTCATTCTTCGGAGTGGTATAGGTGTAGAGGTCCGGAAAATACTTCTCCGCAATCGCTCGGTTTACCGCCGGATCGTCGTTGGGAGCCGCTGGACCCTCTTGCTCGGGTTGCCACGGCTTTGGCGCGCGGCCGCCTGCTCTCACCATAGCCACTTCGCCGGTCGGATCAGGAGCAGGCTTGGGCAAATATGCGCGGATGTAAATGCGAGTTGCGCCAGCAGATCCACCTCGCATGTCGAGCTGCACGCGGTCGCCGTAGTGCCCATACTCGGCGCCCATGGCATCGAAGGCCTTTGACTTGCCTGTCATGTACGGGCGCAGTCGCGTCTCGTCTTTGTAACCTTTATAGAGCGTGCCATCCTGATTCATCAACAGAGTAATCGCCACCCAACCTGGTGCCGCGGAGGAGCTGAACAATTCGGGATAGGTTGAACGAACCACCTTCTGGATGACGGTCTGGCGCGGGTCCTCGACCAGAGGTGGTTTTAGCAGCGCATCGGTGGTTCCCGCACCCATTGCCGGCGGAGCATGCATTGCGGCCGTTGCCAATAACAGCGTAAAGGCGATCAATCGGAAGCAATTGGTACTCATGCAATCACCTCTGCCGGTGGCTGACCACGCACGGACAGGTCGCATATTCTATCGACCATATTAGGCCGGGTGCCTGAGGCGGAGCGAGCGTCGGCTTCGTGCCAGGCAATGTGATGACCCCAATGTAAGCTCCGGGCCGAAAGAAGGCAGATACAAATCCAAAAGCGACCGGTGGAGTACGGGCTGTCGCCAGGACCGGGGTTGACTCAATCCAGTCGGTCGTGAGTGCCGGCTATCGGGTAACCAGCTACCAATCTAAGTTCACAGGCGAAACTTGGTACACACCGATTCCAACCCGCTGCGTCGCCAAGTCGCTCGGAATTGCCACGCTAAAGAGGAGATGGTGAGCCCTCACAGCAGTGGGTTCATTGAAAAGTCAGAGTCGTGCCGTTGATGGTGACTTGTATCTTAACGAGCGTCGCTACGCCAGAACCGGTAATGGAGTACGTAATGGTGCTGGTCCCAGAATACAAGCCAGTGAAGCTGGCTGCCCCATGAGATAGGCCGAAATCCGGGAAGGCTAAGTGGATATTCAGGAAAAGTGCAGTCGGACTATCCACGGTCACCGAGTACGTCTCAGTGAAAGGGCAGCAACTGCCCAAGCTCCCCGAACTGAGCGGCCCCGACTCGCCCAACGTCAATGTAGACGGCAATGGGTCATAGCTCGTGAAGAAGCCAGTAGATAGTCTCCCAGGCAGACTGCTGAATCCTTCAGCGAGACCCAAGGGCGAATAGGGATTCATCAACGCAAATTCTGTTATGGATTCGCCGTCTACCACAGTGGCTCCGCTTGACACCGTGAAAAAGATAGCGGAGTCGTAAGCGACTTGCCCATTGAACGTCGATGTACCTACGGCGATGCTGCTGTACGTTGCGGACCAGGTGTTTCCGCTGCTGTCGGTGGCATTCAACGTAGTTCCTGGGACATATATCGGCAGAGACGGAGCTTGCACGCTTTGTAGCGCAGCGCCGCCACTTGCGCCACCGCCTCCACATGAAGCAACGACAAATGCGCTTGCGACCCATAAAAGAACCAGAACAGAGCACGAAACGCGACGAAGGTCGCGTGCTTGAGAAGCGATCAATCAACCCCCTGATCGGCGTCTAGAGACCCTCTGTCAAGTGGATCACACCACAGGGACCTAGGGTTGTCGAGATATTCCACAACGCGCGCGGACCTTTGCGGCGAAGCACACGTAGCCATCTACGAAGGCAGTCCATATGTGAAGTCCGTTGCGGCGATTACAGTTGCATCGCTCGGATGAAGCCGCAGCCGGGAGCCGTCATCAGGCCTGACAAATCAGGGGCGACCGACCAGGAGCGAAGATGACCCGAAGCCGTCGTTGGTGAGTGGCAGCTCCTGGAAAACCTGCGGGACATCGCAACGTGGTCGCGGTGCGGATTGCGGGCTATTATCGCGATCTGGAACAACGCTGCTGAGAGTCAAGTATGCAAAGTGCGCGAATTCTAGTCCCGCTCTATGCGTGCGTGTCGCTGGCGTTCTCATCCGTTTCCTATACCACACCGAACGTAGCACACGTGTGGATAGATGTGGAGTTGCCGCCGACAGTGGCCGCGGACGCTGCTGGCCGCCTGCTGGTGTTGGCCCAGCCAGTCAAGACTGGTGATTCGCCATCGCCTGACGACATTGAGCTTTCTGACCTTTATCCCGCTGCTGTCGCCGTCGCAGGTCAGGACGTTAGGACCTTCGACAGCAGCCATCACGTGCTGATGGATGCTGATCAGGATGCGTTTCCCACACCGTTTTCCCAACTGACCCCGGGCACGTATCGGGTGCAAGTCGTGCTCGACCGGAACGGTGACTTTGGAAGGTACTACGGTCGTGGCCCTGGCGACCTGGTAACTAAGGTGGTAAATGTTCAGGTGCCGTTGTCCAGCACTCTCACAATCGCGCTCGATCACGAGGTGCCAGCGGTAACATCGGACAATGCGTCGAGTGCGTCGCCGGAGGGTCAATCCCTTCGGGATGCCGCTCGCCCGCTTCTGACCGACGTGGAGGTGTCCAGTAAAGTCTTAACGGCCTTTTGGGGCCGGCCAGTCTCACTCAAGGCCTGGGTATTGGTGCCGCCAGGATACGCAGTGGGTTCGTTGAAGACATGGCCCGTTGCGTTCATGTTGGGCACGTTCAGCGCCACGCATGAACGCGACTCGGATCTCGCCCACCTCTTCGCTCAGCTCAATCAGTCAGGAGCCACCCCGCCGCTTATCTGGGTATTCCTCGACTATGCGACGGCGACCGGTACGACGGAGTTTGCTGACAGCGTAAACAACGGTCCCTGGGGTACGGCGTTAACGACCGAACTCATCCCTGCACTGGAGCATAGATTTCGGATGGACGCCCGTCCCACTGGTCGGCTTCTCACCGGTCATAGCTCCGGCGGTTGGGCGAGCTTATGGTTGCAGGTCAACTACCCGAAGATCTTCGGTGGGGCCTGGGCAACTGCCCCAGACCCCACGGATTACCGCCGCTTCATTGGCGTTGACCTGACCGCGCCCAACGTCAATATGTACTTTGATGTCCATGGAGAACAGCGGCCGCAAATTCGAGAAAGCGGCCACGTTACCGGCACGCTGAGAGACTTTGTGCGCCGTGAAGAGGTGCTGGGGCACGTCGGCGGCGTATATCAATCCTTTGATTGGGTGTTTTCGCCACGTGGTGATGATGGCCGGCCGCTACCCATGTTCGACCGCGTCTCCGGCAAGGTGAATCCCGGGGTTGCGGCGTATTGGCAACGCAATTTTGATTTGGGGCGCATGGTTTCTTCTCTACCGTCCGCCGCGAAGAAGGCGCTCAATGGAAAGCTGACGGTTATTGTGGGCGACGAAGACACGTTCTACCTTGACGGCTCCGTTCATTTGCTGAAGTCGGACCTTGATACTGCTGGAGTCAAGGCAGATATTCGATTTCTCCCCGGCAAGAATCACAACAATCTATGGAGTCAAGGCGACGATGAGTTGGGGCTAGTCAAAGAGATTGCCAGAGCTATGTACTCAATTGCGCGCCCTAATTAGTCTCTATGCTGTCGGGACGTGAATGACAGCTTCGCGGCAGTCAATTCCGGGCGGTCGTTGACCGGTCCGGGGCCGATAACGGCCCGATGCGTTCCTCGGAACCGGCCGTTCGAGGCGGCGTTCCACAAATCTTATGTACTCCCCACGGCCACATACCAGTGGCGGCTTCCTCGCATCACATTATGCGTTCTCCGCGCGCTTTCGGGAACCCGCTCAAGGCTCTGCTAGCCATGCTTACGCATTGGTTCGTGCGACCGAGACGAAGTCTTCCCGTAGCTGTTCGACTGGCGTAACCAAGGACCGGCAGAGTCGACTCAGCTTGATGAACCGAGTTCCAATACGTCGCGCAGTCGTTGGTCCAGCAGTGCGGCCAGGAGCAGTGCGTCATTCAAGGCATCCACCGGATCGCGCTGAATTGCGGTCTGGACACTGGCCTTCAGCCAGTAAGAGCTGGCCGGATCTTCTATTACGGCCTCAACACTCGGAAGATCCTCAGATTCGCTCATCTTGTTGGATCGTCAGGTTTCTTGAACAAGGGCTTCAGTTTGACAGGTGCACCACGATCTTTGAGTCGCACGTTGGGCAGCGGCACCCCCTCGTGGATGGATGCGGACAATACGCCGCGAATCAATTCCAGGAACCGTTGACGGTCTTCGACGCTGGGAATCCGATTCTTCGCGAACTCTTCAGCCGCCCGCACACTCAAGAATGAAGACAGCAGCTCTGGATGCCGCTTGACGGTGGCCTTCGCATCCACCTGATCCTCGCGGACTTGGCGCGCGAGGCGCGCCCGCTCGGCAAAGTACGTGACCTTTTCGACCACCCACAGCGAGCGGTGGGCGACGCGCTCGGAGGTTGAGACGACGACTCCTTTGTCGTCGCGGTGGCGTTGAGTCACGGTCACAGCTTCCCGCGCCTGGCGCCTCGCCCCGATCAGATCCCCGGCTTTGGGTTGGGTCTCGGCATCGCGCAGCGCCCGGTCCAGATCCTTCCCCCACAAGGTCCTGGGACCAGAACTCGTGAGTATCTTTAGATAATAGGAGGGATCCTCGTCACTCCGGAACTGGTAGTGGGCCGGTCCGTGTGCCACGAGGCGCCCGATGACAAGCTCCTTGCCACGGCGGCGGTCAAGATCGGGCCGTCGGCCGGCATTCGAAACACCAGTGTCGCTCGAGTCCCGAGACATGGGGTCTATCGCGCCTGTTCCCGGTCGGGGCTTCGCGGCGCGCGGCGCGGCGGCGCCTTGCCCTTGAGCTGAACCTTTGGGAGCGGCTCGCCTCTCGCGACAGAGTTCGCCAAGGCACCGCGCACGGTCTCGACAAACCGCCTCCGCTCCTCGGGGTCCTTGAGGTTCTTGGCTGCCAGCTCAGCCGCCTTCACCTGGAGATAGGTGCCCACGAGCTCCGGGTGATCCTTGACCCCTTGCTTCGGTGTGACGGAACGATCGAGGAGAATCTGCGCCGCGCGAGTACGGTCGTCAAAGAACTCCTGCTTTTCGACCAACCACCGGTTCCGGTGAGTCTCAAGGTGTTTCTCACCAGAAACTTGTCCGTCGGCGCCACGCTCAGCAACGGTGACCTTCACCGGATCCTTTCGAGAAGGCATCAGCCCAACGACATCGCCTGTCTTAGGCTGTGTGTAGGATTCCTTGAACGCACGCTCCAGATCGACACCCCAGACGGTTCGCTCTCCTCTCTCGGTCTGGATCCGAGCGAAATAGCTCATCGTCTCCTTGGGATCCAGTTTGTAGGGGGCTCGGCCGTGCTCGAGGAGTTTGCCCACGAACCGAGCGGAGGCCCGCCCCTCTTGCCGCCACTGGGGAACGTTTGCGTTGGGAAGCGCCGCGGCGCGGCGCTCGGCGCCCGGCTTTTCAGCGAACATTCGGACGAGCTTACTTTCTTCGAACTCGCTCGCTCGGTAGCCTCGAACCTCGATGCCGGCCATCCGGGCCGTCATCCACGCCTCGCGGCGAAACCGCTCGGAACCCCTCACAACGATCTCATCCCATCCACGGGCTTTCGCGATGTCCACCAGAATCTTGATGACCTCGGTGTTCTCGCTCGCTGTCGTGAGCCGATGTCCCCGATCGGTGAACGCGCGAACGCCGTCGGGGAAGTAATACTTCCGGCCGACCTGTACAAACCTTCTCCGGATGTGATCAGGAACGGTCACATGATCAGGAGTCGGCGCGCTCTCTTCCGGCTCGGATGGCTTGCCGCGCTCTGCGGTCGATCTCGCTGCTGCTACCTTCTTTTCTGAATCCCGTGGCTCGGAGCCCCGAGCGGGTTGCCTCGCTTGTGCCATTCGAGAAGCTTTGACCCCCAGTTCCTCGGTGCGCTCCGTCGGCCGGGCGAGGGGCCGCATGCGCTCTCTCGATCTCCCCTGTTGCACGCTGTTGGGCTCGGACGCACCGGGAGCGGCGGATTCTGATTTCTTGTCGGCCATGGACCCTCCTAGGAGCGCTGCAGCACTTCAAGGAACTCGCTGGTCAAGCGGTTCATTTGCTCATCGGATAGCCGCCCATCCTGCGGTACCTTGATCTGTTCGATGGGCGCCGCAAAATCCGTCAACTGCAGCTGATCGATCCGGTCGATATCTTCGATGGTGGCCTCGCGCACGCCGGATCCCTCAGTTGATTTGCCCTCCGTACTCTCATCTGTGGGCAGGGGACTGTGTGGTCCGGCCGGCTTGTCGTCGGGTTGCGGCTCGGGCGAAGCGACGGCCGGCGGCGGATGCAGTCGGACGGTGAAGCGGCGATCTTTGAAGTACCGGATCTTCTGACAGCGGATCGGCGGGAGACCCTCGTAGAAGATGAGGGCCTGGTCCTTACCCAGCTCCTTGATTTCCTGCGGAAGGAGGAGTGGTCGGCGCTGCTCGCTCTCGTTGACCGTGTTCTGGCGCTTCCTTTCTCCAAGACCCATCTGCGGTCGCGAGTACGACTTGACCTTGACCGTGGTGTTCCCCAGTTCCTCGGAGATCTCCCGAGCATCGGCCATGTCTTTTGGGGTAAAGACAATGCGCGCGGCCAGGCTTTTGAGCATCGTCTCCGAGCCATTGGGCCCGTAGACTTCGCGCAGCTGCGCGGGCGTCTGGATAACCATCATGACCCGGACGTTGTAGCCGGGAAGGTAGGAGATGGCCTCGGCAATGATCGGGATCTTGCCCAGCGCTGTGAACTCATCGAGCAAGATCAATACCTGGTGCTTCAGACTCGGATCGTGCTCGGGCAAGGCCCGCGTCTGAAGACCAATCAGACCAATCGCCTGCTGGAAGAACAGCGACAGCACGGGTCGCAGGCGGTGCAGGTCATCGGGGTTGACGCCCACATAAATCGAGAAGGGTTTTCGACGCAGATCTCTCAGATCAAAATCATTGCCGGAGGTGGCCGCATCCAAAATGGGGTTGAGCCACAGATCCAGGCGCGAGGTGAAGGTCTTGCGGATACTGGATTCCGTCGAGGGCGCGAGATCAATGAGGTCACAGAGCGCCCGCGTGCATTGGGGCGTCAGGGGGTAGCGGCCACTGTTACGGCCCTCCATCACCCGCTTCCAGTGGTGGCCAAAGCCTTCACCCTCCGAGGCCATGCCCTGGCGCAGAACTTCCCCGATGGTCTTGGGGAGTGAGGGGGTCTCAAACAAGTAGAGTGCAATCCCCAGGAACACGGACCGGGCGCTCGCGGCCCAAAAGGGATCCCCACTGGTCGGATCCGGGTAGAGCATCTCCGCAATACGTTGCAGGTCATTCACCCGTTTGGCGGGTTCATCCGACACGTAGTGAAACGGATTCCAGCGGGCGGTCTTGCCGTCTTCTGAGAAGGGATCAAACAGGAAGCAGCTCTGCCCACTCGCGCCTCGGAATCCGGCTGTCAGCGTCCAGTTCTCTTTCTTGATATCGACACAGATGACCGAGCCCGGCCAGTTGAGGAGGTTCGGGATCACCACGCCCGTCCCCTTCCCCGCCCGGGGTGGGGCGGCCAACGCCACGCCCTGCTGGCCATCCAGCATCAGATACCGGCGCCCCACGCGCCCAAAGATGATCCCCTGGTTTCCCAACAGTCCGGCATGAGCAATCTCCCTTCGAGTGGCAAACCGGGCATCCCCATGGAGGGACTGCCGCCGGGGCAGCAGGAGTACGCCTACGCTCGCAACCACTAACCCACCGCCCACGCCCGAACAGATCTTCAAGCGTCGAGTCACCCGCGCCCGATCTCCGTAGTAGTACGCGTATCGAACCAGAGTCAGGGGCGTGGCCGTGCGGGGATTCAGTTTCAAGGACCAGAGGAAGAAGTAGCCCCCGAGGTACGCTGCGGCAGAGAGGGCAATTAGGGCAATCGCCAAAACTTTCAGGGCGCGCATGCTAGTTGAGGCTGGCCAAGGCGCCGCGCCGACGCGCCGGTTCGTACCAGATCTCCTTGATGAAGCGCTCGTGGCGCTCGACGCCGAACTGAATGACGATGTCGACCAGGAGAAACAACAGCGCCTTGATCTCCGTCCGGGAGAACTCGTTCCCCGCCGGACTTTGCTTAACCAGCAACACCAGCTGCTCAAAGGCGAGCTCGGCACTCGAGGCATGGACACTCGTTATTGATCCGGGGTGGCCCGAGTTCACATTGCGGAGGTAGTCGAAGGCTTCATCCGCCCGAAGCTCGGCGAGCAAGATCCGATCCGGCTTCATGCGAAGACACGCTTCCAGGAGCTGGCGCGGGGGGATACGCGCCTGGCCCTGATCGTCCTTGCTATAGAA
>WNFL01039233.1_pt3 | contig 15305 bp, 13 predicted proteins | sample 5400361 | NCBI WGS metagenome assembly WNFL01 (sample SAMN13153351, study PRJNA577476) | soil metagenome | isolation source: 40 cm soil on Douglas fir-dominated hillslope | place: USA:California | collected 2013-09-17
TAGTCGAGCGCCTGCACGCCGTCCTGCGCCACGACCACCTCGTTGGTGATGTTGTGACTCTTGAGCGCCCGCAGCGTCAGGGCGACGTCGTCGGGGTTGGAGCGGTAGATGCCCACCGGGGCGTGTTCGACGAGCGTGGCGTAGCTGGCTTCGGTCGCGCGGAGTGCCGCGCGCCCCTTTGCCTCGCGCAGCTCGCGATCGACCGCGGGGACGAGGCGCTTGAGCTGCCCCTTGGTTACCCAGTCGTTCGCGCCCGCCTTCATGGCCGCCACGGCCATGTCTTCGGTGATCGTGCCGGATACACAAATGAAGGGAATGTCGAGCCCGCGACCGCGGACGAGCACGAGCGCCGCGATGCCGCTGAATCCCGGCATGCTGTGGTCGCCGATCACGAGGTCCCAGCTCTGGCGATCGAGCGCCGCGGCAAGGGCGACCTCGGTCGCGACCCGGTCGTGGGCGGGCTCGTACCCCCCGCGCTTCAACTCACGCACGAGTAGGAGGGCGTCCTCCTCGGAGTCCTCGACCAGCAGCACGCGGATTGGTACGGCCATCGTATCTCGGCGCGACAGAGGAGACCACGCTAGCAATCCATCGCGGGGCGGGCAATGTCAGTCTTGACCTACAGCGTGAGGAACATCACAAATAAGGAGGGAAGCTCCCGAGGCAGGACTCGAACCTGCGACCCGCCGGTTAACAGCCGGCTGCTCTACCAACTGAGCTACTCGGGAAAGAGCGCGAAATATAGGCGCCGGCTAGGGGTGCGCCAAGGTCGTCTCGTCACCGCCGCGGCGTCGGCGGCGCACGGTTCATGAGCAGCCAGTAGAGTCCCAGCTGCTTCGCCGCCTGGGTGAACTCCACGAAGTCCACTGGTTTGCGCACGTAACTGTTGGCCCCAAGCTTGTAGCCCTTGATCAGGTCCTGCTCCTCATCGGAGGATGTGAGGATCACGACGGGCAGGAGGTGCGTGCGGTCGTCGGCCCGGATCCGCTCGAGCACTTCCAGGCCGCTCACCTTGGGCAGTTTGAGATCGAGCAGCACCACGGCCGGCAGGTCTGGCGACGCCGGTTTGCCTCCGCTCCCGAACAGATAGTCGAGCGCCTGCACGCCGTCCTGCGCCACGACCACCTCGTTGGTGATGTTGTGACTCTTGAGCGCCCGCAGCGTCAGGGCGACGTCGTCGGGGTTGTCTTCCACGAGCAGGATCTTTCCCGGGTTCACACAGACCTCACAAGGTAAAGTAGAAGGTCGCTCCCTGATCGACGGCGCCTTCGGCCCAGATGCGGCCGCCGTGCCGGGTGATGATGCGCCGGACCGTGGCGAGCCCGACGCCGGTGCCCTCGAATTCTGATGCGGAGTGCAAGCGTTGGAACACACCGAACAGCTTGTCCATGTACTTCATATCGAAGCCGGCGCCGTTGTCCCGGACCATGAATGCCCGCCCTCCGTTCGCTTCGGTCGATGCGAACTCGACCCGCGGCCGCGGCTGCTTGGCGGTGTATTTCCAGCTGTTGCGCAAGAGATTCTCGAGCACCACGCGCAGTAGCGGCGGGTCTGCGCGCGCCTCGAGCCCCGGGGCAATCGTGCATTCGACTTGCCGGGCCGAGTCGGTCCGTTGCAGGTCGGCGACGATGTCTTGCGCCATGGCGCTCAGGTCCACTCGCTCGGTGCGCATCTCGACGCGCGTGACCCGAGCGAGTTTCAGCAGATCGTCGATCAGGGCCGCCATCCTCTGGCTGGCGGTGCGCACGCGTCTCAGGGAATCCTGTCCCGCTTCGTCCAGCTGCGCGCCATAGTCCTCCAGCAGGATCTGGCTGAATCCATCGATGCTGCGCAGCGGGGCGCGCAGGTCGTGTGACACCGAGTACGCGAACGCGTCGAGCTCCTGGTTGGCGGCGAGCAGCTCGGCCGCATTGCGTCGCAGCGTCTCGTTGCGCTCCGAGAGCTCGTGGGTCCGCGCTTCGACGCGCTGCTCGAGGTCCGTCGCGTGGCGCCGCAGCTCGCGGTCTTGGTCCTCGATGCGCCCGAGCATCTGGTTGAAGGCGTCGGTCAGCGTGCCCAACTCGTCTTCGCCGAGCTTGGGCGCCCGCACGGAGTAGTCCTGCCGAGCGGAGACCGCCGTCGCCGTTTCCGCCAAGGCGAGAATGGGCTCCGAGATCCGCCCCTGCAGGGCGGCGGCCAACGCATACGCGGCCAGCAGCGCGATCCCGAGTACGACGATGGCGATGACGCCGGAAAGCCGGACGGCGTCCGAAACCGCCTTCGTGTCCGACGCGATGTAGAGAGTCCCCAACCGCCTGTTCTCCCCCTGCGCCACGGGCGTAAACCCGACGAGACGCCCGCCCTCGAAGCGGTAGCCGTCTGGGTCGGGCGCGGCAGGGATGAGATCGGCGGCGGCGCCTACCGGATAGGTCGCGAGCACCCGTCCGTCCTGGGCATACAGCGCCGCCGCAACCATATGAGGGTCGTACTTCAGGGCTGCCAGGATTTCTGTGGCGTCCGCTGCGTTCGCAAACGCCAGGGCGGCGGTGCTGTTGGCGGCAAGAATACGGGACCGCGTGGCCAGCTGAATTTTTATCGTCTTGCGATTCGTCACAACCTCATAGGTTACGAACGCGGTCGAGGTCAGCAACAATACCAATCCGCTGATCAGCAGGAGGATCGCGATGATTTTCCGCTTGATCGGCCAGTCGCGCAGCCGCGACATCTCAACTCCCAGTGCGGCGGACGATCTCGGCTACGCGCAGCAGCTTGGAGCTGATCGTCAGGTGCGCCGCTTCGGTCGCAGCCAGGTTGAGCTGGAGCCGGATGCGATTCCGGTCGGTCACGAAGCGAATCATGCCGCCACGTTGGGCGAAGTCGTCGGCGTCGCTCACCGTGAGGATCGGCCGCTGCTTGAGGCCCGCCAAGATCTCCTCCGGTCTGGCACCTTCGGACCGGTTGATGAACAAGATGTGGCAGGTCTTGATCTCGTCCACGCTGTGGTAGCGCCGCACCTCGAACGGGCGGCCGCCCAGGCGCTCATTGCGCACCGTCCGGTCCAACGCGTCCCCAAACGGGTCGTTGCCGAGCACGCAGATCGCGAGCGGGGTGTCCGCGGCGGGGAAAGCTTCGGCCGGCCAGTCGACGAATTGCGCGAAGTTGAAGAGGAACACCGCCTTCACCTGATACTCGGAGGCTCGCAGAGGGCAACCAGGGGGAGCGCTCGGCTTAGAAGCGCCATTCGACCATCCCATATACGCCCCGTTCGATTTCGCGGCGCGTGGCCCCCGGGGCGCCAAACTCGGTGTGACGCCGGTGCAGGAGGTTCTCCCCGACGATCGACAGGTCCAGTTTTGCCATCGGCTGCCAGGTGAGCCTGGCATTCAACTCGGTATAAGCCGGGACCTGCCGCCTGGCGATCTCCCCGACGGCACGGAGTCCGGCGTCGAACCCCAGGTGAGCGGTCAAGTCGAGCGACGAATGCAGGAAGAACTGGCGATCGGGACTCTGCGACTCCGTCAGGCCTCGGGACGTGTCGGTGCTGCCGGGGTTGGGCCAAATGTGGACGCGGAGCTCCGTGTAGCCCGCCCGCACACGCCAGCCGCTTGTGACCACGTATGCCGCCGTCAGCTCCGCTCCGTAGGACTCGCCGTCCTGTCCGTTGGCGATGACGATAGGGGAGGCCGCCGGCGGGTTGACCTGCTCCACACTGCGAAGCCCGTGGTAGCGGCTGTAGAACGTCGCCGCCGAGAGAGCCAGGGAGCCCTGCTGGTGGCGGAATCCGAGCTCGTACGCCAGCTCTTCTTCTGAGTGGAATCCCGTGCCGCCGGCCAGGAAATAAGGCGGTTGCCCCGGAGCATATAGCTCCCGATCGATGCGTGATGGTGTTCTGACCGCCCGGGACACCGCTGCCCAGAGGGTCGCGGACGGAGTGAGTGTCCAATTCACGCGGCCGCTGGGCTGGATTTCGAATCCGGTGTAGTCGTTGTGCTCGATCTTGGTGCCGAGGGCCACGTGCAACCGGTCGGGAACGAGGGCGATCTCGTCCTGGACGAATCCGGTGAGCCAGTCTCGCGAGACGTGGGCCGGCAGGAAGGCCAGCGCCGGTGTGTTGGCGACGTGATCGTTGACCAGTCGGTAACCGAGTCCCCAGACCAGGTCGTGCCTGGCGCCTAGCCGCGTCTGGTGCTGCAGCTCGACGTCATAGATGTCGAGATCTTCGCCAAAGGTGCCGGGGATGTTGCGGTGCGTTCGGTCATAGTACAACTGGGCCGTGAGATTCGACGTTTCCGAGATCGTCCGCGACCACCTTGCCATCGCGTTGCCACCGCTGACGGCGATGTCCGCGAGGCTGGGCTGAGCGATGCGACCATCGTAGAGATCCCCTTGCAGCGTGACGCGGCTGAGCGTCGACGCGTCCCAATCCACCCGAAGACCGCCTTGGCCCAGGTGCCAGTCATCCGCCGCCTCCTGGCCGTTGGGCAACGCCGACGGATTGCGGGCAAACCTGCTGCCGTAGACCCGATACCGCGCACCCGAGCCCAGGGCACCGCCGAGGCGGGCGGTCCCAAAGCCGGGCAGCTCCGTGCCCCCGCCGCCCGCCAGGACGAGCCCTGGCGTGTCTTCGGCGTCCTTCGTGATCACATTGATCACGCCGTTGACGGCGTTCGCTCCCCACAACGTGGCGCCGGGCCCGCTGATGACTTCGATCCGGTCGATGTCCGTGAGGGGCAGCTGCTGCGCATCCCAGAACACACCCGAGAACAACGGTGTGTACACTGTACGCCCGTCGATGAGGACGAGAAGCTTGTTCGCGGTGGTGCTATTGAATCCGCGCGCGCTGATCGCCCATTGGCGGGAATCGACTTGCGCGACCTGCAAATTGGTGGCGAGGCGCAGTGCCTCGGGGAGACTCGAGGCGCCGGAACGCCGAATGTCCTCTTGGGTGATCACCTGGATCGCGGAGGCGGTTTGGGCCAACCGCTCTGGACGCTTCGAGACGGAGGTGACCTCCAGGTTCATCAGTTGCTCGATGCTCAGCTGCTTCAACGCCTGGGCGGCGGAGTCCGGTTGCTGGGCGAATCCCGGGCCCGCGACGCCGACGACACCGAGTCCCAACAGCAGAAGTGTGGCGGCCCTAGGCATCGCCTTCATCTCCGAGGAGTCAGGATTGACCCTTAGGATAATGGAAAACGGTTGCAGGAGGGTGTCGGTCAATTCCTACAAGGCTGCGCCCAGGACTCGGCGTCCACTATTTGGCGTCCAGGACTTCGCGCACCCTCCGAGCCAGGACGGCCGGTGTGAAGGGCTTTTGCAGGTAGTTGAGTCCGCGTTCGAGGAGCCCGTGCCGGACCACGGCTTCATCCGTGTAGCCCGACATGTACAGCACGCGCAGGCGCGGCCGCTCGACGAGCAGGTGTTTGGCGAGCTGGAAGCCGCCGCCGCCGGGCATCACGACGTCCGACACGAGTAGGTGAATGTCGCCCTCGTGGCTCCGGGCGATAGCGAGCGCCTCGACGGAGTTGCGCGCCTCCAACACCCGGTAGCCGAGTTTCGAGAGGAGCTCGCGGGCGAGCGGCAGGACGAGTGAATCGTCTTCCGCGAGAAGCACGGTTTCCGTGCCCTCGACCGTTCCCACCGGCGCCGGCGCGATGATCGGCGCGTCCAGCGGCGCGTCCACCCGTGGCAGGTAGATCTTGAACGTGGCCCCGGTGCCCGGCTCGGAATACAGCCACACGTAGCCACCGGATTGCTTCACGATGCCGTATACCGTGGCGAGCCCGAGCCCTGTGCCCTTGCCGGGTTCCTTCGTCGTGAAGAACGGCTCGAATATCTTGGCCTTGGTCGTCTCGTCCATACCGGTTCCGGTGTCGCTGACCGCCAGCATGGTGTATCGACCGGGGATGACCGGTTGGTGCTGTTCGGCGTAGCCGGCATCCAGATCGCTGTCGGCGGTCTCGATAGTGAGCTTGCCCCCGGTTGGCATGGCGTCACGCGCATTGACGGCGAGGTTCATGATGACTTGCTCGAGTTGGCCCGCGTCGGCTTTCACATTGCCCAAGTCCGGTGCGAGATGGATCTCGAGCGCGATGTCCTCGCCGAGGAGGCGGTGCAGCATCTTCTCGATGTTTTCGACGACGTCGTTGAGACTCAGCACGACGGGCGCGAGCACCTGCTGGCGGCTGAAGGCCAGGAGCTGGCGAGTCAGGGCCGCGGCACGGGTCGCGGCGGTACGAATCTCCTGGAGGTCCTCACGGCCGGGGTGGTCGGGCGGGAGCTCCTCGCCGAGGAGGTCGGAGTAGCCGAATATCGCTGTCAGCAGGTTGTTGAAGTCGTGCGCGACGCCGCCGGCGAGGCGGCCGACGGCTTCCATCTTTTGTGCTTGGCGCAACTGCTGCTCGAGCGAGCGCAGAGCGGTAATGTCGCGCACGGCACTGATGCGCCCCTGGCGGCCCCCGATCAGAAGGTTCCTCGTGGTGGCCTCGAGCAGGATCTTGCGTCCATCTTTCTGCCGGATCGCGAACTCGTACCTGCCTTCCACGCCTTCCCGGATCCGTTGTGTGACCTCGGCTTGCAGCTCGTTGGGAATGAAATCTGTCACGGGCCGACCCAACACCTCGTCCGCGGCGTAGCCCAGGATGTCCGCCATCCCCCGATTCGCCTCGCGGATCACGCCGTCGACCGTGACCACGACGCCGTCGAACGCTGCTTCCGTCAGCAGGCGAGACCGTTCCTCGCGCTCGCGCAACGCTTCGACCGCGTGCTTTCGCTCGATCGCGTAGCGAATGACGCGCGCCAGCAGTTGTCCCTCGATACGTCCCTTGACGAGGTAGTCCTGGGCACCCGCGCGCACCGCTTCGAGCGCCAGACGCTCGTCGTTCACGCCTGAGATGACCACGATGGGCTCGTTCGTCGTCCCGTGGCGGATGCGCTCGAACGTATCGAGCCCAGAGCTGTCCGGCAGCCCTAGATCGAGCAGCACGACGTCCGCACCCGCTCCGCTCAGGCGCTCCAGAGCAGGGAGCAGCCGATCGACACGCTCGAGGGTGAACTCGCTCTCGGACACCTCGCGCAGCATCTCGATGATGAGTCGGGCATCCCCAGGGTTGTCTTCCACCAGCAGCACCCGGATGGTCGGGGCGAGCGGTGGTGCCGTCATGGCAGCCTCACGATCTCGAGCCAGAATCGCCCGATGGCGTTCACCGCCCGCAGGAACACGGCCGGATCGATCGGCTTCGTGACGTAGGCGTTGGCGTGGAGCCGATAGCTCCTCGCCACGTCCTCCTCGGCCTGCGAGCTGGTGACCACGATGACCGGAATCCGTCCGAGGCGTTCATCGCGCTTGATCTCCTCGAGGATTTCGCGCCCGTTCACTTTGGGGAGGTTCAGGTCGAGCAGGATCAAGTCCGGGGTCGGGGCGTCGTGGTACGCGCCGCGCCGGTACAGGACATCGAGCGCCTCGGCACCGTCTCGCGCGACCTGCACCCGGTTCCGAATCTTCGCCGCCTGCAGCGCGTGCAGGGTCAGCTCCACGTCTTCGCGGCTGTCCTCGACGAGCAGCACGTCGATCGGCGCGCCTTGCGCGGCGGACGTCATATGTGCGAGAGCTTCACGATTTCGAGCCAGAACTGCTCGATCGATTTCACGACGGTCAGGAACTGCTCCAAATCCACCGGCTTCGTCACGTAGGCGTTGGCGTGCAGGCGGTAGCTCTCCGCGATGTCCCGCTCCGCTTGCGAGGTCGTGAGGATGACGACCGGGATGTGGCGGAGCCCGTCGTCCTGTTTGATTTCCTCGAGGACTTCGCGCCCGTTCTTCTTGGGGAGGTTCAGGTCCAGGAGAATGAGATCGGGGCGGGGAACGGCCGCGTACTTCCCTTGGTGGCGCAGGAACGCCAGCGCCTCCACGCCGTCCATCGCCACGTGCAGCGTGTTGCGCACCTTGGCATCCTTGAGCGCCTCTTTGGTGAGCCGGACGTCCCCCGGATTGTCTTCTACCAGGAGGATCTCGATCGGCACGGCGGGCACCGACGTCATGACGACCGCCCGGTCGCTGGCAGGGCGAAGAAGAATGTGGAGCCCGCACCGGGCTGGGACTCGACCCAGATCCGTCCGCCGTGTCGCTCGACGATCCGCTTTGTGATCGCCAGCCCAATGCCGGTGCCGGGATACTCCTCGCGACCGTGCAGCCGCTGGAAAATCACGAAAATGCGCTCGAAGTACTGCGGTTCGATACCGATGCCGTTGTCGCGCACGCTGAACACCCAGTCCCCGTCATGCATCGCGGCGGTCACGTGGATGGCGGGGCGCCGCGAGCCGCGGAACTTGAGGGCATTGCCGATCAGGTTCAGGAAGACGTGTTCGAGCTGGCTCTGGTCGGCCGGAACAGTCGGGAGCGGATCGTGTGTGATGTCCGCTCGCGCGTCCTCGACGGCCAGCTTGAGACTTGCCAGCGCGTGCTCGAGTGCCGCGCCGGCATCGGTCGGCGCCAGCTCGGCGCCGCGCGAGCTGACGCGAGAGTAGGCGAGGAGGTCCTCGATGAGCCGCTGCATCCGGACCGCCCCGTCGAGTGCGAATCCGATGAAGTCGTCGGCGTCCGAGTCCAGCTTCCCTTTGTAGCGTTTCCCGAGGAGCTGAACGTAGTTGCCCACCATGCGCAGCGGTTCCTGCAGGTCGTGCGATGCCACGTATGCGAACCGTTCGAGCTCCGCATTGGAGCGCCGCAGCTCCTCCTCGGCCCGCTTGCGGGCGCTGATGTCCACCACCGACGCGAGCACGAACAGGCCCTCGTCGGTCTCGATGGGGTTCAGCCCGATTTCCACAGCGAACTCGACACCATCCTTGCGGACGCCGTAGAGATCTCGCCCGGCGCCCATGGCCCGAGTCTGGGGATGCTCGAAAAAGGCCGTGCGGAGCCCGGGGTGTCGCTCCCGCAAACGGTGCGGCACCAGCCGCTCGATCGGCTGCCCGAGCAGCTCCTCGCGCGCATACCCGAACAGGCGCTCGATTTCGCGATTCACGAGGATGATCTTCCCGGCGCGGTCGATCATCACCATGCCGTTGGGCGCCGATTCCACGGCCGCCCGAAAGCGAACTTCCGCCCGCTTGCGCGCGCTGATGTCCACCACCGAGGCGAGCACGAAAAGCCGGGATTCAAGCCGATCTCGACCGGGATCTCGACGCCGTCCTTGCGCACCCCGAACAGCTCCCGACCGGCCCCCATCGCGCGGGTCTGGGGATCGTAGAAGAAGTGGGTTCGAAGCGCCGGATGTCCGCCGCGCAACCGCATGGGAACGAGCTGGTCGATCGACGTCCCGAGCAACTGATCCCTCGTGTACCCAAACATCCGCTCCACCTCGCGGTTGACGAGCACGATGGTGCCGTTCCGATCTATCATGACCATGCCACTCGGTGCGGATTGCACGACGGCGTGCATCCGAGCCTCCGCTCCGCCTAAGAGTTGCCGCCGCGCCACGTCGGTCCGGTCCAGGCGCACGGCGCTCCACAACGTGACCCCAGCGAGCGACGCCAGACTCGCCAAGACCAAGAGCGACGTGCCGAACTGCGTCCCGTACATCCCGAGCTCTTGGCCCTGCACCCGCAGCCAGCCGAGCGCGAGCAACACCGCCAACATGATCGGCAGGATCCCTCAGGACGACGCTCATCAGGGGTCCGTCAGGGCGGCGCGCGAAGACGCCGACGCACAGCACGAGAAACACCGCGACCGTGTGGATGGCCATCTGCGTGTAGGAGGCGAGACCGGTCAGGGCGGTCGCGCTGTACATGTATCCGATGCCAGCGGTGAGGGCGATTCCCGCCACTGCAGCCGTGCAGGCATCCGCCAACCACCAATTGCGGAGCACGCCGCGATCGCGCGTGAGCAGGGGGACGGAGAGCAAGCTGAAGTTCAGGGCGGTATTCAACCCCATCCGGCCAGGAAACGGCGTTCCCACCGCCGCGGCTGGGCCCCCGAACAGAAGCTGGTCGATCCCGAAGTCCCAGCCAAACAGGTATTCGGAGAAGGTGAACAGCCCAAGCGCGCCGACGCCGGCCGCGCACGCGGCGCCGATCCAAATGACCGCCTCGGAGGGGGTGTCCGACAGCCAGAGCGACGCGGCGGCCAGGATGAACGCAGTGGCCGTGTTCGGCTTCATGGAGGAGAGGCCAGGAATAATCGACGTCAGGACCGGGACATCAGACGCCCAGCCCACGAGGGCGGCAGCGCCAACGACGGCTGCGGTCACAGCGGCGACTCGTAGCACTACGTGCGGCGAGGTCACCGGCTGCGGCGACCGTTGGTGGGGAACGTCAGGTCTACAGACACGGAGTCGCGCTGGGTCATGCGGGCCCTCCCAGGTCGCGCACTACCTGTGACATGAAGAGTGCCGCGTGGACGCACTCCTCACACCCATCATGCTGGGGGCCGGTCCCGTCGGCTGTCAACGATTCTTGAGGGCACCCCGTATCGCAAAGGCCGGCAACTCGGCCAGAATCATACCGGAGACGATCAAGAACGCCCCAATCCATTGGGCTAACGACAACCGCTCTCCCAGCCACAGCCACGACGCCATTGTCGCGAACACCGGCTCAAAGCAGAGCAGCAATGCTGCCCGGGCCGTCGACATCTGCCGCTGGGCGCGCATCTGCCACACCAACGCCAGCGCCGTAGCGAATACGCCAGTGAACAGCAACGCCCCGACCAACCCCAACGACCACACGGTTCGGGTCGTCTCGATCGTGCCCGCGAGCGCGCCGGCCGCGATGGTCGTCCCCGCGACCTGGAACCACACGAGCCGCAACGCGTCATGGCGCTTCGAGAGCTCCGCCACGGCGACGATGTGCCCGCCGAACACGGCGGCCGTGATCAGCGTCCACAGGTCGCCGCGGTTCAATCCGCCGCCGTCGGGCGCGGTAAGCAAATAAATCCCGCCGCCCGCGATCGCGACCGCCAGCGCCACGATCCAACGCAGCCGCTGCCGGAGCACAGCAAACGCCACCACCGGCGCCAGCACGGACGAAATCGCGACGATGAACGCCGAGCGGGCCGGCGTCGTGTATTGCAGGCCGATTGCCTGCGCGGCGAAGCCCACGGCGAGCAACGCGGTGAGGAGTAGTCCGCCGCGCAGCTCGGACGTGGATGGAGGCGTAGCGAGATCGGTGAACGGGGCGAGCGCCACGGCGGCGATGCCGAACCGAATCGCGAGGAAGGTCAGGGGCGGGGCCACGGCGAGTGATCCCTTGACCACGACGAAGCTGACGCCCCACACTGCCGTGGCGGCGACCAGCAGCGCGTCTGCACGCCGCAGCCTCATGCCGACTCCCCGAGGTACCGCCCCGTTACCGACTCGGCCACTTGCGCAACATCCTCCGGCGTCCCTTCGGCGACGATGCGGCCGCCCTGTGCCCCCGCCCCCGGCCCAAGGTCGATCACCCAATCGGCGCGTTTGATGACGTCCAAGTTGTGCTCGATCACGACTACCGTGTGTCCCGCGTCCACTAGTCGGTCGAGCACTCGGCACAACACGCGCACGTCGTCGAGATGCAGGCCGGTCGTGGGCTCGTCGAGAATGTACAGCTTGCGCTTACCCCGCGTGCGGCCGGCGGCCACGGCCAATTCGCGCGCGATCTTGAGACGTTGCGCCTCGCCCCCAGACAGCGTCGTGGCCGGCTGGCCGAGCCGCAGGTATCCGAGTCCCACTTGCTGCAGGTGCCACAGGGCGCGTCCGAGGCGGGGGTGACGGTGCAGCCGCTGGATCGCTTCGTCCACTGTCCATTCGAGGACCTGGTCGATGGACTGTTTCGCCTGCCCTTGGAGCTTGACCTCTCGGACTTCACGCTTGAACCGCTTTCCGCCGCACGCTTCGCAAGGCACGAACACGTTCGCGAGGAACACCATCTCCACGAGCACGTGTCCCGCGCCCTCGCACGCCTCGCATCGCCCCCCCGCCACATTGAACGAGAAGGTACTCGGCGTGTAACCGCGCGCCCGCGACAACGGCTCGGCGGCGAACAACGCGCGCAGCTCGTCGAACGCCTTCACATACGTCACGGGGTTCGAGCGGGGTGTGCGGCCGATCGGCGTTTGGTCGATCAGGACCACATCCTCCAAAGCCTCCCAACCCTTGAGACCTCTCACTTCTCCCACCGCCTCCCCGAGGTGCTGCTTCGCGCTATGTGCCCCGCGGAGCCGCCCCTCGAGCTGTCGGTACAGCACGTCGTGCACGAGGGTGGACTTTCCCGACCCCGAGACGCCGGTCACGGCCGTGAGTGTGCCAAACGGAATCCGCGTGTTCACCCCGACGAGGTTGTGCAGCCGCGCACCTTGAATCTCGAGCCAGCGGGCCGCGGGGCGCCGGGCCGACGGAACCCCGATGCGCTTCTCGCCGGTCAAATACTGGCCGGTCAGCGTGCCCGCCTCGCGCACGCCTGCCGCGGGGCCCTGATACACGAGCTGCCCGCCGTTCGTCCCGCTGCCGGGGCCGAGCTCGACCATCCAGTCGGCGGCGCGCATGGCGGCGGGGTCGTGCTCCACCACGACGACGGTGTTGCCGGCGGTCGAGAGCCGTCGCAGCAAGCCGAGCAAGCGGTCCACGTCGGCGGGGTGGAGGCCGATAGACGGCTCGTCGAGCACGTACAGCGTGTCCACGAGGTGCGAGCCGAGGGCATTGGAGAGGGCGATGCGCTGCGCCTCGCCCCCTGAGAGCGTGCGGGTCAGGCGGTCGAGGGTGAGATAGCCGAGGCCGACATCGTTCACGAAACCGACGCGCGCCGTCAGCTCCCCCAGGATATGGTCCGCCACGTGCTGCTGGAACGGCGGCAAGTCGAGCGCGCCCAGCCAGGTGGCGAGGTCTCGGGCGGTGAGCGCCGCTCCCTCCGCGATCGTCTTGCCCGCGACCCGCACCGCAAGTGCTTCGGGCTTGAGCCGCGCGCCGTGGCAGGCGGGACACGTCTTGGCGAGCTGATACTGCCGCAGGAACACGCGAATGTATTGCTTGTAGCGCTTCTCCTCGAGCCGCTCGAGGAACGGAAAGATCCCCAAGTAGCGGCCTTCGCTGGCGCGCAGCAGGAAGCGCCGGTCTTCCTTCGCGAGGTCGCGCCACGGCGCGTCGAGCGGAATGCGGCGCGCGCGCGCCGTCTCGCGCAGCAGCCGGCGCCGTCCCTCGTAGCGGGGCTTCGTCCAGGGGTCGAGCGCACCCGCGGCCAGCGAGCGAGCGGGATCGGGGACGATGAGCGATTCGTCGTACTCGAGCACCGCGCCGAAGCCGTTGCACCCGGGGCACGCGCCGCGCGGGTTATTGAAGGAAAAGAGCGTCGGCGCGAGCGCCGGCGCCGGCGTACCACACGCCGAGCAGGTGGGGTGCTCCGAGAAGCGGCGCCGGTCTCCGTTCGAGAGCGCGAGGGCGACGCCCTCTCCCTCGTTGAACGCCGTGGCCACCGCATCCGAGAGCCGACCGCGGTTGGCATCGCTGGCCGCGATCCGGTCCACGACCACCAGGACCTCGCTTCCTTCCCGCAGCCGCCGCTCAGCCTCCAAATCATCGAGCCGGATGACCTCGCCATCGACCTGGGCTCGGACGAAGCCAGCGGCACGGAGCTGGCCCGCCACCTCGACATCCGGACGATGGGCTGACGCAGGCAGAGGGAACGTGATCACGATGGGATCGCGTAGGGGCGCAGCATGCTGCGCCCCTTCAGTGTTCCCATTCCCGGCGCCCGTCAGAATCGCGTCCACTACCTCTTGCACCGTGTCCGCCTTCACCTCGTGTCCGCAGCGGACGCACGCTTGCGTCCCCGCCCGCGCCCACAGCAACCGTAAGAAGTCGTAGATCTCGGTGGCCGTCCCGACGGTGGAGCGGCTCGACGTGGTGGGGTTCTTCTGCTCGATCGCCACCGCGGGCGACAGCCCCTCCATGGCGTCTACCAGGGGCTTCGGCATCCGTTCGAGGAACTGCTTGGCATACGTCGAGAGCGACTCGATGTAGCGGCGCTGGCCCTCGGCGTACAACGTATCGAAGGCCAGCGAGCTCTTGCCGGACCCGGAAGGCCCGGTGACGACCGACAGCGCCCGCCTAGGGAAGGCGACGGTAATGCCCTTCAGGTTGTGCTGCCGCACGTTGCGGAGGATGACCTGTTCGGGGGGATGGCGCATAACCTTCTAAAATAACAGCTTTGGCGCTCAGATGGCCCTCACCCCCCGACTGTTGCGCCGTGGCCTCGCGGCCGTCGCGATCCTCATCGGCTACTACCTCATCCGGTTCGGTGACCGGATCGACGTCCTCCTCTCTCCGTTCCTGCGGCTCCATTGGGGCTGGGTGGTGGTGGGCCTCTGCCTCGCGTCTATGGATTGGGTCGGGGGGGGCCTGAGGTTGTGGGTCTGCACGCGCCACGTCCATCCCGGCGTCCGGCTGCGCGACATGATTCTGGCGGGCGGGATGGGCGCTTGGGGCGCCTATCTCACGCCGTTCCAGTCCGGGTCCTCCCCCATGTCCATCTGGGTGATGCGCCGGGCCGGCGTACGGCTCCCTGAGGCCCTGACGTCGGTATTCATCACCTTCGTGGCGACCGTAGCCTTCTTCGGAATCGCGGGGCCGCTCGCGATCTGGCTCGGGGCCGGTCGATCGCTGGAGCAGCACGGCATGGTGCTGGGCATCACGCTGTACGGCCTCTTCAAGACCAGCCTCACGTTGTTCGGCCTGATCGGCGTGGTCATGATGGTCGCCATTTTCTTCCCGAGCGCGCTGCACCGCTTGCTGCAGAAGCTGGCCGCCCGCGTGGCCCGACGTAGTGAGAAGGCCGCGGCGCGGATGACGGCGCTGTCGGCGGGTCTCGACCGCGCCCACGAGTGCATGGTGGCGTTCGGGAGCCCCAAGGGCCTCGCCACAGTGCTCCTGGCGATCCTGATTTCGGCGCCCTCGCACGCCAACAAGCTGCTGGCGGGGTACGTCACGCTTCGCGTCCTGGGCATCCCGGCGGATTTCTCCGATATCCTGTTGCTACAGACTTTCATCACGTTCATGCTCTACTTCGCGCCCACCCCCGGGGCCTCGGGGATCGCCGAGCTCGTCTCCGCGGCGGTCATGTCCCTGTACGTGCCGCGCGAGCTGACGCCGAGCTACACCCTCATCTGGCGCTTCATCAACAGCTACGCGACGGTCATCGTCGGGTCGCTGCTTTTCTGGAACTGGCTGCGGCGCGGCTTGATCGGGCGCGAAGAGTCGGTGGACGAGTCGCTGCTCGCCACGTAAACCCTGCTTCCTTGCCCGGTTATGCGGCCCGGCGTAACTTCTCCGCCTGGCCACAATGCGGTGGGAGGAGCGCGTGCATGGC
>WNFL01014931.1_pt2 | contig 15304 bp, 9 predicted proteins | sample 5400361 | NCBI WGS metagenome assembly WNFL01 (sample SAMN13153351, study PRJNA577476) | soil metagenome | isolation source: 40 cm soil on Douglas fir-dominated hillslope | place: USA:California | collected 2013-09-17
ATCTTACCCTAATGCATTCTCGATCAACAGCCAGTGAACCCTGCCAGCCTTGTCCGTAATCCACCAGCGGTCGCCAGCCCGATCGTAGCCTGATGGAACGCTGCGAGTCCCCTCGACCTCGATGGCAAGGCCTCGGCGCGAGTTTCGTACCGTCCACACAACACAGCACGCTCCGCCAACTTTCCGCTTTCGTTGTAGGTGTGCCGGACGGTTCGAAAGCGGGTGGCGACTTCGGTTTTATTGAAGATCGCTTGTACCAATCGCATGCAAAGATCGCCGTCCGGGTGTGAAGACACGACATAAGTGCCGTCCTCCTTCGTAACATAGCGCCAAATTCCCGGGTCTTCGAAAAGGGTCGCGTCGATCGGAAGCGTTGCGTAAGGATTGGTATAGAGCTTGAGACCGTCGGTGAGGCTCTCTTTGTACTCGTCGTTTCGCGCAACAATTCTGATGGGCTCGGCATTGTTGCGTATGCGAGTCGCAAAGAAGACGAACTCGCCCTCGTGCTTGCCAAGGGCACGCGTCTTACCGAACGTGGCAACCGACGAGAACACAACGGCACTGATGTGCGCGTAGTCGTCGGACATGAACAGACCCAACGGCACAGCCGAGCCGTTTGCCTTCAGCGCCTGCTTCTTATTTTCCGGATCGAACAGCAACCGCTGCATGGCCACGTCGCCGAGAAAGTTGAAGTCTTGCCGACCGTAGTTCGCTATCGCTACGACATAGGCGCGGCCCGCAACGTGAGGAAGGGCGGCGTACCGCTTCTTGTATGCATCCGACTTGCCCATCAAGGCGTTGGAAAGCCGAATGGTCGATTGCAGCTGTGCTGCCTCCACATTCATGTCGGTTATGCCCTCGAAAGTCTTTTCCCACTCCGGAACGTCATCCTGGGCATGACCGGCAATCGCTGCTTCGACCGCGAACGGATAGTCTGCAGCCACAAAGTCGGGCGCGTCGTACGAGAAATCGACTTTGATGCCGAGGTGCTTGAGCACGGCAAACAGGTAAAGTTCCCAGAACGACGAATTGTACGTTGTTTGGAATTCCGTGACGAATTTCCCGTCCCTATCTACGAAGCCGTCCGCCCAACCGGATAGGATCTCACGTACACCCGAGGCGTTTGGCTTGATTGTCGCGAGAAAGTTGTGGTGAAGTCTATCAGCGGCGACAATCGGCTTAAACAAATCCATCGGCGAGCCTTTCCGGTTCGTTGGTCATGTCGACGACAGTCACAACTGTGGAACTAAGAAGCGCAATTTGGTCAAGGCCGAAGCGCGCGATTACGGCTTTGACTTCCTCTTCGCAGCACGGTCATCCACGATCCGCAGCAAATGTGATGCATGCATCACTATCTCCTGAGCTTCGCGCGGATCGGTGAGGCTCACCGTACGATGTGAATGAGGATTTTTGTACGAGCCGATGGCGCCGGCAAACATGTGGGCAAGGGCCTCCCGTTCGCTCTTCTCCTGGTGCATATCGGTCAGGGGCCCCTTGTTAGGATCGAAGGCCTCTCGCATCAGGTCGGTTCCTATCTTTGAAGGACCGTATCCACCAGCGGCACGAACCGCCTCCTCAACGGTGCGAAACGCAACGAAGACTGCGTCAGCTAGGTCACCCCGAGCCAATTCGAGCCAGACCTTGTCAGCAATGGCTGGATGCAGCATGGCCTTTGTTGAAACGCTCAAAATCGTCATCGGTGTGGACGGCCTGGCCTCGACGGCTGATGACGTAAAAGCCATTACTGCCGTTTATCCCGCCTGCGGGCACAAGCAGGCCCTGCACGACAAGCCAATTCCAACCCTCGCTCATGGCGAGCTCAATCTCGCGCTCGCGCCCCACCCAAGGCGATTGGCGCTGGGCGGTCATTCCGACCGCCGCAGTCACCTGAGAAATATTGCTGAGGTGCACCATCCCGTTTTGCAACTGGCTCTTGGCAAGCCCTAATAGGATCCCGCCTAGCTCCTCAGATGCAAGGGCTAGAAGGACATCGGGATCAGGAAAAAGCTGGTGCAAAGTCGGCATGAAAGTCTCGGTGAGCGTATCCCGCACCCTCGCTTGCTTCAGGGAGCTTTTGCGTCTTCTCCTGATCGCGATCATCTGCAGCTTCAACGTCTGATCAGCGGACAAGCTCGCTTGTTAACAGACGACCAGGTAGAGAACCGCCCAAGGGATTAGGAAAGAACGCCGCCTAGAGAGGTTTAAGTGTAGCGTCTGCGCCTGTTTTCCGGTGGTGTCAGTGGGAATAGGCTAGAATGATGACAAACATTGCGTGCTTCACCTGCAATGGTGTCAACCAAAAGGGCGCGGTCAAGATATGTATTTCTGGCCTCGCAGCTCGTTTCCGCGACCAGAACGCAAGCATGGCAAGCTGCTCCCAATAATGACCGTTCGTCCCCGGAAACGGACGGATCATGATCAGCACAAATCGGATCGTTGGAACACAGTCTAAAGCGGTCGCACGCGCTTAAAAGAAGTTGCGGGATCTGCTTCGCAATTTCTGTCAGCCCGCCGAGGGTTCCTTGGGCGCCGGCGCTGGCCGTGTAGATCAGGATGCCGAATCTATCGTTCCGATCGGCGCCATTACCAGCAATTGCATACACGCGCTCCTTCAACGAACTCAGAGGATAGCCGCACTCCAACGCGATTTCTTCCATGAGCGCGTGAGATAGCGAATGAAGTAGAACGTATGGCATTCCCGGAAATAGGTTTTTGACGTTGTTCCTGGTTGCATGGTTAGCAGCACCGGCAACCAACATTTTGCTCCGAGCGATTACTGTATCGCGCTGTAGCCAAGCGCGAATGACATTGGGCCTGAGTGTCAAAAACACCCCCTCGCCCAGTTGCTCCATTGCAGGAAGCCAGTCAGCATTTTCCGAAAGTGGGGCTCCATCGACGGCCAACCGTACGTCCTCGAGCATTTGTTCAGCGAAAGTTGGTGCTGGCTCGAGCCGGGTAAAGCCATAAAGACACGTAACGGCCCGCAAGCGGTGGACGGCGACAATCGATTGAAGAATTGGTTCATTGTTCCATGACAAACACTGATCGATTCCCTCGACGTTCAAAGTTTCGGCGAACAGGGGTTCGCCTGGAGCGTCGGCGCCGATCAGGTGATCGCCGCTGCTTAAGAGATCGTATTCAGCGATCTTGGGATCCTGAATGGCTTCGCGCATCACCGCGTCTCGCAATTGCACAACGCGAGCATAGATCTCGTCGTTGCTGTAGCCGCCAATTGACGCACCGATTTCTGGAACATTCTTAAGGACGCCTATGAAGGCCGGGTCGGTTGCAGATTGGAGGCTCGCCCAGTGCTTTCGAATTGCTTGGCTCAGCGCATCCTCGTGAATCGGCAGTGAAATAAGCGTTACGGCTTGGGGGAAATAGGTGTTTGTTGCCGAGCGCGAAAGAAAATGAAGCTGTTCAGTGCAGCCGGCTTCTGCCGAATCGAGCCAAGGCCGATGCCCCTTACAGGTTCCGAGAAAGCCTGGTTTGAATGCATCGGCAAGCGATACGGTGGGGCGCTCGCAAAGACAGCCGATCCGAATGTTTGCTGGGTCAGCACTCGTCCCTTGTTCTTCAATCCACATTGCCTCGTCGCACTTCGCCCCTCGGTGGACGAGCCACTTCCAGTCGATGTCCTGAAGGTGACCATCTTTGCAAGCGCCAACGAAACGAATAGGGGTCACATCAACTTTTTTTCCGTCGTCCCGCTGAAATTTTTTTCGATTTCCGGCCGTATCCAGCTCGGTCCAACGAACGAGCCTTCGGCGCCGTGGATTGGTAGTTCCAGACTCCGCTATCCCTTCACAGGTAAACCAGGTGGGAAAAACACGAACGGCGATACCAGCCGGATCGGCTTCATTCCGGTTCTCGCGAGCGATCGGCGGCGTCCGCAACTGCACGGGCTTCCCCGGCTCCCATCTTCCCGTCTGTGAAAGAACGGTTTGAAGGAGCGCCGTGAGTCGCGGTTCGCTAATTGATTTGAAGGCAGCCTTATTACCATCCCAATGGTCTAGGCCCGCAATGACGACGGACCGCGTTGGCAGGTCCATCATTGCGCCTGGGCCAAAGGAGTTAAAGAGTTGGCTGAGACTTTGTTTAGGCGGGCTCATTGATCATTGTCCCTTTCGTTGAGAGACCTGCCGAAGGGGTCGCAGGTTTTGAGAAACACGGAGTATTCGACGTCGCGCATTGAGCGAGCTGCAGCAAATTGCTGATGCTCCGGATCAAGAAGTTCTGATGCCAAATCTAAAGGATATTGGAGGAGCCGCCGCTGGGCTCCTGAGCCGTCATATGTGAAGCCACCACCTGTAGCAGTTTGGTTCTCGGCAACATTCGCCCACATTTCGAACAACTGCGTTGCGCGAGAGGCGACCCTTTCGATTGATTCAAGGTCCAGTCCGGCAGACTGTGCGCGTCTACGAAGAGTGGCAACGACCAACGCGCGGACGGCTGGGTGGTCATCGAGGCGTCTAACCGCGTCAGACGGCGAAAGAGCGGGATCGAAATGACGCGCTGCCGCAACCACTACCGCTGCGAGCGCTCGGTCCAGCGCGCGGGGTGAGAAGGGCGTTACACTGGTTGCTTCGACCGCTCGATAAAAGGACGCGTGAAAAGCGCGAAATTGCTCGTAATGTGTGCGGTCCCGCGCTTTGTGGAGATTCAATAGCGTAATGACCAGGCCCGGCTTATTGCTCGCACGCCCCACTCGACTCGTTGCCTGAATGTACTCGGCGGCTGTTTTGGGTTGTCCTTGGACGAGCATGAGGCCAAGACGGCTGATATCGAGTCCCACTGAAATCATGTTGGTCGCGAGTGCAACGTCGATACTTTCGTCGTCAACTTGACCGGTGGAGGCGTGCAAGGGTCTGCCTAAACGCTCCTTCGCAAACGCAACATCGTCAGTTGACACCCGCGAGGTTAATTCTAACGGAAGGCGCATCGCGCGATTGGCGAACGGTTTGCCGGACGGCACAATTCGGTAACGCTTGTCGCCGTAGCTGGCGACGTGCTCTCGAATTTCATCCTCGACGATCCGCCGCGCTCCACCGAGTTCCCGGAGCGCGTTGAAATACGCAAGGATAGTCAAATAGGGGTCTGCTGGATCCTCGGCATTGGGCGTAGCGGTGCTAAGTGCCTGAGCACCAGAGAGCATGGTTTGCATTGTCCGCAGGAAAAGCAGCTTGGGACCGCGACCTTGGCTGGCGATGCCAACATACAGGCGAGCCGGCTGTTCGGATGAGGGTACCGTCTTCGCGAAAAAGCTGTCCTTTCGGCTAATTCCCGGCGGAGGAAACACAGCAGTGCGGTCTCGATCGAATAAAGAGCAGATTTGCTTTTGCGCCCGCCGTACAGTCGCCGTCGACGCGACAATTTTTGGATGGACACTTTTGCCGTTGACCCGTCGCGACGAAAGAAGGTCGATCGCGGCTTCATACAAGCCGGCCACGGTGCCGAGAGGGCCGGAGATGAGGTGAAGCTCGTCTTGAATAATCAGATCGGGCGGATCCAGCCGGTGCCCGTTACCCAACGGGCGCCCTTGGCCCGGCTCCGCCGCGCCGTAGAAACCACGATCCGGCTCAAAACGGTCGACGTGGCCGAAAAACGCTCCACTTTGACCCACCCATGGAAGAGCCGCGAATTTATCGATGGTAGCGATCAAAAACGCGGGCAGCCGACGGTAGATTGGCTCATCGACCACAATAATGGGTAGTGGACGGTCACGTGTGAACTCACATTCTGCGTTCTCACACTTGAGAAGCAGGTTTTGCGGAGCCTGTTTGTTGGGTGTGAAATAAAAGCTCTCCGGCTTAAACGCCTCTCCGCACCATGGACAAGCTTTCAGGGGTACGGGCGACTTTTCACTCTTCGGTCTTCGCTGATAGCGGCCGAGCCAAGTCGTCGCAGCGTCTTTGTCGCTAGAATTACGAGGTTTTAAATTGTTGGGCGAAGCCGCGCCCCCAACCCAAAGTCCGATTTCAATTGGCCAGTCACCCAGCGTCTTTCTGCCTTCGGCAGTACGGGTTCGCAGTAGCTCTAGTGCACAAATCAATCCGGCGGCGCGCGATAGCTGGTCAAGCGTCAGGAGCCTTAGCGTGTAGCGCATGATCACGCTAATTCCGGCCCCGAGCATACCCCGACCGCGGATCCGGCGAAGCGAAATGGCGTATGCGGCGAGTCCGAGGTACGCTTCGGTCTTGCCACCACCTGTCGGAAAAAATAGGAGGTCTACAATATCTCGCTCTGGGCTGGCCTTGTCTGTCATCCCGGCAAGGTTGAGCAATATGAAGGCGAGCTGGAACGGTCGCCATTTCGGCGGATCTATCGCCTCTGGAGATGTTTTTCGCAGTGCCGCTTCGCGCTGCCGGTTGGCCATGTCCATAACGGTATTCGTGACTGCGAATGCCTCTCGCGCGAGAGGATCATTCTTGAGAACATTGATCCCACCTTCGATGCGTTGCCGCGCGGCATCCATGTTATCGATCAGCTTGTCTGCCATATCCTTTCGTCTTGGTGCGAGCCCATTAATGAAGGCCTGCTGGCTACGCTGCCAGTCCTCGTAGAGTTTTGGTAGGGAATCGAGTGCAGCACCAAGTGCTGCGGGTCCGTCCGAAGCGGCTTTTGCGAGTGCCTCGATTCCAAATTCTACATCGATCTTTTCGTTTGCAACGACACGTTCAACCTCCTCCGTTGGCAAAAAATCGGTCCAAACGCGGGTGACCGGAAGAGGCGTTTTGGCATCATCAAAACGTTCGTCCCAACCGCCAGACGTATTGCGTCCCACCGCATATTCGCGGACGTCGCTGTAATGCAAATCGCTGAGACGATGATCGAAATCGTCGGATTGATATGTTGAAAAGTCATAGCGTGGAGCGAATCCGCTCGCGCATTTCAGCTCCAGTCGGGCTTGAAACGCATATGCGATGTCCGTGTAAGGGGCTCTGGTCCGCTTTCGCCGATTCACCAGAAATATAGTTACCACTCGAACGCGCTCAACGACGCCTTCGGGCGTCTTCTGATCGAGGACGCGTTGGTGAACTGAGAGTTCAAGTCCGCCACCGGGACGTTGAGGTGCGGCGCTACCGGGAACTGGAATCCCTGATTTGTTGCGGGTTATGTCGATTGGAAGTGTGGCCTCGCCCGGAATTCTTATCCACTGCAGCTTTTCCGGCCGCTCGGGTTTAGGCTCACCTTTCTTCGTTTCGTCAGGAATTAGTAGCGAGTCCGGCAGCGGCGGCTCGGTTTTATAGTCGCCCCAAGTAGCACGCAGTGTCACCTCTCGAACGGATTCCGGAAGCATCACTGTGATCGCGATTGACGAAGGCAGAAAGCGATCCCGTGGCGGTTGGTCCGTTGGCTCTTTCTCTTCGGCGTCGCCGTCGAGTGAAGAGTCCAATGTCTCAGAAGCAAGAAGATCGTCCCCGATCGCTTCGGCGACTTCATCGGCGTCATCTGCCGCAGGCGGGACACCATCGTATGCGGGCACAATAAACCCGCCGAGATACCATCGCGACGGTTTCTCGTCGTTGAGCACTTCGCGTGCGAGATCCGGATCAAGGTCCGGATGCGGACCGATCAGATCAAGCCGCAAGAGGTCAACGAGACCTCTTCGGATATCGACGGATTCGGTCATGGTCCTTTTTTCTCCAGCAAAGCCAGTTGCGCAAGAGTTTGCTCCAACCACTTTTGCGTATGAGCCTGTCGTAGCTCGATTTTAGGACGGTGACCAACGTCGGAGAGCAGTCGCTCGAGCGAAACGAGCCGCTCGCGGAATCCCAACCGAATGCCAACCCTTAGGCTGGCCTTGTCCGGCCCGCAGAGAACCCACGCGTCCGAGCGCGTAACAGCGTGCGACCAAAGCATCAACTCACCCGCGTCCAGAAAACGTAATTGCTCGTCCTTTAGTAAAGCCGCGGCGCGCTGTGCGTCGGTAACCGAATGAACTGCTTTCAAGGTATCCCGCAGCATTTTTCTATCAATCTGCTGTTCGCGAGTACGACGCTGAAGGCCGGTCTGCGTCTCAATCTCACACATTTCGACCGTCTCGACAGCATAACCACTGGTCAACGCCTTCCACGAGGAAACTCGCCAGCACTCAATGATGACGTTCGTGTCCACCAAAACGGGTCCACGGTGCCGCGACATCGACGCCTCACAGATCGTAGGGCGCGTCGACGCCGTGAGCTTTGAAAAGTTCGGCAAGCTCGTCGATCGCGAGGCCGAGTAAGTATGAAACTCGTCGGACTGCGACGCGGCCTTCATCGACCGCGCGGGCAATTACCGAGATGAAGGTCTTCGAGAACAGCGGCGGCAAAGTTTCCTTTTCGGGAATCTTCCTGCCATTGTTGCGCAGCTTGTCCTCCCGAATTGCCGCGACAGAGGATTTGTCGAGACGCTTCAAGTCGACGAGCCGCCATTGCAGTGCCGAGGAACTCACGCGAAGCTCATCCGCTGCCGCATTAAGTCTTTTAATGAGACCGTCACCCTTGAGCCCTGACCAATCCCCGTATCGATCGAGAGCCGACGCCGGCATGAGGAGCGCGGAAGCAAAATTGTCGGCAAGCTGTTCAACCCGGGTTCGACGCTTTGGTGCTACGTCTTCGACATGCTCTGGCGGCATCGCATCCCAGGTGAGGATGTGGAAGAGCTCGTGAGCGAGATCGAAATGACGGCGTCCAGGGGTCTCGCGGCGGTTAATCAGGACGACGTCTAGCTCCGGCAATCTGCAAGCAGCCCCTGAAATCCCATTGATCGCGTCGACCATCAACACAAGAATGCCGAGCTCGCGCTCCATTGTGTCAGCGAGTGTGGTTGCAGGAATCTCACCAAGCTTGAATTCTAAAGCGAAACGTTCGCCGGCCGCAGCCGCATTATCGAAGCTCGATTGACTAGTTAGCGCAAGCGTGCGGCGCAGAAGAGGGGCTTCGCGCCCAATTTGCGGGGCTAATGTACGGAAGGCAGCAATGAATCGGCCAGCGTCGACCTCGTAGTCCGCGAGCGCGCGTCCAACGAGCCCGCTTTGGCGCCAGGAGAATCGACCTTCACCGACGAGCAGGAACGGATCCGTGAAATAGTCGAGTTGAACGCCAAACACTTCCACTGCTCGAACCAATTCCTCCGCTGTTACGCGGCGGTCGCCGGTCTCGATTGCGGACAGGGTCTGGCGATCCTTGAATCCAAAACGCTGCGCGAGGTCTTCCTGCGAGAACCCTTGCTTCTCTCGTAGTGCTCGAATTCGGATCCCAATCGTGGCGGTGTTCATAACAATCTCCCTCGTCACACGATAAGCTTGCAAACTGCAATTTGCAAGAAACTATTGCATATTGGGGTTTGGAATTCAGTGCCGTTTCGTCCGATATCAGCGACGAATAAGAAAAATGGTAGTTATTTCAATTAGTTAAATCGTAAGGAGCATTTCGGAAGCCAGAAGCTGCGCGACGGTTTGTTTCAGTCGATTGGTGCGTTCCTGAACCTTGGCGCAACCGACATTCGGCGAGCATGTGCTGTGATCTACTCGGTCCATTTGGCAGTTGTGCCGGTTCCATTGACCGCCGGAGGGGTGATTCAGCCCCGCCAATATTCGGTCGCCGCCAATAACGCCCTTTCTCACCAGTTCATCGAGAACAAAAGCCGGTAGACCTAAGAGATGTGAGCCAACCGTTCAATTGTCTCGATCTCATCTGCAGATATCGACATACGTCTCCCTTACAATCGATCCACTATTCCTCGTCGCCTTCATCATGGTCAATGAGGATAGGACTAGCATCCACCTCGACTAACCCAAGGTGGACTTCCTCGCTGTGTCGCTCGGCATTTAGGACCAGAAGTCGCGCCAGCACCTCATCTCGAAAATCTGAGGGCCAGAACAATCGGCCTTGATAGAAATGTTCGTCCTCAGTGTCTTCATTTAGGAAAGCCGCCTCCGCGCTATCGGCAAGATCGTCCCAGCGGTAGGCACGAAGGACAGCGCGATCCATATCGGCATGCAGACGACGCAGCTCTCTAATATCGGCGGCATTCTCGTTGACATCGTGAAAGCGATTGTACGTCCTCGTCATGCCTTCGTTGCGCGCAATCATGAGGGCGCCCCGACGATTGTAATAATCTATTCCACGCTCCTCGCATTCGGCGGTCGTTTCAGCATTAGGAAAGGGAAAAGTTTCATAACAGTCTTCTGGGATATATCGGGGGTCATCTTTAAACGAAGACCCCAAAAATTTAGCCCAAACTTCGTGGATCCTGCTCTGCAGCAAAGCAAAATCGTAATAGGTATTTTTAAGGAAGATGGAGAGAGCGTCGGAAAAGATTGTTTGATTGTCTTGAAATCCAAACGTGTGATGCGTAGCGAGCCTACCCATCGCGAGTACCCTATCAAAATTGCCAATGCGAATATTCAGTCCCTGAGCTGGTCTTGAAAACTTCCACCATTCGTCTCGCAGACGACGCTCGGCGCTTTTTTGCCTTTCGACACCAACTGTTTCTTTCAAATGTGCATACAGCGGCTCAATCTTTTCAAGTTCGTGCTCGGGTAAATGCCCAACATCGACGATAAAGCGCGTAGGAGAAACGCTTGGATCACCATTTAAATCATCGCTGCTGAGATAAGGGTGGAAGAAAGGCTCACTTTCGGCGCATCTCCCAATCATTTGCTCCTTTTCATGGGGTGAAAAGACAAATCCAGCTCCATTCGGATTCACTCCGCTAAAAACAACTCCGGTATTTCTGGTCAAAGTGTGTGGTCTGGAGTTGGGTCCAAACGGCATCAAGAACGAGGTAATAGTCTCAACTGGTCTTCCATCGAGGATGATGCCAGCTCGGTTGCCTTTTAGAACGTGTACTGTTGCCACTACCACCGCGGCTTCTCCCGGCCAGCGATAGCGCCGAGTTGCTCGGTAGATTGTGCCGGAATTCTTGATGATTTGCTCAAGAGCCGTATATCGGGTGAATCCCTGCCGGATTGTCTTTGTAGCGACGAAGGCAAACGAACCGTTGTCGCGAATAAGCGCAAATGCTCGCCTAAAAAAGAAGGCAACAAGATCGCTCTTGCCGTGCGCAGGAGCATATTGAAATAGCAGCCAATTCAGGTAAACGGACCCTTCGGCCTTCGAGAGTAAACTGCCTCCCAGGAAAGGTGGGTTCCCAACAATGGAATCGAAGCCGGGATTGTCGCGCACAAAAATCTCAGGGAACTCCAACTCCCAGTGAAACGGCGCAATCTGCCGTTCACTGTGCTTGAGAGTTGCCGCGATGGAAACTAGTCTCTCCGCGCGCGCAGATTCTGGACTGATCCCTGTCAACAGTTTGGCAACTTCGACTCTCTGTTCCTCGCGACCCCGGGGCCTATTCGCTGAGAAGAATGCCGCGACGATTGCATCACCATACAGGCGGGGCCCCTCCAACTTCTTTTCCACGACGTAATGTCGCGCCTCTTGTATTGCCCGAGAGACGTCGTCGGGCGCGAATTGTATGTCTCGACGCCCGGTAGCTACTTCGTTGACCCTTTCCCGCAATAAACCACGCAAGAGAGGAGCGCTGGCGCTGTCTTTGGACAAGTCCCAATGCGCTGCCTCAATCTGTTCGCGCGTCAGGCCTACAAGACTATCGCCCGATTTGATCGCATGGTCGAGGAAGGTGAATTCATGCTCGCGGGCAAGGGTAGCGAGCCAAAGCGACAGCCGGGCGAGGTCAACGGCGAGCGGATTTTTGTCCACTCCATAGATTGAGCGCTGGGCAACCAGGCGGCAGGCATGCAGAGCCTCATCCTCGTCGGGGGGAATAGCTGGCTTAAGATCCTTATTCTTGCCCCATGCCTTCTCTAGCCGCTCTCCAATCTGCCGACAGGCTTCAACCAAGAAGGCTCCTGAACCGCAAGCCGGATCACAGACCTTGATATCCAGTACCTGATCCGGCGTGGCGTCATCGCCTATGCGTTCGAAAGCGGGCTCTAAGGCGTAGCGAACTATCGGTTCAGTGAGGGCGCGAGGCGTATAATGGCTCCCCGATCGTCGGCGTTCATCTGTTGGCTGCAGGATTGGACTGCCCGCTTGAACCACGTGACCTCCGGGCGAGCCTCGTGGATCGGAGATGGCGACAAGCGCCTCGGTGAGCGTTTCAATGTCTCCCGCGTTCTTGATAGCTTCAAACTTTCGGCCTGTGGGTGATACGCCCCATGCCTTGAGAAGCTTTTGGCGATCTGAGGCCTTTTTCTCTCCAAGCAGATGAATGTCTACGAATACCGGAAGGTTCTTTTCTCCTTTAACGGCAATCATGGGCGCGGTGGCGCGCAGGACGGTAAAACCCATGATCGTTTCATAAACTGAGCCAATCTGCTCAACATCGAGGGATCGATAGGAGAGGCGCTCTCGCACACGGTCACCGGTGAACGAGCGCGCCTCGACTGTCATCAGCCCTTCGAGAATTCGAAGGATAGCACCATCGCGGATCGGCCGCACCTTTGTCCCGGCTTTCGAGAAAAGGAAAAGCATTGGGGTCGAACAACTTACCGCCACGGGCCGTGATCCAGCCGGATGGATGACCGCCGTGGACCAGTCGGAACAGCGCGAGCAGCCGTCCCCAACCGCCAACACGCTCGTCCATTGTATCGGGATTGAGGGCTCGATCCTCAATGAGCCGGGCGTAAAGACCTCGGACGGAATAGCTGCTTTCATAGATATCGACGGCTTCACCGACGCGCTGCGTTGGCATCAATTCGCGGTCTTCGGCGTAGAGCAGGAACACCAGCCGCATTAATGTCGTAAGGAGACCTTCATAAAGGTGGTGCGGCTGCGCCGCAGCTAGTTGCTCGATGCGTTCCGGGTCGGCTGCATGAAACGCGCGTAAAAGCTCGTGCAGTGCGCCGAGAACCTGTTCGGCCAACTGCGCCGAGACTTTATTTTGCGCCTCACGCGACCGGGCAAGCAGTTTCGGAAGCCGTCGGCCTTCAGGCTCGGTAAAAAGCCGGGCGTGGCCAAGAATAAGTTTGAGGCCACCGAGCATTGCGCGACCAGCGAAGGTCCCGAGGCTCCTAAGCGGAAAGGAAAGCCATCCGGATGTCTCTCCGCGCGGCGCGTAGATAAGCCGCAAATGGGATGGGTCTACGAGGACTCCGATCGTGACGCCGCTTTCGCGGAGGAGGCGTTCGAATTGATGATGCGGCGTCGCATCCCAACGATCAAGGACGCCTCGCTTGTCGGCATCAAGGGTGGTGTGCAGTTTTACGAGAATCTGGAACGCGCCTTGATCGGCGTCGCCTAAATCCCTGACCGCCCAGTCAGGCGAGAGCATGACTTCATGCTCTGGTATATAAGTGGCAATATTTTCGGGCAGGCTTGGGCCGCCCGGTGCGCCAGCGACGTATCGCGCCTCCCAGCCGAGGATTCGCTCGAAGAATAACCATGGGTCTGGAAGCGCAGGATCATCGGTGTCGGTCGTTAGCAGTTCCGCAACCGAAAGCGTGTCGACAGCCGTCTGGCGAGCCGGCGTCAGGTCCTCTTCCCGGATGACGTTAGGACCGATAACTAACCCGACTGGCCCAATGTGGTAGAGCCATTCAAGCTGCGGATCGATCGCCCCCTCAAACATTACAGTCATGATTGTTTCGGCCAAAGGTAGACAATGCCGATGGGCTCGAGCCGCTCTGCGCGGATCACGTACGATTCGATGACACGCCTGGGCTCTTCGACGATTTCACGTTCGAGGCTTTCGAGGCGCCTCTGCCAATGGCGTCGGTCGGCTTCCCGCTGACGGCGTTCAGCCGGATCGGATAGATCCAATTCAAATTGAGCCGTGTCTTTCAATGCTGCGCCCCTTTTAATCCTCTCGCGCTGCGCGGAGAGGAGGTCTTTCAGGGCTCGAGACTCGCGGACTCCGATCTCAGTCAGGTCGTTCCTCGCAGCTTCCGCGGCGGCCTTTGCACGCTGTTCGAGGGCAGGGCGAAGATCGGTCAGATCTTTTTGGACCCCAGCGAGGAGGCGGTCGACGATCTCCTTAGGGGGCACGGTTGCTGCTTTCAGTGCTTCCTCAAGCTCGCCGAGCGTAGTTTGTTCGCCACTTCGGCCGAAGGCTCGCAACCCTTGACCCGCCCGCGCGCTCCACAACGCTGTAATAGGCAGTATCTCTTCGTGAAGGCGAGCCGCCGCAGAGCCGAACATCGCCAAGCGGCCGACGAGTACGACGCGAGGTTGCGAGCCCGGCCCATAGATCACACTAGCCCGGTTCAAGCCGGCGCGGAAACCATGTGACACGAATCGAGATAAGAGCCGCCGCACCAATCGATGTTCAAGATGAACCTGCACGACATCATCTGCGTCCCTCCCATCTGGAAGAACCTGCGCCTCGAACGCTATAGCTCTTACGGGATGCTTCGCGCGCCATTCTGCGATGTCTCGCGGCTTTGGCGGCCGGCCTTCGCGGAGTTCATCAAAAACGCTATTCCAAGACGAGTCTTTGGCAAAAATCGGAAGCGTTGGATCGATCCTGAAAGCATCTCCGACCTCTAAGTTTGTAGCAGGTGAGAGCGAAACTCCGTCGCGTGCGAGTGCCGTTTCAAAAACAGCTCTCAGATCTTCAGATTTGATGCCGACTCGCTTTTTAGCTTGCTCAAGATCGCGATCCAAATCTTCAAGTTCTTTGGAAAGACGTGCCAGTCGCTTATCTTCTTCGTCGGCCATTTCGAAACGTGCTCGCTTTGCAGCGGCGCTTCCATCCTCCGCCTCGATCTCGCTCGCAAGCAAGGCCGCGGAACGTCGCGAAATGCCTCCGCTGGTGAGCTTCCCATGGATTCGTTCCGCCAGCACTTGTCCGGAAGACCCAAGCTGGTTGCGAATAGTTTCGGTCTTGCGGACAAGCGCCGACAGAACTTGATCCTCGGCTCTCTGCGCATACACGAAGTAACGACAAGTCACCGTGTCCGCTGGCTGAAGCTTGCGATCGATCCGGCCATTGCGCTGTTCGAGTCGAGAAGGGTTCCAGGGCAGATCAAAGTGAATAAGATCGTGGCATCGCGTCTGGAGATTAATACCCTCGCGGGCCGCATCGGTACAAAGAAGCAGGCGGAGTGGCGTCTTCGCAGGATCCGCGTTGAATGCGAGCTTTACCTCCTCGCGGCGTTTTTGTCCCGTAATGCCGGTAAAGGTTGCAATCCGTTTGGAACCGAGATCGGTGTCGGCGAACGCTTCGTTGAGACGCTTTTCAAGCCAAAGTCGCGTATCCTCCCACTCGGTGAATACGATGAGGCGTCGCTCGTTCCACCGGCCTGGCGAAGCCATCATGTTCTTTTCGATCCAATCAATGAGCCAAAGCACAC
>WNFL01020408.1_pt1 | contig 15300 bp, 10 predicted proteins | sample 5400361 | NCBI WGS metagenome assembly WNFL01 (sample SAMN13153351, study PRJNA577476) | soil metagenome | isolation source: 40 cm soil on Douglas fir-dominated hillslope | place: USA:California | collected 2013-09-17
GTAGCCATTGTTGACTCGCATAACGAACTCAGTGGCTTCTTCATTGCCCTCCAGCCTGACACGCAGGTGCGGGATATTGTTTGCTTCGAAGAATTTTTTTGCTCGTATACAATCCGAACAATATTCGGTGGTGTACATTACAATTTGGGTGGGCGAGAGGGTATAATGGTCAGTCATGGCAGATCGCTTTGATTTCGTAACCTTTTCTAATATATAGACGTCTTGGGCTTAACTAAGTAACCATGTTTGGAGTGTTTCTGTACTGAAAATGGTTACCTTATTATAATGAAATTTCCCTGAAATAAACAATAAATCTATTTATAATTTATGGAATCCTATCATTAGTGAAATTAATACCTTCTTCTTTTTAAACTATGAAGACAATAATCATTGTTTTTGTTTCTATTTATCTTTAGAGGTAATTAGAGCGTTTCCAGTTCTGTGTGCTGGTAAGTTGCCTGAACACAGGATTGATATTTCAAGGATTTATTATTTTGTTTTGAAGAACTATCAGGTGATTTCACCTGATAATTTTACACAGAGAAGGATTCATATATGAATATTCTTATCATCGGAAACTTGTTTTCCGTAGCCACCTCGCTGGCTAGAAAATTTTCGAAAGAAAAAAATAAGATAGTTTTGGCTTATGATGAATCAGAAAAACTTGATATTGATATAAGTAATGTCATAGTTCATTCAATTAACCCCACGGAAGCTTTATTTCATGATGCGTTATCTTCCTATAACTTTGATGCTGTTATTTATGTTGCGACGCGCGAAGAACAGTTAACTGAGAGTCACGATCATATTGGTTATCAACTGGATGGTTTAAGAAATACGTTGGAATTGTGCAAAAAGGAGAACGTAAAGAGATTTGTTTATATCTCGTCTACAGAAGTTTATGGAGACAGGGTTGATGCGTCAGAAGACATAGTACCTCAACCAGCCTCGATCAATGGTTATACATTGTTAGCTGGGGAACAGTATTGCAAATTGCACCAGCAGGAATTTGGGTTAAAGGTTACCGTCTTAAGGCTTCCTTATATATATGGAGCAGATGAGAAATCAGGCTACATTTATAAGCTAATTCAGGATTGTAAGAATCAGAACCGCGCTTTGCTGCTAGGTAACATTGACCGGGTTTGTAGTTTTTTGCATGGGAATGATGTAGCCGACTTTGTCACACGAGTGTTAGATGAAGAATATTCCCCAGCAGCCTTGTTTGTGAACTTATCTTCCTCTGCGACTGTTACAAATGCCAGAATTTCCGAATTGTTGACGAAGCGTTTTCCATCCGCAAATTTTACTTTTGACGATGATTCTAAGGTCTATACTAAGCCTGCAATAGTCTCGACCGCTAAAAAGGTCTTTGATTGGGTCGACTTGCATGACTTTAATACTGATTTTGACGAATATGTGGATTTGGTATATGGAGACACTGTATCAACGCATCTGGGTTTTCGCGCAGTACTTAATAAAATTTCTTCCTATACCGATGTTCTAAAGTGGGTGGAATTGACTTTAGGGGCTGGTTTGACACAATACTTGAGCCAGTTGACTGGGACTTTGATTCAATATAAATATATAGATTTTCGACTGCTGTTCGTTATTTTGATGGCTTCTTTATATGGATTTCGATTCGGTATATATGCTGCGATTCTCGTTAGCCTCTCCTTGTTCTATACATGGCATCAGTTAGCCATCGATTGGACTCTTCTTATTTATAACGTTGGTAACTGGTTTCCCCTGGCATTGTATTTTGTTTCAGGATTATTTTTTGGCTACAGTCATGATAGGAATGATACGCTGATCGCGAATATTAAGAAGCAAACCGCTTTAATTTATGAGAAATATGAGTTTTTGTATGAGGTCTTCAATGAGATTCGGAAGTTGAAAGATGAATTTCGCGAGCAAGTTATCGGGTATCGGGATAGTTTTGGGAAGATTTACACGATTACACGTGAACTCGATACTTTACAGGAACATGCAGTTTACTTTCGAGCGCTCACAATATTAGAAGATCTGATGGAGAATAACAATATTGCCATCTATTCACTAGATCCAGATAGTGTGTATGCCAGACTTGAGGTGAATTCAATTTCGTTGACTGACAAACTTGCAAAATCATTAAAGTTATCCGATTATCCAGATGCAATAAAAACCATTGAGCAAGGTACGATTTTCCAAAATACTTTGTTATTACCTAATTACCCTGCTTATATAGCTCCGGTACTCAATTATTCGTATCCATTTAATGTGCCTGTTGCAATTGTTGTCATTTGGTCAGTAAAGTTTGAACAATATTCAACGTATTACTATAATTTGTTCAAGGTGATATCAGGATTGATTCAAGCTTCCCTGGTAAGGGCAACGAAGTTCCTGGATGCGAATTATGAAAGAGTATATATTCCTTCTACTCGTATATTGAACCCAGATGCTTTCGTTGAAATATTGAGAACCCGCGCAGAAATGAAAAAGAATGGAGTGGCGGAATATCAGTTGATCATGATTGAAAAAACGCCATTGGATTTTCGGGAATTGTATTCTAGAGTAAGTGAGGGTATTCGCGCTGCGGACATAGTAGGTTTACAAAAAGATGGTAATTGTTACGTGTTACTGTCTCAAGCTGACGTTGTGGCTGCTAATGGAATCGTCAATCGATTCGACAATCTTGGGCTTAAGAGTAAGTTGGTAAACATCCATGAAATGCAACTCGATTAGTTGAAAAGGATAAATCAACTGATTCGTTTTGATATTCGTTTGTCTCGTTCTTGGAGAAGTCTTGATGAAGTTCAATCTTATCTCAATTTTTTTATTGCTCCATGTAATTTTATCCATCATAGGTCTTTATTTTATTCTTTTCGGAAAAACCTTTTTGCGAAAAGAATATGCCATCCCCGTGGTGATTTTGCCTATCATTGGACCTATAATGGCATTAACTATCGAACTGATAAACCGTTCCGGTGAACAAGGTAGAAAACCTATCGAGCCAGACTCCGAGAATCTTAGTGAAGATATTCTTTGGAAAGCCCTGAAAAGTTATCATGAAAAGGGAAATATTGTGCCCTTGGAAGAAGCTATTTTGATTAATGATGTCAAAACGCGGCGCAAGTTCATGCTTGAAACGCTTTACGAAGATCCTTTGAAGTATTTGGATGTACTTTTGTTGGCTAAAAACAATGAGGACGTAGAAACTTCACATTATGCAACAACGACAATTTCCCATGCACATAAAGTATTCCAGGTTGCCATTCAGAATTTGGCCGTTGCAGTTGAAAGCGATGTCAACAACATAAATTTGCTTGATGATTATCTTGAAATGCTGGAGAAATACATTGACAGCAATTTACTTGAAGAACATTTATTAAGAAATATGCGCATTGTTTATAAAGAAGCTTTGGATAAAAAACTTACGCGAGTAAGGAACGATAAAATGACGTTGATCAGAAAACTCAGAAACAGTATCGAACTGGGCGACTATGCATCAGCTTTCGGCGCGAGTGATTTGCTAATGGAATATTACCCGAAAGACGAACAAACATGGATTGAGGCTGTACGTGTGTGTGTGGCGGGAGCAGATAATAATCGATTACTGGAAATATTAGATAAAGTTCAAAAAACTAACCTTGTCTGGACGAAACAAGGGAAAGAACATTTGGGTCCTTGGATGAAAGGTATTGCGCTATGAACCAGAGGAATAGCTTTTCATTGATATTGGTTCCCTTCACCATTTTTGTCTTGTTAGCTACAGTTTTACTTGTTCAAAGAACTGGCGTGAGTTATCGAACCACTTTGAATTATGGGAGTTTGAAGTTATTACCGCAAGCCAATATTGAAGTTGCGAATTATTTTCCTGATAAGCCAGCCGATACTCTCGTCCTTTATGATTCCCAGGACCTTCGCGAGGTAGCTGCTGCAGAAGATTTTAAAAATCTTCTTGCTACCCTTGATAGCATGCGAGTCAAATATAATAAGTTGGATATTAATTCTGCGCCGCAAATTGATTTCACCAAATATCATTCGGTTGTTGTTGCTTTCACTAATTTGGATAGAGCTGCTTCCCAGGTTATTGCTCTTATGAATTGGGTGGAAGCTGGGGGAGCGGTGCTTTTCGAGAGTCGCCCTGCTCCTTCCAACACCTTTTCGATTATTTATAAAAAAGTTGGAATTATTTCGAAAGAAGAGCCATTGATTGAGGTCACAGGTGTAGAGTATCGAACTGATCTAATTCCCGGCGGAAAAGGTTCGAGCATTGAAGTGGATGATCTTAACCAGAAAAGCTTTCGGGTTCAGCTGGCGGAAAGTGCGCAGGTTCATTTAGTAAGCGCTGATACTAGTAAAACTCCTCTTCTTTGGCAATATAACCTTGGTCAAGGTCGGGTTGTGTTCATCAATTCGGATTTGTTTGGCAGAAAAGAAGGGAGCGGAGTGATTGGCGCTGCTTATAGTTTGCTGCAGGATGTTTTTGTGTATCCAGTAATTAACAGCTCTGTGTTTTTCATTGACGATTTTCCCGCGCCAGTCCCAGCCGGCGATGCAGCCATAATTACGAAAGAATATGGAATGACAGTGGCAGACTTCTATGTCAATGTCTGGTGGCCGGATGTTGTAAATATTTCAAAAAAATATAACATCAAATATTCGGGCGTTATGATCGAGACTTATGATGATAAGATTATAGCCCCTTTTCAGAAACAGTTGGATAATGAACGCCACCGTTACTTTGGAAGGTTGTTATTATCCCAAGGTTGGGAACTTGGGTTGCATGGTTATAATCACGTTCCACTTTGTCTGGAAGAAGCAGGTGTAAATAAAAAAGAGGATTATCCAGGCTGGTTGACTACCGAATCAATGCAGCTGTCCGTCTATGAATTAAATAGGTTCGGAAAATCTCTCTTTCCAGATAATGCATTTACAACTTATGTGCCTCCTTCCAATATACTTTGCCCTGAAACACGTTTATGGTTGCCCACCGTGTTGCCTGAGCTAAAGGTGATTGCAAGTGTGTATATTCAAGATGCAAATAAGACTGCATATGTGCAGGAGTTTACAGAGGCATCAGATGGGATCATTGAGTTGCCACGTGTGATTTCTGGCTATGACCCTGATGATGTTCAGCGGTTCGCTGCGATTAATGAATTGGGGTTGCACTATGTCAATTCTCATTTCGTTCATCCTGACGATATCCTGGATCCTTTGCGAGGAGGCACAAAGGGTTGGGCTTATCTCCGCGATCAATTTGATGCCTATGTGAAGCATCTTAGTGATTCTGCCCCAGGTTTGCGAAATATGACAGCTCAAGAAGCTGCCATTGCCGTACAGCGATTTGCGCGTCTTGCGGTCAAGACAGAAACAATTAATGGTGCCTACGAAATAGACCTTGGAAATTTTTATGACGAGGCTTGGCTAATGATGCGTTCGACAAAAAAGCCCGGGTTGATTGAGGGCGGCACAATTACCCCAGTCACTTCAAACTTATACCTGATCAAGGCTATAAAACCTAAAGTTATTATAAAATTTGACGGAGCCAACCCTTGAAAATTTGTTTTATTTTGGAAGGTAATTATCCCTACGTTCGCGGTGGAGTTTCCACATGGGTGGATGGCTTTATTCGTACCCTGCCCAAGCATGAGTTCGGATTATGGACTATAGCTGATTTGGAAGATAAGCGTGGCCAGTTTGCGTATAAAATGCCTAAAAATGTTGTTAGTGTGGATGAAAACTTCCTTAGTTCGTCGTTTAATCTTCGAATTAACAAAAATCCAAACCTAAAGTTTTCTTCGAAAGAACGGGAAGCAATTTCCCAACTCATCAGGTGCGGCGACCCGGATTGGAGTGTGTTGCTTAATATTTTCCATTTGCATCCAAGCAAGCCGGTTGAGTTTTTTCTTAGTGAGGAATTTTTAAATATTTTAAAGGAGTTTGCCCGGGAGCAATTTCCGTTTGTTAGTTATTCAGATCTCTTCTGGACCGTCCGCTCGATGTTTTTACCGTTGCTTTTTCTTATTGGACAACCAATGCCAGAGGCAGATTTATATCATAGCCCGTCTACAGGATATGCTGGTGTATTAGCTGCTCTGGCATCCATAAAATATAATAAACCCTTTGTTCTTACTGAACACGGCATATATACAAGAGAGCGCGAGGAAGAGATTTTGCGGTCTGATTGGGTCATACCGCACTTTAAGGATTACTGGATATCCATGTTTTTTATGTTCGCAAGATTTGCATACCAGCGCGCACATCGTGTGACAAGTCTCTATGGACGAGCAAGTAAAATTCAACAAGAACTAGGTTGTCCGGAAGAGAAGTGTGAAGTGGTTAGGAATGGGCTTGACTTTAGAGCTTTCTCTGCCATTCCCGATAAGCCAAAAGATGACTGGGTGGATATTGCTGCAATAGTTCGATTTGCGCCGATCAAAGATATTAAGACAATGATATATGCCTTTTCACGTTTAAAACAGGACTTTGAAAAGGTTCGATTGCATATCGTGGGTGGCGTGGATGACGAGGAATATCATCAGGAATGTTTGGATCTTATTAAGTATCTGGATATTAAAGATATTATTCTGCCTGGTAATGTGAACATTAAATCATATATGGAAAAGATTGACTTCACGATATTAACAAGTATTTCAGAGGGACAACCCTTTGCTTTGTTGGAATCGATGGCTGCCCGACGCCCGATCATTGCGACGGATGTGGGTTGTTGTCGGGAATTGATTGAAGGAGATGCTGGAGACAATTTGGGTTATGCAGGTATATGCGTTCCTCCTATGCATCAGTCAAAGCTGTTGCAGGCCTTGGAGGACATGTGCCAAAATACTGATGCTCGAAAGACTATGGGTGAGGTTGGTCAGGAAAGAGTTAAGAGCTATTTTGAGATTAAGCATGTGATGGATACATATTTAAAGGTTTATGAAAAGGCGGTGGTGCTATGGCAGGCATCGGATTCGAATTAAAGAAGTTATTCTCCAAAAAGGGATTAATTCTCAAGTTTAGGGCAAATCTTTATGCGAGCTTAGTGGTTGCGGGCCCAATGTTATTGGGAGTCGTGTTACTCCTGGGGACAAAATTGATTTCAAGGTTAGGAGGCGCCACTGATCACCAACAGGATTTAGTGATGGTTCTAATCACTTACTCACTGTTGTTTTCCCTGCTTTTATCCAGTTTGTTTTTATTTGTTCTGGCTCGCTTTATTGCAGATATGCTCTATATAAATGCCTTCGAACGAATATTGCCTTCACTTTATGGGATTGTTTCAGTGCTCTTGGTCGTTGGCGCGATCTTGTGGTCGATATTTCTTTATATTAGCAAATTAGAGCTTATTTACAGTGTATATTCCCTTATTCTTTTTTCTGAAGGGATTTTTGTTTGGGTACAAGTAAACTACATTACAGCAGTAAAAGATTATAAGGGTATCCTTATTGGGTTTGTGGTCGGCATTCTAACAGGATTACTATCAGGGTATGTATTAATGAAATTAAGGTATGAGGTGGTAGCATCTTTGTTAGTTGGTGCCTGCATTGCCTATGGAATATTGATCATTGACTTCACTGTTATCTTGCATAGATACTTTCCGATGGGATCGGGAACTCCGCTAAAATTTCTGGAGTGGATTGATGAATATCCTCAACTTCCCTTGATTGGCTTCTTTTCTACTTTTGCCCTGTTTATCCATATCATGTTGATGTGGCGAGGTCCCTTGGGTGTACAGGTAGATGGGTTGTTCTATCATGCACCTACACATGATATACCTGCTCTGCTCGCCTTTCTCACCAGCCTTGTCGCCACGGTCAATTTTGTTACTTTTGTCGAAGTGAATTTTTACCCAAACTATAAGCGTTATTTCACATTGTTGAACGGGGATGGTTCACTAAATGATGTTGAGAAAGCCTATGATGAGATGTTGACCGTTCTCAAGCAGGAGCTCTTTTATCTTGGAATCCAACAGGTCTTTGTAACAATATTTGCAGTGGTAATGATTGGTGAAATCCTGATTTACCTTGGCTTGGGCTTTACCTCAAATATGACTGGCATCTTCAGGGTCTTAAGTGTTGGGTATGGGTTGTATGCCATAGGAAATAGTTTGACGTTATTTTTGCTATACTTTTCCAGCAATACGGATGCCCTATGGTCAACCCTTGTTCTGCTTGTACTCAATTTCTTCGGCACTTTATATACGCTAACATTACCTGAAGTGTATTATGGTTTTGGGTTTGTTTTTGCTAGCGCGGTTTTCTATTTGGTTGCTCTACAACGCTTGTTCTCTTACACATCCCGTTTGGATTTTCATATCTTTACCAAGCAACCAGTATTTTTTGTTCGAAAAAAAGGTTTGTTGACACGCTTTGTTCAGAGACTTGAATTGTAGAAAATAATTTTGTGGAAGTGTGAGGTATTGGTATGGAAAAAGTAATCCGGACGATATTTGTCGTTGCGATTAGCTTGTTTGCGGTTTATATTTCATTATTGAGCTTATCGTCTAAACAGTCACCCACAGATCTGAAATTACCTAAAGTTGCCGCTACTGCAATGGATGCATTTGTAAAAGGCTCATCCGCGAATATTGATAGCCAGACTTTTCATGATAACCCCAATGTATATCAATTCGATGATCCTGGTTCGGTTGTAACAATGTATGTAACAGTTCGCAAAGGGAATTCGTCTGATCACACTGACTTTACGTGGAATCAGATTAACGACTTTACCAAGAATTTCTATACAATTGATCCAAGTGCTGTAGCTGAAGCAGCAGATGCGATTCTGCAAGTCGGGGATGAGAATGGACCGCTTTCGGGCGAAGTTGGATATGGCGCTATTGCACCAAATGCCACGATCCAGTTGCGAGGAAATACAGCTTCACCCATCGCCCAAGAGTCTTACAAAATCGTGCTTCAAACCAGTGCTGGGAAGTGGCGCGGATTATCGACGATTGATCTGAATAAACACTTCAATGACGATACACGAGTAAGGAATAAGCTTAATTTTGATTTGTTGAAACTCATGCCGAATATGACAAGTGCTCGGACGCAGTTTGTTCACCTATATATTAAGGATGAGACCAAGGATCCTCAAAATAACACCTTTGTAGATTACGGTCTATTCACACAGGCTGAGCAGACTAACACGAGATTTTTACGAGATCATTTATTAGATAGGGATGGACAATTATATAAGGCGAACGCTTTTGACTTTCGTCGCTATCCTGATCAAATCCGGTTGGCGACCGATCCTTTATATGATGAGAATGCTTTCTCCTCGATCCTTGAGATCAAAGGAAACAAGAATGATGCCAAACTCGTACAAATGCTGGATGATGTGAATAACTATAATATACCCATCGAGCAAACGTTTTCTAAATATTTCGACTCAGATAATTATTTCACCTGGCTTGCATATAATATTCTTGTAGGGAATGTTAGCACTGAAAATCAGAATTTTTATCTATACAGCCCGCACAATGGGAATAAATGGTATTTTCTTCCTTGGGATTATGATGGTTCGTTTCCTCTGCAAAACCAACCGGAATTAAGTCAAAATATTTATGCCCCTTGGCAGAACGGGGTTTCGAATTATTGGGCGGCTGTTTTGCCTAATCGGTTGTTGCGGGTGCCGGAATACAGACAAGCCCTTGATAATAAGATCAATGCGGTGAAAGAAATTTTGACGCCTGAACGAATAAAAAGTATGTTGGGTGTTTACAAGAAAGCTATTGATCCTTATGTCACGCGGATGCCAGATGTGGAATATCTCCAGGGATCTTTGAGCTCGAGAGACGAGCAGTTTAATCTATTGCCCGATGACATTCAAAACAACTATGATCTGTATCTTGAATCTTTGAAGAAGCCCATGCCATTCGTAATGGACACCCCCACCGTTGCAAATGGTAAATTGAACTTTACATGGGATGCCTCCTATGATTTTGGTGGTCAGAATATTTCCTATGACTTTGCCATAAGTACGGATTGGGAATTTAAGAACATCATTGCCGAAGATACATTAGAGAACGTAACTCATACTCAGATGGATATGCTGAACCCTGGAACCTATTTTTGGCGGGTAACAGCTGAAAATGCTTCTGGAGACTCGCAGGTACCCTATAGTTATTATGAGGATGCCAACTCTGTCAACCATTATGGCGTGAAATATTTATATATCACGCCTGATGGCCAGGTGTTGGATAAATAGTATGAGATAAACGCGTTGACAATAGTTATTGATTAAGGCTTTCGTCGCAATGGATTGTTGGTTATTGTATTTGCGAAGTTTTGTAGGTAGATAGAGCGAGCCGTGTTCATATAAGGAAGATATGTTGCTATGATAAGGATCTTGAAAATAATTTTTGCTATATTTGGCGGATTACTCTTGGTATTCGCCTCTTTACAGGCGTTGTCCGGTGATATTTTGATGAGGAGACAGGCTCAGCCAGTAGCGACTCAAATTCCACCTTCTCCAACCCCAATGGCAATTGAGAATCTTCCCAGCATTGATGATCTTCCACTGAAAGATAACCCAAATATATATAAATATGATGACCCAGGCTCGGTAGTGACCATGTATGTGACGGTAAGAAAGGGAAACATATCAGATAATTCTGCCTATACCTGGAAGGAAGTCAATGCCTTTACCAAGGTCTCCGATAATGGTATATCGCCTATCGTTGGAAAAGATGACGCCATCCTGCAAGTTGGAGACGAGAATGGCCCACTCCTAGGCGAACTTGGTTATGGGGTTACTGTGCCAAACGCAACAATTCAAATTCGCGGTTTTACCACATCACTCGCTCCCCAGAAAGGGTTTAAGATTGAACTTTTGTCGGGTACAGGTATGTGGCGAGGACAGGCAACGATCAATCTGAATAAACATCCCTATGACGATACCAGGGTCAAAAACAAATTAAATTTTGATTTGTTGAAACAAATCCCGAATATAACAAGTCTTCGGACTCAGTTTGTTCATTTATATGTTAAGGACGAAACTATAGAGCCTTGGGATAAGAACTTTGTGGATTACGGCTTATTCACACAGGTAGAGCAACCAAATGGTAGGTTTTTAAAAAACCATCTTTTAGATCCAGATGGGCAATTATACAAAGCAACTTTTTTCGAGTTTCTTAAGTATCCTGATATCATCCGAATGGCAGATGATCCACTTTATAATCCGGTTGCCTTTTCCACAATCCTGGAGATTAAGGGAAATAACGATCATTCAAAGATTATTAAGATGCTGGATGACCTTAATAACTATAGTATACCGATCGAGCAGACCTTCCCGAAATATTTCGATGCAGATAATTATTTTACTTGGCTGGCTTATAATATTTTAGTTTTAAACAATGATACACAAAGTCAGAACTTTTACCTATATAGTCCTCACAATGGAAATAAATGGTATTTCCTTCCTTGGGATTATGATGGCACTTTTCTTTTGTCGGATCACCCAGATTTAGGCCAATTTACATATGCCCCTTGGACTAAAGGGATTTCGAATTATTGGGGATCTGTGCTGTCTAATCGATTGTTGCGCCTTCCGCAATATAGACAGACCCTTAATGATAAGATCAACGAACTGAGAGAATTTTTAACTCCTGAACGAATAAAAAGTATGTTGGATGTTTATAAAAAAGCAGTTGATCCTTATGTTACAAGAATGCCAGACTTAAAATACCTTGAGAAGCCGTTAAAAGATAGAGATCTGGAGTTTGAATTGACGCCAGACGATATACAAACAAATTACAACAATTATCTTGAGTCTCTAAAGAAGCCTATGCCATTCTTTTTAGGTACACCAAAGGTTGACAACAATCAATTGTTTTTTCATTGGGACGAAGCTTATGATATTGGCGGCGAAGATATTACCTACGATTTTATGATAAGTACCGACTTGGATTTTAAAAAGATTGTAGCTGAAAGTAAATTAACGAATGGAAACAATTTTCAAATGCAGATGTTAAAACCCGGATCGTATTTTTGGCGGGTCACTGCTGAAAATATATCAGGCATGACTCAAACCCCGTTTGACTTTTATGTGGATGCCAACTCTGTTAATCACTATGGCGTGAAGTATTTTAGTATTACCTCAGATGGGCAGGTGCTTGAAAAATGAAATTTCGACATGAACTAAAGTACTTGATCAATTATCGCGACCATGCTCTGATCAGATTAAAGTTACAGAGCTTGCTTGCATTTGACGCAAATGTAGACCCTGGTGGTTCTTATATGGTCCGTAGTCTGTATTTTGACGATTATTACAACCATGCTTATAACGATAAATATGCTGGCGTGCAAAACAGGACAAAATATCGTATTCGGATCTATAACAATTCCGACAAAACGATTAACCTTGAAAAGAAAACTAAGCGAGTTTCATATAACTACAAGCAGACCGCGCCAATGACCAGAGAGCAGGTCATTGGGGTTCTAGATGGGAATTACGAAGTGCTGTTGAAGGACTCCAATAATTTGCTGGAAGTTTTCTACCATGAATGTGTATCGAATGTAATGCGTCCACGTGTGATTGTGGATTATGAACGCGAACCATACATTATGGAGGCCGGTGATGTTCGCGTAACGTTCGATAAGCATATCCGTGCCGGGGCGGAAAACTTTGACATTTTCGACCCAGATCTGCCTACGGCCGAAGCCCTAGCTCCGGGCTTGTTGGTTCTGGAAGTAAAATTTACCGAGTTTCTGCCGAATATTCTCCGTAAAATATTGCCTATGAACACATCTGCAGATTATTTGGCTCTTTCAAAGTTTATCCTATGCTGTGATAAAACCACTCACATCAGGCATTCACACTATTAATTAAAATCTTGAAAGGAATAAATGTTATGGGAATTCTACTAAGCTATTTACAAGTTGATCTTTCGGGTGCGTTAGCTACCTTGATGCCGATTATTTTGGCGTTAGCGGTCTCTTTTGTCCTGGGAATGCTGATTCATTATGTTTACCAAAAGTCTTTTAGGGGTGTTATTTACAATCAGGCGTTTTCGGTCTCGTTGGCGCTACTCACAATTCTCACGACAATGATTACTTTAGCGATTAGTTCCAATATTGCTTTATCGTTGGGTATGGTTGGTGCCTTGAGTATTGTCCGTTATAGAACTGCCATCAAGGATCCTGCTGATCTCATCTTCCTTTTTTGGGCAGTTGGAACTGGGATCACTGTCGGCGCCCATCTTCATTATCTGGCATTAGTTGGTGCAATAGTTGTCATAATACTGTTGTTGACCATTGGCCGTAGAACGTCCACGAATGAGGTGTTTATATTGATTGTTCACTACACAGGTGATGATATTTCGGGTGAACTTCGCCGTATTCTACAAGGTAAGCGCTTTCAGATTAAGTCAAAGACTATTAGAAAGAGCAGTGTAGAAATGGCGATCGAAGTTGAAGTCAAGAACAACAACACAGCTTTTATGGATACAATAAAGGAATTGTCCGCCGTTAGTGACGTATCCTTGATCCAATTCACTGGGGAATACAACGGTTAATTCTGGTTTTAATGATAAACCGCAGTGAAAAGAAAAGCAAAAGGAGATCGATATATATCGTTTCCCTTTTGCTTTTCACTTTAACCATATCTATTTATTCATTTTATTTTTTGTATAACAATACAAAAACTCAGATAGTAGAATATTTCCCAATCTCCGGCCCAATAATAAACCCGCTGATGGGGTGGGCGCCATGGGCAACATTAAAGGATAGTACTCAGCCGCATACACTTGTCTACATAGATTTGACTTGGCGGGATTTCGAGCCTACAGAAGGGGTTTATGATTTTGTGGCTTTTGAGGAAAAACAGCAGTTAGCTCGATGGCGTCAGGAAGGGCAACGAGTGGTTTTTCGATTTGTTCTTGATGTTCCTGGCGAGACTACCCATATGGATATTCCTGATTGGTTGTTTGCAAAGATCAATGAGGACGGCGAATTTTATGATAACGCGTATGGAAAAGGTTTCAGCCCTAACTACTCGAACCCTGTATTGATAAAGTATCATCATTTAGCTATAAAAGCTCTGGGTGATAGATATGGTAAAGATGGATTTTTTGCTTTCATTGAACTAGGGAGTCTTGGACATTGGGGTGAGTGGCATGAAAGCCCTGAATTAAAGCAGTTGCCCCCGGAGAATATCAGAGACTTATATGTTCTCGATTATGTCGATGCTTTTCCGGGCGCGCAGTTTTTGATGAGACGTCCATTCACCATTACCCGCAAATTGTCTCTGGGTTTATACAATGACATGACTGGAAGCGCAGAAGATACCAATACCTGGCTTGATTGGATTCAAAACGGCGGTGATTATCTGCCCAATGAAAAGAATACGCTCGTGCCTATACCCGCTGGTTGGGAAAACGCTCCTATTGGAGGTGAACAAGCCCCTACACTAACTGATGAAGAAATATATTCCACCAATCTTGAAACAACTCTTACGTTATTACGAGAATCGCATACCACGTTTATTGGTCCTGGTGGTCCGTATGCAATTGAAACAACCAATCCTTTGCAGGCTGGTATCGATCAGGTAATGTCAACGATTGGTTATAGGTTGTACGTTGCAAGAACCGAGCTGCCGCTCGTTGTAAAATTTGGTAAAGATATCCAGATTAAGCTTGCTCTTTCAAACGACGGGATCGCTCCCTTTTATTATGATTGGCGCACCAACACCTATTTATTTGACGAAGCTGGAAAAACGATTGGACTTTATCCGCTGACAATGGACTTAAGAAAAATACTTCCAGGGAATATGAATGAAATTTCTTTTACGCTGCCAGTGAGCACTTTGGAAAACGGAAAATATTCAATAGGTTTGGCGATTATTGATCCGCTCACAGGAAAGCCAGGCGTTAGATTGGCGAATGAAAGTACTCGTCAGGACTTAATTCAAGTGATAGGTACGTTCGAGGTCAATTGGTTGTTTAATCCGCCCAAGTAATTATCAAACCGGCTTCAATAGATTTTATGAAGCTATCTCTTCGGCTGCTTTTTCCAAAATGAAAAAACCCAAATCCAGCATTCGTTTCAATTCTGAAGCTGAAACTGGTCGGTGGCCCTCCAGCTTTTCCGCCACCCTCAGCAATGACCCGCGGACTCCGCTGGCGCGATGCGCCCAGTATGAATCAGCGGAGATTCGTTCGAGGCGGGCAAGCAGAATGTGGATGAGTCCGAGCGAAGTTTTTTCTTCCATAAAAAAGGGAAGTGCCCCCGGTGCGGGTCGAACGCACAACCACCAGATTCGAAGTCTGTTACTCTATCCATTGAGCTACGGGGGCGGGCAAAAATTGTGTGAAATACG